>OIER01000007.1_pt1 | contig 324953 bp, 288 predicted proteins | sample 1581801 | NCBI WGS metagenome assembly OIER01 (sample SAMN03281006, study PRJEB24777) | human gut metagenome | isolation source: fecal sample PR165 from 1 month old male Malay infant, vaginally delivered... | reverse complement strand
AGATTATCGGAAAACGATGCAAATTATTTGGAGAGAAAATTTGCTAAAATACGCTATAATACAGTGATTTGCGTATGTAGGTAAAATGGTGGAAAATAAATAAAAATGGGCTTATTTTAACTTTTCGTTAACAAAGTATGGATAGGATATAAGTGTATGACAATCAAACATATTCGTTGGGTGGCTTGTATTGGACTGTTGGCAATCATCAGTTTGCAGTACGTTTGGCTTGTAAATACTTATAAGCTAACTAAGGAAAGTATACAGTTCAGAAGCAATGAAGTATTTAGAGATGCAACGATGCGTGAGGTGTTTTATCGCATGGAAGTATATCAAGATTCTTTGCAAAAGAAGTATAAGGACAGAGATACTTCCATTATGGTTAGAATAAGCTTGGATGAAGATTATGATCTTTTTAAGGATGACAGGGTTGATGAAAATGTGAACCAATGGTTGATGTCCAATATGCAGGTTTCCATGCAAGAGATTGTCAAGAGGGATTATAAATTGTCTGTTTCTTTGTCAAGTTTAGATTCTATTTATCGGACAGGTCTTGCTGCCGAAGGATTGGATGCAGAGGTAATAACCTGTGTGACAGATTCGCTGGGGAATATTCTTAGAAGCTCCCGTTCCATACAGGTGGGGGATTATGGTTTGTTGAAAACCGGATTACAACCTATCAATTATAAACGCACGGAGAATCTTCAGGCTTTTATTGTTAATCCTTATTGGATTATTTTCCAACAGATGACCTTGCTTCTCATTGCTACTGTCTTGATGATGGCAATGATTGTCTATTGTCTTGTTTATCAGATTCGTATTATTGCCCATCAGAATAAAATAGCTAGAATGCGTGAGGATTTCTCATACGCCATGATTCATGAGATGAAGACTCCTCTTGCCTGTATCTTGATGGGGACCCGAATGTTGAAATCAGGAAAGTTGGATATTTATCCGGATAAACGTGAGAAGCATTTTCAGATATTGGAGGACGAGAGTGAACATTTATTGTCACTGACCAACAAGGTGCTGACGCTGTCAAAATTGGAAAATGCTCAATTGAGGCTTTGGAAAGAGGAGGTACAACTCCGTCCGATGTTAGAGGACCTCATTGAGAAATATACTGCTAAGGCAGATAAACCTGTACATTTCTCTCTTCGTTTGGAATCAGAATGGGTATATGCTGATGAAGAATTCTTGAAAGAAGCTATTGGTAATTTGGTAGACAATTCTATAAAATATTCAGGTGAAGAGGTGGAAATACAGATTTCATCCTTGCGCCAGGACCATAACTTTTATTTGATAAAGGTAAGAGATAACGGCATGGGTATTCCGTTGAAGGATCAGAGCCGTATCTTCGAGAAATACGAACGTGCTTCGGCTGCCGACCGCAGCCGTAAAGGTGGTGCGTCAGGTTTCGGACTGGGTTTGAATTATGTTTTCCGCGTGGCCGAGGCGCATGGTGGAAAAGTGTGTGTGGAAAGCATTGAAGGGGAGTATAGTGAATTTCTTCTTTTTTTGCCGAGTGAGGAGAGGGTATAAATGTTTTTTAAAGAAGGAAGATGATATGATAAAACTGTTGTTGGTAGAAGATGATACTAATCTTTGTTACATTATCCGTGGTGGATTGGAGGATATGATAGGTGGATACGAGGTGATGACTGCTTCCAATGGCGAGGAAGGGCTGAGGATATGGAAGGAGCAACATCCCGATATCATTATTTCAGACATTGAGATGCCTGTTATGGATGGTTATGAAATGGTACGTCGTATCCGGGAAACGGATGGATTTATTCCCATTGTTTTTACCTCGGGTAGAGTTTCGCCTAAAGATGTGGTGAAAGGTTATGAACTGGGAGTGAATAATTATATTAAGAAACCTTTTTTGGCGGAAGAACTGGATGCGCATATTGGTGCCTTGTTGAAAATGAAGCAGGGAATGGGAGCTGCTAATGAAAGTGAGGTTTATCAGATTGGTGAAAATTATACATTTGATGCTGTTCATGCAGTATTAAAGTGTTCGTCGTGTGTACAAAAGACAATGACGGAACGCGAAGCGAAACTGCTTCAGATGCTTTGTAAAAAGAAAAATGAACTAGTAAGACGGGATGTTATTCTTTCAAGACTATGGGATACGGAGGATGATTTTTTTGCATCACGTAGTCTCGATGTTTTTGTTACTCGACTTAGAAAACTGTTTGCTGATGATGAACGGATACAGATAAAGACTGTGAAAGGAGTGGGGTTATGTCTTTCGGACAAAGGATGAATATGTGTAATATAACATTCATTGTAAGTTCTTTTGGCATTTTTTGAACATTAAGTGTTTTTAAGCAACTCGAAAAGATGGGCATTGGTGAAATGACCATTCTTGAAAATGGATTTTGTCATTATCCCGACTTTGTTGAAGCCGGTCTTTTCTAATACTCGCATGGAAGGAAAGTTGTGCTCAAAGACAAGTGCGAATATACGTATTGTATTCGTATAAGTGAAGTAATGGTAGATGGCTTCTTGTAATGCGTCGGTTACAATACCTTGGTTCCAATATTTTTCTCCGATAACATACCCTACTTCGGCATTGAAGCATTCCACATCTGTGCCGGGTATAAATCCGATATTACCTACGGCTTTTCCATTGACTTCAATACAAAAATCATGAATACCTTCTTTTTTCTTGATGAGGTCAATAAAGGTTTCTGCATGTTCCAGCCTGTAAGGGTGGGGGAATACATTGCGGCAATTGTCCCAAATCTTTTTGTTATTCAGTTCTTGAACTAATGAATGAGCGTCTTCTGTTTGCCAGGTACGTAGTGTGTACTTTTGCTTTTGTACAAATACAGCATGATAGCGTCTCATGGGGGTGCTGCAGAGTCCGTGGTAATTTTGTTTTTCTCCTACGACAGCAAATCCCAGACTCTGGTAGAAAGGAATGGCGTAAGTAGAAGAATTAACCGTGGTTTCAATGGAAGGATGAAGGGCGAAGACGTAGTGGAAAAGGGTTTTCCCTAATCCTTGCCTGTGATATTCAGGCTTGATAAAAAATAAGGAGATATGTTTACCATTATTTTTTATACCTAAAATGCCTGTTAGGACTTTATTGTTAAAACTACCGTAAAATGTGATTTCGTCTATATATTTTTCGTTATAAATAAAGCTTTTGAAAAATTCTAATCCCTCATCGTTGAAATCTTCTTTGCTGGTAATGGTGAAAACTTGCCAGGATAGTTCGATAGCTTTTGGGAGCTCATCTTTTGTGAGTAGTCGTATTTTATTCATAGTGTGCCATATTTGTAAGTTAGTGTAAAAATAGGTAGAGCAGGTTTGTTCTTTGTAAGGTGAAGAAGGATAAAGGTGCATTTAAAAGCACTTTTATCCTTCTCTGGTTATTAATTAGAAATTATAGGCTACGCCAAGATTGAATACTGCTTGATCTAAATCGCTAATTAATTGGTATTTAATGTCGAGGTTTAGACTCCAGCTTTTATCTAAGGTAAACTCCATGCCTGCCCCTAAATTAACTCCGAATTTTCCATCACTTCCACTGACATCGTAATCGCCTACTTTTCCTAAATCCAAATGCCAGTTAGTGTATGTAAATCCTGCTAATGGATATAAACTTACATTGCTTGCTATGGGAAAAAGGTAGTGGATATTTGCATTGATGTCAAACATGCTAAGTCCGTCATTTTTAAAAAAGTAATTCATAGATGGCTCGATTCTGATTTGATCAGTAATATTATATTGATATTTCAGACCAAGACCAATACTCTCTATTTCAGTTCCATAACTTAGATTACCACCAATAGCTTGCTTTCCTTTTTGTGCAAAAACAGAACTAAAACTTAAAAGCGTCATGCATGCTGCAATAATAATTTTTTTCATAATCAATCATTTTAAATGAATACTAACTTTTCTTTATATGTAGAATTATTTTTCTTCCTCCTTAAACCAGGAAGCATACATTAAATATCCATTGGCAATTTTCTGATTGAGCTCTTTGCTCTGTGCCTCGGGAATTTTTTTGACGAATTTGGCTGGAACTCCTGCCCATAGGCTTCCAGGTTCGATGACGGTGTTACTGAGTACTAGTGCTCCAGCAGCTACAATAGCTCCTTCACCTATGACAGCGTGGTCTAGTACGGTAGAGCCCATTCCAATCAGAGCGCCGTCTTTTATAGTCGCGCCATGTATGGTTACATTATGTCCTACAGAAACATCATTCCCGATTTCTACAACTGATTTTTGATATAGTGTGTGTACTACACTGCCATCCTGGATATTTACGCGGTTGCCTATGCGGATAGCATTAACATCGCCGCGTAATACGGCGTTAAACCAAATGCTGCAATCTTTTCCGATTACAACATCACCAATAATAGTGGCATTATCGGCTAAATAACAGTTTTCGCCGATTTTTGGAGTGAATCCTCTTACTGATTTTATAAGTGCCATAATTAATTTCTACCGTTTTAAAGGAGATGTTACTTCTTTTAACCACTCGCGTTCCTCGTTGTTCAATTCCGGGCTCAAACAATTGTAAACTTTTTCATGATATTGGTTGAACCATGTTATTTCTTCATCGCTCAGCATATCTGTTAGGATGGCTTCTTTGTCAATAGGGCAGAGGGTAAGTGGTTCGAATTTATAGTAAGTACCGAATTCTGTCTCTTGTGACGGAACAATTAACATGGTATTTTCCGTACGTACTCCATGACGGCCGGCTTTATATATACCGGGCTCGTTGGTTACTGTCATGCCTGGAACAAGTAAGGCTGGCATGTGGTTCATGCGGAATTGGTGAGGACCTTCGTGTACATTCAGGAAACAACCTACACCGTGGCCTGTTCCATGCAGGTAGTTGATTCCGGCTTTCCACATAGGGAGGCGGGCCAGCGCATCTAGTTGTGTTCCGCAAGTTCCATGTGGAAATTGAGCCATTGAGAGTTGGATAAATCCTTTTAAGACTAATGTGTAATCCGTTTTTTCTTCTTTCGTGAGCGCTCCTAAAACGATGGTACGGGTAATATCAGTTGTTCCGTCCAAATATTGTGCTCCACTGTCCAGCAGCAGCATACCTTCAGGTTTTAAGGGGATATCGGTTTCGGGGCTTGCTTCATAGTGAACAATAGCGCCATGATCTTTATATCCGGCAATGGTGTCAAAACTGATACCATTGAAGTAGTCTTGTCCGGCACGGAATTCGTATAATTTCTTATCTATACTTATTTCGGTTTCATTTCCAGTAGAAACAGCTGTTTTCAGCCAGCGGAGAAATTTAACCATGGCTATTCCGTCGCGTTTCATAGCGCGATGGAAGCCTTCTATTTCCGTCTCATTCTTTACCGCTTTTAAAAAAAGTACAGGTGAAGGAGCTATTTCTATTAAAGAATGGGTGCAGGCTGCTGCATGAATGGCTGCGTTGATACTAGCTGACAACAGGAGTTTGCCGGTAAAATCTTTTAAATCTTTTTCAATTGTTGAATAAGGTTTCACTGTAACTCCGTTTTCTGCTAGATAGTCTTTTACTTCATCTGACAGTTTATTCTCTATTATATATAAGGTGGAACTATATTCCGTGATGAGAAGGTAACTCACAAAAACCGGATTGCAGTGTACGTCACTTCCCCGCAAGTTTAGAGTCCATGCCACTTCATCCAGTGCAGAAATTAGAATGCCTGTGCAACTGTTACGACGGGTGGCTTCTTGTATTTGAGTGATTTTATCCTTGCAACTGAGACCGGCATATTTCAATTCATGTATAAAAACTTTGTTGTCGGGCAATGCAGGCCGGTCTGTCCATAATTCATTGAATGGATCGGGAGTAAGGGTTAAGTGTATCTGTTTTTTTTCTAATTCTTTCTGTAAGTTGCTTGTTTCTTGATAGCTGTTAACCCAACCGTCTATACCCACATTATCTTCTGAATTCAATACACAGCCCAACCACTCTACAATGGAAGGAGTTTCCGGTAATCGTTCTTTGAATAAAGTAATGCCTGTGTTTTCCAATTGTGCGGTCGCTTGAAGAAAATAGCGTGAATCTGTCCAAAGTCCGGCTTTATCCAGCGTTACGACAACTGTACCTGCCGAACCTGTGAAACCTGATATCCATTTACGTGCTTCCCAATGTTTGGGGATATACTCTCCCGAGTGGGGGTCCGTACTGGGGATAATAAAGGCTGAAAGCTTGTGTTTACGCATGAAATTGCGCAGACTAACTATTCTATTTATAATTTCCGATTTCATTTTAATAGGTTTATAATGGTTTGTACTGGAAAGCAAAGATACGATTTCTAGATTATTTTAAATAAATAATTGCGGAAAGTTTTGTAAATAAAGAAAGTATGTGTAATTTTGCGCCGCAATTTGACTATCTGAAAATATTAATAACAACATATTTAATAATTAAAAACAATGATTGTAGTACCAGTAAAAGAAGGCGAAAACATTGAAAAAGCGCTGAAGAAGTTCAAAAGAAAATTTGAGAAAACAGGTGTTGTAAAAGAACTAAGAGCTAGACAGCAGTTTGACAAGCCGTCTGTATTGAACAGGCTGAAAAGAGAACGTGCTATCTATGTTCAGAAACTTCAGCAAGTAGAAGAATAATTAAAAACTCGCACATTCTTTGAATAATTGAATTCTTTTTCATATATTCGTTGCTGAATTGATAAGCGACGTTTCTTATGATGACAGACTCTTTTTTGGATTATCTTCGGTTTGAAAGAAACTATTCTGAGAAAACAATAGTTAGTTATGGAATAGATCTGATCAAGTTTGAAGAATACATCAGGGGAAAAGATGAGAATGTCGATTTTACAACGGTAGATGCTGATTTGGTTCGTGGTTGGGTGATAAACCTGATAGAGGACGGATATACATCTGCTTCTGTAAATCGGAAACTGAGTTCACTCCGATCGTTTTATCGTTTCCTTCTAAAGAAAGGTGTGATAGGGGAGGATCCGATGTTGAAAATCATTGGTCCGAAAAACAAGAAGCCTCTTCCTGTATTTCTGAAAGAACGTGAAATGGACCGACTTTTGGATGATGTTCCTTTTAAGGAGGATTTTACAGGTTGTCGGGATAGAATGGTATTGGAAATGTTTTATGCTACAGGCATGCGGCTTTCCGAGTTAATAGGGCTGAATGACGTGGATGTCGATTTCTCTGCATCTCTGATAAAAGTGACAGGGAAGAGAAATAAACAGCGGTTGATTCCTTTCGGTGAAGAACTGCGAAGGGCGATGTTTGTTTATTTGAAGATAAGGAATGAAGTGTTACCTGGAAAGGCTGGGGCGTTCTTTGTTTTAAAGAACGGAAAACGGATGTATCCTGGAAAGGTATATCTTTTAGTGAAACGGAACCTTTCAAAAGTGGTATCGCTGAAAAAAAGAAGTCCGCATGTGTTGAGGCATACTTTTGCAACTGCTATGTTGAATAATGAGGCAGAGTTGGGCGCGGTAAAAGAATTACTGGGTCATAGTAGTCTGACTACAACGGAAATCTATACGCATACGACTTTTGAGGAACTTAAAAAAGTTTATGAACAAGCTCATCCAAGAGCGTAAAAAAAGGAGGTATTTATGGAAGTTAGAATTCAAGCTATTCATTTCGATGCAACAGAAAGACTTCAGGATTTTATCCAGAAGAAGACTGCTAAGTTAGAAAAGTATTGTGACGATATAAATAAAGTGGAGGTGTCATTAAAAGTTGTAAAGCCTGAAACTGCAATGAATAAGGAGGCTAGTATGAAAGTGTTGGTGCCTAATGGAGAATTTTTTGCAGAAAAGGTGAGTGATACATTTGAAGAGTCGGTTGATGTGTGCGTAGATGCGCTTTCCAAGCAATTGACAAAATATAAAGAAAAACTGCGCGGTAAATAAAAAAAATCGCTGAAAGTTTTTGAGATTTAAAATAAATATCTAACTTTGCAGCCGCTTAACCATCCAAGGTGGAATGGTTGTGAAGTTAGGTATGACAAGCCTCTTTAGCTCAGTTGGCCAGAGCACGTGATTTGTAATCTCGGGGTCGTTGGTTCGAATCCGACAAGAGGCTCAAGAAAAGGTGCTGAGAAGCTAGTTGTTCTTTGAAAAATAAGTTGGGCAAATACCAGAGTGGCCAAATGGGGCAGACTGTAAATCTGCTGTCTTTCGACTTCGGTGGTTCGAATCCATCTTTGCCCACACTTTTTGAGACTTGAAAGGTCTTTGGTTTTTGCGGAAGTAGCTCAGTTGATAGAGCATTAGCCTTCCAAGCTGAGGGTCGCGGGTTTGAGCCCCGTCTTCCGCTCTTTTTTTGCTGTTATAGCTCAGTGGTAGAGCACTTCCTTGGTAAGGAAGAGGTCACGAGTTCAAGTCTCGTTAACAGCTCTTTAATAACGTAATTGCTGATTATTAATCAAATAAATAACAAGTAAAGCTATGGCTAAAGAGAAATTTGAACGTTCGAAACCGCACGTTAACATTGGTACTATCGGTCACGTTGACCACGGTAAAACCACTTTGACTGCTGCTATCACTACTGTGTTGGCTAAAAAAGGTCTTTCAGAATTGCGTTCTTTCGATTCTATCGACAACGCTCCTGAAGAAAAAGAAAGAGGTATTACTATCAATACTTCTCACGTAGAATATCAAACTGCAAATCGTCACTATGCTCACGTTGACTGTCCGGGTCACGCCGACTATGTGAAAAACATGGTTACGGGTGCTGCTCAGATGGATGGTGCAATTATTGTTTGTGCTGCAACTGATGGTCCGATGCCTCAAACTCGTGAGCATATCCTGTTGGCTCGTCAGGTAAATGTACCTCGTTTGGTCGTTTTCTTGAATAAGTGTGATATGGTTGATGACGAGGAAATGTTGGAATTGGTGGAGATGGAAATGCGTGAATTGCTTTCATTCTATGATTTCGATGGCGATAATACTCCTATCATTCGCGGTTCTGCATTAGGTGCTTTGAATGGTGTTCCTCAATGGGAAGAGAAAGTAATGGAATTGATGGATGCAGTTGATACGTGGATTCCATTGCCTCCGCGTGATATTGATAAACCTTTCTTGATGCCTGTTGAAGACGTGTTCTCTATTACTGGTCGTGGTACTGTTGCTACAGGTCGTATCGAAGCTGGTGTTATCCATGTAGGTGACGAAGTTGAAATCCTTGGTTTGGGTGAAGATAAGAAATCTGTTGTTACTGGTGTTGAAATGTTCCGTAAATTGTTGGATCAAGGTGAAGCTGGTGATAATGTTGGTTTGTTGTTGCGTGGTATCGACAAAAACGAAATCAAACGCGGTATGATTTTGTGTAAGCCGGGTCAGGTTAAGGCTCACTCTAAGTTTAAAGCTGAGGTTTATATCTTGAAGAAAGAAGAAGGTGGCCGTCATACTCCGTTCCACAATAAATACCGTCCTCAGTTCTACTTGCGTACAATGGACTGTACAGGTGAAATCACTTTGCCGGAAGGAACTGAAATGGTAATGCCTGGTGATAACGTAACTATTACAGTTGAGTTGATTTACCCGGTTGCATTGAATGTAGGTTTGCGTTTCGCTATCCGCGAAGGTGGACGTACTGTAGGTGCTGGACAGATAACAGAACTTCTTGACTAACACTTGGATAAATATATATGATCAGTTCTCGGTCGTAAGGCTTCGGGAACTGATTTTTACGGGAGTAGCTCAGTTGGTAGAGCACCGGTCTCCAAAACCGGGTGTCGGGAGTTCGAACCTCTCCTCCCGTGCTAAACTTGAAAGAATATGTTTCAGAAAGTAGCAAATTATTGTAAAGAATCTTACGACGAATTAGTCCATAAAGTATCATGGCCGACTCGTAAAGAACTTTCTAGTAGCGCAGTGGTTGTTTTATATGCTTCCCTACTCATTGCGTTAGTCGTTTTTCTTATGGATTCAGTCTTCCAGTTTGTAATGGAGGATATTATCTATCCGCACTAATTAATTGAATAAAATGTCTGAGATTGAAAAAAAGTGGTACGTATTACGTGCTGTTAGTGGAAAAGAAAGCAAGGTTAAAGAATATCTTGATGCTGACATTAAGAACAGTGACCTTAGCGAGTATGTGTCTCAGGTGTTGATTCCTACCGAGAAAGTGTATCAGGTTCGCAATGGTAAGAAAATTGTGAAAGAAAGAAGTTATCTTCCCGGATACGTTTTAGTCGAGGCCGCTTTGGTCGGTGAAGTTGCTCATCATTTGAGAAACACTCCGAATGTAATCGGCTTCTTGGGAGGTTCCGAAAATCCGGTTCCTTTGAGACAATCGGAAGTGAATCGTATACTTGGTACGGTGGATGAACTTCAGGAAAGTGGTGAGGAACTTAATGTACCTTATACCGTAGGCGAAACAGTGAAAGTTACCGTTGGACCGTTCAGTGGCTTCAGTGGTCTCATTGAAGAAGTGAACACCGAAAAACGGAAGTTGAAGGTTATGGTTAAGATCTTCGGACGTAAAACTCCGCTGGAACTTGGCTTTATGGATGTCGAGAAAGAATAATGCATTCTGTTACGTGCATTGGACTTTCGCTATAATTAATATATAAAAATTAGAAACAAAATGGCTAAAGAAGTTGCTGGACTAATCAAATTACAGATTAAAGGAGGCGCTGCAAATCCATCACCTCCCGTTGGACCTGCTTTGGGTTCTAAGGGTATTAATATCATGGAATTTTGCAAGCAATTCAATGCCAGAACCCAGGACAAAGCAGGTAAAATTTTACCTGTAATCATTACCTACTACGCAGATAAGTCTTTTGATTTTGTTATCAAGACTCCTCCCGTAGCTATTCAATTGCTTGAATTGGCTAAGATTAAGAGTGGTTCTGCTGAGCCTAATCGTAAGAAAGTTGCCGAAATTACATGGGAACAAGTTCGTACGATTGCTCAGGACAAAATGGTTGACTTGAACTGCTTCACTATCGAGTCTGCTATGACTATGGTAGCTGGTACAGCTAGAAGTATGGGTATCGCTGTAAAAGGGGAATTCCCGGGTAATAACTAATAAACTTCAATTATAATGGGTAAACTGACAAAAAATCAAAAGTTGGCTGCAGAAAAAATTGAAGCAGGGAAAGCATACTCACTGAAAGAAGCTGCACAGTTAGTTAAAGATATTACTTTTTCTAAATTTGATGCTTCATTAGATATTGACGTACGTTTAGGTGTAGACCCTCGTAAAGCTAACCAGATGGTTCGTGGTGTAGTTTCGCTGCCTCACGGAACAGGTAAGCAAGTACGTGTTTTGGTTCTGTGTACACCTGATGCTGAAGCTGCTGCAAAAGAAGCTGGCGCTGACTATGTTGGTCTTGATGAATATATTGAAAAGATCAAAGGTGGATGGACTGATATTGATGTAATCATTACAATGCCGTCTATCATGGGTAAGATCGGTGCTTTAGGTCGTGTTCTTGGTCCTCGTGGATTAATGCCGAATCCTAAGAGTGGTACTGTAACTATGGATGTAGCTAAGGCTGTTAAGGAAGTTAAGCAAGGTAAGATTGACTTTAAGGTTGATAAGAGCGGTATTGTTCATACTTCAATTGGTAAGGTGTCTTTCACTGCAGATCAGATTCGTGATAATGCGAAAGAATTTATCGCTACTATCATCAAATTGAAACCAAGCTCAGCTAAGGGTACCTATATTAAGAGTATTTATCTTTCAAGTACTATGAGTAAGGGTGTCAAGATTGATCCCAAAACTGTAGAAGAAAACTAATAATAAGGAGGAATCATGAGAAAGGAAGATAAAGGCGTTATTATTGGTCAGTTGGCTGAAACCGTTAAGCAATACGGACATTTTTACTTGGTTGACACAACTGCTATGGACGCAGCTAAGACAAGTGAACTGAGAAGAAAATGTTTCAAAGCCGGTATTAAGCTGGTTGTTGTGAAGAATTCTTTGCTTCACAAAGCTCTGATGAGCATGGAAGATGTTGATTTCTCTCCGTTGTTCAATTCTTTGAAAGGTACAACTTCTGTAATGTTTAGCGAAGTAGCTAACGCTCCTGCAAAGTTGTTGAAAGAATACAAAGAGGACATTCCTGCATTGAAGGCAGCTTATGCCGAAGAAGGTTTCTATGTAGGTGCAGATCAACTGGATGCTCTCTGCAATATCAAGAGTAAGAATGAGGTTATCGCTGACATTATTGCATTGTTGCAATCACCGGCGAAGAATGTTATTTCAGCTCTTCAATCAGGTGGTAACACCATTCATGGAGTACTTAAAACTCTGGGCGAACGCGCCGAATAATCAATTTTATAATCAATTAGTAACAAACAATTAAAATCATACAAAAATGGCAGATTTGAAAGCTTTTGCAGAACAATTAGTTAACTTGACAGTAAAAGAAGTTAATGAACTTGCAACTATCCTTAAAGAAGAATACGGTATTGAACCTGCTGCTGCAGCTGTAGCTGTTGCTGCTGGTCCTGCTGCTGGTGCAGCTGCTGCTGAAGAAAAAACATCTTTTGATGTAGTTTTGAAGAGCGCTGGTGCTGCAAAATTGCAGGTTGTTAAAGCCGTTAAAGAAGCATGTGGTCTTGGCTTGAAAGAAGCTAAAGACATGGTAGACGGTGCTCCTAGCACAGTAAAAGAAGGCTTGGCTAAAGACGAAGCTGAATCACTGAAGAAAACTTTGGAAGAAGCTGGAGCTGAAGTTGAGCTTAAATAATATTAGCCTGAGTATCAGGTAATACGGTTAGGAATCCTCTGGTAGAGGATTCTTAACCTTTTTGTGTCTATATTATTATTAAGTTCTACAAAATATTAACAAATGTCTTCAAATACTGAAAATCAAAGAGTTAATTTTGCTTCCATTAAGAATCCGATGAAGTATCCGGATTTCTTGGAAGTGCAATTGAAGTCATTCCAAGACTTTTTACAGTTGGATACCCCGCCCGAAAAACGTAAGAATGACGGGCTGTACAAGGTATTTGCTGAAAACTTCCCTATCGCTGACACTCGTAATAACTTTGTCCTTGAATTCTTGGACTATTACATTGACCCGCCTCACTATTCAATAGACGAGTGTCTGGAGCGTGGCCTCACATACAGCGTGCCCTTGAAGGCGAAATTGAAGCTGTATTGTACTGATCCTGATCATGAAGATTTTGACACAGTCATTCAGGATGTTTATCTGGGTCCTATTCCGTATATGACTCCGAAAGGAACTTTTGTAATTAATGGTGCAGAACGTGTAGTCGTTTCTCAGTTGCATCGTTCTCCGGGGGTATTCTTTGGTCAGAGCGTACATGCTAACGGTACGAAATTGTATTCTGCCCGTATTATCCCGTTCAAAGGTTCATGGATCGAATTCGCAACAGACATCAATAATGTGATGTATGCGTATATCGACCGTAAAAAGAAATTGCCTGTTACTACTCTGCTAAGAGCTGTAGGCTTTGAAAATGATAAAGATATCCTCGAAATCTTTAACTTGGCTGAAGACGTTAAAGTTAACAAGACTAATTTGAAGAAAGTCGTAGGAAGAAAACTCGCTGCTCGTGTTTTGAAAACATGGACAGAAGATTTCGTAGATGAAGACACTGGTGAAGTAGTTTCTATTGAACGTAATGAGGTTATCATCGACCGTGAAACTGTAATTGAAGAGGAGCATATCGATGAAATTATTGATTCAGGCGTTCAGAATATCCTTGTTCACAAGGAAGAGGCGAATTCATCCGACTATTCTATTATATTTAATACTCTTCAGAAAGACCCGAGTAACTCTGAAAAAGAGGCTGTGCTTTATATCTACCGCCAGTTGCGTAATGCAGACCCGGCTGATGATGCCAGTGCCCGTGAGGTTATCAACAACCTGTTCTTCTCTGAAAAAAGATATGACCTTGGTGAAGTAGGCCGCTATAGAATCAACAAAAAGTTGGGTCTGACTACGGATATGGATGTGAAGGTATTGACAAAACAAGATATTATTGAAATCATCAAGTATCTGATTGAGTTGATTAATTCTAAAGCGGATGTTGATGATATTGACCACTTGAGCAACCGCCGTGTACGTACGGTAGGCGAGCAGTTGTCTAACCAGTTTGCGATTGGTTTGGCACGTATGTCTCGTACTATACGTGAACGTATGAACGTACGTGACAATGAAGTGTTTACACCGATTGATTTGATTAATGCAAAGACAATTTCTTCTGTTATCAATTCATTCTTTGGTACAAATGCTTTGTCTCAGTTCATGGATCAGACTAATCCGTTGGCTGAAATCACTCACAAGCGTCGTTTGTCAGCGTTAGGTCCTGGTGGTTTGTCACGTGAGCGTGCCGGTTTCGAGGTTCGTGACGTACACTATACTCACTATGGTCGTTTATGTCCGATCGAAACTCCTGAAGGTCCGAATATCGGTTTGATTTCTTCTTTGTGTGTGTATGCTAAGATTAATGAGCTTGGCTTTATTTCAACTCCTTATCGTAAAGTAGCTGATGGTAAGGTGGATATATCTGATGAAGGTATTGAATATCTGACAGCCGAAGAAGAAGAGGATAAGATTATCGCTCAGGGTAATGCCCCGTTGGATGATGAAGGTAAATTTGTTCGTGAGAAAGTAAAAGCCCGCCGTGATGCTGATTATCCGGTTGTTACTCCTGACCAAGTAGAGTTAATGGATGTTTCTCCACAGCAGATCGCTTCTATTGCTGCTTCTTTGATTCCGTTCTTGGAACATGACGATGCTAACCGTGCATTGATGGGATCGAATATGATGCGCCAGGCAGTTCCTTTGTTGCGTACAGAAGCTCCTATCGTAGGCACAGGTATTGAAAAACAATTGGTTGAAGACTCTCGTACTCAGATTGCTGCAGAAGGTGATGGTGTTGTAGAATATGTAGATGCAACGACTATCCGTATCCTGTACGATAGAAATGAAGATGAGGAATTCGTAAGCTTCGAACCTGCTTTGAAAGAATATAGAATTCCTAAATTCCGTAAAACCAACCAAAGCATGACTATTGACCTTCGTCCTACTTGTGATAAGGGCCAACGTGTGAAGAAGGGTGATATCCTGACTGAAGGATATTCAACTCAGGGTGGTGAGCTTGCATTGGGTAAAAACCTGTTGGTGGCTTATATGCCTTGGAAAGGTTATAATTACGAGGATGCTATTGTATTGAATGAACGCGTTGTACGTGAGGACTTGCTGACTTCTGTACACGTTGATGAATATATTTTGGAGGTCCGCGAAACGAAACGCGGTATGGAAGAATTAACTTCTGATATTCCTAATGTGAGTGAAGAAGCTACCAAAGATTTGGATGAAAACGGTATTGTACGTGTAGGTGCACGTATCGAACCGGGTGATATCTTGATTGGTAAGATTACTCCGAAAGGTGAATCAGATCCTTCTCCGGAAGAAAAATTGCTTCGTGCTATTTTCGGTGATAAGGCAGGTGATGTGAAGGATGCTTCATTGAAAGCTTCTCCGTCATTACGTGGTGTCGTTATTGACAAGAAGTTGTTCTCACGTGTTATCAAGAGTAGAAGTGAGAAGAATGCCGATAAGGCTATTCTGCCTAAACTGAATGATGAATTCGAAGAAAAGGCAGCAAAACTGAAAGATATTTTGATTGAGAAACTATTGGTTTTGACTAATGGTAAGGTTTCCCAAGGAGTGAAAGATTATTTGGGAACGGAAGTTATTGCCAAGGGGGCGAAGTTCACCAAACGCGATTTGGAATCATTGGATTATACTATTATCCAGTTGAGCAAGTGGACAGCTGATGCTCATAAGAATGATATGATTCGCGACTTGGTGATGAATTATTTGAAGAAATATAAAGAATTGGATGCTGAATTAAAGCGTAAGAAGTTTGCTATCACTATCGGTGATGAACTTCCTGCGGGCATTATTCAGATGGCTAAGGTTTATATTGCCAAGAAGCGTAAGATTGGTGTAGGTGATAAGATGGCGGGACGTCACGGTAACAAGGGTATTGTTTCTCGTGTGGTTCGTCAGGAAGATATGCCGTTCTTAGCAGATGGTACTCCAGTAGATATCGTATTGAATCCGTTGGGTGTGCCTTCTCGTATGAATATTGGTCAGATTTTCGAAGCCGTATTAGGTCGTGCCGGAAAAGAGTTGGGTGTGAAATTTGCTACTCCTATTTTTGATGGTGCTTCTATGGATGATTTAAATGAATGGACAGATAAAGCTGGATTGCCTCGTTATTGTAAGACTTATCTTTGTGATGGTGGTACAGGTGAACGCTTTGACCAACCTGCAACAGTGGGTGTAACTTATATGTTGAAACTAGGGCACATGGTTGAAGATAAGATGCATGCCCGTTCTATCGGTCCGTACTCCCTTATTACTCAGCAGCCGCTTGGTGGTAAGGCACAGTTCGGTGGTCAGCGTTTCGGAGAAATGGAAGTTTGGGCGCTTGAAGCATTCGGCGCAGCACATATCTTACAGGAAATTCTGACCATTAAGTCTGATGACGTTGTAGGACGCTCAAAGGCTTACGAAGCTATTGTGAAAGGTGAACCTATGCCAACTCCGGGTATCCCCGAATCTCTGAATGTATTGTTACACGAACTGAGAGGTCTTGGCTTGAGTATCAACCTTGAATAATAAAAAAATATAACTCTTTACATTATAAATAAGGAAGTATGGCTTTTAGAAAAGAAACTAAGATAAAGAGTAATTTCTCGAAAATCTCAATTGGCTTGGCTTCACCCGAAGAAATCCTTGAGAATTCGAGCGGTGAGGTGTTGAAGCCTGAAACGATCAACTACCGTACTTACAAACCGGAACGTGATGGTTTGTTCTGCGAGCGTATTTTCGGTCCGGTGAAAGATTACGAATGTCATTGCGGTAAGTACAAACGTATCCGTTATAAAGGTATTGTTTGTGACCGATGTGGCGTTGAAGTGACTGAAAAGAAGGTCCGTCGTGAACGTATGGGACATATTCAGTTAGTTGTGCCTGTAGCGCATATTTGGTATTTTCGTTCATTGCCGAACAAGATCGGTTATTTGTTGGGGCTGCCTACAAAGAAACTAGACGCTATTGTATATTATGAACGTTATGTGGTTATTCAGCCGGGTGTGAAGGCTGAAGATGGCATTAATAAATATGATTTGCTTTCTGAAGAAGAGTATTTGGATATCTTGGATACACTTCCTAAAGAAAACCAATATTTGGAAGATACAGATCCGAATAAGTTTATTGCTAAGATGGGGGCAGAAGCTATTTATGATCTGCTCTCAACTTTGGATTTGGATGCTTTATCTTATGAATTACGTCATAAAGCAAGTAATGATTCTTCGCAGCAACGTAAGAATGAGGCTTTGAAGCGTCTGCAGGTAGTTGAATCGTTCCGTGCATCTCGCGGACGTAATAAACCTGAATGGATGATTGTACGTATTGTGCCGGTTATTCCTCCTGAACTGCGTCCATTGGTTCCGTTGGATGGTGGCCGTTTTGCTACCTCTGACTTGAATGACTTGTATCGCCGTGTGATTATCCGTAACAACCGTTTGAAGAGACTGATTGAAATCAAGGCTCCCGAAGTGATTTTGCGTAACGAAAAACGTATGTTGCAGGAGGCTGTCGATTCCTTGTTCGATAACTCACGTAAATCAAGTGCAGTGAAGACTGACGCTAATCGTCCATTGAAATCACTGTCCGATAGCTTGAAGGGTAAGCAAGGACGTTTCCGTCAGAACTTGCTGGGTAAGCGTGTTGACTACTCTGCTCGTTCGGTAATCGTTGTTGGTCCTGAATTGAAGATGGGTGAATGTGGTATTCCTAAACTGATGGCTGCAGAGCTTTACAAGCCGTTTATCATCCGTAAGTTGATTGAACGTGGTATTGTGAAGACTGTAAAATCTGCAAAGAAGATTGTAGACCGCAAGGAGCCTGTGATCTGGGATATCTTGGAACATGTCATGAAAGGTCATCCTGTATTGCTGAACCGTGCGCCGACTCTGCACCGTTTGGGTATTCAGGCTTTCCAACCGCATATGATTGAAGGTAAAGCTATTCAGTTGCACCCATTGGCTTGTACAGCGTTCAATGCCGACTTCGATGGTGACCAGATGGCGGTTCACTTGCCTTTGAGTAATGATGCGATTCTGGAAGCACAGATGTTGATGCTTCAGGCTCATAACATTCTGAACCCTGCTAATGGTGCTCCTATTACTGTGCCTGCACAGGATATGGTACTTGGTTTGTATTATATTACCAAGTTGAGAAAAGGGGCTAAAGGTGAAGGCTTGACTTTCTACGGTCCGGAAGAGGCTTTGATTGCTTATAATGAAGGTAAAGTGGATATTCATGCTATCGTCAACGTAGTGGTGAAGGACTTGGACAAAGATGGCAAAATCGTAGATGTGATGATGAAAGAAACCTCCGTAGGGCGTGTGATTGTAAATGAAATCGTTCCAGCGGAAGTGGGGTACTTGAATACCATTATTTCCAAAAAGTCTTTGCGAGATATCATTAGTGATGTTATCAAAGCTGTCGGTGTTGCACGTGCTTGTGAATTCTTGGATGGTATTAAGAACTTAGGTTACTATATGGCGTTCAAGGGTGGTCTGTCATTTAACTTGGGTGATATTATTATCCCGAAAGAAAAAGAAGAACTGGTAAAACGTGGTAATGAGGAAGTGGAACAGATTATGATGAACTATAACATGGGTTTCATTACTGACAATGAACGTTATAACCAGGTTATCGATACATGGACTCACGTGAACAGTGACCTGTCTGATATACTTTACAAGACGATTAAGAATGATGACCAAGGCTTCAATTCAGTATTTATGATGCTTGACTCCGGGGCCCGTGGTTCTAAAGAGCAGATTCGTCAGTTGTCTGGTATGCGTGGTTTGATGGCGAAACCGCAGAAAGCCGGTGCTGAAGGCGCACAGATTATTGAAAACCCTATTCTTTCAAACTTTAAAGAAGGTTTGTCTGTGTTAGAGTATTTTATTTCTACCCACGGTGCTCGTAAAGGTTTGGCGGATACTGCGTTGAAGACTGCTGATGCGGGATACTTGACCCGTCGTCTGGTAGACGTGTCGCATGATGTGATTATTAATGAAGAAGACTGTGGAACACTTCGTGGTTTGGTTTGTACGGCCTTGAAGAATAACGATGAAGTTATTGCTACTTTGTACGAACGTATTCTAGGACGTGTTTCTGTACATGATATCGTCCATCCTACTACTGGTAAACTGATTGTAGCCGGTGGAGAGGAGATTACAGAGGATATTGCGCAGGAAATCGAGGATTCTCCGATTGAAAGCGTTGAAATCCGTTCGGTATTAACTTGTGAATCTAAGAAAGGGGTATGCGCTAAGTGTTATGGACGTAACTTGGCATCCAGTCGTATGGTTCAGAAAGGTGAAGCAGTCGGTGTAATCGCTGCCCAATCTATTGGTGAGCCGGGTACACAGTTGACATTGCGTACATTCCACGCCGGTGGTATCGCAGGTAATATGGCTGCTAATGCAAGCATTGTCGCCAAGAATAATGCACGTTTGGAATTCGAAGAATTACGTACGGTAGATACGGTTGATGAAATGGGTGAGGCTGTGAAAGTGGTAGTCGGTCGTTTGGCTGAAGTCCGCTTTATCGATGTGAATACAGGAATTATCCTGTCAACTCATAACGTGCCTTATGGTTCAAAATTATATGCTGCGGACGGTGATATTGTTGAGAAAGGAAAACTGATTGCTAAGTGGGATCCGTTCAACGCTGTTATTATCACAGAGGCTACTGGTAAGATTGAATTCGAGAGTGTGGTTGAAAACGTAACTTATAAGGTAGAGTCTGATGAAGCTACCGGTCTGCGTGAAATTATCATTATCGAGTCTAAGGATAAGACAAAAGTACCTTCTGCCCATATTGTAACCGAGGATGGTAATTTGATCCGTACTTATAACTTACCTGTGGGGGGGCATGTTGTGGTTGAAAACGGTCAGGCAGTGAAAGCTGGTGACATTATTGTGAAGATTCCTCGTGCTGTAGGCAAGGCTGGTGATATCACCGGTGGTCTTCCTCGTGTTACAGAGCTGTTTGAGGCTCGTAATCCATCTAATCCTGCTGTCGTTTCTGAAATAGACGGTGAAATTACTATGGGTAAGATTAAGCGTGGTAACCGTGAAATTATTGTCACATCTAAGACAGGTGAAGTGAAAAAGTATTTGGTGAATCTGTCTAAACAAATATTGGTTCAGGAGAATGACTACGTTCGTGCCGGAACTCCGCTGTCTGACGGTGCGATTACTCCTGCTGACATTTTGGCCATTAAAGGTCCCACGGCTGTACAGGAATACATCGTAAATGAAGTGCAAGACGTTTACCGTTTGCAGGGTGTGAAGATTAACGACAAACACTTTGAGATTATTGTTCGTCAAATGATGCGTAAGGTAGAAATCGATGAGCCGGGCGATACTCGCTTCTTGGAACAGCAGGTAGTGGATAAGCAAGAGTTTATGGAAGAAAACGATCGTATTTGGGGCAAGAAAGTAGTTGTTGACGCTGGTGATTCTCAGAATTTGCAGCCGGGTCAGATTGTTACTGCTCGTAAGTTGCGTGATGAGAACAGTATGTTGAAACGTCGTGACTTGAAGCCTGTTGAGGTACGTGATGCTATTCCTGCTACATCTACCCAGATTTTGCAAGGTATCACCCGTGCCGCTTTGGGAACTTCGAGTTTCATGTCTGCTGCATCATTCCAGGAAACAACGAAAGTTTTGAATGAAGCTGCTATTAATGGTAAGGTTGATAGATTGGAAGGTATGAAGGAAAATGTGATTTGTGGTCACTTGATTCCTGCTGGTACTGGTCAGCGTGAATTCGAAAAGATTATTGTTGGTTCGAAGGAAGAATATGACCGTATTCTTGCCAATCGTAAGAATGTACTCGATTATAGTGAGGTAGAGTAATTTTAATATATACACTGTAAAAGAGGCTGATTTCTGTCTAAGAAATCAGCCTCTTTAGGTTTATTATAGTAGATGCTATAGGAAAATTATATAGAATAATAAGTATGTTGTATTATTACAAATAAATGTCTATATTTGTACTCCAACCAAAGAATAGGAGTTGGGGATATTGAGATTCAGAATATTTTTTAATGCTAAAGTATAAAATCATGGAAAATGAAAAAAATAATAATCAGTTGCAGATAGAGTTGAAAGAAGAAGTAGCTCAAGGAACGTATGCAAATCTTGCCATTATCACCCATTCCAGTTCGGAATTTATTGTTGATTTTGTGCGTGTAATGCCGGGATTGCCCAAAGCTGGAGTGCAGTCACGTATTGTACTGACCCCTGAACATGCAAAACGTTTGATGTATGCATTACAGGAGAATGTTGCAAAATACGAACGTAATTTTGGACCTATTCGAATGCCGGAAGAAATGAATGGGGGAAATAATGGACCGGATGGAAAAACATTCATTCCTCCTATAAGCGGATTTAAAGGGGAGGCATAAGGGCTTTTGTAGCAAAAATAACATAGTAGTCTGTTTTTCAAAAACTTTTTTTGAGAAACAGACTATTTTTATTAGTAGAAAGTATTGTTTATTAAAATGTTATTCGTAACTTTGCAGCCCAAAATGTATAGTTTTGGACTTAGTATAGTAAATTAATAAACAATATATAATAATTAAAAATCAAACAAAATGCCTACTATTCAACAATTAGTAAGAAAAGGAAGAGAGGTTTTGGTTGAGAAGAGTAAATCTCCGGCACTGGATTCATGTCCTCAAAGACGTGGCGTTTGTGTTCGTGTGTATACTACTACTCCGAAAAAGCCGAATTCAGCAATGCGTAAAGTTGCTCGTGTGCGTCTGACTAACTCTAAGGAAGTAAACTCTTATATTCCGGGAGAAGGTCATAACTTGCAGGAACACTCAATCGTGTTGGTGCGTGGTGGTCGTGTGAAAGACCTTCCGGGTGTACGTTATCACATCGTTCGTGGTACTTTGGATACAGCTGGCGTAGCTGGTCGTACACAAAGACGTTCTAAATATGGTGCTAAGCGTCCTAAAGCAGGACAAGCTGCAGCTCCTGCAAAAGGAAAAGGAAAGAAGTAAACCGTAACTGAATTCCTGAAACAAAGAATATTTAATTTAAGTTTTGGTTTGTTGGAATAAGCTATAAAGGTTGAGTAAATGTTTCAGAGGAAGCGTTGAAGTAAACGGAAAAAGTGCAGCCCCAAACAAAAACATTATTTTGAGAAAAAAATGAGAAAAGCAAAACCAAAAAAACGTGTGATCCTTCCGGATCCAGTATTTAATGATCAGAAGGTTTCTAAATTCGTAAATCACTTGATGTATGATGGGAAAAAGAATACATCTTATGAGATCTTCTATGCAGCACTGGAAACAGTGAAAACAAAACTTCCTAATGAAGAAAAATCATCTTTGGAAATTTGGAAGAAAGCTTTGGATAATGTAACTCCTCAGATTGAAGTAAAGTCTCGTCGTGTAGGTGGCGCTACTTTCCAGGTTCCTACTGAAATTCGTCCTGATCGTAAAGAGTCAATCTCAATGAAAAATTTGATTCTTTTCGCTCGTAAACGTGGTGGTAAATCAATGGCAGATAAACTGGCGGCTGAGATTATTGACGCTTTTAACGAACAGGGTGGCGCTTACAAGCGTAAAGAAGATATGCACCGTATGGCTGAAGCTAACCGTGCATTCGCTCACTTTAGATTCTAATCAAGTAATAATTAATAAGTAAAGGACGAAAATGGCTAAACATGATTTGCATTTGACCCGCAATATCGGTATCATGGCTCACATCGATGCCGGTAAGACAACGACTTCAGAACGTATTTTGTTCTACACTGGCTTGACTCACAAAATTGGTGAGGTGCATGATGGTGCAGCAACAATGGACTGGATGGAGCAGGAGCAGGAACGTGGTATTACTATTACATCTGCTGCTACTACTACTCGTTGGAAATATGCGGGAAATACTTATAAAATAAACTTGATTGATACTCCGGGGCACGTTGATTTTACTGCTGAAGTAGAACGTTCTTTACGTGTCTTGGATGGAGCTGTTGCAGCTTATTGTGCGGTAGGTGGTGTTGAACCTCAGTCAGAAACCGTATGGCGTCAGGCTGATAAATATAATGTTCCTCGTATCGGTTACGTTAATAAAATGGACCGTTCTGGTGCTGACTTTTTCGAAGTTGTTCGCCAAATGAAGGATGTATTAGGTGCAAATGCTTGCCCTGTGGTAATTCCTATTGGTGCTGAAGAGAGTTTCAAGGGGGTTGTTGATTTGATCAAAATGAAGGCTATTTTGTGGCACGATGAAACAATGGGTGCAGATTATAGCGTAGAAGAAATTCCGGCGAACTTGGTTGATGAAGCTAATGAATGGAGAGAAAAAATGCTCGAAAAAGTAGCTGAGTTTGACGATGCTTTAATGGAGAAATTCTTTGACGATCCTTCTACAATCACTGAAGAAGAAATCTTGCGTGCTTTGCGTGCAGGTACATTGAAGATGGATATCGTTCCGATGTTCTGTGGCTCTTCATTCAAGAATAAGGGAGTTCAGACATTGCTTGACTATGTTTGTGCATTCTTGCCTTCTCCGTTGGATACGCCTGCTATCGTAGGTACTAACCCGAGCACAGGAGCAGAGGAAGATCGTAAACCTAGTGAGGATGAAAAAACGTCAGCTTTGGCATTTAAGATTGCAACTGACCCCTATGTCGGACGTTTGACTTTCTTCCGCGTTTACTCTGGTAAGATAGAGGCTGGTTCATATATCTATAACACTCGTTCAGGTAAAAAAGAACGTGTGTCACGTTTGTTCCAAATGCACTCAAACAAACAGAATCCTGTAGAGGTGATTGGAGCTGGTGATATTGGTGCCGGTGTTGGTTTCAAGGATATCCGTACAGGTGATACGTTGTGTGATGAAGATGCACCGATTGTGTTGGAATCAATGGAATTCCCTGATCCTGTAATTGGTATTGCGGTTGAACCTAAGACTCAGAAAGATTTGGACAAGTTGTCTAACGGCTTGGCTAAATTAGCTGAAGAAGACCCGACATTTACTGTTAAGACTGACGAACAGTCTGGACAGACTATTATTTCCGGTATGGGTGAGCTTCATTTGGATATTATTATCGATCGTCTGAAACGTGAGTTTAAAGTAGAATGTAACCAAGGTAAACCTCAGGTTAATTATAAGGAAGCTATCACTAAGACTGTTGAATTGCGTGAAGTTTATAAGAAACAGTCTGGTGGTCGTGGTAAGTTTGCCGATATCATTGTGACAATCGGTCCGGTTGACGAAGACTTTACACAAGGCGGTTTGCAGTTTATTGATGAAGTGAAGGGAGGAAATGTTCCTAAGGAATTTATCCCATCAGTTCAGAAAGGTTTCCAGACCGCAATGAAGAATGGTGTATTGGCTGGCTATCCGCTTGATTCACTGAAAGTAGTTTTGAAGGATGGTTCATTCCATCCGGTTGACTCTGACCAGTTGTCATTCGAAATCTGTGCTATTCAAGCCTATAAAAATGCATGTGCTAAAGCAGGTCCTGTATTGACTGAGCCTATTATGAAACTGGAGGTCGTAACTCCTGAAGAAAACATGGGTGATGTTATTGGTGACTTGAATAAGCGTCGTGGGCAAGTCGAAGGTATGGAATCAAGCCGTTCTGGAGCTCGTATTGTAAAAGCTAAAGTGCCTTTGGCAGAAATGTTTGGTTATGTAACAGCTTTGCGTACTATTACTTCAGGTCGTGCAACATCATCTATGACTTACGATCATCATGCTCAAGTTTCCAGCTCTATTGCTAAAGCTGTACTTGAAGAAGTGAAAGGTCGCGTAGACTTAGTATAATAAAAAAGCAGGGGCAACGGGTTAGCGAATGACTCTTAATCCGGCCCCACTTTATATTTAATCATTTTTAATTTAAAATCTAATGAGTCAAAAAATTAGAATTAAACTGAAATCTTACGATCACAACTTGGTAGACAAGTCTGCTGAAAAGATCGTTAGAACAGTGAAGGCAACAGGTGCTATTGTTAGCGGTCCTATTCCATTGCCTACACACAAGCGTATTTTCACGGTAAACCGTTCGACTTTCGTTAACAAGAAGTCACGTGAACAGTTTGAATTGTCTTCTTACAAGAGATTAATCGACATCTATAGCTCAACAGCTAAGACAGTAGACGCTCTGATGAAGTTAGAATTACCGAGTGGAGTTGAAGTAGAAATTAAAGTTTAATGCATTTAAAAATTAACTGAAATGCCAGGATTATTAGGAAAGAAAATCGGAATGACATCCGTTTTCAGTGCTGATGGTAAAAATGTACCATGCACTGTTATCGAAGCTGGTCCTTGTGTAGTTACTCAGATTAAGAGTGTTGAGAAAGACGGCTATGCGGCTGTTCAGGTAGGTTTCCAGGACAAAAAGGAAAAACATACTACCAAACCTTTGATGGGGCACTTTAAAAAAGCTGGTGTAACTCCGAAGAGACACTTGGCCGAGTTCAAAGATTTTGAAACAGAATTGAATTTGGGAGACACTATTACAGTGGAATTATTCAATGATGCAGCTTATGTTGACGTTGTTGGTACTTCTAAAGGTAAGGGCTTCCAAGGTGTAGTTAAAAGACATGGATTTGGTGGGGTAGGTCAGACTACTCATGGTCAGCACAACCGCGCTCGTAAGCCGGGGTCTATCGGTGCATGTTCTTACCCTGCAAAAGTATTCAAAGGAATGCGTATGGGTGGCCAAATGGGTGGTGACCGCGTTACTACACATAACTTACAGGTATTAAAAGTGATTCCGGAACACAATCTTCTTTTGATTAAAGGTTCGGTACCGGGTTGCAAAGGTTCAATCGTAATAATTGAGAAATAATGGAAGTTAACGTATTAAATATTAAAGGTGAAGACACCGGAAGAAAGGTTACGTTAAACGAATCTATCTTCGGAATTGAACCCAATGACCACGCTATCTATTTGGACGTTAAGCAGTTTATGGCTAACCAACGTCAGGGAACTCATAAATCTAAAGAAAGAAGCGAAATCAGCGGTTCTACTCGTAAATTAGGTCGTCAGAAAGGTGGTGGCGGTGCTCGTCGTGGTGATATCAACTCTCCGGTATTGGTGGGTGGTGCTCGCGTATTTGGTCCTAAACCTCGTGACTATTGGTTTAAGTTGAATAAAAAAGTTAAGACATTGGCCCGCAAGTCGGCATTGTCTTATAAAGCTCAAGAAAACGCAATCATTATTGTTGAAGACTTTACATTTGAAGCTCCAAAAACTAAGGATTTCGTTTCTATGGTAAATAATCTTAAAATTACTGACAAAAAGTTGCTTCTCGTTTTGCCGGAAGCTAATAAAAATGTATATTTGTCAGCTCGTAACATCGAACGTGCTAATGTGGCAATTGCTTCTGCATTAAATACTTACAATGTATTGAATGCTGAAACTCTTGTTGTTACAGAAAACTCGCTCAAGGCTATCGAGAATATCTTATCTTAATTTAAAAAGGAGGCTTAGATAATGGGAATTATTATTAAACCGTTGGTTACTGAGAAAATGACTGCAATTACCGAGAAGTTAAATCGATTCGGTTTTATTGTACGTCCTGAAGCTAACAAGTTGGAAATTAAGAGTGAGATTGAAGCTTTGTATAATGTTACAGTAGTAGATGTAAATACGCTAAGATACTCGGGAAAGAGTAAAAGCCGTTACACTAAGTCTGGAATCATCAATGGTCGTACGAATGCTTATAAGAAAGCTATCGTAACATTGAAAGAAGGCGATACTATTGATTTTTATAGCAATATTTAATAAAGATGGCAGTACGTAAATTTAAGCCCACAACACCGGGGCAAAGACATAAAATTATTGGTACTTTTGAAGAGATTACTGCATCGGTACCAGAAAAGTCTCTTGTATTTGGAAAGCGCTCAACAGGTGGTCGCAACAACGTTGGTAAAATGACAATGCGCTATATGGGCGGTGGTCACAAGAGAAAATACAGACTTATCGATTTCAAGAGAAACAAAGACGGTGTACCCGCAGTTGTTAAAACTATAGAATACGATCCGAATCGTTCGGCTCGTATTGCTTTGCTGTTTTATGCTGATGGTGAAAAGAGATATATTATTGCTCCTAATGGATTGCAAGTTGGTAGCACATTGATGTCTGGAGCGAATGCAGCGCCTGAGATTGGTAACGCACTTCCGCTTGAAAACATCCCCGTTGGTACTGTAATTCATAATATTGAATTGCGTCCGGGTCAAGGTGCAGCTTTGGTGAGATCAGCTGGTAATTTTGCTCAGTTAACTTCAAGAGAAGGCAAGTATTGTGTGATTAAATTGCCTTCAGGTGAGGTAAGACAAATACTTAGTGCTTGTAAGGCTACTATTGGTAGCGTTGGTAACTCTGATCATGGATTGGAGTCTTCCGGTAAGGCAGGTCGTACTCGTTGGATGGGGCGTCGTCCTCGCAACCGTGGTGTTGTTATGAATCCTGTTGATCACCCGATGGGTGGTGGTGAAGGACGTGCTTCAGGAGGTCACCCAAGATCACGTACAGGCTTGTATGCTAAGGGCTTGAAGACAAGAGCTCCGAAGAAACAGTCTTCTAAGTATATTATTGAGAGAAGAAAGTAATAACTGATTAATTGAGTAAATTATGAGTCGTTCATTAAAAAAAGGTCCATATATTAACGTTAAACTTGAAAAGAAAGTGCTTGCTATGAATGAAAGCGGCAAGAAGGTTGTCGTTAAGACTTGGGCTAGAGCTTCAATGATCTCGCCTGATTTTGTAGGGCACACAGTTGCAGTTCATAACGGAAATAAATTTATTCCTGTTTACGTTACAGAAAACATGGTAGGACACAAATTGGGTGAATTTGCACCGACACGTACATTCCGCGGCCATGCAGGTAATAAGAAAAAATAAGCAGGATAATCTGAAGAAATAATAAAGTAATAAATAATGGGAGCAAGAAAAAAAATATCGGCTGAAAAAAGAAAAGAAGCCCTTAAGACCATGTATTTTGCAAAATTGCAAAATGTTCCTACCTCTCCGCGGAAAATGCGTCTCGTGGCTGACATGATTCGTGGTATGGAAGTGAACCGTGCACTGGGTGTCTTGAAGTTTTCTTCTAAAGAAGCTTCTGCAAGAGTGGAAAAACTGTTGCGCTCTGCTATTGCTAACTGGGAACAGAAAAACGAACGTAAGGCAGAAAGTGGCGAATTGTTTGTAACAAAGATTTATGTTGATGGTGGTGCAACACTGAAAAGAATGCGTCCGGCTCCGCAGGGAAGAGGTTACAGAATTCGTAAACGTTCAAATCACGTGACTTTGTTCGTTGATTCTAAGAGTACTAATGATAATCAAAATTAAGACTAGATGGGACAGAAAGTTAATCCGATAAGCAACCGTTTAGGAATTATCAGAGGATGGGATTCTAATTGGTACGGTGGCAATGATTATGGTGATGCTTTGTTGGAAGACAGCAAAATCCGTAAATATTTGAATGCCAGACTTGCAAAAGCCAGCGTTTCAAGAATTGTTATAGAACGTACACTGAAATTGGTGACAATCACAGTTTGTACAGCGCGTCCAGGTATTATCATTGGTAAAGGTGGTCAGGAAGTTGACAAACTGAAAGAAGAGTTGAAGAAAATCACGGACAAAGATATTCAGATCAATATCTTTGAGGTGAAGAGACCTGAGTTGGATGCTGTTATTGTAGCTAATAATATCGCTCGTCAGGTAGAAGGTAAGATTGCCTACCGCCGTGCCATCAAGATGGCTATCGCTAACACAATGCGTATGGGCGCTGAGGGTATCAAAGTGTTGATTTCAGGACGTTTGAATGGAGCAGAAATGGCTCGTTCTGAAATGTATAAAGAAGGAAGAACTCCGTTGCATACTTTCCGTGCAGATATTGACTACTGTCATGCAGAAGCTTTGACTAAAGTTGGTTTGTTGGGTATTAAAGTATGGATTTGCCGTGGTGAAGTGTATGGTAAGAGAGAATTAGCGCCCAACTTTACTCAGACTAAAGAAAGCGGTCGCGGTGGAAACGGCAACAATAACGGTGGTAAGAACTTCAAAAGAAAGAAAAACAATCGCTAACGGATTTGAATTTTAGGAATTATGTTACAACCGAAAAAGACAAAATTCAGAAGACAGCAGAAGGGCAGTCAGAAAGGAAATGCTCAAAGAGGAAACCAATTGGCTTTTGGATCATTTGGTATTAAATCTTTGGAGACTAAATGGATTACAGGTAGACAAATTGAAGCTGCACGTATTGCGGTAACAAGATATATGCAACGTCAAGGACAGATTTGGATCCGTATTTTCCCGGACAAACCTATTACTCGCAAGCCTGCTGATGTGCGTATGGGTAAAGGTAAAGGTGCTCCTGAAGGTTTCGTTGCTCCGGTTACCCCGGGACGTATTATTATCGAGGCAGAAGGTGTTCCTTATGAGGTAGCTAAAGAAGCTTTGCGTCTTGCAGCACAGAAGCTTCCTGTTACTACTAAGTTTATAGTTAGACGTGATTACGATGCTCAAAATCAAAATGCTTAATTTATTATGAAGATTGCAGAAATTAGAGAAATAGCTACCAATGAATTGGCAGAAAGAATTGAAGCTGAAGTAGCCAATTACAATCAGATGGTTTTAAATCATTCTATCTCTCCGCTGGATAATCCTGCACAGATTAAAAAGTTACGCAGAACGATTGCGCGTATGAAGGCAGAATTGCATCAGAGAGAACTTAACAAATAATAATGGTCCTCATGGAAGCTAGAAATTTAAGAAAAGAAAGAACAGGTGTTGTAGTAAGCAATAAGATGGATAAGACCATTACTGTTGCTGCTAAGTTTAAAGAAAAACACCCTATTTATGGTAAATTCGTTTCTAAAACGAAAAAATACCATGCTCATGATGAAAAGAATGAATGTAATGTAGGTGATACAGTACACATCATGGAAACTCGTCCTTTGAGCAAAACTAAGAGATGGAGATTGGTTGAAATAATTGAAAGAGCTAAGTAATTATGATACAAGTAGAATCCAGACTTACAGTGTGTGACAACAGTGGCGCTAAAGAAGCTCTTTGTATCCGCGTATTAGGTGGTACAAAGAGACGTTACGCTTCTGTAGGGGATGTCATTGTAGTTTCTATCAAGAGTGTAATCCCCTCTAGTGATGTTAAAAAAGGTGCAGTATCAAAGGCTTTAATTGTACGTACTAAGAAAGAAATCCGTCGTGCTGATGGTTCTTATATTCGTTTTGATGATAATGCTTGCGTATTGTTGAATAATGCAGGTGAAATTAGAGGAAGTCGTATTTTTGGCCCTGTTGCAAGAGAATTGCGTGCTGCAAACATGAAAGTGGTATCACTTGCACCTGAAGTACTTTAATTTTGTAAAAGATTTAAGTAATGAGTAAATTACATATAAAAAAAGGCGATACAGTTTACGTAAACTCTGGTGAAGATAAAGGTAAAACTGGCCGTGTGCTGAAAGTTCTTGTTAAAGAAGGACGTGCACTTGTAGAAGGTATCAATATGGTATCGAAAAGTACCAAACCTAATGCAAAGAACCCTCAGGGTGGTATCGTGAAGCAGGAAGCTGCTATACATATCTCAAACTTGAATGTGGTTGATCCTAAAACAGGCAAGCCAACACGTGTGGGAAGAAGAGAAAGTTCTGATGGTAGAACATTTGTTCGTTATGCTAAAAAATCAGGAGAGGAGATTAAATAATGAGTAATACTGCTAGCCTTAAGAAAGAATATGCAGAGCGCATTGCGCCTGCATTGAAGAATCAGTTCCAATATTCTTCAACAATGCAGATCCCCGTACTTAAGAAGATTGTTATTAATCAAGGATTGGGTATGGCTGTTGCTGACAAGAAGATTATTGAAGTTGCTATTAATGAGTTAACAGCAATTACGGGTCAGAAAGCTGTTGCAACAGTTTCACGTAAAGATATCGCTAACTTTAAGTTGCGTAAGAAAATGCCGATTGGCGTAATGGTGACTTTGCGTCGTGAAAGAATGTATGAGTTCCTTGAAAAACTTGTTCGTGTTGCTTTGCCACGTATTCGTGACTTTAAAGGTATCGAAAGTAAGTTCGATGGAAGAGGTAATTATACATTGGGTATTCAGGAACAAATCATTTTCCCTGAAATAAATATCGATAGTATTACTAAAATTCTCGGAATGAATATTACCTTTGTAACTTCTGCTCCGACAGATGAAGAAGGTTATGCTTTGTTGAAGGAATTTGGTTTACCGTTTAAAAACTCAAAAAAAGATTAATATATTATGGCAAAAGAATCAATGAAGGCTCGTGAAGTAAAAAGAGCCAAACTTGTAGCCAAATATGCTGAAAAACGTGCTGCGTTGAAAAAGATTGTCAACTCAGGTGATCCTGCTGAAGCTTTTGAAGCTGCTCAGAAATTACAGGCTATTCCTAAGAATGCTAATCCTATTCGTTTGCACAACCGTTGTAAATTGACCGGTCGTCCTAAAGGCTATATTCGTCAGTTCGGGATTTCAAGAATTCAGTTCCGCGAAATGGCTTCTAATGGTTTAATCCCGGGCGTTAAGAAAGCAAGCTGGTAATTCTTTTTATTTTTAAATATTGTCAGGGTAGTCCTGATTAATTTAATTTATTATTATATGACAGATCCAATCGCAGATTATCTCACCAGATTGAGAAATGCAATTAGTGCAAAGCACAGAGTAGTAGAAGTGCCTGCCTCAAATTTGAAAAAGGAAATCACTAAGATCCTTTTCGACAAAGGCTACATTCTGAACTACAAGTTTGTAGAAGATGGTCCTCAAGGAACTATCAAAGTGGCTTTGAAGTACGACTCAGTAAACAAAGTAAATGCTATTAAGAAACTTATTAGAGTTTCCACTCCGGGTTTACGTAAGTATACGGGTTACAAAGACATGCCGAGAGTTATTAATGGTTTAGGTATTGCTATAATATCTACTTCCAAAGGTGTAATGACTAACAAAGAAGCTGCTGAACTGAAAATTGGTGGTGAAGTTCTTTGTTATGTATATTAATAGGAGGATAAGCAATGTCAAGAATAGGAAAATTACCCATTAGTATTCCCACTGGAGTAACAGTTACTCTGAAGGATAATGTAGTTACTGTAAAAGGTCCTAAAGGCGAACTTAGCCAATTTGTTGATCCTTCTATCAATGTTGCAATTGAAGATGGACATGTGATGTTGACAGAAAACGAAAACGAGATGTTGGATAACATAAAACAAAGACATGCTTTTCACGGCTTGTATCGTTCTTTGGTTAACAACATGGTTATTGGTGTTTCTGAAGGTTATAAGAAAGAACTGGAACTTGTCGGTGTAGGTTACCGTGCTTCAAACAATGGTAATATTATTGATTTCGCTTTGGGTTATACTCATAATATCTTTATGCAGTTGCCTCCTGAAATCAAGGTAGAAACTAAGTCAGAAAGAAATAAGAACCCTCTTATTATATTGGAATCTTGTGACAAACAACTGCTTGGTCAGGTTTGCTCAAAAATACGTTCTTTCCGTAAGCCGGAACCTTATAAAGGTAAAGGTATTAAGTTTGTTGGCGAAGAAATTCGTAGAAAGTCTGGTAAGTCAGCCGGTGCTAAATAATTTACATAAAATTGTATTATCATGACAACAAAATTAGAAAGACGAATCAAGATCAAATATAGAGTACGCAATAAGATTTCAGGTACTACTGAACGTCCGCGTATGAGTGTGTTTAGAAGTAACAAGCAGATTTACGTTCAAGTTATCGATGACTTGTCTGGTAGAACTTTGGCTGCAGCTTCATCTTTGGGAATGGAAGCTATGCCTAAGAAAGAACAGGCTGCTAAAGTTGGTGAACTGATTGCTAAGAAAGCTCAGGAAGCTGGTATTACGACTGTCGTATTCGACCGTAATGGTTACTTGTATCATGGGAGAATAAAAGAAGTAGCTGACGCTGCTCGTAACGGTGGACTTAAATTTTAATCAATTATGGCAGTTAATAATAGAGTTAAGATAACTAACGATATAGAGTTAAAAGACAGATTGGTTGCTATCAACCGTGTTACAAAGGTAACAAAGGGTGGTAGAACATTCAGCTTTTCTGCAATTGTCGTTGTTGGAAACGAAGACGGTATTATTGGTTGGGGCCTTGGTAAAGCAGGTGAAGTAACAGCTGCTATTGCTAAAGGCGTTGAAGCAGCTAAAAAGAACTTGACTCGTGTTCCTGTATTGAAAGGTACAGTTCCTCATGAACAGTCGGCTAAATTTGGCGGCGCTGAAGTATTCATCAAGCCGGCTTCTACCGGTACTGGTGTGGTAGCAGGTGGTGCGATGCGTGCTGTTTTGGAAAGTGTGGGTATTACAGATGTTTTGGCTAAGTCAAAAGGTTCTTCTAATCCGCACAACTTGGTAAAAGCTACTATTTTAGCTTTGGGTGAGATGAGAGATGCCCGTATGGTTGCTCAGAACAGAGGCGTAAGTATGGAAAAAGTATTTAGAGGATAAGGAGGAATTATGTCAACTATTAAGATTAAACAAATAAAAAGTAGAATTGGTGCTCCTGCTGATCAAAAAAGAGTACTCGATGCGCTGGGACTTCGCAAGATGAATCGTGTGGTTGAGCACGAAGAAACTCCTTCTATTCTGGGAATGGTTGAAAAGGTAAAACACCTGGTTGCCATCGTTAAGTAATTCATTGTTAATAAAAAAACTAATTACGATATGAATTTAAGTAATTTAAAACCTGCAGAAGGATCTACAAAGACTAGAAAAAGAATTGGCCGTGGCCCCGGATCTGGTTTGGGTGGTACTTCTACAAGAGGTCATAAAGGTGCTAAATCAAGATCAGGTTATTCAAAGAAGATTGGTTTTGAAGGCGGACAGATGCCTCTTCAACGTCGTGTTCCGAAGTTTGGTTTTAAGAATATTAACCGTGTAGAATATAAAGCTATTAACCTTGAAACTATTCAGAAATTGGCTGAAGCTAAGAATCTGACTAAGGTAGGTATGAATGACTTTATTGAAGCTGGTTTCATTTCTTCTAATCAATTGGTAAAAGTACTAGGTAACGGTAGTTTGACTACTAAGCTTGATGTGGAAGCTAATGCTTTTTCAAAGAGTGCGGTAGCTGCAATCGAAGCTGTTGGTGGTAATGCAGTAAAACTCTGATTCAATGAGAAAATCTATTGAAACATTAAAGAATATATGGAAAATTGAGGATCTGAGACAAAGGATCCTCATTACTATATTATTTGTTGCAATTTACAGGTTTGGTTCTTACGTGGTTCTGCCAGGTATTAACCCTGCTATGTTAACTCAGTTGCATAAACAAACGAGTGAAGGTTTGTTAGCCTTGTTAAACATGTTCTCTGGAGGAGCGTTTTCTAATGCATCTATTTTTGCATTGGGAATCATGCCATATATCTCGGCATCAATTGTAATTCAGCTTTTGGCGATTGCTGTTCCCTACTTTCAGAAAATCCAGCGTGAAGGTGAAAGTGGTAGAAGAAAAATCAATCAGTATACCCGTATATTGACAATTGCAATTTTGGTTTTCCAAGCTCCCTCATACTTGCTTAACCTTAAGATGCAAGCCGGACCATCACTTAATGCTTCATTAGATTGGACATTCTTTATAATTACTTCTACCATCATTTTGGCAGCTGGAAGTATGTTTATTCTGTGGCTTGGAGAAAGAATAACAGATAAAGGGATAGGTAATGGTATATCATTCATCATTTTGATAGGTATTATTGCCCGTCTGCCACAATCTTTATTCCAGGAGTTCGTTTCTCGTTTGGCTTCTCCGGGTGCAGGTGGTATCATCATGTTTTTGTTGGAAATAGTATTTTTGTTGTTCGTTATTGCAGCAGCAATTTTGCTGGTTCAAGGCGTCCGCAAAGTTCCCGTGCAATATGCAAAACGTATTGTAGGAAACAAACAATATGGTGGTGCAAGACAATATATTCCTTTAAAGGTGAATGCTGCGAATGTAATGCCTATCATCTTTGCCCAGGCAATCATGTTTATCCCTATTACATTGGTAGGTTTCTCAAATGCTGCAACCGCAAGTGGTATTGTACGTGCATTTGTAGATCATACTAGCTTCTGGTATAATTTTGTTTTTGCAATATTGATTATTGTGTTTACATACTTCTATACTGCAATAACAATTAATCCTAACCAGATGGCAGAAGATATGAAGAGAAATAATGGTTTTATTCCGGGAATAAAACCAGGTAAGAATACAGCTGAGTATATAGATGCGATTATGTCTCGTATTACTCTGCCGGGTTCTATATTCTTGGCTCTTGTAGCCATTATGCCTGCATTTGCTGGCATTTTTGGAGTAAAAGCTGAGTTCGCCCAGTTCTTCGGTGGTACATCCTTATTGATTCTTGTAGGTGTTGTATTGGATACACTCCAACAGGTAGAAAGTCATTTGTTGATGCGCCATTATGACGGATTGTTAAATTCTGGAAGAATCAAGGGGCGTGCTGGTAATGTTGCTGCATATTAATTAGTCTGAGATGATATTTCTTAAGACAGATGATGAGATAGAGCTGCTTCGTCAGAGTAACCTACTTGTAGGTAGGACTCTGGCTGAAGTTGCTAAATTGATAAAACCCGGTGTGACAACTAAGGAACTTGACAAGGTGGCCGAAGAGTTTATTAGAGATAATGGAGCTGTTCCTACTTTTAAAGGTTTTCCAAATCAGTATGGTGATCCCTTCCCCAGTACCTTGTGTACTTCGGTAAATGATCAGGTTGTACACGGTATTCCCAATGATACCCCTTTGAAAGAAGGTGATATTGTTTCTGTTGATTGTGGTACTTATATGAATGGTTTTTGTGGGGATTCAGCTTATACTTTCTGTGTAGGAGAAGTTGATCCTGAGGTCTTGAAACTTTTGAAGACAACAAAAGAAGCTTTATATTTAGGTATAGAGAATGCCATTCATGGAAAGCGTTTGGGTGATATAGGTTTTGCTGTCCAGCAACATTGCGAGGCTAATTCCTATGGTGTGGTAAGAGAATTTGTAGGTCATGGCATTGGAAAAGATATGCATGAAGATCCGCAGGTACCCAATTATGGAAAAAGAGGATATGGCACTCTGTTGAAAAAGGGTATGTGCATTGCCATCGAACCGATGATAACATTGGGTTCCCGCCAAATAGTAATGGAAAGAGATGGATGGACAGTGCGTACACGCGATAGGAAATGTGCCGCTCACTTTGAGCATACAGTTGCAATAGGAGTTGGGAAGGCAGATATTTTGTCCTCATTTGAATATGTCGAACAAGTATTAGGAGATAAAGCAATTTAATATGGCAAAGCAATCCGCAATAGAACAAGATGGAGTTATAGTTGAAGCATTGTCTAATGCAATGTTTCGTGTTGAGCTAGAAAACGGGCATGAGATTACTGCTCATATCTCTGGCAAGATGAGAATGCATTACATTAAAATATTACCCGGGGATAAGGTCAGAGTAGAGATGTCTCCTTATGACTTATCTAAAGGAAGAATCGTTTTTAGATACAAATAAAAAAGAAATAAGATATGAAAGTAAGAGCATCATTAAAGAAACGTACGCCGGAATGCAAAATCGTTAGACGAAATGGCCGTTTGTATGTTATTAACAAGAAAAATCCTAAGTATAAACAACGTCAAGGATAATTTATTATTTTTGCAAAAAAAATAATTTAGTATATGGCTATAAGAATAGTTGGTGTAGATTTGCCTCAGAATAAGAGAGGCGAGATTGCGTTAACCTATGTATATGGTATTGGACGCAGTAGTTCAGCAAAAATCTTGGATAAGGCTGGTGTTGACAGAGATGTGAAAGTGAAAGACTGGACAGATGACCAGGCTGCTAGAATTCGTGAAATCATTGGTGCTGAATACAAAGTAGAAGGTGATCTTCGTTCAGAAGTGCAATTAAACATTAAGCGATTAATGGATATTGGTTGCTATCGTGGTGTACGTCACCGTATTGGTCTGCCGGTTCGTGGCCAGAGCACTAAGAACAACGCTCGTACACGTAAGGGAAGAAAGAAAACAGTTGCAAATAAGAAAAAAGCTACTAAATAATAATTGTTGATATGGCAAAAAAAACAGTCGCAGCTAAGAAGAGAAATGTGAAGGTTGACGCTAATGGACAGTTGCATGTTCATTCTTCATTCAACAACATCATTGTATCTTTGGCAAATAGTGAAGGTCAGATTATCTCATGGTCTTCTGCAGGTAAGATGGGATTTAGAGGTTCTAAGAAGAACACTCCTTATGCAGCACAGATGGCTGCACAAGATTGCGCTAAAGTAGCGTTTGATCTTGGCCTGAGAAAGGTTAAAGCTTATGTAAAGGGTCCTGGAAACGGACGTGAGTCTGCTATCAGAACTGTTCACGGAGCTGGTATCGAGGTTACTGAAATTATTGATGTAACTCCGCTTCCACACAACGGTTGTCGTCCTCCGAAAAGAAGAAGAGTTTAATAGATAACCTATTTTTATATGTAACTTGATTTTGTTAATAATGGATTGCACTTCCTTTCTGTAATCGCGGCTGCAACAAATTAAGTTCATTAGTAACAATTAAATTAGAAAAAGAAATGGCTAGATATACTGGACCAAAATCAAGAATTGCCCGTAAATTCGGTGAAGGAATCTTTGGAGCAGATAAAGTTTTATCTAAGAAGAATTATCCTCCCGGACAACATGGTAACAACAGAAGAAGAAAGACTTCTGAGTATGGTGTCATGTTGGCAGAAAAACAAAAAGCTAAATATACTTACGGTGTGTTGGAAAAACAATTCCGTAACCTGTTTGAAAAGGCTGCAAGTGCTAACGGTATTACCGGTGAAATCTTGTTGCAGAGTTTAGAGGCTCGTCTTGACAACGTGGTGTTCCGTTTGGGTATTGCTCCGACTCGTGCTGCTGCCCGTCAGTTAGTAAGTCACAAGCACATTACAGTAGATGGAAAGGTAGTTAATATTCCTTCATTCTCTGTAAAACCCGGTCAGATTGTGGGTGTACGCGAAAGATCTAAATCTTTGGAAGTGATTGCTAATTCACTTGCAGGATTCAATCATAGCAAATATCCTTGGTTGGAGTGGGATGAAAGTTCTAAGGTAGGTAAGTTGTTACATATACCTGAAAGAGCAGACATTCCTGAAAACATTAAAGAACACTTGATCGTTGAATTGTACTCTAAATAATAATTAATTTCATGGCGATATTAGCATTTCAAAAACCTGATAAAGTATTAATGTTGGAAGCGGACTCCAGATTTGGAAAATTTGAGTTCCGTCCACTCGAACCCGGTTTCGGTATTACCGTAGGTAATGCTTTACGCCGTATTCTTCTTTCTTCATTGGAAGGATTTGCAATCAATACGATTAAGATCGAAGGTGTAGAACATGAGTTCGCATCTGTACCTGGTGTTAAAGAAGACGTGACCAACATTATCTTAAATCTGAAGCAAGTCAGATTTAAGCAAGTAGTAGAAGAGTTCGAAAATGAAAAGGTAAGCATTACCGTTGAGAATTCTAGTGAATTTAAGGCAGGTGATATAAGTAAGTATTTGACTGGATTTGAAGTGTTAAATCCTGAATTGGTTATTTGCCATTTAGATTCAAAAGCAACAATGCAGATGGACATTACTATTAATAAAGGTAGAGGGTATGTTCCGGCCGACGAAAACCGCGAATATTGTACCGATGTTAATGTAATTCCTATCGATTCTATTTACACACCGATACGTAATGTCAAATATCAGGTGGAAAACTTCCGTGTTGAACAGAAGACTGACTACGAAAAGCTGGTATTGGAAATTACTACCGATGGTTCCATTCACCCGAAGGAAGCTTTGAAAGAAGCCGCTAAAATATTGATTTATCATTTCATGTTGTTCTCTGATGAAAAGATTACTCTTGAAACATCCGATGTGGACGGCAATGAAGAATTTGATGAAGAAGTATTGCACATGCGCCAGCTGCTTAAGACTAAGCTTGTTGATATGGACCTCTCAGTTCGTGCCTTGAACTGCTTGAAAGCTGCCGATGTGGAAACATTGGGTGACTTGGTACAGTTCAACAAGACAGATCTGTTGAAGTTCAGAAACTTCGGTAAGAAATCGCTCACGGAGCTTGATGATTTGCTCGAGGGTCTGAATCTGTCGTTTGGGACCGATATCTCTAAATATAAATTAGATAAAGAATAAAAAATGAGACATAATAAGAAATTCAATCATTTAGGTCGTACTGCTTCTCATAGAAGTGCTATGTTATCTAACATGGCTTGTTCTTTGATCAAGCACAAAAGAATCACTACGACTGTTGCAAAGGCTAAAGCTTTGAAGAAATTCGTTGAGCCTTTAATTACAAAATCTAAAGACGACACAACTAATTCACGTCGTGTTGTATTTAGCAACTTGCAAGATAAGTTTGCTGTAACGGAGTTGTTCAAAGAAATCTCTGTAAAAGTAGCAGATCGTCCGGGTGGTTACACTCGTATCATCAAAACAGGTCATCGTTTGGGTGATAATGCTGAAATGTGCTTTATCGAATTGGTAGATTACGATGAAAACATGGCTAAGACTGCAACTGCTAAGAAAGCAACTCGTACTCGTCGTTCTAAGAAGAGTGCAGCCGCTACAGAAGCTCCTGCAGCATCGGCAGCTGAAACTACAGAGGAAGCCCCTAAAGCTGAATAATCTGTATATCATCATATATATAAAAGCCATAGCTATAAAAGCTGTGGCTTTTTTTTATTTTATGCCATGACCGGCAGTAATGAGAAAACAAGCTGAGAGCGCTTTCGTCCACATAAATATTACTTGTCCTGTTTACAAAAGTTTTGATATGAACGAAGCATACAGAACGAGAACAGCTTTTAGATTAAAGCCGGAATTAAGAACACTGAATAATTCCTTCAAAACCTTCATGGATAGATAACTGCCTGTATCTCAAAAAGAAATCATGAAGGAGTTGAGAGCTGATCCTTCATATCTTTTGATAATCCTTCAAATCTCCTTTAAAACAAAATACCTTTGATATTTGTTAATTATTGTATGAAATGAAACCTAAGAAGCTATTTATGTTATCTTTGTAACTCAAACAGTAAGCAATGAGAGGATTTGTAACAGTCATATTATTTTTTCTGTTTGCTTTGGCTTTTGCCAGAACAGAATATGTTGATGCAGTTCCAGCTCCGTTAATGACGGTATGTACTGTACAGAATACGGATACTACTCCGCAGGACTCCATCAATGAGGATAGTGTCATTCCCATGGATAGCAATAAGGGAATAGCAGATATGGAGTTTGGGGATGCTCATACTTTAGCACATCGTGTCAGTGCTTCTGCAGAGCGTATGTACCGTTTTTCCTCCATAGAGACTACCCAATTTATAAAGACTTTGTTGCGTAAGATGGCCGCCCGGATGGCCAGTCTTGCAAGCTGTCATACCCATGTGTATGCCTCTTCCCACTCCCTTCATTGGGATAGTGCTTGCGAGCACTATATCTTCGGTATGAGGCGTATTCTCATTTAGCTTTTATTCTTTTACCAATTTGTTTTTTCATGGTTCCGTCTTGTCGGTGATGGCGAGATGTGACCTTGGTATGAATTATTGTCTTTTTAATTAGTAAAGAATAAAATTTAAATTATTATGAGTAATACAGTTTCTACTGAAGCGACCTTATTTTCAACAACACATCCTGATGTCGTAAAACGTACTAGTATTTCTTCTGTTATCATATCCGCTATCCTTTGCGTGATAGGTGCAGGTGCATTTGCAACCTCTTTAAAGATGGGGGATTCCTCATCCACCATGAGTATGGTGTTTATGGCTGGTGGAACCATTTTGTTTCTGTGGGCCGTATTCCGCCTTTTCTGGCGAAGCAAGGAATGGGTATATGCACCTACCGGCAGTGTAGCTAAAGAAGGAGCCTGCTTCTTTGATGTATGCGATTTACAGGCTTTAACGGAAACGTTGGAGAAAAAAGGTTTTGAAACCAAGAATGACGTGAAAGTAAAGACAAACGGAAACGTACGTATGGACTATATGATTTCTCAGGATAAGAAATTCGTTGCGGCCCAGTTGTTCCGTTTCATCCCCTATACATACGAGCCTGCATCTTCTGTGTTTTATTTCACGGGAGACGATGCAAGTGCGTTTGTACATTGCTTGGAAACAAGTGAATTTTGATTTTCTATGACTCTTTATGTTATGAAATAAGGTGTGCCTGTGAAGGTCTGCTTTATTTGCTTAAGACGTTAATGTGATAAATTGTTGGGTGGGGTTAGTCGTTGATGATTAGCCCCATCTTTTTCATCAGGAAGCAAGCGTTCATATTTTGTGCGATACCTTCACGGAGTTTGTATGAAAAAGTCAGTTCATCGTTGGTGATATCAGCTTCAAAGCAATAATTCCGTATCTCTTTGGGGAAATATTCTATTAATTTCCCTAATAGCAGGTCGTGTGTGGCAATGATACCGTTCGTTTTCAGTTCCATCAGTTGGCGTACCAGGGCGAATGAGCCTTTCTGCTTGTCCATCGAGTTGGTTCCTTTTAAAATCTCATCCAGAATGATGAACAACTCCTCTCCCTTATTCAGGCGGTCTATAATTTGTTTCAATCGTTTTAGTTCGGCAAAGAAGTAAGATTCGTTGTCTGTCAACGAATCGGAAGTCCGCAAGCTTGTCACTAGTTTGGCAGGATATATTTCAAGGGAGGAACAGCATACAGGGCAGCCGGTACATGCCAATACATAATTCACTCCGATCGTACGCAGATAAGTACTTTTCCCTGCCATGTTGGCTCCTGTGATGATGACAAAGAACGGTCTTGAGGGGATATCGGCATCATTGGTCACACATTGCCGTGCAGGCATCAGGGGATGTCCCATATCCTTTGCAAGGAAAACAAAAGGCTTGCCGGCAATGGCCGGATAGGCGTATGCGGGATGGTTGCCGGCAAATGTCGCCAGCGAACAAAGAGCATCAATGTCACCCAGGACGTCCAGCCAGTGAAGCAGATATTTTCCATATTTGTGCCTCCATTGTTCAATGCGCATTACCTGCCGGAGTTGCCAGAACATGGAACCTTCCAGCAAGACATATAACAATTGGTTGTTGCGCAAGTCCAGTTTGTCCAGTTCCCGTGAAAGCTCTTTCAAAATATGGGTGGTGGATTTCCCGTCCATGCCGAATTCAGCTTTCAGGTGTCTGAGTAGCGGAGCGTTCATTTCCCGGTTCTCTATCAGGCTGATCAGTTCGGCGTAGATAGACAGGATACGTAATTTCTTGTCATAAACTCTTTGCAGATTGCTGACAGGCTTTATCAGTCCGAAACTACCTATCACGAACAGTCCGAAGGCCAGTCCGAACCATGTCATCGGAATGACCCCGGCCACTCCCAGCATAGCCAGTACGATGTTGACTCCGGGAACTATTCCCAATAACGGGCGGCTCCACCATTTCTTGCTGAAATAAGCAGGTGCTTCCGTCCACTCTTTAATTTCTTCGCGGTCGCTTGTCGCCCCTTTGTAGAGCAGACCGGTAATCCGGAATGTTTCCCGGAAATCGGAATAAGCAGCCAGTTCCTTTGTCGCCTCCTGCCGTTGGATTATCTCTTCCTTTATCTCCAGATGATTTTGTAACCATTCTGCCAGTTTTTCCTTTCCGAATGAAGTGCAGGTACGGTTCAAGGCCTGAAACAAAGAGTGCCTTCCGAACAAGTCCAGGTCAAAAGAATACCTGTGGGCCGGGTTTGTAAATTCCTTTCCGTCCTCAAAAGGCTCATAGTTGTCCGCCAGTGCGGAAAGTTCGTCACTATTCACCCGTATGCAGGTTTCCAGCCAGTCTTTGCGGAAAAACAACCGGTTGTGATACTTCACCAATGCCAGAAAAGGAACGAAAGTGACCGCTATAGTGAGACATATAGTGGTTGTTCCTGCCTGATAGAAGTAGATTGTTCCTATAATCCCTGCTGCAAATAACAAGACCCTCAGCGTGCTGATGCGGAGAATCTTATTTTTTACCTGGCGGAGTTCTGCCTCAGCCTGTTCAATGCGCTGTTCGTATTTTGCTTTCAATTCCATAATGATAGGTTGTAAATATTTCCTTGCCATACCGGGTGCGGTTTTGCTGCGGAGAGGGGGGAAGCCTTCTGCGGCGATGCAAGGGTATGGCGAAGAACTTTTCATTTGTTTCCCGGCAAATATATAGAAAAAAAAACGTCTCCTTCTGTTTCTTGTGTTATTTAGACTTATCTTTTCATTTTAGGAAGAAGAGCCTTCCATCCGGAATGATGGCGGTTAGACCGATGAGGATGAATGACAAGAAATGAAATTTTAACATAGCCGATGAATCCATTGTCAATAGGAAAAAGTATATTTGTCTGTCTGATAAAGATTATAAACTACTTGGGGTATGAGAAAAATGATATTCATTTTATGCATTCCGACCGCTTTGCTTTCGGCTTGCTCACCATCCGGAATGCAAGGTAATCCGGCGGCAGTACAAGCCGGTGCGGCCATCGGCGGAGTATTAGGCGCTATTGTGGGTGACAGGGCCGGCGGATATAACGGTTCGCAATTCGGCGCCCTGCTGGGAACTGTAACGGGGGCTGCTGTGGGAAATGCCATAACTACGCCTCGGGAGAAAACTTATCAGGTGGAGGAGTATTACGTGAAGACTTATCCTTCTTCTTCGCAGTATGAGCATACTTCCTCTTATGAGCCTTTGTCAGGATTGAGGATCATCAACCTGCGTTTTATCGATGATAACCGTAACCATGTTATTGATGCGGAAGAAGACAGCAAACTGGTGTTCGATGTGGTGAATGATGGGGATGTGCCCGCTTACAATGTTACTCCGGTGATAGAGGAAATGAGCGGCATGAAACATATTTTGATTTCACCTTCGGCTCAGATAGCCTATATGCCTGTCGGGAATCAGATAAGGTATACGGCCACCATTCGCGGAGGCAGGAAGTTGAAAACAGGCCAGGCGCAATTCCGTGTTTTTGCAACAGAGAGCAACGGGGCGGTGACCGAAGCGCATGAGTTTACTTTGCCTACCCAAAAACGGATAAAGAAATAAGTTCCTTGACTGGCAGGGTCTCTGCGGGCGGATAACCCTTTGCCGGAGACAACGTAAGCGTTCGCAGCCCTATTGTTAAGCCTTTCAGGCCGTCCGGTTACTATCTCCAAAACCTGCGGAGTTATCTCCATAGCCTTTGGAGTTAACTCCGCAAGCTTTGGAGATAACTCCATAGTGCTATGGAGATAGTATATATCCTTTCTTCAGACCTTAGCAGGCGGGAGAAAAGGCCTTAGGGTGGGGTATGTGTGGAGTTACTCCTTGTTGATGATCCCTTGTATCTCTTGCAGAGTCAGATTTCCTGTGATGGCGATGATGGTAAATTCATTTTTTTCCTGACTCATCAATACAAATTCCTTTTCTTTGTTTTTGTTCCGTTTCAGATAAATGATGGTTTTCTCGCCTTCATCGTTTATGCGCATCAACTCCTCGTAGCCGTTCTTGGGGCTGATGAAAGCTGTCTCCTTTTTCAGCTTGGCGATAATGTCGGGTTTTTCACAACTTAGAATCTGGATGTTATCCAGTTTGGAGGCTACTTCGCCTATATTTACCCCTTCCGTTTTCATGTTGGGCATCAGGCTGAGCATGGCTTTTGAGATATAGACAGAGGTTACCCCTTCCATATCAGCGAACTTGTCGAAAAAACTGTCCTGTGCGTAGGTGAACAGTGAGCACAGAGAGAGCAATAAAGTAATGATATATGTACGTTTCATTGTTTTATGTTATTTAATCGGTTTAATTGTTCGTTTACGTTCTCTTGAATTTTTCCGGTAGCTTCCTGCACCGATTCCACCTTTTCTATTCCTTTATTCAGGCTGCTGGAAAGCATGATAAGTGCCTTCTGGGCCTGTGCGTATGCTTCTTCGGGGGTGGCGCAGGTATCTTGCGGTGCCGGATAGGGCTTGTATAGGTACAGTCCTACGGAGAGCAGGATGAGCAGGCTGGCGGCTATGCTTCCTATCCATTGCAAGCGGAGGGCCCGTATATGTTTTTTTATTTTCAGCGTGCGTCTTTCGCCTGTGTCCCATTCGTCTATCTTGCGGCTCAGCCTGCTTTCCAGGCCTTCCGGTATTTCGGGAGCGGGATGTGCTGCCAGTTGCATGAAGATTTCCTTCTCGGCAAGTAAATGAGCCGGAACGTCCTCTTCGGTAAAAAAGCGTTTCAGTTCCTTTTCTTCGGTATCGCTGGTTTCTCCATCGTAATACCGGGCCAATAGTCTTTCTATTTCATTTACTTTCATAGTTCATTATTTCATTATATTGTTCACGTATCTTTTTGCGGGCGCGGCTCAGCAACACACGTATGTTGATGGCATTCAGTCCGGTGGCTTGCTCTATCTCCTCAAAGGAGCAATCATTGACATCACGAAGCAGAATCACCCGTTTTTGTTGCTCGGGCAGTCTGCCGATGAGCCGTTTTACTTGGTTCACTTCATCCCGCTGTTCTATTTCCCGGGCTATGTTGGTGTCCATGGGGAGGTTCAGCTCTTCGGGAGGGCGTCCGTCTTCATCCGGCTGACTCCGGCGCAGGACGTCGTAGCACAGATTCTTGATGAGGGTGACACAATAGGCTTCGGTGTTCAGTACGTCCGCCAGTTCATCGCGCTTGTTCCACAATTTCAGATACGCTTCCTGCACCATATCTTCCGCATCCTGAGGGTTGCCCGTCAGCCGGAAGGCTACCCGGTAGAGTTTCCGGTGGTAAGGTAGAAATTGTTGCTTAAACTCAGCGGCGTCCATGCTTCTTTCCTGTTTCCTGATTTACTAATTTGTCTATATCATCCTTTGTGAATTTTCCGTTTATCTGTACCAGTGTACAGTCTTCTTTTCCGGTGCATACAAACAGCAGTTCACGGATAGTTTCCTTTTTTGTTTTCATCAGCACGCGGACTTTCTCGCCTTCATCGTTTACACGCATCAGCTCATCATATCCTTTCAGATTCAGTTTGTTCACTTTTTTGTTGAACCGTTCTTTTACGCTTGCCGTACAAGATTCCAGGTCCAGTACTTTTATTGACTTTATTTTTCTTATTATCTCAGCGTCTTCATCGTGTCCGGCAAACATTTTTCCAAGAGACATCATGAAAGAAGATACTTTGACACAATCGGCATTTTTTTCGCTGCCGAATTCATTGAAAAGACCGTTGATGCCTTGGGCGTAGCCCAGATGGCAGACGAAGACTAGCAATAGAGTAAATACAAACTTTTTCATGGTTCTATTTTGTTTTTGTTCATACTGAAATTGTTTTTTGAAAGCGCTTTCAATCAGATAGACGGGGGAAGCGGGAAAGTTGTTACAAAGGGAAAAGAATTTTTTTAAGTTTCTATGTTTGTAAAGAGGTTCAGCTTTACAAAGAAAGCATCATTCAATAGCCTGTTTGATCTTTCATCAGCATGATCACAGGCTTTGCCGGTCCCTTTAACCAATTCCTTTCATTCAGGTAATTTTGGGGAGTAGAATGAAGAAACCCTCGCCTTGTTTACAAATCTTTCACAAGTTCAAGATGAGAACAAGGGGTTTTTCTTATGAAATGATATTGGCTGGGGATTATTGGTTCCGCACAGGCAGCCTCACCCATAACCATCCGGGAATCAATTTCCAGAAGAATACGATAAACTGATAGCGCCAGTCTATGATGGCTACTCTTTTCCTTCGGGAGATGGCTTTTACAATTTGAGATGCCACTTGGGAAGTATGCATCAGCAGCGGATATTTATCATCTTTCAGCAAAGGAGTGGCGACAAATCCGGGACGGATATCGGTGAAGGAGATGTTTAGTTTCTTCATGTGTGCCAATTGGTCCAATGCATCTATGTACGTGTTCTGAAACCGCTTGGTAGCTGAATAAGCTGGGGCGGATCCCAGCCCTTTGGTGCCTGCTATGGAGCTGATTACGGCTATATGCCCTTTCCCGCGTTGCTCAAAATAGTGATAGGCGGCATTGACCATCCGTATGAATCCCGAAACATTGGTGGCGGCGGTTTGTAATTCTATATCGGGTTGAAGTGAAAGATTTTGTTTGCCTATGCCCGAGCTGAGCAAGAACACATCCATACCTCCCATTTTAGTAATCAGTTGCTCCAATGAGAAAGGGGCGTCCTCACGGGTGACATCTATTGTCTGAGTACATACCTGTCCGGGCGCGGATAACCGGATTTTTTCCAGTTCTTCTTCTCTACGTCCTGCCACGCCTACCTGCCAGCCGTCTTTCAGATAGCATCGCGCCACTTCCAGTCCGATGCCGGAAGTGGCGCCAATGATAATGATTCTTTTCATCCGTTTCGTCTTATTGTAAAGCTTGCTCAATGTCGGCTATGATGTCGTTTACATTCTCGATGCCCACTGAAAGACGAATCAAGTCCGGAGCTACTCCCGCTTCGCGCAACTGCTCGTCGGTGAGCTGGCGGTGAGTATGGCTGGCGGGATGCAGTACGCAGGTCCGTGCGTCGGCCACATGGGTTACGATGCAGATGAATTTCAGCCTGTCCATAAATTCTATCGCTTCCTCACGGGTTCCGTTCAAGCCGAAAGCGATGACACCGCACGAGCCGTTTGGCATATATTTCTGTGCCAGATCATAGTATTTGCTGCTTTTCAGTCCGCAATAGTTCACCCATTTCACTTTTGGGTTGGCTTCCAGCCATTCGGCCACCTTCTGTGCGTTTTCGCAATGACGGGGAACACGCAGATGCAAGGTTTCCAATCCCAGATTCAGTAAGAAGGAATTCTGTGGAGACTGGATGGAGCCCAGGTCACGCATCAGTTGGGCGGTTGCTTTCGTTATGTAAGCCATTTTGCCGAACGCTTTGGTATAAGTCAGTCCGTGATAAGACTCGTCGGGCTGGGTCAGACCGGGGAATTTGTCCGCATGGGCTTCCCAGTCAAAGTTGCCGCTGTCCACAATGGCGCCTCCTACACTGGTGGCATGACCGTCCATGTATTTGGTTGTAGAATGTGTGACGATATCCGCTCCCCATTCAAACGGGCGGCAGTTGATGGGAGTGGCGAAGGTGTTGTCCACAATCAAAGGCACACCGTGCTTGTGTGCGATACGTGCGAACTTTTCGATGTCCAGCACATCGATGCTCGGATTGGAGATGGTTTCGCCGAATAACGCTTTGGTATTCGGGCGGAAAGCTTGGTCTATTTCCTCTTCGGATGCATTGGCGTCAATGAAGGTACACTCGATGCCCAGTTTTTTCAGCGTGACGCCGAACAGGTTGAATGTACCTCCGTAGATGGTAGACGAGCATACGAAGTGGTCGCCTGCCTGACAGATATTGAAAATGGCATAGAAGTTGGCAGCCTGGCCGGACGAGGTCAGCATAGCACCCACACCACCTTCCAATGCTGCGATTTTTGCGGCGACGGCGTCATTGGTGGGGTTTTGCAAGCGTGTATAGAAATATCCCGAATCTTCCAGATCGAACAGACGCGCCATCTGTTCGCTGGTGTCATACTTGAATGTGGTACTTTGATAAATAGGCAAAACGCGCGGTTCGCCTTTTTTCGGAGTCCAGCCTGCCTGTACGCATAAGGTCTCCTTGCTATACTTCTTATCCATGTTTATATTGTTATTAAAATTACATATTCATTTATTTCGCAGCAAAATTAAGAATAATCTGTCATTTAGGGTTCAATTATTGAGAAAAGTGTTATATTTGAACGATTTTAATAAGCTTAACTATGGCAGAGGATATAAAATTCAGGCATACTATGCCGGTGCAGATACGATTCAGCGATGTGGACCAGTTTGGTCATATGAACAATTCGGTTTACTTTTCTTTGTATGATTTGGCAAAGACTACTTATATAAAAGATGTATTTGGCAGTGCCGACTGGAGTAAGCTGGCTATTGTGGTGGCCAATATCAATGCAAACTTCTTTATGCCGGTATTTTTCTCGGATCATCTGGTGATAGAAACGGCTGTGGTACATTTGGGGCATAAGAGTTTTACTTTGTTGCAGCGTGCCGTGACTACGGATACCCATGAGGTGAAGTGTGAGTGCCGCACGGTGATGGTAGGTTATGACCTGGCTACCAAAGAACCGAAATTGATTTCCGAGGATTATAAGAAGGCCATTTGCAGGTACGAGGAAAAAACATTGGAGGAGCTGTCAAAAGAACGGAAATAGTTATTGATTTTCTGTGTTGTTGATGTTTTATCAACTATATGCATAATGAATAAAGGTGTATCTCACGACACACCTTTATTTTTCTATGTTAAAACATCTGTCCTGAAAAATAAACAGGAGGATTTGGCTTATTTTTTCCCGTATCCCGGAGTTTGAGTTAATAACGGATTCACATTCAAAGTACCGATATTAACCGGCCAAAGCATTTTATATGCTTCTTCTGTACCGAGGATAGGATTTGTGCCCGGATAGTTGGCATCGGCAGAAAAGACCAAAGAACGTCCGGATGCATCGTGCATACGCAATACGTCAAACCAGCGCTTGCCTTCACTGACAAACTCTTTGTCCCGTTCCTGCAAAATGGCTAGTTCATTTTCCGCATAGCTGCCTTCCGTGTATTTGTTTTCTTCAAAGGTGTCTCCGTATGCACGTTTGCGTACTTCGTTGATATACGAAGCACAAGGGTTGTTCAATCCGTTTTCAATTTCCGCCATCATTAGTAACGCATCGGCATAGCGGTAAACAGGGATGTCCGAAATATAAATGCGGTTGTCATTGGAATTGATTGTACCTATACGTTTTTTCATTACGCATCCGAATTCGCTGAGCGTACCATTATCATTTTTCATGTAATACTCCATGAATGTGGCATCACGACGGCTGTCTCCTTCTTTGAACGTTTTCCAGAAATCTTCTGTGTACTCGTCACGGAATACCCCACCGGTACCTTTCAAATTTAAGGTGTCTTTTTCAATTACTTTACCGTCACGACCATGTGCCTGCCCCAGAAATACAGCATCCTGATAAAGGAATCTGCTTCCGTCATTGCTGGCCTCACCCTCTACAAACGGCATGGCGAAGATAATCTCAGCGTTCTTTTTATTGTCGCATGAGAAGATGGAGGCAAAGTTGTCCATTAATTCAAAATGTCCTATGATTCCGGATAAGGCGGTCTTGGCAGTCTGTAAATCGGTTGCCCCGGTTGCTGTGAATCCGGTGATGGATACTTTCGCTGCCCACATATAGATTTCTGCTTTAAGCATTAAAGTGGCATAGCGTGACCAGTCGTATGCATCAAAGGAGGTGTTATTTCCGAAATAGTTTTCGGATTTATTAATATCTGCTTTGATAAATTCCATCGTGGCTTCGGGTGTGGCGCGTTCTACATAGAATTTGTCTGCCGATGGCTTGCCGTCCAATATATCTACTTTGGTGATGAGAGGTACTCCCCCGAAAGTTCTGTATAGCATGAAGTAATACAGGGCTCTCATGCCATACGCTTGTCCCAAATACCGGCTCCGGGTCGCATCATCCAGAAACGTACACCCATTTTCTACTTCTTGGATAAAATGGTTTACTTGCATGATAGGAGAGTATAGTCCGTTCCAATTGGATATGCCGGGAATATCTTCCGAGATATTCTGTGACCGGATATCGGCATAGTTCAAGCTGGTGTTCAGTGAGGAGGTGCCCACACGTTGTGTGCCGCCGCGGAGTTCGCCCAAGGTGTAGAACATGTCATAGTAACTTCTTAATTGGGCGTGCAGACCCAACATGAATGCTTTGGGCTGGGAAGCTTCTTTCCAGAAATTTCCGGCTCCATAATAATCTTCCGGTGCCAGATCCAGTGCATCACAGGACGGCTGGAGAATGGTCATCACACATATTGAAAGGATATAGAATATTTTTTTCATAATCTGTTAGAGTTTATAAGTTTAGAAAGAAACGTTTACGCCGAGAATGACAGTGCGAGGCAATGGGTATCCACCATTGTTGTCCGTCTTTTCCGGAGAGAATAAATGTTTGGCTTCTGTCAGGTAACCCAGGTTCTGACCGGTTAACGAGAGCATGACTGAACCTAGTCCTGCTTTGCGTACCCAGTTGCTTGGCAGATTATATGACAAGGCTATTTCACGGAAAGATAGATAGTCACCGTTGTAGGCAAACATGGAGGATTGACGGCAATAATTGCGCTTACCCAACTGGTCGGCCCATACATAAGTAGGATATTGTGCACCGGGATTTTCGGGTGACCAGGTGTCGTGGGTTTCTGCAATGGTATTATAAGTACCTTGTGCGCAAGACATGATCCACATGGTTTTCCAGTCTACCGCTTTGAAACCGAGCGCATAGTCAAAACGTGCTGATAAAGTAAGGTCTTTCCAGGTGACTGAAGTATTGATACCTCCTGTCCATTTGGGTACAGTGTTGCCCACTTTCACCATGTCGTAATTGTCGATGATGCCGTCGCCGTTTACATCCTTCCATTTCACATCACCCGGCTGGATGCGGAGGGAGTTCGCTTTTTGATTGGCTGTCAGTTTGTTATATCCTTCCTCACCTCCGTAAAGGGGACGGTTGCTTGAGCCGTTGTTACCACTTGACAAGTCGATCAGCCCTCCTGGTATTTCATCTTCGGAACGATAGATTCCTTCGGCTACGAACATGTACAAATCACCTGGACGTTGTCCTTCCTGATAACCGCCTACCCATGCTTTTTCATAGCTTCCGTCCTCCAGCTGGCGTCCGGTATATACTTGAAATGCATTTTGACGGTTTCTTTCCAGACCGTTGTCGGGCAATGCCACTACTTTGTTTTTATTTAATGCGCCGTTCCAGTTCAGATTCCATTTCCAGTCTTTGGAGTCGATAACTTTGAATGCCAGTTCGAATTCAAAGCCTTGGTTCTGGAACTTACCATTGTTGGAGGTAAAGGAAGAAACACCCGAAGTAGACGGGATGGTGATGTTGGCATACTTGTCACTGGTCAGTCGGTTGTAGTAAGTCAAATTGGCATTGATACGGTTGGCCAGAAAGCCTAGATCCAGACCGATTTCGAAAGTTCTTGACTTCTCCCATTTCAAGTAGGGATTAGGAAGGTTGTTCAACAGGAAGTAAGCGTTGCCGTTGTATTTGCTGCCTGCATAAGCACCTTGTACTGTGTAGTTTCCTACAAAATCTTTGTTTACATTACCATTCAGACCGAAGCTGGCACGCAATTTACCGAATGAGATGATATCGGCCCATTCACTGGCAAATTTTTCTTTGGAGAACACCCATCCGGTAGATACTCCGGGGAAGACACCCCAGCGATTGTCTTTGGCCAGTTTGGAGTAGCCGTCCCGTCTTAGAACAAAAGACAGCAAGTATTTTGACTGGTAGTCATAATTTACACGACCGAAGAATGACATGATACGCTGGCGGCTGTGTGAGGAGTCTATGCTGCGTTTGCCTTTGTCATCACTGGTATATTCCAAATCACCGAAAGCGTCACTGGGAGCTCCCGATCCTGAGGCATTGAAACCTTTATAATATGAGTCGTAGTACTCGAAGCCGGCCATGGCATCCAGATAGTGGTCTTTGTTTATTTGATAGTTGTAGTTTAACACTGCATTATAAGTTTGGTCCAATGTGCGCCCGTAGGAAGCCGAGGTGCTGTGTGAGGTTACCCAGTTTCCGGGAGAAGATAAATAATCTTTGTTGAAAGCTTCATATTTTTCTTCTGAATAGAACCAGATGGCGTTCACTTTTAATGAGAGTCCTTTCATGATATCTGCGGTAAAAGATTGGTTCATGGTGAACTTGTCTGTATTGTTGTCACGGACAAACTTGTCAAAATTGATTTGTTGGTTTCCGTCGCCTGAATTGGGTCCCAAAAGCATTTCACCGTCAGCATTATATCCACGGAAAGTGGGAGGTAATGATAAAACGCGTGAGAAGTAGTTGGCTTCTGCGCTTTGGGTAGGAGGAAGGTCGTTCCAGGTTGCATCTGCAAAGTTGAAGCTGGAGTTGGAGGTTAACCATGGTTTCAGCTTGTAATCGGCATTGAATGTGAAAGTGATACGTTGGTACTTGTTTCCTACGGCTGTACCTTCACTATGGTTGTATCCCAAACCTGCATAGTAGTTTCCCTTTTCATTTCCTCCGCTTACACTCAGGTTGTAGTCTTGTGAGAAAGATGGGGAATTGATATTGAAATCCGCTATATCTGTATTCTTGAAAATCAGTTGGTCTCCATAAATAGGATCAGTCATGGTTTCCCATCCTTGGTTGAGCAGGAAAGCCAGATCGTCCGAATATTTCATGGTACTCCATATAGCCTGGCTGTTTTCGTTTCCATTCAGCGGGATTGTCTTGTCATCATCTGCCCAATATTTGTTGCCTGTTCCATAAGGAGTGGCACCAGTCAGACCGGTCAGTGAAGACCATCCTTGTACGGCCGATCCGTCTGGATGTTTCATGTCTCCCGTGTAAGCATTCATGTAACCAGTGCGCATCCAGTAAATGTAATCACGCGCATTCATAAAGTTATAAGAGTTGTGGAAGTAGTTCCAGCCTAGTTTGGCCGAAAGTTCTACACGTGTACTTCCCTCTTTGCCTCGTTTGGTAGTGACTAGTACTACACCGTCATTGGCTCGGGCGCCATAGATGGCGGTGGCGCCGGCATCTTTTAATACTTCCATGGATTCAATATCGGCCGGGTTAATGTCACTTAAAGAACCGCGTACTTGGCCGTCTACCAGGATTAGAGGTGAACCTGAACCGTCAAAATTAGTACCTCCTCGAAGTACCAAGGTAGGAGCTGCTCCCGGATTACCGGAAGTCTGGCTGACGGATAGACCTGCTACGGCTCCTGATAAGGCTTGTGCCGGATTGGAATAAAGTCCTTGTTTTAATGTTTCTTCTTTTACCTTGGAAATGGAGTTGGTTACTTTTGTGCGCAACTGTTTGCCGCCATATCCGGTTACAACAACTTCTTGGAGCATTTCTGAGTCTTCTTTCAATGCTATTTTAAAAGTTGACTTTCCCTTTACGCTTAAAGTTTGTGTCTGATAACCGACAAATGATACTCTGATACTGCCATCATTGGCTACGGAAAGTGTAAAATTACCATCTAAGTCGGTAACTGTACCATTCGTGGTGCCTGTTTCTACAATACTGGCGCCAATAACCGCTTCACCTGTGGCGTCTGTGACCACACCCGTGATTGTTTTCTTTTGTGCCATGGCTCCTATGGAGCATAACAGGCAAAAAAGCATGAATAAGGTTTTCTTCATAGATTTGTTTTTAAAGTTACTGTTTGAAGTTCTATCAGAACTACATTCTTAAATTAAGTTTATATCACATCGCAAATATAGAATATTTTTTATTAAATCAACTTTAATTATAAAATTATTTTTTGATATATGACACAAAATGTATGAAACAGTCAATATTCACGGATAAATAAGCTAAATAAAAGTATATAAAAAGGGATATCTTTTATCTTTTTCCGCCTCAAAGTAGCATAACAGTAGAAATTCAGTAGAAAAATCCTTTTAAAATTCCTTCTTAAATAAAATAAAATACAATCTATTTTCCCTTTATGGACACGGAATAGTTCTGATAGAACTTATCCTATAAAGGAAATCTCTTTATTTTGTTAAATGAATTTTATTTCAGCCTTTGGGGATGAAATAAATTATTTGGTGAAGTATCCTTGTGCAGATAGTGCAGGGAGTGGTTTGTTTATGGGCACATGGGGAAATTTATTCTTTTCATAGTCGATGGTTATACATATATTTATATGGATATGTATGGACTTTGGATGGCAAGTATAACTAAGGTAGCTGAAAATATATCTAATAACGAAGAAACGGAGGTGATATAAACATAGAAGACCATCGTTAAAAAAGGTCAGATGGTCTTCTTGAGTGATGAATCATTAATAAAGCTCTTTATGTACCAATTCCTCAAATAACAGTGCATATTTTGCAACGACTGCTTCGGCGTATTTCTTCCCTTTTCCGGCACTTGCTTTTTTAGGATTGCCTATACCGGTATCTTGCGAAACGTTTTGCCAGTTTCTTGGAATCCATGCCACTTTTTCATTCAGCATTTGCGAAGCGAACTTCTTATAATTTCCATCTCCGGCTTCATCCAGATTTACCAATTCCGGATGATAATGCATCATAACAGAAGTTTCCAATTCATCTGCATGGTCACCCGGTTCATCAAAGTACTCTTTAGCAGGGACAAAGGCAAACCATTCGCTGCTGGCTATCAGGAAGTCGGGATAGTCCAGTGACAAGTCACGTATCATACTTTTGAATGTATTGCCGCCATGTCCGTTGATAATGACCATTTTGCGGTATCCTTGGGCGTATAGAGAGGCAACTATGTCGCTTAAAATCGCTTTCTGCGTTTCATAGCGATAGTGGATGCAGAAATCCAGCCCGCGTTGTCCCGGATTCTGTGAACCGGCAGTGACGTAAGGCAGGACCATGCAACGAATACCGTAATGTGTTTTTGCCATTTTAGCAGCATCTAGTGCGATGTCGTGGCTCAGAATACAGTCTGTCAGATAAGGCAGGTGCAGATTATGCGGTTCGGTAGCCCCCCAAGGGAGGAGGACCAAATCATATTTCAATGGTTTTACCTTGCCGTAACAGGTTACGGCAAGGTCTAGTTCTTTATCCATTATTTATAAGACTTTTTAAAGATATGCAGGATTTCTTCGTCTGTAATCGGGCGTGGGTCGAGAGTGAACAGTCCTCCCATCGTATCTCTTGCATTTTGCAGAAATTTGGGGAAATCTTCGGATTGGATGCCAAACTCGCTCAGTTTGATAGAATGTACTTTACATTCTTTTTGCAGTGTAATCAATGCATCAATGAAATCGGACGGACGGTTGCTCTTTTTCTGGGTCATCATTTCAGCCATTTTCATGTAACGTTTTGTACAGTCATGCCGGAAAGTTTCGAAGTATGTCTCAGACAAGGCAATGAGTCCTGCTCCATGAGGAAGTTGTGGATAATAAGCACTCATGGCATGTTCTAATGAATGTTCGGAAGTACAACTGGAAGTGGCCTCCACCATGCCTGCCAAGGTGCTGGCCCAAGCTATTTTGGCGCGTGCCTTCAAATTCTTTCCGTCGGCTACGGCTACTGGCAGATATTTGTAGATCAGACGGATGGCTTCTAAGGCGTAAAGATCACTGATGGGTGTTGCACAATTGGCGATAAAACCTTCTGCGGCATGGAAGAATGCATCGAACCCTTGATAGGCGGTGAGGTGTGGGGGAATGGAAACCATCAGTTCCGGGTCTACAATAGATAAGGTAGGGAAGGTCAGCTGGCAACCGAAGCCTATCTTTTCTTGAGCCGTTTCGTGGGTAATCACTGTCCATGGATCCATTTCCGTTCCGGTTCCGGCGGTGGTAGGGATGGCGATAATGGGAAGTGCTTTGGTTACGGGGCGTCCTTTGCCACTACCCCCTGATACATAATCCCAGTAGTCACCGTCGTTGCAGGCCATAACAGCTATACTTTTGGCGGAGTCGATGGAACTTCCGCCTCCCAGGCCTACTACAAAGTCACATTTTTCTTCCCGGCAGATGGCGGCTGCTTCCATGACGTGTTCTTTGATGGGGTTGGGAAGGATTTTATCGTAAACCAGTGTTTCTACATTATTCAGTCTTAATTGGGCGAGTACTCTTTCCAGATACCCATATTTCCGCATGGAAGTTCCGGATGAGATGACGACTAGTGCCTTTTTCCCCGGTAATTTTTCACTGGATAATTTCTTGATTTCTCCGCAACCAAATACTAATTTGGTAGGGATGTACAAACTAAATACAGGATTTGCTTTCATGTTCTTTCGTATTTAAAGTTTCACTGGTAACAAATGTAGGAAAATAATAGTTTGCTTGTTTAAGTAATTTGTTAAATTTTACATACTGCCGGATTGTATTCGTTTTCTTTAATTCAGTTTGAGATAGATATGTTTTTCCGAGTATAATCGAAAAAAACTATCTTTGTGGGAAAAGATTCGAGCATGGACGATAAATGGAAAGCTTTAGAAAAGTATAACCTTTGGGGCGGAAATACGTATCAATTGGGACTGGAACGGAAAGCTTATACCGACAAGATTGGCAATTTTGTGGGGACGTTATGTGGAATTTCATATATTGCCCTATAGTTATGCTGAATATTTACAGTTGATGCAGCAACTTGCCGGCCGGGCTTCTTATTTGACCTATTTACAGAAAGGCGGTTTGCCCGAATTGTACAACTTGCCCACTGTCGAGTCAGAAAAACAATACGTCGCTTCTGTGAAAGATATGATTTTGTTGCGTGATATAAGCCCGTTCGTGATATAAGGTTATTGGATGATATTTTTATTTATTGGTGAATAATGCGGTCCAATCTGTTTTTCCGTTCTATGTGAATAAATAGTTCGGAAAAGAAATGTACCTTTACATTCAATTGAGAAAAGAATGCTACTATGATTAATACATTAACTTCCTTACGGCTCTTTTTTGCACTGATGGTTTTCGGGGCACATTGCTATGTCGTTGATTCCACCTTTTCAACTCATTTCTATAAAGAGGGTTTTGTAGGCGTGAGTTTCTTCTTTATATTGAGTGGTTTTATTATCGCTTATAATTATCAGCAGAAGCTGGTGGAGCGGAAAGTGTCGAAACGCCAGTTTTGGGTGGCACGAATCGCCCGTATCTATCCATTGCATATAGCGACCTTATTGGGAGTAGCCGTGATAGGTAATCTATTGAACCCGATGGGTTGGGGGGAAGGATTGAAACATTTTATTCCTGCGCTGTTCCTTTTGCACCCTTTTGTTCCCCGGATGGATTACTTTTTTTATTTCGACAGTCCTTCCTGGAGTTTGGGATGTGAACAGTTGTTTTATTTCTTGTTTCCGTTTTTAGCGTTGTTTTTTGCTAAAAAACAGAAGTTGATAGGAGCACTTTTAGTATGCGCTGTGGTAGTCCCTGTTTTGATGTCAATGACGGATGAGACGAACATCCGCGGTTATTGGTATGTGAATCCGTTGGCACGTTTCCCCGATTTTCTGGTAGGAATGTTGCTTTATCGGGTTTATGAATGGTGCCGTTCCAAAAAGCTGTCTTTCTCTACAGCGTCATTGCTCGAAGTAGGGGCGGTATGTATCTTCCTGCTGTTTTATATGTTTTCGGCGGATTTGGTGCCGAAAGTTTATCGGTACTCCTGTTATTATTGGATGCCGATTTCGTTGGTTCTGTTGATATTCTCTTTGCAGAAAGGATTCCTTTCCCGTATTCTATCCAATAAATATCTGGTCATAGGCGGTGATATCAGTTATAGCTTTTATCTGATTCATTTGTGGATACTGTTTGCTTATGTGCAGTTGGCGCAAACATACGATTGGCATATCAGTCTGTATATCAGTATTCCGCTTATCTTTGCAGTCACTATCGGGCTGAGCCTGCTTTCTTATTATTATTTTGAGAAACCGGCTAACCGCTGGGTAAAACGAATTTTAAACAAACAATAATAACTAGTTCATGGAAAAACAATTATCAGAAAAACTGCCACGCGTTGAGGTGGTGGATGCTTTACGGGGATTTGCAGTCATGGCAATTCTTTTAGTGCATAGTTTGGAACATTTCATCTTTCCAGTTTATCCGGTAGACCAGCCTGCATGGCTGAATATACTGAATGACGGGGTATTCAATGTTACATTTACTTTATTGGCTGGAAAATCGTATGCCATTTTTGCTTTGCTGTTTGGATTTACATTTTATATTCAGTCGGCTAACCAACAGCGTAAAGGAAAAGATTTTGGTTATCGTTTTCTGTGGCGTTTGCTGTTATTGGTAGCTTTTGCTACGCTGAATGCAGCTTTTTTTCCGGCAGGAGATGTGTTGTTGCTGTTCTCAGTAGTGGGAATCGTATTGTTCGTGGTGCGTAAGTGGAGTGACTGTGCCATACTTGTTACAGCTATTTTGTTTCTATTGCAGCCCGTTGAGTGGTATCATTATATAGTAGGTCTGTTTGATCCTTCTCATACTTTGCCCGATTGGGGAGTGGGCGCGATGTATAAAGAAGTGGCGGAATATACCAAAGAGGGGAACTTGTGGGAGTTTTTGGGTAAGAATATGACCTTTGGTCAGAAAGCCAGTTTATATTGGGCTTTTGGAGCAGGACGTTTCTGGCAGACTGCCGGCTTGTTCTTGATGGGGTTGTATATCGGACGCAAACAATTATTTGTAACTTCCGAAAAACATACTCGTTTTTGGGTGAAGACTCTTATCATTTCCGCTATCGCTTTTGCTCCGCTTTTCCAACTGAAAGAGCTGATTATGGCTAGTGACAGTGAGCTCATTCGCCAGACTGCCGGAACGGCTTTTGATATGTGGCAGAAGTTTGCTTTTACATTTGTGCTGGTTGCCTCTTTTGTGTTGCTTTATCAACGGAACAGATTCAAGGATTTTGTATCAAATCTTCGTTATTATGGCAAGATGAGTCTGACTAATTATATCACCCAGTCTATTGCCGGAGCTATTATTTATTTTCCCTTCGGACTTTATCTGGCTCCGTATTGTGGGTATACGTTGAGCTTGTTTATTGGTTTTGTACTCTTTTTGTTGCAAGTACAGTTCTGCAAGTGGTGGTTGAAAGGACACAAGCAGGGACCGTTAGAGAGTATTTGGCATAAATGGACCTGGATGTGTTCCAAAAAATGAGGAACTCTGACAGGAGTTGCATATGCTATACAGAAGAGAGGAAAAGGCAAATTACTTTTTGCCTTTTCCTCTCTTCTGTATAGGGACTGATTCTTGTTTCCCAAGTTTCCCGAATATCATAAAAAGGATATCAGTTCAGGATTATAATCAATTGTTTTTGCCTTCTATCTGAATTTGAATTGCTTGTCCTGTACGTTGCAGACATTCTATAAAAATAGAAAGATGATTGGTTTTCTGCATCAACTCACATATAATTTCCTTTTCTTCTGTGCACCAAGGTTCATAAGCACGTGGGAAAGTTTCACGTTGTTTACGGATATAAGGTGGAAGGACTGTTTTCTGAATACCTAACTTTTGGACTTTTTGTTTTATACGGCAAATATCTTCTTCTGTACAATCATTAAAAGATTCTTTTGTAAAGAACCCCGGATGTTTTTGGTCAATGTCAAGATAGATTGTAGTCTTAGATAGGGATTGAAAGGTTTTCTCTCTGCTTTCTAGTTCCTTTATTAGATTGTTGATGTATTCATCGGCTTGAAAAGATGATACAATGATGGAACATTCGTGGCGGGAGTATTCTTTGTGGCGATTGGCAGACAACCAGTTGAAAGAGCCTTCGATTAATGTATGGTTATCAATAGCCAACGATTTATTGTGGATACCTTTTACTTCAATGAGGGTTACACCACTTTCTATCAATGCGTTCCGTCCATCCTTGGCATGACTGAGTAAATGTTTATTTTTCATATCATAATCTAGGGACGAATCGGTGTAGATTGTGACATCAACTCCTCGTTGAACCGTATGCCGTATCAACGGAATCAGCTGGTCGTTTTCTATGGCATGGATAGATATGAATGGAGATACAATCAGCAGGCGGCGTCTTGCTTTCTCAAAAGCTTGACGAAGAGTCTGAACATGCTCTTCTGTGGTGGACAGACGAAGGGTGGGGTGGTAGGTGCACAGTGGGATTTCCTGTTGGTAAATAAAGTTGTTGGAAATCTCGTTGGATGGAGCATCGAAAAGCCATTTAGCCATATTCCCTGCCGGAGTATTTTCTTCCGGATGGAAAATATTCATGTTGCCAAAAACAATGAAATGATGCTGGGCGCGTGATATCGCTACATTGAGCATATTGTATTTTCCATCACGTTCCATAAAAAGAGAATGGTCTTCAGGAGAGTTGACTGTTGAAAAAAGAACAATCGGACATTGGGCACCTTGCAGGGAATGTACTGTGCCGATGATCATCTCTTTATATTTCTCATTTCCTGATATTTTTTGTATTTGATGCCGTATTTCGGCCTCTTGGGCTTTGAAAGGAGTTACTACGGCTACAATTTCATGAATAGGCTTTTTATAGGTCTTTTCCAAATTATCTTTCTCCAGCTCCAGCCAACAGACAATGGCTTCCGCTTCAGCCCGGTTGAGGCGGCTTCCTGTTTTTCCGGGGCTGCTGTAACTGTTGATGTGTACATATCCTTTAGAGGGGAGGGACTTGTATTTTACTTCGTTACCTTTTTTAGGAAGTAACCTGCCGTGGTAAACATAATCATTGCAATAAGCAATAATGGAATCTACGCATCGTCTGTGTTCGGTCAGAAAAGCTCCTTTTTCACCTTTTACTGTAAAATTACAGCTTTTACGTGCCAGTTTCATTATACTTCCGGAAGAAGAAAGGAAACCGTTGTTCTCCAAGAAACGGTATTTTTCCGAGGACTGGTTGGAAACAATGCCCAGATTCTTTAAATTAATGAATGAATATTCATCAGAAATGGACCATACGGGTTCTATTTGTTGAATATCGCCTACTAAAATCGCTTGTTTGGCCAAACTGAAGGAGGGAACGGCAAGTTCGGGTGAAACTTGTCCGGATTCGTCTACAATCAGCAGGTCTATTCCATTGTATAAGGGAACATCCCATTTTCCGTTCTCCGCATAGGTCATATACTTGGGTAGGGAGTGGAAAGTAGAGATGAAAACAGGCATTACACAAGCCAGACGTTTTAGTCTTTGGGTATAGGCTTCCTGTGTACGCTGTTTACCTTCATCGCACTTGCTTAACCGGTGAATAAACTCGGCTTCCCGATAATGTATGGCATACCAGAACATTTGATACCGATAACTGATATCCAGCCTTACTGCCATGTCTTCTGTATAAGGCAAGTTGCCATACTCAGGGTTGGAACTGATCTTTTCGTAACGTTCTTTGAATTTTTCTGTCAAAACCCACTGTTCTATTACTTTGTCATAGGAGGGTAATGGCTCATGGAATTTGCGGATAAACTTCTGTAATATATTGTTTTCCTTCCGGTTTCCATATTCTGTTGTTTCGGCAGCTTGGATACAGAAGATAATCTTTTTTTGGAGAGCTTGCATTTCCTTACGGAGGAATTGTTGGCATTTTGTTTCATCTTGATAGGCTTTTCCAAAAAAGTTATTGAAACATTGTAGATAAAAGTTTTTGTATTCCTCTTGACGTTCGGGAGTATCGTATGTTGCTGGAAATCCATCCCCCATGGGGTTGAACATCATTTTGTATTGTTCTTGTAGTTCTTTTTTTCCTGACAGATATAAGCCTAACGTATCTAGTTCGGGTAGCCAGCGGTTGGATAACCGGGGATGTGCCGTGTCATTAGTTGTTTCCGCTTTGAAATCTTTCAGGATATTGGTGATCGCCTGATTATTAGCTGAACTTGCAACTATAATTTCCGGTTCTTCCGGATTGTTTAGGATATTATGGGCAAGTCTGTTTGCTATGACTGTTTGCAGGAAAGTGGTTTTTCCTGTTCCCGGAGGGCCGTTGACGACAAAAATATCAGTACATTCCGGTGTAGTATACATTGCCAGTGTTTCGCGTTGAGATACAGACAAAGGGAAGTCGCCACTCATTTGTGCCCAATGTTCTCGGTTGCAATAAACTTTTCGGGTGGTTGGACTGGGAAGAACGTTGGTTGGTTTGGTCTGTATCAATAAATTCAACAAAGGATGCGGAGTGGTATCGTTATCTTTTAAGAGCTTGTCATATAGTGTGATTATGGGCTGTGCCATATTACGTTCGGAGGCTTTTATGATAATGATTTCTGGATTATCATGGTAATTCATCGTTCTGAAAGTTTTGCCGGTTGCTTTTTTGAAAAGCTGTTCGCATGCTCGCCAATAGGTTTCCCATTCTGTAATTTCTGTATTGAAATCGGATAGTAGTCGGTCTACTTTTGGAAGAGAGGTTATGGTGCGGTCATTGGCTGCATTGGGTTCCAAAAATTTACGAATAAAGATTGGAATTCTGTCTGATTCGTTCTCGCATACGGTTAGTTTACCGTCAGGCAACATGGTGGCAGTAATCAAAAAGGGATATTCCGGTCTTTCTGATTGGGAAGTCCAGCCGTTTTCAAATTCGGGCAAAAGAATACAAGGAGCAATCATTACTTTTTGTTTTTCATTGCTATCTTCTGCTTTCCAATCAGGGAAAATAACAGGAATACTTTTGAGAGGAACGAATTTAAGTATTTTATCACCGATGTTTAAGGTGATTCGTGCTCCTTTGGGAGCAATGGCTTTGCGTTCTGCATCTTGAAGGCAGGTTTTCCAGTATTTTAGCAAGGTTTGGTCCATTTGTCTTTACGTTTGTGTGATGGAATAATGCACAAATATAGAAAAATAGGTGAAAAAAAATATGATAATTGGGGTAACATTCCTGAATTTATAAGTTTTATTTGGAAAATGTTAGAGTAGTCCTTGTTGGCGGTAAATGAATTGGAATAAAACGGGATAATTGTAATATTTTGTGTTGATGAGGCTAAGAAACCGGACTTTATGAAGCAAATGAAGCTAAAATAGACGAAAATTTATCTGTTTGGGGAGCGTGGATATACTAATTTTGCCAATAAATGAAACTTAAATCTATGATGAAAAGACTTGTTAATTTATTGGCTGCTTTTATTCTTTCTGTAAATTGTATTAGCGCCCAGAATCTTACTCGTTGGGTTAATCCGTTTATTGGAACCGGTGCTGTTCAATCTAGTCTTTCTGGGAATAATTATCCGGGAGCTACTGTTCCTTTTGGTATGGTGCAGTTGAGTCCCGACACTCGTGAAGCTCCTGATTGGGCGCAAGCTTCAGGATATGATTATAATGATTCTATTATTTATGGTTTCAGTCATACGCGTTTAAGCGGAACCGGTGCTTCTGATTTTATAGATATACTTCTATTCCCTACCATCAGTGATAAAAGGAAATCGACTTTCACTCATCAACACGAACAGGCGCGTCCGGGCTATTATCAGGTATTATTGAAAGATGAGAAGATTCAAGCGGAGTTGACGGCTTCTGTACACGTAGGAGTGCATCGCTATACCTGTTCTGATGGTGACCAGTTGAAATTATGGTTGGATTTGGACCACTCGGCAAATAAGGGGAGTTGGAACCGCCGGATTATTCAATCACAACTCCGCATGGTTTCTCCTACCGTAGTAGAGGGATATCGTATTATTACGGGATGGGCAAAGCTGAGAAAGATTTATTTTCATCTTGAATTTTCCCAACCGATCCTATCCAATCAGTTATATGATGGCAATCGGATGTATGAGAATACTCCTGTCATTAATGGTACGGAACTGCGTGGATTGTTTTGCTTCGATAAGAAGTGGAATAAAGAATTGATATGTAAAGTCGCTTTATCTCCGGTTTCCATTGAAAATGCCCGGTTGAATATGGCAACTGAGGTCCCCGGATGGGACTTTGAATATATTGCTCGTGCTGCCGAAACTAGTTGGGAGAAAGAATTGAAGAAGATTATCATTCAAGGTACCGATTTGCAGAAAAAGATTTTTTATACGGCTTTATATCACACTATGGTACAACCCAATACGATGAGTGATGTTAATGGTGAATATATGGCATCCGATTACGTCACTCGTTCTGTGGCAAAAGGGGAGGTGCATTATTCTACTTTTTCTTTATGGGATACTTTCAGGGCCGCCCATCCACTTTATACTTTGATACACACGCACCGCATTCCCGATTTTGTTAAGAGCATGATGAGGCAATACGATTATTATGGCTATTTGCCTGTATGGCAATTATGGGGACAGGATAATTATTGTATGATTGGCAACCACTCCATTCCTGTCATTGTGGATGCTGTTCTGAAGGGTGTTGCCGGGGTGGATGAAGAGAAAGCCTATGAAGCGGTTTTTAATAGTTCTATCGTGTCTCATCCGAATTCTCCTTTTGAAGTATGGGAGAAATATGGATATATGCCGGAGAATATTCAGACACAATCTGTTTCTATTACTTTGGAGCAGGCTTTTGATGATTGGTGTGTCGCACAGTTGGCTAAGCGATTGGGAAAAGAAAAGGATTATAATCATTTTATGAAACGATCTGCTTTCTATCGGAATTTGTTCAATTCTAAAACCGGGTTCTTCCAGCCTAAGAATGATAAGGGTGAGTGGATTGAGCCATTTGACCCTTATAAGTATGGGGCGAATGGAGGTTATCCTTTTACTGAAGGGAATGCTTGGCAATACTTTTGGTATGTACCCCAGAATATCCCCGATTTGATTTCACTGACAGGGGGGAACAAAGCCTTTGTCGCAAAGTTGGATACATTCTTTACGGTTAGCTACCAAAGTGGTGCATTGAATGACAATGCTTCCGGTTTTGTAGGACAGTATGCGCATGGTAATGAACCGAGTCATCATGTGGCTTATCTGTATGCTTGTGCGGGGGAACCTTGGAAAACACAGAAATACGTGGCGTATATTATGAATGAACTGTATAACGATTCTTCTTCAGGTTATGCCGGAAATGATGATTGTGGAGAGATGTCTGCTTGGTATGTGTTTGGAGCACTTGGCTTTTATCCGGTAAATCCGGTAAGTGGGGAGTACGTTATTGGTACTCCTATGTTGGAAGAAGCTGTCATTCAGTTACCCGGTAGAAAGACTTTTACGGTAAAAGCTCCGCGTAAGGAGGGCAATGAGGTTTATATCTGTTCCATGAAACTGAATGGTGAAAAATATACGAAGAATTATATTACTCATCAGGATATCATGAAGGGCGGAATATTGGAGTTTGTTATGACTGCCTCACCGGGAAAATGATAACAAATGGTGAAGTGTTGGAATTTGTGCCGGGAAAGATTTCTAAATGTTGAATAACTCCCTTTTATAGGTTACGATTGAAGCAAAAGAGTCTAAAAATGGCGAGTTTTTCTCTACCTAATGGGAGAGGTATATCTACTTTTGTTTCAGAAGAAACTATTAATCATGAAAAATATGAAACATTTTAAGACTTATTTAGCAGCAATGGCTTTGGCCCTTTCCGGATGCCAGAGTGCAACTGATTCCTGTGAAACTACAGAATTGTGGTATGCCCAACCGGCAAAAGTTTGGATGGAATCTTTACCTATCGGTAATGGGCGTTTGGGAGCTATGACTTATGGTGGAATAGAGGAAGAGAAACTGGCATTGAATGAATCGACAATGTGGTCCGGCCAGTACAATGAGAACCAGAACAAACCTTTCGGACGGGAGAAAATGAACCAGCTCAGAAAGTTGTTTTTTGAGGGAAAACTATCGGAAGGAAACCGTATAGCCGGAGATAATCTTCATGGCAACCAGACTTCTTTCGGAACTCATCTTCCCATTGGAGATTTGAAGATGCAATTCATTTACCCCGAAGGTAAAGTGACCGACTACCGCCGTTCGTTAAGCTTGGATGAGGCTGTCAGCAGCGTTTCTTTCAACTCCGGTGGTGTGAACTATAAACGTGAGTATTTTGCTACAAACCCGGATAATGTTCTCGTACTCCGCTTGACCGCTGATAAGCAAAAGTCCATTACTATGAACATGGGATTGGATTTGATGCGTCAAGCTGATCTTTCTGTAGAAAATAACCAATTGGTGTTTACCGGAAAAGTAGATTTTCCTTTGCATGGTCCGGGCGGAGTCTGTTTTGAAGGAAGAATAGCCGTTTTGGCCGATAACGGAGAGGTAAAGATGGAACAGTCTGGGGTAAGTATCAAAGAAGCTGATGCCGTGACTTTGATTGTCGATGTGCGTACGGATTATAAAAGTCCTGATTACAAGACTCTTTGTGCTGACGGTGTGGAGAAGGCTGCAGCTAAATCTTATGATGAATTGAAGCAGGCGCATATAAAGGATTATAATACGTTGTACAATCGTGTTTCTATCCATTTCGGGCAAGACGCTAACCGGGCGATGCCTACGGATGTCCGTTGGAAACAAGTGAAGGAAGGCAAGACCGATACCGGACTGGATGCCTTGTTCTTCCAGTATGGTCGTTACCTTACCATTGCCAGTTCGCGCGAGAACTCTCCCCTGCCCATAGCTTTGCAAGGTTTCTTTAATGATAACAAGGCTTGTAATATGGGGTGGACGAATGATTATCATTTGGATATCAATACTGAACAGAATTATTGGGCAGCCAATGTCGGTAATCTTGCCGAATGTAATGCCCCCCTCTTTACCTATATAAAGGATTTAGCTCATCACGGTGCGAAGACTGCTGAAGTGGTTTACGGATGTAAAGGCTGGACTGCCCATACCACCGCTAATGTTTGGGGATATACTCCCGCATCCAGCACGATTATTTGGGGACTGTTTCCTATGGCAGGCTCATGGATTGCTTCTCATCTTTGGACACAATACGAATTTACACAAGATAAGCAATACCTGGCCGAAACTGCCTATCCGCTTTTGAAAGGTAATGCACAGTTCATTTTGGATTTCTTGGCAAAAGACCCGAAGAGTGGTTATCTGATGACAGGGCCGAGCATCTCACCCGAAAACTGGTTCCGTACAGCAGGTGGTGAAGAAATGGTTGCTTCCATGATGCCTGCCTGTGACCGTGAGCTGGCCTACGAGATCTTGTCGAATTGTGTCCGGGCTTCAGAAATATTAGATACAGACCGTGAGTTTGCCGATAGCCTGCGTACCGCTATCGCCCAGCTTCCTCCTATCCAGTTACGTGCCAATGGTGCTATCCGTGAGTGGTTTGAAGATTTTGAAGAAGCGCATCCCAATCATCGTCATACTTCCCATCTGCTAGCTTTGTATCCTTTTTCCCAGATCACTTTGGAGAAGACTCCCGAATTGGCGGAAGCTGCCCGTAAGACTATCGAGAATCGTTTGTCTGCCGAAAACTGGGAAGATACAGAATGGAGCCGTGCCAATATGATTTGTATGTATGCTCGGTTGAAAGATGCGCAGGAAGCATATAAGAGTGTCCAATTGTTACAGGGCAAGCTTTCACGTGAAAATTTAATGACTGTATCTCCTGGTGGCATTGCTGGTGCGGAAGGTGATATTTATTCGTTTGATGGGAATCCCGCCGGTACAGCTGGTATGGCAGAAATGCTCATACAGAATCATGAGGGTTATGTAGAATTCTTACCCTGTTTGCCTGTTGAATGGAAAGATGGTAGTTTTAAAGGTCTGTGTTTAAAGGGAGGAGCTGAAGCAACTGCTGAATGGACGAATGCTGTCATCAATAAAGCTTCTTTAAAAGCTACTGCTGATCAGGTTTTAAAAGTGAAAATTCCTCAAGGGAAAAAATATAGAGTGCTTTTAAATGGTAAGGAGGCAATTGCAAATCCTGATGCAAAGGGTTTAATAACGGTGGATATGAAACGTGGAGATTTGCTGGAGTTATTGTAAAAAAACAGGCTGCTTTGCATAGCTTGATTGAGGATTACATCTTAGTATATTGAGGTGTAGTCCTCGTTTTATGATAAGACAACCTGCAAAGTGATGAAATAGTAATATTGTCCATGTTCTCAGTAATTTTTTCTATTCTTTAAGTCCTTGAATCCTTGTTACTTTGCATTATAAAACTAACTAATATATGATATTCATGAAAACACAATCTAATTTTTATCTATTTCTTATCGCTTTGATTTCTGCTATGGGAGGTTTCCTGTTTGGATATGACTGGGTGGTAATCGGAGGAGCAAAACCTTTTTATGAACAATACTTTGGTATAGCAAATGATCCTGTCATGCAGGGGTGGGCAATGAGCAGTGCTTTGATTGGCTGTTTGTTTGGGGCACTAAGTGCCGGTAAGCTGAGTGACCGTTTGGGACGTAAGCCGATTTTGATTTTGGCAGCAGGACTGTTTATCTGTACGGCTGTCGGTACAGGGGCTGTTCATTCTTTTACTTTCTTTAATGTATTTCGTTTGGTAGGGGGCTTTGCTATAGGGATTGCTTCTAGTTTGTCACCTATGTATATAGCAGAAATTGCTCCGGCGCATCTGCGTGGACGGTTTGTGTCCATCAATCAGTTGACGGTAGTATTAGGTATCTTGACTTCTCAGATTGTAAATTGGCAAATAGCTGAGCCTGTGGCATTAGGAGCTACTCATGAAATGATCCGTGAATCATGGAACGGACAGATGGGATGGCGCTGGATGTTTTGGGCAATGACTGTCCCGGCCGCCTTGTTCTTTGTTTTTAGTTTTATATTACCGGAAAGTCCTCGTTGGTTAGCCTCTTCGGGAAAACGGGAGGCGGCACTCAAGGTTTTTACCCGTATGGGAGGAAAGGAATATGCTGTTACCGAGTTGGCTGCTATAGAAGCTGTTTCAGCCTGCCAGACGCAAGAAGGAGGCTACCGTCAATTATTAAATCCTGCTATGTATAAAGTGTTGACTATAGGTGTTGTTATGGCTATTTTGCAGCAATGGTGTGGCATTAATGTTATTTTTAACTATGCACAGGAAATATTTATGGCAGCAGGTTATGGCGTGTCTGATGTTTTGATGAATATTGTGGTGACCGGTATTACGAATGTCATATTTACTATTCTAGCTATGTTTGTGGTAGACCGCTGGGGACGTAAGGCATTGACATTGATCGGATCATTTGGCTTGGCAGTAATTTATACCTTTATGGGAGCCGCTTATTATTTTCATATCACAGGAGTTGTTCTATTGATTATTGTCGTGATGGCCATTGCTTGTTATGCCATGACTTTGGCTACAGTGATGTGGGTCATTATCTCAGAGATTTTCCCGAATCGTATTCGTGGAGTTGCTATGTCTGTTTGCACTTTCGCTTTGTGGGCGGCTTGTTTTATACTTACCTATACTTTCCCAATGCTGAATAGTGGTTTGGGAGCTGCCGGAACATTCTGGTTGTATGGATTGATTTGCCTGGCTGGAGGAATATTTGTTGTGTTCCGTTTGCCGGAAACCAAAGGGAAGAGCTTGGAAGAAATTGAAAAAGAATTAGTGAAATAACAATATTTATTATGGAGAAAATAACTCAATATTTAATTCAAAGTACCGTTCATGGCAGTGAGGTGCGTGCATGGGAGGAAGATATCATGCTTCCTACTTATGAGATAGGAAAGGAAGAGAAGAATCCTATTTTTCTTGAAAAAAGGGTTTATCAGGGAAGTTGCGGATCAGTCTATCCTTATCCGGTGGTAGAGAAGATTTCAGATAAAAAAGTAGACAAGAGGTATCATGCATTATTTATCGAGAATGAATACATCAAGGTGATGATACTTCCCGAGCTGGGTGGTCGTATACACATGGCTTATGATAAGGTGAAAAGACGTCATTTTGTTTATTACAATCAAGTAGTGAAACCGGCATTGGTGGGATTGACAGGACCTTGGATTTCTGGAGGCATCGAATTTAACTGGCCTCAGCATCACCGTCCTTCTACTTTTTTGCCTACTGATTTTTTGATAGAGGAAAATGCGGATGGCAGTAAGACAGTATGGTGCAATGAAGTGGAGAGAATGTTCCGCACCAAAGGTATGCAGGGATTTACGCTTTATCCGGGCAAAGCTTATATAGAAATAAAAGTGAAGATTTATAATCGTACGTCTTTCCCTCAGACTTTTTTGTGGTGGGCCAATCCTGCAGTAGTAGTCAATGACCATTATCATTCGGTATTTCCACCTGATGTGAATGCGGTGTTCGATCATGGCAAGCGCGATGTTTCTTCTTTTCCTATTGCTACAGGAGTTTATTATAAACAGGATTATTCTGCTGGGGTGGATATCTCTAAATATAAAAATATTCCGGTTCCTACATCATATATGGCTATCAAGTCTAAATATGATTTTGTAGGTGGTTATGAAGAAGATGCCCATGGCGGTCTGCTGCATGTGGCCGATCATCATGTTTCTCCGGGAAAGAAACAATGGACATGGGGGAATGGTGATTTCGGTAAGGCGTGGGATCGCAATCTGACCGATGAGGATGGACCTTACATTGAGCTGATGACCGGTATGTATACGGATAACCAACCGGACTTTACTTGGTTACAGCCCTATGAGGAAAAATCATGGGTACAGTATTTTATGCCTTATAGTGAAGTGGGTTATGTAAAGAATGCAACTAAAGATGCTTTGCTGAATTTGGAAATAAAGGAAGGTAAAGCCCGTTTGGTGCTTTATACTACGGGAGTGAATAGTGGAGTACGTATTATAGTAAAAGCTATTAAAGGCACTGTTTTATTGGATAAGACTACACAAATTTCGCCATCAGAACCGTTTATTACGACTTTTGCGGCAGAAGGACTAAAAGAAGAGGAGGTATGTGTAGAGGTTCGTGATAAGGAAGGACAAATTTTGCTTTCTTATCAAGCGGATAAGCCGGAAATCAAGCCGGTTCCTGATCCTGCTAAAGCTGCTAAAGATCCTCAAGATATTGCTTCTGTCGAACAACTGTTTTTGACCGGACTACATTTGGAACAATATCGCCATGCTACTTATAATCCGATGGATTATTATATGGAAGCATTAAGACGTGAACCGGGAGATGTACGTTGTAACAATGCGGTAGGGTTATTGTTGATGCGTAAAGGACAATTTGCAATGGCGGAGAGCTATTTCCGGAAAGCGGTGGAAACCTTGACTGAACGTAATCCGAATCCTTATGACGGTGAACCTTATTATAATTGGGGTTGGAGTTGTATGATGCAACAGAAATGGGATGAGGCTTATGATGCTTTCTTTAAGTCGGCATGGAATGCTGCTTGGCAGGATGCGGCTTATTATGCACTAGCACAACTTGACACTCGTAAAGGAAAGTATGAAAGTGCTTTGGACAAGATAGACCGTTCATTGATTCGTAATTGGCATAATCACAAAGCGCGTCAGTTGAAAATTTCCATTCTACGCAAATTGGGTCGTAAAGAGGAAGCTTTGGCGCTCGTAGCCGAATCATTGCAGATAGATCGTTTTAATATGGGATGCCGTTTTGAACATTATTTGTTGACCCGGGATGTGGAAGTGTTGGAGGAAATGAAAAAGTTGATGCGTGGCTGGGCTCACGGATATATAGAATATGCATTGGATTTTGCTGCTGCCGGACTGTACGAGGAAGCTCTTTCTTTGTTGGAATGCTACGTAACCGGAGTTACAGAAGTATATCCTGTCGTTTATTATACAATGGGGTATTTCCATACCTGTAAGGGAGATGAGAGTAAAGCATTGGAATATTATCAGCGAGCAGAAAAGGAAAATCATTCATATTGTTTCCCGAATCGTATAGAAGAAGTATTGATTCTTCAAGATGCCGTACGTTTGAATATTCATGGAGCAAAAGCGGCATATAGTTTAGGAAACTTTTGGTATGCTAACCGTCAGTATGATAATGCTATTGCTTGTTGGGAACATTCGGCTGCTATAGAGCCAACATTCCCTACCGTATGGCGTAATTTATCTTTAGCTTATTATAATAAGCGTAATGATAAACAAAGGGCTTTGGAAACTCTGGAAAAAGCTTATGCATTGGATGAGCACGATTCTCGTATATTAATGGAGTTGGACCAACTTTATAAACGTTTAGGCCGACCTCATACAGAACGTTTGGCTTTTTTGGAAGCACATCTGTCTGAAGTGGAACAGCGTGATGATCTGTCCATTGAGCGTATCACTTTGTATAATCAACTAGGGCGCTATACTGAAGCAAAAGAATTGATTGCCGCACGTAATTTCCATCCGTGGGAAGGAGGAGAAGGAAAAATCACCGGACAATATGTATTGTGCCGTATAGAATTAGCAAAGATTGCTTTAAGTGAAAAACGTTATGCCGATGCTTTAGTCCTTTTGGATGAAACGAATGTTTATCCATTTAATTTGGGTGAGGGAAAATTGGCAAATGCTGAAGAGAATGATATCTGGTATTATAAAGGTGAGGCGCTTCGTGGATTGGGAAATGAGCAACAAGCTATAGATTGCTTCACCAAAGCAACCATTGGCTCGTCAGAACCACAACAGGCTTTCTTTTACAATGACCAACAGCCCGACAAGATTTTCTATCAAGGTTTGGCATGGCGTGCATTGGGCAGGGAAGACAAGGCGTGCGGTTGCTTTAACAAATTGATAAAGCATGGTGAAAAGCATTTATTTGACCACTGCCGGATTGATTATTTTGCTGTTTCTCTGCCTGATTTGGCTATTTGGGAAGATGACTTGGATAAACGTAACCGCATTCATTGCAATTATGTGATGGGACTGGGTTGTTTAGGATTGCGTGAAATGGGAAAAGCCATTGATTTTTTGGATAAGGTGCGAGAATTGGATATTAATCATCAAGGTGGACAAATCCATCGTAACTTGTGTGCCGTATGAAAAAAAAGAATATTTTCCTTTTGTTGGTAACATGGTGTCTGTGCGTTTTTGCACAGGCACAAACACCGTCAGCTTATGAATTATCATCCCCAAACGGGCAATTGGCACTTACTATAGAGAATGGAAGGGTATTACAATATTCTTTAAGTTTGGAAGGTAAGCCTGTCATTCATCCCTCTGCTATTTGTATGACGATGGAAAATGGAAATATATGGGGAAAGAATGGTGAAGTGGTAGGAACTTCTACAAGGAGTACTTCCGAGAAGGTTTATCCGGTAGCTGGTAACTATCGTGAATTAACAGACCATTATAATGAACTTTCTTTGAAATTCAAGGATGGTTATTCAGTTATATTCCGGATGTATAATGAAGGAATGGCATATCGTTTTTGTGGAAATCTTCCGGAGCAGGATTCTTTGATTGTAGCTGATGAAGAAGCTTCTTTTAATCTGGGCGATGATCCGGCAGTTATTTTACCCGAAACAACTAATTTTACAGCTTGGGAGTTGAGCAATGTGCTTTACGAGGGCATTTCTAAAATAGAAGAACATAAATATGGTATTACACCAACTTTATTTACAAACAAGATGCAGAATGTGCGTGTTGTGGTGGCTGAATCAGATTTGAATAACTATCCGGGTATGTATCTTCGTAAGGAAGATGGCAAGATGAAAGGTTATTGGGCGGCCTATCCTAAAAAAATAGAGATGGGCAGTTGGGGAAATTTTATTACGGTAGTTAAAGAGAGGGAGAATTATTTAGCACGTACTGCTGGTAATCATGCTTTCCCTTGGCGTATAGCTATTGTAGCCAAGGATGATAAGGAACTACTGACTAATGAAATGATTTACTTACTGGCCAAGCCCCAACAAATAAAGGATACGGATTGGATTCGTCCTGGTAAAGCAACTTGGGAATGGTGGCATTGTGCTATTTTGGAAAAAGCTCCTTTCCCTTCCGGTCATCAAAACCTTTCGACGCAGATGTACAAGTATTATATTGATTTCGCTTCCGAAAACAAGATACCTTATCTGCTGGTCGATGCCGGTTGGAGCAATGTTTTTAATCATGCTGATTTGAATAAGAATATTGATATAAAAGAGGTGATACGCTATGGAAAAGAAAAAAAAGTAGGTGTATGGCTTTGGACTGTTGCTGCTACTTTATTCCAACATCCGCATTGTTATTTGGATTCTATCAGCAAATGGGGTGCTGTTGGGGTAAAAATAGATTTTTTTGATCGTGATGATGCCCAAATAATCCCTCAATATGAAAATCTGGCAAAGGCTTGTGCTGAGCGGCATCTTATGGTGGATTTTCATGGATGCAGCAAGCCTACCGGACTTCATCGGGCATATCCTAATATCCTTTCTTATGAAGCCATGCGATGTGCGGAATGTTTTAAGTGGGATACCACTTCTAATCCGGATTATCAGCTTCAATGTATCTTTGCCCGTATGCTGGGAGGTGGAATTGATTATACTCCGGGTTCGATGCGTAACAGCACATTGGAGAAATTTAAGCCGATCGATCCGGGGTTGCCTAGTTCATTGGGGACTCGTTCACATGAATTGGCCTTGTTTGTTGTACTTTCCGCACCATTTGCCAGTTTATGTGATTCTCCGGATGAGTATCGTAAGTATCCTGATATTTTAAAGTATTTAGCGGAAGTACCGACTTCATGGGATCAGACGATTCCCTTAGCTGCCCGTGTGGGCGAATATGCCGTGTTGGCCAAGCAGAAAGGAAATACTTGGTATATAGGCGGATTGAATGCTTGGGGAGAGAGAACAATTCAGGTGGATTGCTCTTTCCTGCCTCAGGATAAGAAATATACCATTGAAATTTTTCAGGATAAAAAAAGAAGTAACAAGAATGCTAATTTATACGAACATAAAATAATGGATATAGATAATAAGAATATTATTGAAATGTTTATGGCTTCTGGTGGGGGATTTGTAATAGTCATTCGTGAAAAGAAATAGAGGGGCAACCCTCTATTTCTTTTATATTGGCATTATTTATCCTTTTTTTCTTTTATCTTTGACTCAAATTTTGAACAAGCTATGAAAAAGACTTTGCTCATTTTATGTTGTTTGTATGTTGTATTTACATTACAGGCAGTTGATAGGGGATTGTCCAATTTTTATTTTTCTCATATAACGGGTGAGAATGGACTATCACAAAGTAATGTGAAGGCTATCATTCAGGATAGTTACGGGTTTATGTGGTTTGGTACAAAAAATGGTTTGAACCGTTTTGATGGAACTTCTATTGTACAGATGAACTGTGATGACTATGTAGCCGGTACGGGAAACCATAATATTTCTGCTTTGTTTGAAGATAAGGAACGTCAGTTATGGGTAGGAACGGATAGAGGAGTCTATCGTTATAATCCTGCCTTGGATATATTCACGGCAATGAATATGGAAACAGAAGAAGGGGTGAATATGAATAATTGGGTATCTAATATTGTGGCGGATTCTATTGGGAATATTTGGATTGTAATTCCTGATCAGGGAGTTTTTCGCTATAAGGATGAGAAGCTTTATTTTTATGAAGTAACCAACAAAGAGCATTTTAAAACAGAAGCTCCGGATTGTATTTTGGTACGCCCTGATGGTGATGTTTGGGTTGGTACATGGGGAGTCGGACTTTTTCGATATGATAGAAATACGGATAAATTTGAACAATATTGTGTTGATAAAACCGGGCGTTCGTTAAAGGGAAAGAATATTAATTTTATTTGTAATTATGGTGATTGGATTGCAATGGCTATTCATGAAGGGGAACTAATGAAATATAATCCCGGTACGAATCAGCTGGTAAAAATAGATATACCGGAGGCTAACCATACATTTGTACGTAATGTAGCCTGTTTTGACAATGAACTATGGGTGGGAACTCACGAAGGTTTGTTTGTTGTAAATGAGAGGAAGAATAAAATAGTTCATTTGAAGCAAGATCTGATGCGTCCGTTCAGTTTGTCAGATAAGATTATTTATACTATTTACCGAGATCGGGAAGGGGGAATTTGGCTGGGAACCATGTTTGGCGGGGTGGATTATCTGCCTCATCATGATTTATTGTTTGATAAATATGTACCTGGGAGTGATGGGAACTCATTAACAACGAAACGGGTAAGAGAGATAGCTTCTGATAATAAGGGTAACATATGGATTGGCACTGAAGATGATGGGGTGAACATATTAAATATTGCTTCCGGAAAGGTAAGGCGGTTGAGATTGAACGATTATGATAAAGGGAACTATATGGTTACTTTGGGAATGTTTGTCAAAGGAAGCCAATTGTTCTGTGGCTTGTTTAAGCAAGGATTGGATGTGATTCAATTACCCGAGAATAAAGTTTGTCATTATACTCCTGAGGAGTTAAATATAGGAGAAGGAAGTGTTTATACTTTTTTTATAGATAATGAAGGATATAAGTGGATTGGTACAGGCTGGGGACTTTATAAAGCTGCTCCTACAAGTTTTCATTTTGACAAAGTGGAAGAAGTGGGATTTGATTGGATTTTTGATGTATTTCAAGATAAAGATGGAATGATGTGGTTCGCCTCCATGGGAAGTGGGTTATGGAAGTATGATCCCCATAAGAATCTTTTTAAAAAGTATACTCATGAGGAAGGTAAGGAAAATACATTGAGCTCTAATTCTGTGAGTTCTGTCATGCAGGATTGTAAAGGCCGTATTTGGATTTCTACGGATCGTGGTGGTATTTGTTGTTATAATTCTCAAACGGATGATTTTACTACTTTTTCTATCAAAGACGGTTTACCAGATAATGTGGCTTATAAGATCTTGGAAGATGAACAATCAAATTTATGGTTTGGAACAAATCGTGGACTGGTTAGATTTAATCCGGAATCAAAAGATATACGGGTGTATACCACTAAAGATGGTCTATTAGGGAATCAGTTTAATTATAAGTCAGCTTTGAAGGGTGAGGACGGTAAGTTTTATTTTGGTGGTATAGACGGATTGATTGCATTTGATCCTAACTCTTCAGAGAAAATAAATTTCTTACCACCTGTTTATATTTCAAAGTTCAGCATTTATAATCAGGAAATAACAGTTCACACTCCTAATTCTCCTTTGAAAAAGTGTATAGAACATACAGATGAAATTATATTACCTTATGATCAGGCAAATATTAGTTTCGATGTTGCTTTATTAAGTTATTCTACTACGGAGTCCAATCAGTATTATTATAAATTAGTTCCGTTGGACAAAGACTGGATACGGGCAGCGAGTAATCAGAATATTTCTTACGCTAAACTGCCTCCGGGAGATTATATCTTGCAAGTGCGGGCTACCAATAGTGCCAAAGAAGGCCCTTATGCTACCCGGTCTTTATCCATTGTTATTCTGCCTCCTTGGTGGCAGTCCGTCTGGGCTTATTTTCTGTATATTATATGGGGAATCTGTGTCGTACTTTGCTGGTTCTTTTGGTATAGAAGACGCAAAGAGAAACAGATGGAAGAAAAGCAGAAGTTATTTGAAATTGAGAAGGAGAAAGAACTCTATGAATCAAAAGTCAGTTTCTTTACTGAAATAGCTCATGAGGTGCGCACGCCCTTGACATTGATAAATGGTCCGTTGGAAGCAATTGAGGAAATGGATATCAAGGATCAGAAATTGAATAAGAATTTGAAAGTAATCGGGCAGAATACCAAGAGATTATTAGATTTGACTGGACAGTTGCTTGATTTTCAGAAAATAGGGGCGAGCAAATTTGAACTGAAATTTGAAACGGTTGATGTAACGGCATTGCTGAATGAAACGATTGCTCGTTTTGAGCCTACTATTCTGCAAAAGCAGAAAGAGTTATTGCAGCATATCCCCCAAGAAAGAATTATGGCTGCCATAGATAAGGAGGCTATCACAAAAGTATTGAGTAATTTGTTGAATAATGCTTTGAAATATGCCCGTCATACCATTACGATAGATTTATTCCAAGATGAAGCTGATTTTACAGTTCGTATTGTCAGTGACGGAGAAAAGATACCTGAAGCGTCCAGCCAACAGATTTTTGAACCCTTTTATCAGATGGAGAAGAAGGATACAGTTCGGATGGGAGTAGGCATAGGATTACCTTTAGCTCGTTCGCTAGCCACTTTACATAAAGGCAGGCTTTATTTGGATATAGAACAACCGGAGAATACATTTGTTTTGATCATTCCTTTGAATAAAGAGGAAGTAAGGCAGCAAATAGAGAAGGTAGTGGAGCAAAATATAGAAGTATTGGATGAGGAAACATCAACAGAAACAGACCAAATGAAAGGTTATACTTTATTGTTAGTAGAGGACAATGAAAGTATGAGATCTTTTATCTTTGAACGATTGGAAGTTTTGTTTACGGTGGAAACTGCTGTGAATGGACAGGAAGCGTTGGATGTTTTACGTAGTAATCACATAGATTTGGTAATCAGTGATATCATGATGCCGGTGATGAATGGCTATGAATTATGTAAGGAAATAAAGGGGGATATTGATTTGTGTCATATTCCGGTTATTTTCCTTACCGCCAAGAACGATTTGGAGAGTAAAATTAACGGATTGAAGATAGGAGCGGAAGCTTATGTGGAGAAACCTTTTTCTTTCAATTATTTGAAGAGTCAGATTTTGTCTTTACTCAGCAATCGTAGAAAAGAACGTGAGGCATTCTCTAAACGTCCTTTTTTTCCTGTGCATAATATGCAGATGAACAAGGCGGATGAAGAATTTATGAATAAAGTAATTAATGTAATTCAAGAGAATATTTCAGATGAAAATTTCAATGTGGAACGTATGGCTGATATCTTATGTATGAGCCGTTCCAGCTTATTGAGGAAAATAAAGATTCTGTTTAATCTTTCACCCATAGATTTCATTCGGTTGATCCGTTTGAAAAAAGCGGCCGAATTGATTCAGGAAGGTAAATACCGTATTGGGGATATCTGTTATATGGTAGGAATAAACTCTTCATCTTATTTCAGTAAATTATTCCTGAAACAATTCGGAATGACTCCGAAAGAGTTTGAGAAACAGTATCAAACATCCAAGGAAAAAGCTAAAATAGATTTGACGGAGAATCTCTGATTGAAAGAAATGCAGCAAAAAATGACACATTTGCGGATTCTTCGGACGCAGATGAGTCATTGCTGCAAAAATCCTATTTATTGCTGCGTTTGTATATTAACAGGTTGTCAAGATATGCCTACTTTTGACCATGCTTGAAAGGAAAAGAATTCCGAACAGTAAAGCAAACCTTAAGTAGATTTATCTCTTTGACAAACTAATAATATTATGAAGAATAATTGGTTAACTTTAAAATCATTGTTTCTCTGTGTTTCTGCATTGAGTGTTTCCGGTCTTATTTTGTCCGGGTGTACTGAAAATGCAAATCTAAATGTCGGTGAATGGTCTTTGGAGTACGATGCTCACGCTAATGGTATTGATATCAGCAAAGGCTCTAAGCTTATTTATGATAATGTATATGCAGCTTATAAATTGGCCGACAGTGTTGTTTCGACTCGTGATTATGCAAAGCATCATGTTTCTACAAGAAAAATCAATGATCATTTTGGAGAAGGGTATCATTATGAGGTGACTTATACTGGGAATAATTTGCCTGTACTGGTTCAATCTTTTTATGTATATCCGACAAAGGATTATGTGTTGACAGATTTTACTTTGGAAAGTACGTCTGAAATGGCTTCGAATTATATGGCGCCGGTCAATGTGGACCGAATGTCTGAAGTCCTGAACCAGGGTGAAAATAATCGTGCGCTTTTCATTCCTTTCGATAATGACTGTTGGATCAGATACCAATCTCATCCGCTCACATTTACAGAATTGACTAGTTATGAAGTTACTGCCATATTTAATAATGATGATCGTGAAGCTATGGTGATAGGTTCTGTGGAACACGATTCTTGGAAAACAGGTATAACAATAGGTAAAGGTAATATATATAATGTAGGTTCATTGGTATGTTATGGGGGTGTTGCTGATAAGACAACGCGTGATTCGAAACCTCACGGTGCATTGAAAGGTACGACAATCAAGTCGCCTAAGATTTTAGTAGGATTTTTTGAAGACTGGCGTGAAGGCATGGAAGAATACGCTCAGGCTAATGCTGTGATTGCTCCGCCCAAAGCTTGGGATAAAGCTGTTCCTTTTGGCTGGAACAGCTGGGGAGCGTTGCAATTTAATCTGACCTATCCGAAAGCATTGGAAGTTTCTGATTTTTATAAAGAGAATTTGCAGTCCCATCATTTTGTGAATTCGGATAATCTGGTTTATACAGGTTTGGATTCTGGTTGGAATAGTTTTTCAGAAGAGGAGTTGAAAGCTTTTGTGGATAGATGTAAGGCAAACGGTCAGATAGCCGGCGTTTATTGGACTCCGTTTACTGATTGGGCTAAAAATCCTGAACGTGAAATAAAAGAAATTCCGGGGTATAAATATAAAGATGTGTATCTCTATGCAAATGGAAAACCGCAGGAATTAGACGGAGCGTATGCTGTTGATCCTACCCATCCAGCTATTGAAGCTATGATGAAGCGTACATCGGAACTCTTTCATCGGGCAGGTTTTGAATATGTGAAAATGGATTTTATGACACATGGGGCGATGGAGGCTGACAAATGGTATAATCCGGAAATACAAACAGGTATTCAGGGATATAACTATGGAATGCAATTGCTTGACAAATATTTTGGCGATATGTATATCAATCTTTCTATTTCTCCTGTTTTTCCTGCTCATTATGCTCAGTCTAGAAGAATTGCTTGTGATGCGTGGAATAAGATGAAGGATACTGAATATACCTTGAATGCACTTTCATACGGTTGGTGGCAGGATAAGGTTTATCAGTTTAATGATCCTGACCATATTGTATTGCGTGATGCTACAGATGGTGAGAACAGAGCGCGTGTTACTTCGGGGGTCATTACAGGAATTTTCATTGCTGGAGATGATTTCAGCAAAGGCGGTTCTAAAGAAGTGAAGGAGAAGGCGATGAAATATCTGACTAATGCTGAGATCAATGCTATAGCCAATGGGGAATCTTTCCATCCTGTAGATGGGAATGGTGAAAAGTCAGAAAATCAGTTTGTACGCATGGATAAGGATGGTAAGGCTTATTATGCTGTGTTCAACTATATGGATCAAGAGTTGCAGATGACTACAGCTTTAGAGCGTCTGGGGTTGGATTCGTCAAAGGAATATAGGCTGAAAGAATTATGGAGTGGCATTGAAAGTACTGCTAAAACCAATCTGGAAGTAACGGTTCCTGCATGTGATGTTGTAATTTTCAAAGTGGAAGAATAAACCAATATAAACTTTAAATCGTACTTAAATTTACAAATTATGAAAAGAATTAGGCTTATTAATTTAATCCTTATCATGTTTTGTTGCTGCAATATGCTAGCACAGAACATAACGGTTACAGGACAGGTGGTGGATGTTACATCCGAACCTATCATTGGTGCAAGTGTAGTGGTAAAAGGTACAGCCAATGGGACTATTACCAATTTTGATGGTAAATTTACATTATCAGTTCAGAAAGGGGAAACATTGCATATTTCTTATATAGGATATGTTGCACAAGATGTTAAAATAATGGGTAACCAACCAGTCAAAGTTGTGATGTCGGAGGATACTGAAACATTAGATGAAGTGGTTGTTGTAGGCACTGCGATGAAGAAGAGTGATTTGACGGGAGCTGTTGCCAGTGTTAGTTCTAAAGTATTGGAAGAAAAACCAGTAACAAATGTAAATCAAGCTCTTCAAGGTCGTGTCGCAGGTGTGTTCATTTCTCAACCTACGCGTCCTACGGATGATGCATCTATTAAAATTCGTGGTATTAATACAATTAATGGATCTACAGACCCTATTTATGTCGTAGATGGTATGGTTATGGATAATTCATTCTCTGGATTTAATGCAGTCAATTTGAATGATGTGGCTTCTATTGAGGTCTTGAAAGATGCATCAGCTACAGCTCTGTATGGTTCACGTGGTTCCAACGGTGTTGTTGTTATTACAACTAAGAAGGGTAAAAAAGGCGAAGGTAAAGTTTCTTATGATGGCTGGATTGGCTTTCAGACCTATGCTAATACTCCAAAAACTATGAATACTCGTCAATTATTTGAACTTAGAAAGGAGGCCTATACGAATGGTTATATGCAAACAAATCCTGATGGAGATGTCAATGCTTATATCAATGATGTGATAATGGGATCGAATACTGTTTTTGCTGATTATGAATTCGATGCCTACAACAATAATAAAAATTATGATTGGCTGGATGCTGTGAGCCGTACTGGAGTACAACACAATCATGTAGTAAGTCTTTCGAATGGCAATGATAAAGGTTCTTATTATATTAGTTTTGGTTATACAGACAATAAAGGTGTAATTGAGAAGTCTGAACAAGAAAAATACACAGGACGTATTAATGCGGATCAACAGATTAAATCCTGGCTGAAAGTAGGTACTAATACAACTTTTACACGTACCGAGAACACGTTGGTTGATGATGGAGTAATGAATCGTGCACGTTGTGCTAATCCGATGTTGGAAATTTCTGATGAGATTGAAACTTTAAATTGGCAAGGTATTTTTGACCAAAATAATTTTAATCCATTACGTTCTTTGAAAGTCGATAATGATTTGGTGTATAATCGCTTGTTGAGCTCTAATTATATTAATATCAATCCTATTGAAGGATTAAACTTGCGTTCTACTTTCTCTATTGATTATGCTCAAAAGCAGCAAAATAAATATACCCCGAATGATATTTATGAGTCGGAACGTTATGGAACACAAGGTGAAGCCAAAGATGATAGAGATACACGTACTGTATGGCAATGGGATAATTCATTGTCTTATGAAGCCTCTTTCGGTAAACATAAGTTGAATGCGATGGTTGGTACCAGTGCTACACGGACTATGTATAATTATATTAATGCTACGGCAACAGGGTTTGGCACTAATTTATTTGGATATCATAGTTTGGGATCTGGTTATAAAAAAGATCAGCGCGGCTTAAGTACAGCTTGGTCCGAGCAAACATTATTATCTTATATCGCTCGTGTTAACTATAACTATGCGGGTAAATATTTATTGACGGCGACAGCGCGTTACGACGGTTCTTCTAAATTTGCTAAAGGAAATCAGTGGGGTATTTTTCCGTCTGTGTCTGCAGCTTGGAATATTACAGAAGAAAAGTTCATGAAAAATCAGACGATTTTTGATCAGTTAAAGTTACGTGCTGGTTTTGGTATCGTTGGTAATCAGAATATTGATGATTTTGCCTATTTATCTTTATATAATGTCAGCTATACGGGTACTTCCGATACAGGTTATACGAATTCTTTTGTTTCCAATGGGCGACGTGGTACTCCAGATATTAGTTGGGAGAAACAAAAACAATGGAATTTAGGAGTAGATATGGCTTTCTTACAGAATAGAGTGCGTTTGTCTGTTGATGCTTTCTTGATAAAAAATAAGGATTTGTTAATGAGCCATTCGTTGCCTACGACTACTGGTTTCAGCAGTACTATTGAAAATATAGGTGCGATTGAAAACAAAGGTTTGGAATTTGCTTTGAATGCCAATTTGGTAAGAGCTAAAGATTTTGAATGGAATTTTGCAGCTACATTGTCTATGGATAAAAATAAGGTAACTCAATTATATGGTGATAATGATGTTGTATATAATGTAGATAGTGATCGTAATATTCAAAAAGAAGGTAATTTATTCCTTGGTGAGTCTCGTAACACAATTTATATTTGGAAAACAGGTGGAATCGCCCAAGAAATTGATATGGATCGTTTGAATAAAATAAATTGGAATGGATATAATGTGAATCCTGGTGATTTGTATCCGTTGGATTATGATAATAATGGACAGATAGATCAAAATGACCGTGTTGTAATTGGTTCCACTGATCCTAAGTTTTATGGCGGTTTTTCTACAGATTTTTCTTGGAAGGGATTGTCTTTAAATGCAGTATTCAGTTATTCTTATGGGGCTAAAAAATTGAGTCCTTGGTATGAAACTTTGATTGGAAGTACTGGATCTGGAGTCGCATCAACGGATTTGTTGGATCGTTGGACTCCTGAAAATACAGATGCTGAATTTCCACGTGTGTTGGCTGGCTTTGATTATAATCATTATGGTGCAAGTTCTATGGATTTTAGTGTACAGAAAGCTTCTTTCTTGCGTTTGTCTGCTCTGACATTGGCCTATACTTTCCCAACTAAAGTGATAAATGCTCTGAAACTGACTAACCTGCGTGTTTATGCCACTGGTTCTAATCTTTTTTGCTTAACTAATTATAATGGTTATGATCCGGAAACTGGTGATTGGTATCCTCCTACACGTATGTATACTTTTGGTCTTAATTTGACTTTTTAATGGAAGGATAGAATAAATAGTCTAACTTTAAAAGAAAACACAACAATGAAAAAGATATATAGATATAGTGCGATATATGCTTTGGCTTTGACCTTTGCACTGAAAACCTCCTCTTGCTCGGATTTTTTGCAGGTAGAACCTACGGGATCTTTGACTGAAGAACAAGTATTTGAAAAAATAGATAATGTAGAACCTTTAGTTCTTGGATTGTATAAGAGTTATAGGGGCTGTAAAGAAGGACGTAATGGATTGATGCCTTATTTGGGGACAGATGAAACACAGCAGGGTAATTATCAATTGATTTCTTCAGGCGATCAAGCCGGTATGGATAAATATAATGGACAGTTGAATCCTACATCTACTCAGGTTAGTTCTATTTGGAACAACCGTTGGCCGGCTGTCGTTTCAGCTGCTAAAGCTATATATGCATTGGGTATGACCACTGAAGAACCGGAACGTGCTAAACAGTTGATGGGAGAGGCATGCTTTATTCGTGGTTTATTAATGTTTGAATTAAGTATGTATTGGGGTGAAATCCCTGTGATAGATATGAACCGTACTGATGAATTGGGCTTGGGACGTCAACCTTTAAAGACTGTATGGGAATATATTATTAATGATTTTATTACTGCTACCAATAATTTGCCTGAGTCTTATAATAGTGAACCGCAGCGTGCTACTGTTGGGGCTGCATGGGCCATGTTAGGAAAGGCTTATATGGCAGCTCCGGAAGAGACAGGATTACGGGATTTTGCCAAGGCTGATGAATGTTTTAAGACTATTATTAATATGGGGCGATATGAATTGCTGAATAATTATGCTGACTTGTATCGTTATGATAATCCTAATACAAAAGAGTCATTGTTTGAGTTGCAATTTAATAATGTATATCCTGATTGTAATTATTGGGAGTTTGATTGTGGTTCTCGTGCATGTGACTCTTGGTTTGGTCAGGGATGCTCTTTCTCTGGTTACGACTTTCTAGTTCCGACTCCTTTTGCTTATAAGACGGTAGAAGAAGGTGGCATTTGGGAAGATGGAGATTTGCGTAAAGAAGAAGCATTGCGTTATGATTTTACGTATTATACTAATAAATATTCAGAAGATGGAACATTCGAATATGTAACTCCTGATTTGTCAAAGACTCAATGGACGGGAACTACAGATGAATTGGAACCGCATATAAAGAAATATGAAGACTATCGTACAGATATTCTTTCAGGGCTTGGCATTAATAACATGTGGAATTCTGGTAAGAACTTTTCAATGATTCGTTATGCTGATATATTATTATTGCATGCTGAATGTCTGAATGAATTAGGACAGACTTCGGAAGCAGTACAGATCGTGAATAATCAAATTCGTACTCGTGCATGGGGAGGAAACTTGCCAGAAGATAAGAAATGGAATTCGGGAATGAGCAAAGATGAATTCCGTGATAAAGTAATGGATGAACGTTTGCGTGAACTTTGTTTCGAAGGTTGGAGACGTATTGATTTGCTTCGTACTAATAAATTTGTAGAATTGATAAAAGAACGTAACCGTTGGGCAAAAGAATCAGGAACAATTCAAGATTTCCATAAGCGCTATCCTATTCCTGATACTGAAATTAAAACAAATGATGCATTCGGCCCTGAAGATCAGAATCCGGGATATAGCAAATAAATTGTTTCTATCCATATAAATTAGAAGCATCAGGAGGAAACATCTGCTTCCTACCTGATGCTTTTTCTTTTTCTGAAATTTGGAATAATATGAAAATAATACATAAAATAGAAACTTATACCTCTGACGGAAAACCTGTATTACGATTTACCGTAATGAACTCCTCGGGAGCTTATATGGAATTCACTAATTGGGGGGCACGTTGGATTACAGCTTCAGTACCCGATGTTCAGGGAGCATTAGCCAATATTTTGATCGGTTATGATACCTTGTCCGATTATTTGAAAGATTCTTATTATATGGGAGCAACTGTTGGCAGATTTGCCAATCGTATTGCTGATGCTTCTTTTACAATAGATAGGAAAACCTTCCATTTGGAAGTTAATGATGGGAATAATACCAATCATGGAGGTTTTTCCGGCTTTCATAACAAGGTGTGGCAATGGGAAGAATTACCGGATGGCATCCGTTTTAGTCTGTATTCGCCAGACGGAGAAGGAGGTTTCCCGGGAAATATCCATGTGATAACAGACTATCGTTTCAATGAGGACAATGAACTTTCTGTACGGCATTATGCGGAAACAGACTGTGCTACTTACATCAATATGACTAATCACGCATATTTCAATTTGCGCGGAAATGGAAAAAAGATAACAGAGCATCGGTTGCATATTTCGTCTGACCGGATATTGGATACTACCTCGGCGTTCATTCCTACGGGAAGAAAGATGAAGGTGAAAAATACTCCGTTTGACTTTACTTCCCTAAAACCGGTAGGTGCAGACTTATATGCTGATCATGAGCAATTACTTTGGAATAAAGGATATAATCATTGCTATATATTGAAAGATAAAATGTCTGAGGAGATGTTAGAGGCTGCTTCTTTATATGAACCTGTTACAGGAAGAAAAATGACAGTGATGACTGATTTGCCTGCTGTTCTTTTGTATACAGCGGGATATTATGACCGACCGGATACAGCCATCTGTTTGGAAACACAATTTTATCCGGATACTCCTTCTCATTCGGATTTTCCTTCTTGCCTGGTGTTACCGGAGAAAGCTTATGAGCATTGCACCTTGTTTAGTTTTCAGGTGCAAAAAGAGAAATAGATGATTGATAAATATGAAAAGACTATAATATGAAAAACGTAAAAAAAACATGGGTTGTATTAGCCCTACTGGGATGTATGCAAGTACTGCATGCTCAAACTGTGTATTTACATAGCGATAACCCACAAATGAAATGGAAGTTAAAGCCTCAGGCTGAAGTCGGAACGGATGTGAAGTCACTTTGTGGAAACGGATACAATGTTTCTGCTTGGGTAGATGCTGTTGTGCCTGGAACAGCTTTTAATTCGTATGTAATAGCAGGGCTGGAGAAAGATCCTAACTTTGGTGACAATATTCATCAGGTAAATCGCGACAAATACGACTGTAGCTTTTGGTATCGTACTACATTCCGTGTTCCTGCTGATTTTACAAAAGAATTGATATGGTTGAATTTTAATGGGGTAAACCGTCGTGCGGAAGTCTATCTGAATGGAACATTATTAGGTAAACTGGATGGGTTTATGCATCGTGGACATTTTAATGTTACTTCAATAGTAAATCGTGATAAAGAAAATGTATTGGCTGTACTTGTTCATATGCCTGATACTCCATTGGCTAATCAGGGCAGTCCAACCTATTTGTCTAGTGGCGGATGGGATTGGATGCCTTATGTGCCGGGGTTGAATAGTGGTATAACCGATAAGGTATTTCTTACTAATACGGGAACAGCTACTTTAATTGATCCTTGGATACGTACTAATTTACCTACCCGTGCCAGAGCGGATTTGAGTGTGGCGCTTGATGTCAAGAATAATTCGGTAGAAAAGACGAAGGTATTGGTGCGCGGAACAATTACCCCAGGAAACATTGTTTTTCAAAAAGAATTAGACGTGAATGCCCATACTACTGAACAGGTGAAGTTTGACAAACGCTATTTTCCACAACTGTGTATAGACCAGCCGCGTCTGTGGTGGCCAAATGGGTATGGAGAACCCAATCTTTATCATTGTAAGTTTGAGGTGATGGTGGATGGAAGAGTTTCGGAAACGAAAGATGTTTCTTTTGGTATAAAGAAATATTCTTATGATAAAGAGGGCAATACATTCCATATTTATATTAATGATATTCCGGTATTTGTTAAGGGAGCGAATTGGGGGATGTCTGAATATATGCTTCGTTGCCGTGGCGAGGAATATGATACCAAAGTCCGCCTGCATAAGGAAATGAATTTTAATATGATACGTAATTGGCTCGGCTCTGTTACAGATGATGAATTCTACGAGGCATGTGACAAATATGGCATTATGGTATGGGATGATTTTTGGATAAACTCTAATCCGAATTTGCCTTATGACCTCAATGTGTTCAATAATAATATGATGGAGAAAATAAAACGTGTGCGTAATCACCCTAGTATAGCCGTGTGGTGTGGCGATAATGAATCTAATCCTCAGCCTCCTTTAGAAGGATGGATGGCGGAAAATATTAGGACCTTTGATGGAGGTGATCGTTATTTTCAAGCAAACTCCCATGCTCAGGGCTTGACCGGTAGTGGTCCGTGGGGAGCATTTGAGCCTCGCTTTTATTTTACTAAATATCCTGATGGCTTGGAAGGAGATCCGGCGCGTGGCTGGGGATTTCGTACAGAAATTGGCACAGCTGTAGTTCCTACCTTTGAAAGCTTCAAGAAATTTATGCCCAAGGAGAACTGGTGGCCTCGTGATGAAATGTGGAACAAGCACTATTTTGGCCAAAATGCTTTTAATGCAGCTCCCGATCGTTATGATGCTTCTATAACCAAAGGTTTTGGCAAGCCCGAAGGGATTGAAGATTATTGCCGTAAGGCTCAGCTTGTCAATATTGAATCTAATAAGGCTATGTATGAGGGTTGGCTGGATCGTATGTGGGAGGATGCATCAGGTATCATGACTTGGATGGGACAGTCGGCATATCCGTCTATGGTTTGGCAAACTTATGACTATTATTATGATTTGACAGGAGCCTTTTGGGGAGCAAAATCAGCCTGTGAACCGGTGCATATTCTTTGGAATCCTGTGACGGACGGTGTGAAGATTGCTAATACCACAGCATGTGATATGGAAGGTTTGACTGCTGAAGTAAAAGTTTACAATCTGGATGGAAAGTCTGTGGAGGCTTATACAAAATCAGCTATTGTGAACTCTCCTAGCAATTCTACTGTGCAATGTTTTACGATAGATTTCAATAAAGAGCGTAAAAATCTGTCATTAAATAAACCGACCTTTGCTTCAAGTACCACTTATGGACAGCCTTCAGATGCTACGGATGGGAAAAAAGATACCCGTTGGGCAGCGGCAAAAGCGGAAAATGAATGGCTTTATGTGGATCTGGGCAGTGTGCAACCCGTAGGTGGGGTTCGCTTGAATTGGGAGGCATCTTTTGGTAAAGGATATAAGATTCAAGTGTCAGATGACGCCGAGACTTGGAAAGAAGTATATAAAACTGATGAAGGACGTGGAGGAATAGATGAAATTACTTTCCCCGAAGTTGATGCCCGTTATGTACGTATGTTTGGGACGGAACTAGGTTGGTGGTTTGGTTATTCATTATGGAGTTTTGATGTATTGGGTGGAACACAGCCTAGTGAGGGTTTGAGCGATGTACATTTTATCCGCCTGACGTTGAAAGATAAATCAGGAAAGGTTGTTTCTGAAAACAATTATTGGCGTGGCAACGACCGTTTGGGCTTTACGGCTTTGAATACTTTGCCGGCAGCCGAATTGAAAGTTTCTTCTAAATTGTTGCGTAAAAATGGTCAGGCAGAGATTCGGGCAGCTATAGCTCACCTAAAGTCTGCAAAAGGTGTGGCGTTTGCAGTATATGTTCAGGCTGTTCGGACCTCGGATGGAGAGCGTATTCTTCCTGCTATTATGAATGACAATTATTTCACATTGATGCCGGGTGAAACCAAAGATATATGTATTACTTTTGATGAGGCTTTATTGCAAGGTGGTTCCTATAAATTGTTGGTAACACCTTATAATAATAAATAAGATGCGAGTTGGTGGAGCTTGGAGAATTTGAAATTCAGATTGGTGTAGCTTCCGATGATGTATGATTAAAGAAGAATATAATAGTGGAACAAATGAATTTGGTAAATATGGGAAATAAAATATTGTTTTTATGTGTTTCTCTCTTGGCGTATGTAAATTCTTACGCCAAGGTGGTCTTACCCGCTTACTTTACGGACAATATGGTTCTTCAGCAAAATACGGAGGTTACTTTTCATGGTAAAGCGGTATTGGGTAAAATCTTAAAAGTAACTACAGGCTGGAATAATGAAGTGTATGTGACTCAGGTGAATAAGGACGGTTATTGGAGTTTGTCTGTGCCTACTCCTGCTGCAGGAGGGCCTTATACGTTGACATTTACGGATGGTAAGAAATTGCAATTAAAAAATGTAATGGTGGGAGAGGTATGGTTTTGTTCTGGTCAGTCTAATATGGAGATGCCTGTTGCGGGTTGGGGGAAAGTCATGAATTATGAGCAGGAGATAACGGAGGCGAATTATCCTTCTATCCGTTTGTTTCAAGTGAAGAAGAATACTTCAGTAATTCCGTTGAGTGATATGGAGTCTACTATGGGAGGTTGGCAGGAATGTTCTTCCGCCACAATTCCTGAATTCTCTTCACTCGCTTATTTTTATGCCCGTTCATTATGGAAAGAATTAAATGTCCCTGTGGGTGTGATTGACTGTACGTGGGGAGGAACGCCTGCTGAAGCGTGGATCAGCTATGAAACATTGAAACAGGTGCTGGGCTTTCGTGAAGAGTTGGCTAAGATGGAACAATTGGACTTTGACCCTATTCGTATGGAAAAGGCCTATAATCAAGAGCGCTCTGAGTGGCAATCTCTTTTTTCTAAGGAAGATAAGGGAATGGAGGAAGATAAGCCTTGCTGGATTGCACCGGACTTGTCAGAAGGACAATGGTGGGATATGTGCCTTCCTGATTACTGGGAAAAGAATGGATTGAAAAATTTTGATGGAGTAGTATGGTTCCGTCGTAGTTTTGAAATTCCAGCAGAATGGATTGGTAAACCGTTAAAACTAAATTTAGGAATGATTGATGATGAAGATATCACTTATTTTAATGGGGTGGAGATTGCCCGAGGGGCAGGCTATATGACACCGCGTACTTATACCATTCCTGCAAAACTAGTGAAGGCTGGTAAGGCGGTTCTTACTGTTCGTGTTTCTGATTTTGGTGGAGAAGGCGGTATTCATGGCAAGGCGGAGGAACTTTATGTAGAAGCTGATGGAAAGCGGATCAGTTTGGCTGGAGACTGGAAATATCGTATCGGACTTTCTTTAAAAGGATTTCCACCTGCACCGGTTTCTCCCGTTCAAAGCTCCAGTTACCCTACGGTGCTGTTCAATGCGATGGTCAAACCATGGACTGCTTTTCCCATTAAAGGAGTAATATGGTATCAAGGTGAAGCTAATGTAGGTCGTTCAGAACAATATGGAGATTTGTTTCCTGCTCTCATTACGGATTGGCGCCGACAATGGCGGAGTGATTTCCCCTTTTATTTTGTACAATTGGCTAATTTTATGGAATCCAAGAAAATACAGCCGGATTCCGAATGGGCGGCTTTGCGTGAAGCGCAAACTAAAGCATTAAAACTTGACCAAGTTGGTATGGCCGTGACCATTGATATTGGTTTGGCTGATGATATTCATCCTAAGAATAAGCAAGAGGTGGGACGCCGTTTAGCTTTGGTTGCCCTGGCCGGTAGTTATGGAAAAAATGTTTCAAGTTCGGCTCCTGTATTCCAAAATTATATAATTAAGGGGAACAAGATGGAATTGGATTTCGGACAAAAGCAAGATGGATTTCAGATTAAAGGTACAACTTTAAAAGGCTTTACCATTGCAGGGCCGGACCGTGTATTTTATCCGGCAGAGGCTATGGTCCATGATGGAAAAATTATACTTTCTTCTACTGAAGTTCCTGCCCCTCTTGCTGCACGTTATGGCTGGGCAGATAATCCGGATTGTAATTTGTACGGAGAGAACGGGCTCCCGGTTGCCCCTTTCCGGACCGACTGTTGGTAGATGGTGTAAGTCTTAACCTTTTTTCTTTTCTTTATAAGCTGATGGAGGCATCCCCATCGTCTTAGTAAATAACCGGGAGAAATAAAGAGAATCCTCATAGCCTACCAAGGGACTTATTTGGTTAATTTTTAGGTTAGTAAAATCCAGGTAGTGACAGGCTTCCTGTATTCTGAGATAGGTAAGATATCGAAGAGGAGAGGAGCCTGTCTTTTCTTCAAACAGATTGGAGAAATAGGAAACTGAGAGGTTTACTTCCGCAGCGATATCTGCTAGGCGAATGGTTTTGCTCAAATTTTCTTGCATGAAATGAATCGCTATTTGCACCACATCCTTGCTTCTGCAACCATTGCGCATAGAACCGCAATCCCGATATTCACCAATAAACTTCATGGAACCTAAAAAATGGAAAAGACTGGTAGTGGCATAAAGCATATAGTTTTTGCTATATCCGGAGCTGATGGACGAGTAGATTTCCTCGAAGAGTACTAATCTTTCTTTGATTCGTGAATCCTCTTGTGGAGTGATGTCTTTCGGACGGTCAAAACCGGCACTGAAAAATGCAGCTTTTGTTCCATTGAAATGGATCCAGTAAATAGTCCAGGGATTTCTCTCATTACTGCCATAAGCGTGTGCCTGGTGTTTAGGTAGAATGAAAAATTGGTTGGCGGTAACTGCATATCGATGTTTGTCTAACTCAAACCACCCTTCTCCCTCCATACAATAAATAAGGATAAACTCGGTTGCTTCCTCGGTGTTGCGTTTCCGGTAATGAAAACAGGCATGAGGATAATATCCTATATCTGTAATGTAAAGTTCGCTGCCTAACGGATCTTGCTTTAATTCTTCAATCAGAAAAGCAGGAAGTACGATGGCGCGTTCTCCTTTAAATCCCTCTTTAATTCGTGGCATATATCCATGTATTAGAATTGGATAACAAAGATAGCAGACTTCCTTGATTTTACCTACAATACAGGCTTGATTTCGATGATTTTGAGGGTATAAGCGTCAAAATTCTTATTTTATGGCGCATTTGAGTAGGGATTTTTGAGCTTCTCTCCCTATTTTTGCACTATAATTTTAATTGATAAATAATACCATGAAAGAAAGATTATTCTTCTTGATATGTTTTTTATGCATATCATTTATGTTAAAAGCGGCAGATAAGCCAGTAATTAAAATTAGTACAGAAAATGTAGACCTTATTTACCGGGTTGGTAATAACGGACGTCTATATCAAAGTTATTTGGGAAAGAAGTTGAATCATGCTACAGATATTGCCCATTTGCCACAGGGTAGCGAAGCATACCTTACTCATGGCATGGAAGATTATTTTGAACCGGCTATTCATATAGTACATAATGATGGCAATCCTTCTACTTTATTAAAATATGTTTCTCATACTCGGAATCAAGTGTCGCCGGAGGTAGATGAAGTGGTGATTACTATGCAGGATGATAAATATCCTGTAACTGTAAAACTTCATTATGTGGCTTATCAGAAAGAAAATTTGATAAAGACTTTCACTGAAATCAGCCACCAGGAAAAGAAACCTGTGCAGCTTCATAAGTATGCGTCTTCCATGTTGCACTTGAATCGTGACAACTATTTCCTGACTGAATTCTCGGGAGACTGGGCTAGTGAGGCGCATGTGAAGGAACAACCTTTGGAATTTGGTAAAAAAACGATTGATACTAAATTGGGAGCACGTGCCAATATGTTCTGCTCTCCTTTCTTCCAACTTTCATTGGATGGAAAATCAGAAGAGAACCAAGGTGAAGTGTTGGTCGGAACATTAGGATGGACGGGTAATTTCAGTTTTGTATTCGAGGTGGATAATAAGAATGAACTCCGTGTTATATCAGGAATTAATCCGTATGCTTCGGAATATAGTCTGAAACCGAATGAAATCTTTCGTACTCCCGATTTCTATTTTACTTACAGTTTTACAGGTAAAGGACAGGCTAGCCGTAATTTCCATGATTGGGCCCGTAAGTATCAGGTGAAGGATGGGAACCAGACTCGTATGACTTTGTTGAATAACTGGGAAGCCACCTATTTTGATTTTGATGAAGCGAAATTGGTGAAGCTGATGGATGATGCAGTAGAACTGGGTGTGGATATGTTTTTGTTGGATGATGGTTGGTTTGCCAACAAGTATCCGCGCAGTGGTGACCATCAAGGATTAGGTGACTGGGATGAAACGGCTGATAAACTTCCTCACGGCGTAGGTTATCTGACGGAAGCGGCTAAGAAAAAAGGTATAAAGTTTGGTATTTGGATTGAACCGGAAATGGTGAATCCTAAAAGTGAATTATATGAAAAGCATAAAGATTGGGTGATTCATCTTCCGAATCGTGACGAGTATTATTTCCGTAACCAATTGGTTCTGGATTTGAGCAATCCGAAAGTACAGGATTATGTATTCGGAGTTGTGGACAATTTGATGACTAAATATCCTGATATCGCTTTCTTCAAATGGGATTGCAATAGTCCTATTACGAATATTTACTCTGTTTATTTGAAAAATAAACAGTCACATTTATATATTGATTATGTGCGTGGCCTGTATAATGTATTGGAGCGTGTGAAAGCAAAATATCCTAACTTGCCGATGATGCTTTGTTCCGGTGGTGGTGGACGCTCAGACTATGAGGCTTTGAAATATTTTACAGAATTCTGGCCTAGTGATAATACTGACCCTATTGAACGTTTATTTATTCAGTGGGGATTCTCACAGGTGTTCCCAGCCAAGACAATGTGCGCTCATGTTACTACATGGAATAAGAATAGCAGTGTGAAATTCCGTACGGATGTGGCTATGATGTGCAAACTTGGTTTTGATATCAAATTAGCGGATATGAGTAAGGATGATGAAACTTATTGCCGTACTGCTGTGCAGAATTATAACCGTTTGAAGCCGGTAGTTCTGGAAGGTGATATGTATCGTTTAGTTTCTCCTTATGGCAGTAATCATACCTCTACTATGTATGTGGGCAAAGATAAGGATAAAGCAGCGGTATTTGCTTTCGATATTCATCCTCGTTATGCGGAAAAAATATTGCCGGTGCGTTTGCAGGGGCTTGATGCAGACAAAATGTATCGTGTGAAAGAAATTAACTTAATGCCCGGAGCCAACTCTTCTTTATCAGGTAATGGTGAGGTTTTCTCAGGAGAATTTTTGATGAATGTAGGATTGAATTTGTTTACTGCACAGCAACTTAACAGTCGCGTAATTGAAGTTGTAGCTGAATGATTTGGGATTGATTGTATATAATTTAGTGTATTGCCTTTATCATTTATCTTTAGGAATGATGAAGGCAATTTTCTTTTTTAATGATGAATGATACTATGAGATTTTTCTTTTTGGCTTTTCTGTTTGTTTTGCTGTTTTTGTCGGAAAAGGTACAAGGACAAGCTGTTTCTTGGGGTGACCAAGGTAATGGAACTTATATAAATCCTATTTTAAATGCAGATTATTCTGATCCTGATGTGATTAGAGTGGGAGATAAATATTATATGGTTTGCTCTGATTTTCATTATATCGGGATGCCGGTGTTAGAATCAGATGATATGGTGAACTGGAGAATCATCAGTCAAGTGTATAATCGGTTTGATTTTCCCGGATGGGATAATAATGAAAATTATGGAGGAGGATCTTGGGCGCCTGCTATCCGTTTTCATGATGGTAAATTTTGGATTTATTTTTGTACACCTAGAGAAGGACTGATGATGAGTACTGCTACTGATCCTCATGGCCCGTGGACACCGTTGCATTGTGTGAAGAATATAGGCGGCTGGGAGGACCCCTGTCCTTTTTGGGATGAGGATGGACAGGCCTACATGGGGCGTAGCCAGTTAGGGGCAGGTCCTATTTATCTACATCGTATGACTCCGGATGGTAAAACTTTGTTGGATGATGGGAAAATTATTTATACAGGTCCTGTAGCTGAGGGAACTAAATTTTATAAACGGCATGGTTATTATTATCTAAGCATTCCTGAAGGGGGAGTAGGCGAAGGATGGCAGACTATTTTACGTTCAAAAAATATCTATGGACCATACGAAAAGAAAGTAGTCTTGGAACAGGGAAACACTACTGTAAATGGTCCTCATCAAGGGGCTTTAGTAGATACGCCTGAAGGAGAATGGTGGTTTTTTCATTTCCAATTGACAGAACCTTTGGGACGTGTCGTGCATTTGCAGCCTGTTTGTTGGATGGAGAATTGGCCCGTGATAGGGGTGGATATGGATATGAATGGGATAGGTGAGCCGGTAAAGGTTTGGACAAAGCCTGGTGTAAGCAAAAGTGTTCTTGTTTCTCACCCTCAAACGACTGATGATTTCAGTTCTTACACTTTAGGGCTGCAATGGCAGTTTAATCATAATCCAGTGAATACTCATTGGAGTTTAAATGAGCGTAGGGGCTGGCTTGCTTTGAAAGCCTTGAAGGCTGCAACATTAAGAGAATCTCGCAATATGTTAACTCAAAAATGTATGGGGTATCTAAGCACAGCCACTGTGTTGCTTGATTTTTCAGCGCTGGCTGATGGACAAAGAGGTGGATTGTTCTGCACAGGCAGTCTTTATAACGGAATTGGCATTAGTCGTGAGGAAGGTAAAAATTATCTGTATTTAGAAAAAAATGGTGACGTTCAGCAAGTAAAGATGGTTTCCGGTAAAAAAATCTATTTACGTGTTATGTTGGATGCAAAGAAGAATCGCTGCCAGTTGTTCTATAGTTTTGATAACCGTAATTTTATTTTATGTGGAGATGCTTATTCGTTAAAGTTCGGCGATTGGAAAGGTGCGCGTGTGGGCTTGTATTCATATAATACGTTGGGAATAGGTGGTAAATGTTATTTTGATTGGTTTAATTATGATTTTAATTGATAGAAGATGCCGTGACACATTATAAATCTTCAGGTGTTATCATTATATATGTTGCACTTGTAAGATGTATAATCTTTCGGGTCCAAGTTTTATATCAGAGATAACTGTTATTTATAAGAAGGGATATTCGTAACTTTCGGAGTCTGGAGTTGGGGAGTAAATTGTGTAAAGAATTCTAGAACTAAAAAACGAAATGATGTATATTTTTTGAGTATTCTGAGACAAGATAGGTTCAATTATACTATCTTTGTGTTAAGTCGTCCTTTTAATAAAACTAGGAAAAGCATTTATTATGAATCAATATCCGGATTTTGATCAGAAACTATATGACGATCTTCGCCGTGGGAAAGAATATGCCTTTGCCGCTGTTTTTGAACGCTATAACCGGTTATTATATACCATAGCCTATCGTTTTTTGAAATCAGAAGAAGAGGCGGAAGATGCGATTCAGTATCTTTTTATGAAATTGTGGGAGCAGCGGACAAATTTTAGCTTTGAGTCGGGTATCCGTAGTTTGCTATTTACTATTTTAAAGAATTATATACTGAATGAATTGAGGCATCGTAGTTTGGTTTTCGAGAAACTATACGAAATGGCCCAACAAGTGAATGATGAAGATGAAGACGACTTTTTGACACAATTTGAAAATGGTGAACTCGGAAAATTCCTGCGGGTTGCTATAGATAAACTTCCTCCTCAGAAACAAAAAATCTGCTTGTTGAAAATAGAATATGGATTATCCAATCAGGAAATAGCCGACAGGATGGGGATAACTGTTCCTACTGTGAAATCCCATTACACACAGGCTATAAAAGCCCTCCGTAACGAGATAGAGTCTTTAATTATATGGTTTCCTGTGATATGGATTAATTTAATAGTCTGAAATGTACTCATACTTTTGTTGTGATGAGGTGTTATTATAAATATACAAAAAAAATAGATTATGAAGATAGATGAGTCGGTGATAGATAAAGTGCTTGACAACAAAGCTTCTCCTGAAGAAGCTCGGAAAGTAGTTGGTTGGTTTGCTACGGAAGAAGGTAATAAGTATTTGTCGGAACGCTTTGACTGGGAAATCGGGATGTTGTCGGAAGAAATGCCGGAAAGTGTTGACTCGCATTCCATACCTGAAGTAAAGATGAAAGCGCGTTTTATGAATGAGATAAAATGTGAGCGCGGACAACGCCCGGTTGGTCGCAGATGGATGTGGGTGGCGGCTGTGCTGTTACCGTTTGTTTTTTTAAGTGTTTCCTTGTTCTTTTTGGCAAACCGGACGGGCATTTTCTCTGAACCGGAATATGCTGACATAAATGTTCCTTATGGTGAACAGATCCGGGTGATTTTACAGGATGGCAGTATTGTACATTTGAACTCGGATTCTCGCTTGAGGTATCCCAAGCAGTTTGGATTGTTCAATCGTACGGTGGAGCTTTGGGGAGAAGGGTATTTCAATGTTGCCAAAGATGAGAACCGCCCTTTTAAGGTGGATTTGCAAGGGGTGGAAGTGAGAGTAACTGGAACAAAATTCAATGTAAAGGCATATTCCGCCGAACCCAATATTTGGATAACCTTGGATGAAGGAGGAATTCTTTTCAGAGATCATAATGCGAAGGAGTACAGACTTGTTCCGGGGGAGAGTGCGGAATATAACCGTCAGTCGGGGAAATGCCTGATCTCCCGTCCGGATAATATGGAACAGATTTCGGCATGGCGTGTCAACAGCCTTAATTTTTATCTGACTCCACTCGGTGAAATTATAAAGGTAATGGAAAGACATTATGATGTTCATTTCATAGTGAAAGATTCTGCGGTATTGAAGAACAGGTTTACTCTGTCAACAGGAAAAGTCAATGCATCAGATGTGCTCTATGATTTGGAAGCCGTTTCGAATATTGTTTTTACGGAAATAGAAGAAGGTGTATTTGAAGTAACTTCTAAATAACGAGGGTTATAGAAGAAAAGTGGAATAGATGTGAGTGAATACACTTGCATCTATTTTTTTTCTAAAAAATGAAAAATGGACTCATACCTTCTTTGGAGTGATGTGTTAGCCTATATAAGAAATTCTTTTGTTTCAAACTAATACTATTGATGAAAATGAAAGCAAGAACCAAAATGAAGACATTACTGCTGTTGGGAGTCCTTTTATTTGGCTTTACTGTTTCAGCACAGTCGCAAAAAGTCTCTTTAGATTTTAAGAATGAGAGGGTGGAAAAAGTACTGGCATCTATTAAAAGCCAGACTGGTATGAGCTTGGTTTTCAGTGACCAGTTGGTCGATGTGAATCGTAAGGTAACCATGCAACTCAAAGATGTTACACTGAAGGAGGCATTGACAAGACTCCTTTCAGGCACTGATCTTACTTTTGAGATCAGAAACAACAAAATCTATTTCATCGAGAAGAAAGCTGTTTCGCGGCCTGGTTCTAAAAAGAAAAGAGTGACGGGAGTGGTGAAAGATGTAATGGGAGAACCTCTGATTGGTGCCAATGTGGTGGAAAAAGGTAGAAGCACCAATGGGGTTATCACCGACTTTAATGGAAAGTTTACGTTGGAAGTGGACGAATCCGCTTCGTTGGTTGTGAGCTATATAGGATATCTGGCACAGGATATTCCGACAAAAGGGAAGGGAGACTTTCATATTGTATTGAAAGAAGATGCCAATACGTTGGACGAAGTGGTCGTTACCGGATATGGAGATTTCAAGAAGGCAACTTATACGGGATCTGCTTCTGTTCTGACTACAGAAAAACTGGAGGCATTACCTGTTGTATCCGTAGGGCAGATGATTGAATCGAATATACCGGGCATCAGTGTAGTTGCCGGTACTTCTTCGCAACCCGGTGCGAAAACAACTTTACGGGTACGGGGAATCGCTTCTATGAATGCTTCCACCGAGCCTCTGTATGTATTAGATGGAGTGCCTATTCCATCTTATGACTTGAGTAACTTTACCAGTATGTCCGAAGCGGGAGGAATGGGAGTTATTGAAACGTTGAATCCGGCAGATATTGAAAGTATCACTGTTTTGAAGGATGCAGCCTCGGCTTCATTGTATGGTGCGAAAGGTGCTAATGGAGTAGTGCTTATCACTACTAAAAAAGGAAAAGAAGGTAAACTTCGTGTCAATATGGCGGCAAAATATGGAATCACTGATTTCGCTTATACATATCGTCCGCTGATGGGAGGTGAGGAAAGGAGGGAATTGATTCATGAAGGACTGGTTAATTTTCGGCATTAATATACGATCTTACACCAAATAAATCTTGATAACTTTTGGTTATAAATACCATAATTATTTTGGTGCTAAGATAAAAATAAAATGCCATACTACATTAAATATTTAGTTATAAATTGTAAATACTCGGTTCTCATAACTTTAGAGAACCGAGTATATTTCATTAATGCTTTATACATTTAATCTTAAATTCTTCACTGCCAATTTTCATATTTAGTGTACATGAATTTGAATTAAGTTCGATAATATCATACCGTACATACTCTTCACCTTCAATATAGCAAATGATAGTATTCCCAGAAATTTTGTAAGTACCAGACCCGTTTCCGAAATACCCTCTTCCATTATAAGTGCCATCAGAATTAAATGTAGCATAAGTCCGTCTTGGTATAGATGTCCATCCTCCGCCAAATTCTATTTGGGTCAGTTCCCATGTGCCAATAATAGCATCTTTGTATTCACTATCATCATCATCGGAACATCCAATAAATGATATCATTAAGATAGTGATCAGTAAAAATAATGTTTTCTTCATTGTTCCTTATTTTAAAATATGTAACCTAATTTCATTTGAATACTTCCCATTGTATATCCAAATCCATATTCTGAATTTCGTTGCATATTATAACCTACTTGTAGTGTACAATGGCTTAATTTAACTCCAACGGAAGGCGTACAGATAAACCCAGCCATTCCATCTACTCCTTTTGTTAATCCTATCCCAACACCTAAATCTAAAGAAAAGAAAGGGCTGACCGTTTCAGTAGCTGGTAAATATCCCTTCATATTCAAAAACAGAGGCAATACAAGTTCACCTTTACCCTTCTCATAAAGTTCGTGATAATAATCCAATCCTATTCCTACACCTGTAGAGAAATATTTACTAATGTCAACACCTTGTATCGTGTGTATATTTACGCGATTAGTAGCAAATGTACCTATACCAACAGAATACCCAGCATTAACTTCACCGTGATATTTTACTAATGATTGCGCATTTAGTGTAAATGCAGTAACAATCATAATAACCAATAATGTAATTTTCTTCATAAATAATATATTTATATAATTTGATTACAAAAATATATATTATTTAAAGAAGCGAATTAAATCGAAGTTATTTTTACATAATGTTAACTATTTAGATGGGATAGTAGAAAAAAAGAGATGTTGCGACATCTCTTAATATCATTTGTAATATGCAATGTTATAGACCATTTTTTCTTGCTTTTTTGCTCTTTTCCTTTGCTTCTTGGAAAATAAGATCAATCATATCCTCAAATTCCTTAGGCATATTTTGTGAAATTATGTTTCCTTCTCCATCTTTCACAACATATTTACCTTTCTTTTCTGTTTTTGGTTTTTCCTCTTTATTATCCATATTCTCCTATGCAGCATATATATATTGCAAATATAAATGAAATCTATCAGAATCTCTAAGTTTTCTAGTATTAAATCGAAAAACATATTCATCGACATACTTCTGCATATATTTTCTGCTTACATGATAGTATGTTCCGAAAATTGTTCTCTTCAAGTGGGACCAGGCATTTTCAATACCATTATTGCATACCATTATCATGGCATCCGTTTCATCAAATTCAAAATATCCATATAGTCTTGCGGAATGGTTGACTGAACGTATTATGTAATCATCTGTTATCCCTGAGTATTCTAATCCGTCAGTATATATAACACTCCCTTTCTTTATGTATTTCTTAATAATCGGAAGAAGATGTTCCATATCTGTCCTTTCTACTACCTTAGCTATTAATTTGCCGTTTCTTTGAAGAATACCAAATACTGGAACCTTATCTTTATAGCTCCTTCCTTGACATTTTTCTACTTTCTTATTCTTATGTCTGTTTTTGTTCTTTCCACCAATATAAGATTCATCTATTTCGCATCCCCATATTACTGCCGCAAAATCTTCTGGGGAAGATTCGTTTTGTCTTTTGGTCAATTCCCTTAGCTTATTCATCATGTACCATGCCGTTTTCTGTGTCACACCTAAATCTCTAGCAGCTTGATGAGAGGAAAGGCTTCTTTTATGTTTAGTATAGATGAAAATAAGATACAGCCACTTAATCAAAGGAATTTTTGATTTGGCAAAGATAGTGTTGGTTTTTACAGTAAAATACTTCCCTGTGTTTTTACAGCGATATTTATGGCCTTTACATTTATAAACCGTAGAAGTAGAGTCGAAAGGGGATATGATTCTGTCTTTCCATCTCTTCTTCTCAAGATACTGTATGCAAGAGTCTTCATTTGGAAAAACCTGCATAAACTCCAAAAAGCTGTTTATTGTTGCCATAATGCAGCGTTTTTATATCATACCGCAATATACAAAAATAAATAGAATTATGCAAATGATTATAAATAAAAATCACACCTAATTGATATTATACCTAATTTTATCAATTAAAGCGGAGAGATAGATGATGTTGTTAATATTATTTATTAACCATTAAAGAAATTATCGCAATGAAGCGATAATATAAAAATTTTTATATATGTTTTTTAATTACTGCGAATTAAGCATTAAGATAAAAGTTCCTCTTAATGCTGTTGGTGTCATCATTAGAAGTGATGGCACTCAAATTGAAATGAAATGTAAAGATATATACAAATATCTGAATCATTTTATTTAACAAAATCTTCTCTCCGCTTTTTAAAATAACTTTTAGTTATAACCTCCGATTAATTTTATCTTTAGTGTTCGCTTGTATGTCAGTGCCTAATTTTCAACTGGATAAAGGAGTAAGTGAACAAGAGGCACAGCAGTATGCTGATGCGAATATCGACCAGTATGCCAAACGCCTGTCTCAGGGGTATTCGGATTGGGAAAGCGCTCTGTTCAAGAAAGGTTATCAACAGGATTATAACCTGTCTGCTAGTGCCGGCAACCAAAATTCCAGTTTTATCGGTTCTTTGGGATATACCAAGCAGACGGGTGTTTCCCTGAATTCAGAAATGGAGCGCTTTACGGGGCGTGTGGATGCAAGTAACAAGTATAAAAAGGTGGAATTTGGAATGAACGCTTCTTTTTCGTGGACAAAGAACGTTCATTTACCTGAGGGTAAATTTTATGGAAGTGCCATTTATGCATCAAAAGTGAATCTGACGCCTTCTACTCCCATTTATAATGAGGATGGAACGTATGCCAGCGGGTATCGTGAAAACAATGGATATAATCCGGTATTGGAGGCCGAGGTGAATGATTATTATGCTCGGACGGTACGTGCGATGGGTACGGCTAAAATAGCTTATAATGTGTGGGACAATTTGAAGATATCCAGTGTGTTTACGGTAGATTATTCGTTGACAAAGGACTTTTTCTTTCAGTCTCCTGAAGGACGTGATGGAGCTACTTATCAGGGACGGGGACGTATGCAGATGACTGACCGTATGCGGTATACTTCACAGAATAATCTGACTTATTCTAAAACTTTCGGTAAACATTCTGTTAGTGCGGTCGCTGCCTTCGAGGTGATGAAGTATGATTATGAGGATTTGTATGCTGCAAAGAAAACTTACGGGCAGGATATCAACACTTCATTGGGAAATGCAGCCGATCCGATAGATGCTGACCAGAAATTGCAGGAAGATGCATTAATGTCCTATGTGGCTAGTGTGAACTATTCTTATGGTGATAAATATTATGCCAGTTTCAGTTTTCGCAGGGATGGATCATCCCGCTTGTCTCCCGATACTCGTTGGGGGAATTTCTGGTCCTTGTCCGCTTCATGGAGACTTTCTCAGGAAAAGTTCATGCAGTCGTTGAAATCAGTATTAAGTGATTTAAAACTTCGTGCTTCCTATGGGGTGAATGGGAATCTTCCCTCTTCATATTATGGTTATCAGAGTACTTATACCACAGGGGCGTTTTATAATGGAAAACCTTCTCCGTGGGAAAGTACATTGGGGAATGAGGAACTGACTTGGGAGAAGAATTATGCACTGAATTTGGGGCTGGATATCGGCTTGTTCAGTCGTGTGAATGTTTCTTTGGATTGGTACACGCGTACAACGAAAGATTTATTGATGAGCAAGCAATTGAATTCCATCAGCGGTTTTTCTTCTCTGCTGACCAATGTGGGACAGATGCGGAATACCGGTGTGGAACTTGAAGTTCGTTCCAATAACATCAAGACGAAAGATTTCAGCTGGACTACCGCCTTCAATTTGAGCCATAATAAAAATAAGATTCTGAAACTGGCAGATTTGCCTTGGTTTGTGGATGGCAGGTATGTACGTAAGGAAGGTTATCCATTTAATACTATTTATCTGCGTGAGTATGCGGGGGTGGATCCTGAGACTGGAAGTGCCTTGTATTATGATAACCAACAGGATGAGAATGGCAATTATACCAAAAATAAAGTGACCGATCCGGGACAGGCAAGTCCTATTCCGTTGAAAGATATTACGCCTACTATCTCGGGAGGCTTTATGAATACCTTTAATTATAAATTCATTGACTTGTCATTCAATTTATCTTATAGTTTCGGTGGTTATTCGTATGATAATGCATCCTATATTCTGCAAGATGATGGTTATTCAGTGATAAGCAATAAAAGTACCGAGCAACGCCGCCGTTGGCAGAAACCGGGTGATATAACGGATGTCCCCCGTTTTGTATATGGGAATAAAAAAGGGGGTAACTATAATTCTTCGCGTGCCATCCATTCTACGGATCATATTCGTCTGAAAAGTCTGATATTGGGATTGAATGCTCCTAAAGCATGGTTGCAGAAATTAGGAATAGGGAATGCCCGTATTTATTTCTCGGGTACGAATTTGTTGACATGGGCAGCTTACGGCCAATATGATCCTGAGATGAGTGGCGTGGTAGGATTTTACTCCCCTCCATTGAAAACTTATGCTTTCGGGTTGGAACTTAAATTTTAATCATCAATTGCACTAAAAACAGAACCATTATGAAAAAAATACTTTTTATTTTAGGATTAGCTTCACTACTTGTTACCGGTTGTGGTGATTTCTTCGATACAGCTCCTAGCAATAAGATTCCTACTGCTATAGCTTTCCGTACAGTAACCGATGTGGATAATGCGGTGAATGGATTGTATGATCTGATGTCGGGTTCCGGATATTATGGGGCTGCTATGTTTGCCTATGGAGATATGAAGGGGGATGATATGCAGAGTTCTGAGGAAAGTGGAGTATGCAATACATGCTATATGTTCAATCATCGTCCTAATAGTTTGAATGCCGGTTCATTGTGGGGACGACCTTTTTATATTCTTCGTGAGGCGTGGAATATTCTGAATGCTATTGCTGAAGGAAAAATTGAAAGTGGGGATGAAAAGAAACTGAATGCTTTGAAAGGTGAAACGATGGCGGTGATTGCGCTTTGCCAGTTTGATTTGACTCGTTGCTTTGGATATCCTTATACGAAAGATAATGGTGCGTCACTGGGTGCTCCGTTGATAGATCATTTGGTGGGAACATACGAAAATCCTTCTCGTTCTACTGTTGCTCAAGCGTACGATTTTATTATAGAAACGCTGGAAGAGGCGGTTACATTGATGTCCGAAGAGAAAAATAACGGACGTATGAACAAGTATGCGGCCCGTGCATTGCTGGCTCGTGTTTATCTGTATCATAATGATAACCGGAAAGCGTTTGATATGGCGGAGCAACTGATAAAGGATGTGGATGCATCGGGAAGCTATGCACTTTATCCGCATGAGAAATATGTGGCTGCCTGGTCGGTGGAAACCAAGTTTGGCTCAGAATCGTTTTTTGAGATAGCCAATAGTGTGGATGATACTCCGGGACGGGATTCATGGGGGTATTTATTGAACTGGTATGGCTATCAGAAGGGATTTGTCACTCAGAAATATGCGGAGCAGATGCTGGCTGATCCGGGAGATGTGCGTGGGCAGTTGCTGGAGGAGAATAAATATGCGGGAAAAACGGTATGGTGGTTGTACAAACTGAGAGGGACGGACATGAAGACTGCACCGCTGGAATGTAATAATGTGGTCCTTCGCTTGTCCGAAGTGTACCTGATTGCTGCTGAGGCTGGTTGTAAGTTGGGTGGTGATGCTGCGGTTCAGGGACTTGGCTATTTGAACGATATTGTGAAACGGGGTAATCCTGAAAACGAAGTGACAATGGCTGACTATACTTTGGATCGTGTTTTGGACGAGCGAAGTAAGGAACTGGTAGGTGAAGGACATCGTTTCTTTGATTTGCTGCGGAATGGTAAGACTATTATTCGGAAGGGAGGATATCATTTGCCCAGTGTGGACGAAGAAGTGGATTGGGATTTTTATAAATGTGTGTTGCCGATTTCTGAGGACCAGTTTATCTTTAGTCCTGAAATGGAACAAAATCCGGGATACCCCAAGAGTTGATATTCTATATAATTATTATTTAAATATATGCTTATGAAAAACAGAATAGTAAAATTTGTGGTATTGGTGTGCTGCCTATGTAGTATGCCCGGAATAGTACGGGCACAGTTGTCCGTTCATCAGTTTGACCAGTTAATGAAAAAAATTGATGATGTCCTGTGGTACGAGAAAGTGGGTGATATCGCCCATGTAGATAAGGTAATATTATGTGGACCACCGCGTTGGAAGGAGTTCAACCCTACTTCGATGAGTGCCGGTAACGAACTTAAATTCAGAGCATACATTTTTATTCCCAAAAGCGTGGATGAAAACAAGAAATATCCGTTAATCGTATTTCCTCATAGTGGGGTACATGCCGATATGGACACCTATTATGCTCATATCATCCGCGAGTTGATAGCGCAGGAATATATTGTGGTAGCAGCGGATTACCGGGGAAGTACAGGATATGGTTCGGGTACATACAATAATATTGATTATGGTGGATTGGAGAATGAGGATGTATATATCAGCCGTAACTATATGGTGGACAATTTTGATATTGTGGATGGTAACCGTGTGGGTATCATGGGATGGAGTCATGGTGGTATGATTACGCTGATGAATCTTTTCAATTATCCGGGACAATATAAATGTGGTTTCGCCGGTGTGCCGGTTTCGGATGTAATCATGCGTATGGGATATGCCAGCGACAGTTATCGCAAAATCTTTTCGGCCAAGAATCATATCGGGCAGACTGCCAAGGATAATATTGCGGAATACAAACGGCGCTCTCCTGTGTGGCATGCGGAGAAGTTGAAAGACCCGTTACTTATCTACACCAATACCAGTGATGATGATGTAAATGTGATCGAAGTGGAATCAATGATTCGAGCTTTGAAAGCAGAAGGCAAAAAGTTTGAATATAAGATATTTGAGCGTGCTCCCGGTGCGCATAGTTTTGATCGGTTAGACACTTATGAGTCAAGCAAGATTCGTCTGGACATTTATAAGTTCATGGGTCGTTACCTGAAGCCCAATAAACCATTCGGTTCAGTGAAAGAGTTACGTAAAGCAGCTTATAAGTTTTGATAATTAACTAGGTAACAGGATAATGGATGGCTGGTTACTTCATGTAATGGGGTAACCGGCCTTTTATTAACCGCAGAGGTTTTATGCTTTAGAACATTGGTTTGCCGTTCCCTCCCGATTGGCGGTTGTGGCAGAACTGGAGCGCTATCTATATTTTTCTTTATTATTTCTAAAAGTAAATATTTAGTCTTTTCACTGGAAGAGTGAGGTCGTGAGGCAGAACTTGGCACAAGATTTCACAGAACTTGGTGCAGGATCCGGCAGAACTTGTATCAGGATTCCAACTACTATGGTAGGGAAAAATGTAACTTTTTGAAATCGGGCAAGAATTCTCGAATAATCTTTTCTCATAATTCTTGGATAAGTCTTCATTTCAGTTAACTGGTTACTATAGGGCATGATGAAAAAGGAGTGTATCGTTCATTACGATACACCCTCTTATCCTTTACAGTGTCGGCTACACTATCGAATTATCGAACAAGTTTATAGTGGATTTTGAGAAGATTATCCAATTTTTAGGCAAGTACAGTAATATACAAACAGAAACTATTTTGAAGAGGAAATAAGTTCCTATTCCCTTTTGGGAAAAGAGATAGCACTGTAACCCGACACTCTGAATATTGTATTTTAGTAGGCGTGATTGATTTGGCAAACGATTGGGTGAATGAAATTCTGGTCCATATTTTTTTTGAGAAATCAGCTTACTAAGCTTTACTTTCCTATTAAACTAACTAATTATTATATATAAAATTCATAACCAAAACTATGGAAACTAACTACAAGAGACAGTATCGCCAGATGGATGATACTACCAAACAAAAAATTAGTCAAGCCTTAAGAGGAAGAACTAAAAGTGCGACACATGCACAATCCATATCAGATGGACTTAAAAATTACTGGAAGCAAGTGCCAAACAAACCAAATAATAACGAAACTAAAAATGAAGAAAATGAATAAGATATATGGATTAAACATAGATATGCTTCGGTTGTGCTACGAAATCAAGGAACCGAACAATATCAATATTATCAGAACAAGGGAAATAGGTGAAGAGGTGGACTTTCTTTATTTCTACTTAAGACGTATAGAGGGTAAACATTTCAAATTTGTATATGAAATCCGTTACAATGATTTAGGCATTGATAAGTTATTCGGAGAATTGAGATTAGGTATCAACGATGATAAAGAAGATAGTAATTTTCATTCTAATGGCTATGCTAAGGCATGGATTAGTGTGAGTAATCGTGTGTTATATAGTGATGAAATATATTATCTGGATTTTATTGAAGATAATTTAGGTCTGGAACTACATAATATAACTGCTTTGGACTTATGTTTAGACTTGTCTTGTGATGTGGCTCGGATGATTCGAAGGCTGATTCGCAACAAAAATGTAACAACCTTCCTCAATACTAAAGAGGTTAAAAACCGTAATGAAGACCGTCCAGAAATTACTTATATAACCAGTGGAAACATGAACAAGGACAAGTATTTAACAGTTTCTATAAAGCAAAAAAAAGCAATAAAAGATAAGGGTAAGGGTACTACTTTAACAGCGTATAATAAAAAGGCAGAAATAGCCAATAGCTCGGGTAAAAAGTACATTGAAGAGTTCTATAATAATCCAGGCAAGTTACATCGTCTGGAAGTACATTTGAATAATGACGAAGTAAAAGAATATTTGAACCGTACTAAACAAGAACTGTCTTTCTATTCATTGATAGATAATAGATTTTTGTATGACCTATTTGACCAAACTCTTAATAGCCTCATCAGATTTGAATATAAAGGTATAAAGTTAGACTGGGATGACTTGCTTTTAGGGGTTATAACAACCACCCCTGAGGAGGATTCTGTTTTAAAGCTAACTTCTTCAAAAAGAACGAAAAAAGTAGCTTAAAAGCATAGCTGTGAAATTTTAATGTATCAAAAAGAAAAGTGTATCAATTTAATCTTATAAAAGACCTATTGATACACTTTTTCTTGTATCATTTTAATCTAAAAGATTATTCTAAAGCGGTATTACGCATAATCTCTTTTGATAAGTCTAAAAAGAGTGCAACCTCATCTCTATCTCTTCCATCCTTTATATACATATTAACCTTAGAGTTAAGGATATTTTCAAATTCAGTTATAGTCATTTCTCCTTTCAGAACTTGTTTGTGATATACAGACATTTCTTTAGCATCCTTTTCTGGAGTTGAAATTGAGATTTTCTTCTTATTATCACAGCCATAAATAAAAAAACTGCATAAACATAACATCCAAATAATCCTTTTCATATACCTATCTCTTTTCACAATAGTTGGCAAATTCTTTAATTATTTTCTCTCCCAATTTTGCAGATGAATTGAAAAGAGACTCAAACAAATTTATTTCTGCATCACAACTAAATACACCTTGTAACTTTATTCTTGTTCTATTTTCATCAAATGATATTATGTCGCAAGAAAAGATATAGTTGCCATTATAGAGTATGTATCTAAGCCCACCCAAACTCGTTTTAAAAACAAGGTGCCCAGTTGTTGTGTTTGATTCTCCGATAGAATATTTTTTCAATTTAAGAAATTTAGAAAATGATTCAAAGGCAGTATTAGCAGGGATATTTACTATCCGTTCTATTATTTTTCCATTTATTGCACTCATATCTCATCCGTTATAAAAATTAATCCTAAAACTTTATATCCGATTGTTTTCTCGCTTCCGTCATTATATTCTATTTTATATCTTTTGTACGGAATAGGAAACATCGGTGTATCATATCCAACTACTCTTTCAACTTCTGAATATGAAACACCATATCTCAAAGAATACTTTCTAGAGAAGTCTTTAGTTCCCCAATCATGGGAAGTGAACATAGATATAAGCCATACCACAACAAATATTGCAAATGTTTTTCCCCACCATGTTCTATAAACATTATACTCGGAGTCATCCTCTTGTTCCACCGTTATAGATTGTTCTACTTGCATGGATTGTTTAATATCTTGATTGTTTTCCTCACTGTATTTTTGTTCGTCTTTTAAGAACAAAGATATATCTCGGATAAAATCATTTATATTATCAATGGTATAGATTTTATCTACTTCTTTCAACTTTATCTTACTATCCACTAAAAAAAGATTACGTAACTTGTCCTCTATTTTATCTAGTTGGATATTTCCACTATTAGAAATAAAATCTTTATATGAAACTGTAATCATTTAAATTCGTTTTTCTGTTAGAAACTTTCTTTGCGGTCCAAGTTGCTGTAGTATAGACAAATAAAAAGCGTGGACTAAACTTTGTCTGCTTTTCTGGTATCGCCAAACACCATGTATCCAAACAAGTAAAGCCCACGCTGTAGAATACAACGTAGGCATCAACTTTACAGCTTGGATACTTTTAAAATTGGCGATTTTGAAAAGCAAGTGTAAAAGCTAACGCTTTCTATTCTATATGTCTTTTATCTGTTTTATGCCATAGGCTTATCTTTTTATGATTACCATTGCAAAGATACTCAATTCCTATCAAACGATGATACTTAGATAACCGATTTTTGCACTGTTACCAAAATCCCTTTTCGGATAATACATTTACTGTTTTGATACGGTTTATCACTTGTTACTCGGTAATTCCGTAATGTCCCCAATGCTACACCAAGTTGCTCTGGGGTGAATTTGGTATAAACGGCAGTTAAAGAGCCAAAGTAGAAATGAAGTCCAGATATTTCTACATGAATAACCGTCCTTTCTTGCTTATTTTTCATTTTATCTATTTTTTATCTGACAAAGAAATGATAAATATTTAATATTTACCATATTTCTAGCCTTATTTAACGCTGTGAATGATTTATATTAAATATACATCACTATCTTTGCACCATAAACAAGTAACACCATGAAAAAAGTAGTAATCTTTGCACGAGTATCAAGTACGAACGGAACACAAGACTATGAGCGTCAAATAAATGATTTGCAGGTATTAGCCTCGGCAAACAACTGGACTGTTGAGGCTGTATTTGCGGAGAAAGTATCTGGAGCAAAAAAGAACACAGAACGCACAGAGTTAATGAATATGATAAACTATATCAACTCACATAATATAAATAAAGTATTAGTAACCGAACTATCCAGACTTGGACGTGATACCCTACAAGTATTACAAGCCATAGAAATCTTAAATCAGAATAAAGTATCAGTATTCATCCAAAACTATAATATTGAAACGCTTACTCCAGAGGGAGAAATCAACCCTATGAGCCAGTTTCTTATCACTATACTTGCCGAAGTAGCACGAATGGAACGCAAGACTATTAGAGAACGTGTTGCAAGTGGTTACCAGAATTTCCGTAGCAATGGCGGTAAGGTAGGACGAAAAGTAGGATATAGTAAAAGCAATGAAACCATGAAAGAAGAATATGCAGAAGAAATTAGACTGCTTAAAAGAGGTTATTCACTCCGAAATACAGCTAAATTAACGGGTACGAGTGTAAATACTCTTCGTAAATTGACTGCTTTAATGTAAATTAACTTAGCGGAGTGGTAAAATAGCTTACAAGTCGTATATTTGCATAAAGGACAGGCAAATCCACCACGAAAAATACTTCAAATTCAATCATATTGTAACAAGTTAGGAGCAGGAAGCACGTTCATGTATATGCACTTCCCTGCTCTGTGGATTTTGCATGAACGTGTGAAAATAAGTTGTGCAATGGCATGCAAATAATCCTTTGTAACAAATGTTTAATGAGGATGAATTGAAAGTTTATGATAAGAAATTTCAAGCAATAGGTATTTTAGACAAAGAAGAACAAAAAAAGATACTGGAGTTCTTCTATACATTAGGTGTTATTACGTTTAACCTTTAATTTAACGATTGATGAGTAAGAAAAAAAGTAAAGAGAAAGTAGTAGAGTTTTCTAAATTGACAAATAAAGTGGCTGCTGTATGGACGCGAGTGTCAACGGAGCGGCAAGCTGATACAAATGGCAGTTTAGAAAGTCAAAGAAGGATATGTACGGAATATGCAGAAAGTCATGCTATTCGTATAAAAAAGTATTATGGCGGTACGAATGAGAGTGCAAAAGTTGAAGGTAAACTATACCGTGAAATGATTGCAGAGGTGGCTAGAGATAAAGAGATAAATATAATTCTTGTCTATTCATTTGACCGTTTCAGTCGGGCTGGTTATGAGGCGATGATGACAAAAGCATATCTCAAAGCTAAAGGAATATATGTGGTGTCTGCAACACAGGCTACTGACCCAGATAGTGCGGCAGGTGGATTTATGGAAGATGTTATCTTTCTTTTTAATCAGTTTGAGAATAACCTTCGAAAGGATAAATGTATCACAGGTATGGTGGAGTGTTTACGAAATGGCAACTGGTATTCAAAACCTCCGCTAGGTTATGATAAACTAAAAGTAGGTCGAGAACACGTTCTTACAGTGAATGAAAAAGGCAAGATACTGCGTAATGCTTTTGTTTGGAAAGCTACGGAAGGAATTGGAGATATAGAAATTGTTCAACGTTTGAAGGGATTGGGATTAGTCATTGACCGAAAACATTTGAATAAAATTCTTCATAATCCATTTTATTGTGGGTTCATACAACATAGTTTGTTGGGCGATGAAGTTATAAAAGGTAATCAAGAGATATTAATTGATGAGGCTACGTTTAATAAAGTGAATAGCATATCTAATGCAGGATATGAACACAAAGAAATTACTGAACCATTCCCATTGAAAAGGCATATCATCTGTTCAGACTGTGGCGGTTACTTGACTGGATACACAGTGAAAGCACGTGGACGGGATTATTATAAATGTAATAAGAAAGGGTGTAAAAGTAATCATAGTACAGAGAAACTACATCAGAAGTATATCAATCTCTTAAATGGATATAATATACCAGATGAATTTATTCCGATACTTACAGACGTTTTAAGAAAGGTTTTTGAAGAATACAATCAAAGTAAGGGTGAAATAAAGAAAGTCCTTTTAAAACGAAAAACAGAGTGTGAAAATCGAATAAATGCAGTTAAAGTTAGGTTTGGTCTGGGAGAAATTAATAGTGAAATATATACGGCTACTATGAGCGAATTAAATTCGAGATTGACAGAAATCAGACGAGACCTTGAAGATGCAGGGAAAAATTTATCGAACATGATGAATTATATCAATCAAACGATTGAAATATCTTGTAAATTAGGCAGTTTGTGGAGGGATAGTGATTTTTCTAATAGGCAAAAAATACAAAATTTAGTCTATCCTGGTGGAATTTACTTCGACAAGAAAAATGATGATTATCGAACAGAAAACGAGAATGAAGTTTTTAGGATTTTCCGCAGATTTACAGCGGTTTGCAAAGGTGGAAAAGAAAAAGCGACAAACAATTTTCACTGCTTGTCGCCTTCTGTCGGAATGAGGCGACTCGAACGCCCGACCCCTACGTCCCGAACGTAGTGCGCTACCAACTGCGCTACATTCCGTTTCTGTTTTGCGAGTGCAAAGGTAAGGCATTTTTTTGAAATCAAAAAGAATTTCACAGAAAATTTGTAGAAAATTTGTAGAATCAAAAAATATGTCTACCTTTGCAACCACAAACGAGAAGCTAAGTTTTTTATTGAATGTGCTGAGAAGTAAGTTCCTATGTGCTTAACCACTGACTTGGTGCCATAGCTCAGTTGGTAGAGCAAAGGACTGAAAATCCTTGTGTCCCCGGTTCGATTCCTGGTGGCACCACCAAAGAAAGTACATAAATGCTTTTCACACATGAAAACCCTTGAATTAGAGATAGTTCAAGGGTTCTTTTTTTACCCTCACTACGCATTCCGCTACATATTTGTGAAGTTGGATTTCGCCAATTCAGTGGCTTTTTTTAAGGCTTTTGAAAAAGCCATAAATATGTACCATACTTCATTGTTTTTCAATTGTTTGACAATTCCAATCTCCGGTGTGAAAAAGTAATTTTGCACACATGACCGGATGAAGTCGAAAAAGTGAAAGAAACTTAAAAATTCGGTATTTCCCATCGGGATAAAAAAAAGGAATCGAACCCGGGATACAAAAGGCAATTCGAACCTGAGAAAAATGGGATTTTTATGGCTTTTCCATAAGTCCCTCAAAAAAGCCACCGAATTTAACATTTCGCTCCATGTCCTCATGCCATCCGGTTTTGACGAAACAATTGAATGTAACACCTCAAAAAACAAAAGTGATGAAACAAGGAACAATGAACATTCTGTTTTTCGTGCTTAAAACGAAATTGTTGAAAAACGGTGAGGCACCGGTATTGATGCGGATAACCATCAATGGAGACTATGACGATGTACGTATCCAAAGAAGCGTACCCCTGAACTTATGGAACGCCGCCAAAGGATGCAGTAAAGGCAGGGACAGGGCATCAGTGGCACTGAACGCCTATATTGCCGAACTGCACGCACGCGCCTTGGAAAAACACAAGGAACTGGTATTGGAACAGGCCCTGATTACCCCAAAACTGATTCTTAAACGTGTTTTCGGGAAAGACACCGAAATGCGTACACTGCTCGGCACCATGAGGGAAGGCATCAAGGAAATGGAAACACTGGCGGGTATAGACTACTCTCCCGTCACGATCAACCGGTATAAGAACGTGGTGAAGAAATTACAGCTGCTCATCCCCTCTTATTATGGAAAGGAGGATGTCACTTTCCATGAGCTGACACCGGAGTTCATCCGTGCGTTTGACATTTACCTGAAAACGGAGGCGGGACTGTGCCGGAACACGATAGTCCGTTATATGAAATGCTTCAAGAAATTTACCAATATGGCATTGGCAAAGGAATGGATGCGCAAGAATCCCTTTTACGGTTACAAGATGGAGCAGGACGAGACCGATCCGGTATTCCTGACCTACGACGAGTTGCAGACCGTAATGAAAAAGAAATTCACCATTCCACGGCTTGAACTGGTCAGGGATGTCTTTGTCTTTGCGTGCTTCACCGGTTTGGCATTCTCCGATGTTGCCAGTCTGAACAAAGAGAATCTGGTACAGGACAATCTCGGAGACTGGTGGATAAGAAAAGGAAGGGTCAAATTGGAACACCGTAGGAAGGCCTCTTCCATCAGCAATATTCCATTGCTGCCCGTACCCCTGGCCATATTGGAGAAATACAAGGAACATCCGACCTGCATTAAGAAAGGATGCTGTTTGCCCGTCATGTGCAACCAGAAGATGAACAGCTATCTCAAGGAAATAGCCGATTTCTGCGGCATTAAGAAGAATCTGACCACGCACGTTGCCCGTCACACTTTCGGGACTACGGTCACGCTTGCCAACAATGTGCCTCTTCAAGATGTTTCCGTCATGCTCGGCCATGCCTCCACACGTATGACACAGCATTATGCACGGGTCATGAACAGCAGCCTGAAAGAAGCAATGAACAACGTGAAGGAGCGTCTTGCACAATAAGTATACAAATTCAGTCATTAAGCCGTCCCCCTAGGGATGGCTTTTTTTGTAATCTATAAATCACAATATCCTGCCGTCCTTTCAATTTCTTACCTGCAAATATAGCCATTTGTCGGGTTGATTGCGCAAGGCGGCCCCTTTCAGGGGCTGGTTGGCTAAAAGAAAATCATCCTCGCTTCGCTGCGGTATTTTCTTTTGCCAAGCCTTGCTCAATCCCCGACAAAGGACAGCCCGGCAAGTAAGAAAACGAAAATCCGGCTCCATGGAGCCGATCATGTCAAACTTTAAAAAATAAAGGTATGAACAGAAAGACGACAAGCAAAGGACAGCAGGAAGCCAATCCGGAAATGACGATGTTGGTTTATCGGGAAATGAGCTATCCTGCACGGGAAGTGCAAGGCAAAGATGGGAACTATCTGGTTTCCGTAGAAAGACTGGAACAGGAACTGCTGGATGGCATCAGAAGCCTTGATCCGGCAGCATTCGATTTGGACGAAGAAATCGCTTACTATTGTTCGGACGAAGAGATCCGCCTGTTGACGGACGATGAACTGGAAGAAATGATTTACGGCTGACATTTAAAAAAGTAATGATTATGAATGAAACAACAGCAAAGGTCTGCGAAGAGCAAGTAGCAGGCCTTACCATAGAGAATGCACACAGGGTCACGATGATCCGGAAAAAAGGTACGGACTATCCCCCCGTACCGTTCCATTTCAGAAAGGAGCATCATGGAACGGGCAACTATGTACACCTGTACGGAAATCCGGAAGATCACAATGAATTGCATTCCAAGGACTTCAAAGACTGGGAAGCCGTAGCATTCAAACATCCTGCCTATTTGGATGATATGTGGAAACAGGCTTGCGACGCATACGCCTGGAGTTCCTTCAATCCGGAGATTCGCGGCGAGACGGACATCATGATTTATGGAGAGGAGCTGCACAACGACCTGCAACTCATGCCGGAAGAGGAACGGGATACATACATCGCCGCCTACCGGCAAAAGTTGTCCGCCCAGCTCTCGGCCCTCTCCCGCTGTGCCAACCCGATGGTGACGGGACGGAGCGGATTTGATTACTACAGGCAGGAAAAAACGAACAGAAGCTATCAGAACCGTTACGAAGAATTCCGCAATTGGCGGAAAAAAGTTCTTGAAACCGTCAGACGGAAAAAGGAAGCCGCACGACCGGAGGAAGAGAAACAGGAAAAGGCATGGCAGACGCTCAAACGCGACATCAAGAGCAGTGCCGATACCATCCACGGGATTGATACCGGACAATGCCGGGGCTATAGCCGTGCCCTGTTTGTCAGCAGCATCCTGAACAAGGTATCCACCCTGGCCAATCACGGGGAAGTGGAAATCGTCCGTAGGGCCGTGGACTTCATTTCCGAATATAACGCAAGGGTGAAGAAACCCGTCATCACACCGAGAAACAAATTCTTCCAATTGCCGGAACTGGCGGAACGGATGCGCGAAAAGCTGAAAGCGATGCAAAGCCGGGAAAACAAGGAAGTGCCGTTCGAGGGCGGGACACTTGTATGGAACTATGGGGAAGACCGCCTTCAGATCCTGTTTGACAGGATTCCCGAAGACAACAGACGCAAGGAACTGAAATCCTCCGGATTCCGCTGGTCACCCAGAAACAAGGCATGGCAACGGCAGCTCACCTCCAATGCCCTCAGTGCCGCCAAAAGAGTGTTGAACCTTCAAAACATCTGAACCATGAATAACGACAAACTGAAATTCGTAGTCGATTCACGCAGTTTTGACGGCAGCTGCGTGACCACCATGTCTGACGGAATACACGGCGACTACCACCATGAGACACTGGAGGAACTGAGAGACAGGGAAAAGAACCCGTGTCTCACAGCCGTGTCCGGAAATACCGTCCGCAAGATGATACGCATCCACCTGCAATCCCTCTGCGCCCCGTTCAGTGAGATTACGGAAGAAAGATATTTCGACTACATGGATGTCTTGCCCCCCATCCGCCATACCCGGAATTTCTTTTTCCTGGGAGAGCCTTATCATGCGGACATCTACCGGTTCTGCTTCCGGGCGGGCGGACGCTACTTCACGGGACTCCGCTCCGTTACCACGCCAAGGAAGGAGCTGGAACGGCAGATGGACAACCATTACCGGAACATTACCTTCAAAGGAGACATCCAGAAAGAAAAGCCGATGGTCATCTCCAACCACGCACGGCATGCCTCTATAATTATAGTTCCTTATCTGTTTCTTGACATAAATGGCGAGAAAAAGTTCATCTGCAACCTGATGAGAGGAACGGACGAATCGTCAGGCAGGGATGTGAGGCTGGAAACCGCCAAAATCCTGCGAAGCCTGCGCCGTCATCATTTCCTCTACTTCTCCGGCTATGAGGGAAACGACGATATGGACAGGTTCCTAGGCGAAGTGATGAAGAAAAAGCACACCCTGCTGGCAAACGGCAACTTCTTCCAATATCCCGTGAACCGGGAGTCCGTGTCGTTTACCGGAACGGTCAGGGAAACAGGCGAGCCGTTCTTCTTCCGGATTTACGACAGGGAGCTGTTCCTGCACCTGTTGTACGTCCTGAGAGGCATCAAAAGGGAAAAAGCTAAAATATAACGTGACACATAACGACGGTATGGTGACTGTCTTTCCGATCCGTCACCATACTAAAAAAACAATGAGATCATGAGAACTGTGACCGAAGAATCGTTGCGACGCAGGCTGGCCCGTCTGGAGTCGGCCTTGGAAAGCGAAAAGGCACGCCTGAGAAAAGTATGCGGCGGCATCCCCTGGGGAGCCGGGATGAGGCGTACCAAATGTACCCCCTCATTCCGAAGGGAGGACGAACTGATCGGGAAAATCAAGGCGGTGAGACAGCAACTCTCCCAAATGTCCGCAGGCGGTGACAATCACACGTTTAAAGAAACAGGCAGGTGAATGCCGGCCAATTAACTTGCAAGTCAATAATTTTAAAACCAGTTACGAATATGAACACCCGATTGGCTATAATCCGTTCAGAGGGAAAAGAACATCTCTGTTACCGGGAAGAGGAATGTTTTGTCGATGTATCCTATCCGATGGTGACATTTACCAAAGGGGAGGATGATTTTGAAATTGTCAAATGCGACCATCCGTCCATGGAAGAGACTTTCCTGTATCAGGAAAGCCGTTTCTCAATCGTGATTGAAATGTACCATAACGGCTGGCCGGCATTGTCTCTGAAAGATCCCGTGACCCATGAGATATACACGGTCCTGACGGTTAACCTGGAAGATAAGGCGGCATTCTCACTGCCTAACAGGGCATTCGTGGACATCAACAACAATCCTGATGCCATGGAGTTCCTTCTGTCCAACAAATTGGCTGAGGATACAGGTTATAGACGTCAGAGCGGCTGGGTAAGCTACCCGATGGTCACACTTAACCTTCCGACGTTTTACAGGCTTGACCCACATGCCTTTAGCGCAATATTGAATATCCGGTAATCCTTCCGGGCAATGAATCTGGTATCAACAATCAAATGGAAAGAATCATGAAAAGATATGACATAAGAGTAAGGTATTCCTTCGAGGGCACTTACACGGTAGCGGCAGAAGACCGCGATGAAGCAAAAAGAATGGTAAATGACGATTGCGGTCCTGTTTTGGGCGGCGATATCCACACGACACGCGATGACGATGAAGTATTGGAGTGGGATTTCTGTATCCATCCCGACACGCGGATTCTCTCCTTGCAGGAAAGAGGCGGAAAAGGAAGTTTACCGTCAGAAGCCGTTGATTTCAGCGGCAGGATCAAGGAACTGCGGGGGGACATCATCGACGCGATACGGCAGTTGCTCCATGCTCACTGCATGAAAGAAATTCGTCTTCCGGAAGAGGATTATGATCCGGTCTGGGTGATATGGTTTGGCAAGAACGGAGAACCATATGAATGCAGGGTGACAGGACTCCGGGTAACGGCGGACAGCCTGACCGTCCTTGCCGAAGAGAAAGAAAGCGGTGACGGGGTGCAGTGTCACAGCCCGTTTGAACTCGGCGCAAAGAACATAGACTGGCTTCATGAGATGTATGAGGCTGTGTGGCATCAACTGAGAGAAACAAACAATGTAGAATCACAAATAGAAGAACCATGAAATATCAAGCGGAAAATACCGTCTCCAGTTTCTTCTACTACATGTGGAACGCCTGGAGCGAGGAGGAATGCAAAGCCGTGTATGGCGGCATGTACCCGCATTTCTGGAAAAAATGGTGCGTGGCGACAGACAAGGGCACATTCGGCGCGGCGGAACGGTTCTACCTGGAACTCTCGGAAGACAACCGCAGGATTCTGGTGGAACGGGCCGTCTCGATATATGACGGACGAGGCCTCAGAAACAGGAACAGAAACATAAAAAATCAAACAGCATGCAGGGAAACATTATCAGTCTGATCTGCAACTCATGCGGTTGCAGTCAAACGGAAGCACAGGAATACCTGGACTCCGAAATACGGTACCTGCGCGAATTGCAGGAGGCGGACGACCTGAGAGAAGATGACATGGAAACGGCCTGTCTCAACCTCGGTCTTGACCTTGACTACCGGGAATATTTTATCAACCGCCTCGCAGGGGCATAAAAAACTTATGGCTATGACTTATTTTCAGAACATACACTCTCTGGCGGACTTGAAGAAAGAATACCGCCGGCTGGCATTGGAGCACCACCCGGACAAGAGTGGTGACACCGCAATCATGCAACAGGTGACCACCGAGTTTGGAAGGCTTTTTGAGGCTTGGAAAGAAAAACCGGATATTCCCTCGACCTCAACCGGATATGAATATGACTATCCGGGAGCCACGGCAAAGGAATACACCGGGTATGTGTATAACGAATACCGCTGGAAAGGCCGCAATTACAAGGGGCAGCACGCTCCGGAAATCGTGGGACTGGTACGGGCATGGCTCAAGGAGACCTATCCGGGATACAAGTTCTCTGCCAGACGGGAGAATTGCCACTCCATCCATATCCGGTTGATGAAAGCGGATTTCGAGGCGTTCACCAAAGAGTCCGGAAAAGTTCAAGGCGATGTCAACCACCATCATATCCATTCAGACAAATCATTGACGGACAGGGCAAAGGATGTAATGATGAACATCTGCGATTTCATCATGTCGTACAATTTCGATGACAGCGCCCCCATGACGGACTATTTTCATACCAACTTTTACCTGACGCTCGGAATCGGAAGTTACAAACAGCCGTACAAGGTGGAACCGCCCAAACTCGGCAGCAAAGACAAGCCGGAGGTATTCAAGCATCCGGAAGGTCCGGCACACAAGGCAATGCGCCGGGCATTGGGCAAAGCGCGTTTCGGCATCATCGAAAGCCGGAAGTATGCCGGGGAAATAATTCTGGGGGAAGACTGTTTCGGCTCACGGGGCTCACGGGGCGAAGTCTATTTTTGGCCGAAGGAATATTCAAGCGCAAAAATGGCCCAAAAACGCATCGACAAACTGGAGGAAGCCGGAATAAAGTGCGAACCCACCGGCTATAACGGAGGATACATCCGCCTGCTCGGGTACACCCCTGAAATGAGAAATTCCCTGGAACGGGAACGTCAGGAGTATGCCGCCGCGTATCAGGCATGGTACTCAAAACAGAATTTGAAACAATCTGATTCAGAAATTATGGATACAAACAATTTGGACAAGTGGTGGTACGGACTTCCGGGAAACACCAGACAGGCTATAGGAAACGATGGAATATGGGAAAAACTGGATATGCCGTCCCGTTCGGCGCTACACCGATATTCCCGGCTTAGAATTTACGGAACGGCAAAGGACAGGGATGAGGAACGCACGCTGCTCAATGAAATCGCGTGCGGACTGGGCGACCTTGCCCTTGTCCGTAAAAACGGCATCGCGTTGGAGGAAATGTGCAACGGGAACGGGGAATTTTACGATGAATACCAGGAACAGTTCAACATATTATATGACAATTACGGACACACAATAGAAAATATAAGCTGGCCGGACTGGATCGGACATACAATTCCGACAAACAGGGAACTGGGCCGATTATTGGAACATCACGGTTACAAGCGTATGGAAATCGATACCGACAGAAGAATCCCGAAAACTTTCTATGTTTTCCGTCGTGGGTTGCACATCAACGCAAGCGAGGACTTGTCTTACCACATCGTACCGCAACAGGACAGTTTCGGACTAGGGCGTTTTGCGGTATGTGCTACCAAAGACGGTGAAAGCTTCCAGCTGGGAACTGACTGTGCCCGGCTCTTTTTGAGGCGCTTCCTTGCCTTCCTGAAGGGTGAAAGAAGCGGGAAAGAGATTATAGATGAAATATGCAACAACCGACAAACTGAACGATAGTATGAAAGCAAAAGTATTCAAGTACAAGTTTGATGGAAATACCGTCGTGGCTCCTTATATGGAACTGGAGCCGTACGCGGAGAATGTATATCTCTCCCTGTCGAGAAAGAACGAATACGGGAATGAAGACGATGACTGTTTCCATGTGGTCTGCCGGATTGAAAACGTTTATTTCTCCAGCGGGCAGTATTCACGCCGGTTCCTCAAGGGAGAAGGTTGCAGAGAGGAAGCCGCCACCTATTGCAGGAACTGGATTGCGGATACGCTTCAAAGTGCGGAAAGAGGAGCCTTCGTCAATTTGATCTCCGTCCGCGTGTTCGAAGCTCTCGGACTTGACACCACCCCCCTGGTGCAAGCCCGTGAGGAATATAAAAGAATACAGGAGCAGAAACGCAGGGAGCAGAAGGAGAAAGAGGCGGAAGAGCGCAAAGTGCAGGAAGAGCAACATCAGCGGCTGCTCAATGAACAGAAACAGAAATTCCTGGACGGGGAACGGATCACGGGAGAAATGTTCCTTGAAATCACCGGAAGGGACGGTTTTGACATCCATATCAGAACCAAAGGGACATTCAACAGGCATGTGAGGGGCATTGACAGGAACGGAACCGTCAGTTTCCGGAAAATCAAGGGCTGCCGGACTCCGGACTTTACCGGATGCCATAAGGCCGTGTCCGTCTATCTGGCGTTCATAACAGAAAAAGAGGGCAAATAATTAAATCCGGGGCGGTAACGGTCTGCTCCATGCAGCTGTTACCGCTACCGGCTTCCGGCCTCACAATTCACGGTTCAGCGCCATTGCCAGCGGAAACATCAACCGGTTATAGGCTTTAAGCTTTTGCAAATTCAGTACATATCCGGCATAGGGATTGGTCAGATCGGTATAGAAGAATACATCGGTAAATCCCGCGTGTTCCTCCACGACTTCACCCTTCAACGGAATCTCCTCCACATTGAACCGCTCCAGAGGCAGTTCTTCCAGACGGGTCTGTTCCGCATTTCCCAACACATTGAGGTTACGGTTAAACAGCACGAATCCTTTCTTCCTGTAATCCACACGCATACCGTACGGACGCTCCACAAGGAAAGCATCCGCCGCTTTCTTTACATAGTTTTCCATAATCCTGAAATTAGAAATTGCAAAAATACAGCATTTGTCCGGCAATGGCGAACAAATCAGGAAGATTATCTAAGGAATCCACACAAAATCCCACAACAAAAAACAACCGTATATTTTATTTCCCACCCTGCAAAGGTAGTCCCGTGTCCTGTGTACCCGTACAAGGTCAGGCCCCTGCGGGGTTGGCTGAAAGAAAATCATCCTCGCTTCGCTGCGGTATTTTCTTTCGCCAAACCTTGCGGGTACGGCCACGGGACTGTCAGGCAGGCGAGAAATAAAAATACCGGCTCCCGGAGCCGGACGTGTTTAACAGATAAAACACCAAAGTTATGAAAATCCTGAATGAAGAACATTTCGAGAACGTAAAGCGCTATGCCGAATCCATTGGTGACACCTCACTTCAAAAGTGCTTGGAACGGTTGAAGAGTTGGGAAGGGAATTCTGACTATCCCAGTGAGATTTCACTCTACTATGACCATGCCCCATACTCGTTCGGCTTTACCCAGCATTATGCCGATGGAAGAATAGGTATCGTAGGAGGTCTGCTCTATCATGGAATACCTGACAGGTCGTTTGCCGTAACATTGCAGCCGTTCCACGGATGGCAGATACATACCTGAAAAACATGAAACTTGACAATGACCGAAAAGCAGACTTCAGAACAGAGAATCCGAGGTCTGCTTTTTCATTTCTTGCTGTAAAGATAGCCGTTTTCCGGGCTGATTGTGCAAGGCGGCCCCTTTCAGGGGCTGGGTTGGCTGAAAGAAAATCATCCTCGCTTCGCTGCGGTATTTTCTTTCGCCAAGCCTTGCCGCAATCCCCGGAAAACAGACTGGAAAGACATCAAGAAATAAAAATGCCTACCCATGTAGGCCGATGTTTTACTTAAAAAAGAACAGATATGGAAACACTGGATTATAACCAGCTGCTGCTTGTCTCCCTGTGGCAATACAACCACCACGGGGATGAAGGGCTGACTCCTGCACTTTTCGAGGAAACGTTCGGAAAGGTCTATGGAAGTCACTATTACGAAAAATGGACCGGCTACTTCAATCGGAATCTCTGGGACATGATTGCCTATTTCAGAAGCGAGAAGGAGAACGGACAGAAGTTCTGCGACATGGTTGCCCGTCAGGTCAAATTGTATCAACAAAAACGATCTCAATATGAAGTACGGTAATTTTTATGACCTGGAAAGTCTGACTCTGCTCAACAGGCATGAAGGGTGTGCCTGCTCCATAAAGGAATGTGATGTGGAGAAGGTGAACCGGCTGATTTCAAGGATGCGGGAGGACAGGGAAAGAGTCGGTTTACCGACTGCAGGAGACATTGTCACTTATATCACCCGTGGCGGTGACTATTATCCGCAGGCACACATTGAAAGGGGCGATGACCGGGAAGTTCATATCTGCCTTCTCCCACAAACACCTTTTTGCCATGAAAATGAAAAGTGTACCGGTTACAATACGGAAGGAGGCCCTTGGGTTACAACCGATCCGGAATTGCTGATTCCCGATGGCATACGCAGCAAACAGTTCCGGATATGGGGGCATACCGGAAGGCACAGGAACGGTGCCGTCCTCTTCCACACATTCGTCAGGGCATGGAAATACACGGAACCCGATCCTCTGTACGGAAAGTACACCACAAAAGAATGGACGAGATACCTTATCGAGTGTCAGCCGGATATTGAACCGGCTGATGCCTTTGTCTATCGGAATGAGGCATTCACCCTTTACTCGCGGGAAGAACTGGAACGGCTGGTCGGGATTCTGCACGGAAAGCTTTTCAACGGATTCCGTCCCGGTCTGTTCATACTCTGGGCATACCGTATGGAATGGAAGGAACTTCCCGCATGGGAATGGAACATGCTGAAAGCGGACACCCATCTCTCTTTCCTTGGCATTTCTCCCGTCAGGATACAGACTGACCATAAAAGACATATAGTAACAATCTATAAAAAATCAGAGTAATATGGTACCATACAACACACCGCAGACGATACGTCCGCTTGAGAAAATGGTCTGTGATTTCGCCTATTCGAACGGCTACGATCCGATATCCGTTTTCAACGATTTCCTGCGTTATGTCATTCACGGGTTCTCTCCCGGCGCACCGCCCCTTATGGACTGGAAATACAAACGGCAGCAGAACAGGCATTTTATGGAAATGCTTACCGGATGGATACGGCTCATGCAGCGGGAACTGCAATCCGGCGGATGGTTTGATGCGTTCGGTGACCTCTTCATGGCAATATCCTCCAAAAGCGGTCGGCAGGTGAACGGACAGTTCTTCACTCCGCCGGATATCTGCGACCTGATGGTCTTATGTACCGATTCGGGGGAGACAGCGGCAGGAAAACGTATCTGTGACCCGACATGCGGAAGCGGAAGGCTGCTGCTGGCATATCATGTACGCCACCTGGGTAATTATCTGGTTGCAGAGGATGTCAGCCGTACCTGTTGTCTGATGACCGTTTGCAACATGCTCGTACATGGCTGCATAGGTGAGGTCATCCACCATGACAGCCTCTGCCCCGAAAACTTCATGGACGGCTGGATGGTAAACCATACGCTGACCCAGACGGGCATTCCCTCCATTCGCCGGATGAGTGAGGAGGAATATCGGACAAGCAGGAACATGTCCGTTGACCTGCTCAGAAAGCGGAAAGAGAAATTGCGCCAAATGCAGCCTGGCAAGAAACAATTGCCATATAAACAACAGAATTTATAAACAATAAACCGAATGATTATGAAACTGAATGTTAGCAACGAATTGAAATCCCGCCTGACCCATGCGGCGGAAAACGGAAGTGTGATAGCCAAAGATATCCTTTCGGAAGTAAAAAAGAACGTACCGGTGGAAGAAGTCATACGGGGGTCCTACAATTTTTTCTCCACCAAACGCAAACGGACGGAAGCCGGCACGTTCAAGAAAATCCGGATCGTGTTCACGGCATGCAACAAAGACTTGGGCCATCCCAATTTCCCGGACCGGAACAATCCGCAGGCGCCCTGGTTTCCGGAGAACCGGACAGATCTGGAACCGTCCACGTTTATCGAGCTGTTCAAAAATCTGGGACCGTACCAGCCCGATGAAATCAACTATTTCTGCAGCGCCATCTCACTGGACAGCAAGGTCACAATCAGACTGCATGACAGTATGAACGATTTTATGGAGGCTTATCTGGAAAGCAACTATAGTCCCATATCTGACGGTAGCGAATCCAGCCTGCACAACTCCTGTATGAGATATGAAGACAAGGCCCGTAATGCAGCGGATTTCTATGCCAATTTCGCAGGAGCCAAAATACTCGTGGCAAGGGATGACAGCAGCAATGTGGTCGGACGGGCCATTGTATGGAACGAGATAACATTGTGGAAATCAATAAACACACCGATTGCCGCCTCCCTGCTGGATCGTATCTATTCCTCACACGCATTCGTCATCGAACTGATCCGCAAGCAGGCGCAGGAGGCAGGTATCCTGTTGCGACGCAGATACAACGATTATACACATACGACGGATTTCACCGTACTGAATCCCATTGAGGGGCAGGAATGGGCGGCCGGAGATAATATACAGGTTTCTTTGACGGTGAAAGTGCCCGCCTGCAGGTGGCACAAGAAAGGGGTGCCTTACCTCGACACGTTCTACAGCCTCCATCTGACGGACGGTAACCTGGAACTGAGAAATACGGAGGGCGACACGAGCATAGCCACCTGCCGGAGCACGGAAGGGTGTGCAAACAGGAAAAAATATGTATGTCCCAAATGCGGGAAGATACATATCTTCCCGGATGCGGCATTCTGCAAGAACTGTCAGGATATGTACTATGTATCTACCGTATTCGGGAAAGTCCTGAAAGGATTATCAGTGGAATATAAAGGAAAGAAATATCCGTCTTTTCTCTTTCGTAAAGGGCGTCCCGTACCGGAATTCAGACGATACCTGCAAATCGAAAAATTGTTCATTTCCTAAAATATCATTATCATGGAAAAACTAATGGCTCTTTACGGCATTTCTTCCCCCTCTGGCAGAGAGGGGAAGATGGCTAAATTCATCATAGAGGAACTCAAAAGGATGGAGATTCCTTTCCGGCAAGACAGGTACGGAAACATCTATGCGGTCAAAGGCAACCGGGAAAGCTACCCCTGTGTCGTGGCGCACATGGATGAGGTACACCGGCGCAAGACAGGCTCTTATGCAGCCCATCTTGTGGCGGACTCGATGATTGTCGGCTATGATCACAAGCGTAAACGGATGACCGGAATCGGTGCGGATGACAAGAACGGCATCTGGATCTGCCTGAAATGCCTGGAGGATTGCAAGACGGTGAAATGTGCCTTCTTCGTACAGGAGGAGGTGGGATGCATAGGCAGCAGCCATGCCGATATGTCCTTCTTTTCCGATTGCCGTTTCGTGATTCAGTGTGACCGGAAAGGGAACGGGGATATGGTAACACAAATCAATGGGATGAAGCTCTGCTCCAACGAGTTCATTTCAGCTATAGATTTCCGGAAGTACGGCTACAAGCCGGCACAGGGACTGAATACAGATGTGGCGGCTTTGAAAAGAAACGGTCTGGAAGTATCCTGTATCAATCTTTCCTGTGGATATTACGAACCTCATACGGACAACGAATATACCGTCGTGGCTGATCTTTGCAAGTGTTACCGCTTTGTCCGGCATATCATCTGCTGCCACAAGGGAACCAGCATGCATATACCGGAAGCGGGGAAAAAAACTTTCCCCGGATATTATGAACTGTTCGGGCTGACCGGATATAGCGAAGAGGATTATATCCGTTTGTCAGAAGAAAAATACATGGGACATGCTAAAACAACCAAGACAAGCTCTAAGAATAAATTCTGATTCATCAACATTAAAAACATAGTATTATGGAAACAACAGTAATGCCGGCAACTGCATCGGTACAGAAACAGCAGGGCCTCAACCAGGTAGTCATTAACAAGGTACAGCGGATGATAGAAGGCAGGCAAGGCGGTGTCATGGACACCATCAACCGTCTGCTCAGTGAGGGACGGATCGCGCAGGATTTTATCGCTCCCATCGGGGTAAGCCAACGTAGCAAGGAACGCCCCGTTATCTCTTTCAAAGCGGAAGGAAGGGTACAGATGGCAATGCCCGAAGGGAACTTCAACCTGCACGGCAACGCCATAAGCCAGATTTCGGAGAAGATGGGCATTCCCGCCAAATACCTGCGCGAGCTTTCCGCCGGGGATGTTTGGCAGAAACAGTTGTGCGCCACCATCCTGAACGAGCATTCGGGATGGACCGAGCGTACACGGGTACTGATACGGGCGGTAGGAATGGAAGTCCGGGGCGTATTGTCGGACTCCTACCGTCGGCTGAACTCGGTGGATATCCTGACCGCTTTCATCCGTGAGGCGGGAGGACAGGGAGCGGTCGTGTCCGATGCCTATATGAACGACACGAAAGTATGGTGTGAGACAATCCTGCCCACTCCGATAGAGATACCCACCCGTAAGAACGGAACGGTCATCATCTTCGCAGGAGCACGCTTCTCCACATCCGACTATGGCAACGGATCGGTCGATATGCGGTCGTTCCTGCTCAACGGGGCGTGCCTGAACGGGATGGTCAGGGAGTCCGTCATGCGGCAGATACACCTTGGAGGCCGACTGCCGGAATCCCTGTCCCTCTCCCAAAAGACCTACGAACTGGACACGCAGACCACCGTATCGGCTGTTTCCGACCTGACCAAAGGACTGTACAGCAAAGACACCATCATGCAGAAGGCCATCGAAATTCAAGGAGCATCGGAAATAGACGTGGATTTCGACAAGGAACTGAAGAATCTGGTGCAGAAAGGAGCCTTGTTGAAAAACGAAGGACGTGAGGTCGAGAAACTGCTGATGAACAACAATCCTGACGACGGAGTTACAGGCGGGGCCACGCTATGGAAACTGACACAGGGAATCACCGCCTTTGCAAGGGAACAGCAGCCGGAACGCTGCCGGGAACTGCATGAAATTTCGGGACAGCTGATGAACCGGGTAAAGATAAATTAAGAGAATAACAACCGAATTGTATGACAAGGGCGGCCGTGAGTCGCCTGTAAAGCAGAAGAACAATGGGAAATAATATAGTGTGCAGCAGATGCGGATCGGCCAATGTCAGGTGTGAGGCAATGGTAAACCCCAACACAAAAGGGTTCGACCACTTCACGGACGAAGCTTTTTATTACGGGTGGTGCGAAAACTGCGGATTGGGAGTTGCCTTGACCGACAAGGAGGAAATCCGGAACGAAATTTTGGAGAAATACCACAGGTTCAAGAAAGAGAATGCTTGTGAGCCACATTACGCGAATTGCCGGATTGTCCAAAGGGACAGCGGTCAGGTCAAGGATGTAAGAATTATGCTTTCACCGGACACCGGTATGGCCGATGACGGTATTTTCTTTTACTGCCACACATTGGAAAGGCTTATTGGGCTGTCCGTTCCCGGCAGGGAAAGTTTCACCCTTACGGAATGTTTCGGTTTTGCCTTGCTGACAGACAGGGAAAAGATGGAACGGCAGGTATTTAAACATGAAGCGGACGGAAAGCCCATTATCGTAACAGGCAGGGAAGTGCTGCTTTTCTATGGGGAACACTATGGTATAAGACCGGAAGAATTGAAGCAATACGCAACGGAGTATTGCTGCCATATCAAACATTACAGGGAATATGGATATCCGTTGCTGGACAGGTCCCTCGTGAAAAAAATGCTGGAGGAAGAGGAACGGATTACAAAAGGGGAAACACGGTCATTCACTCTGCGGATACACTTTCCTTGGCATGTGAAAATCACAAAAGAGGATAATCCTGAATATGCCCCATACAGATATGCCTTGAATGCCTATTGCCTGGACAATCCGCAATGTTTTAACCGCAGATACACCACTTTGGAGAAAGCCTTGCTCCATTGTCTGAATGGATTCAATGAAAATGCCGCAATCAAAGACCGGTATCGTTCAATAGGGGAATACTTGCTGCAAAAGTAAGAACAGCAGACAAATACATCTTAAAAAACAGAAACGTCACAAGGTGATGTATATCACATCATACCTGTGGCGTTTCCGTTTTAGCCACTTCCCGGTTCTTGATTCTGCCCGCTTTGGGAATATGCATCTAATATGGCAATTGGAGTCATTCTGCCCAAGGGACTTTTATGTTTCATGTGCCCTATGACATAAATACAGATCTTTAGTCATGCACATTCCGATGTTCCATCTGTTTCCTGTTACGGTATTCAAGGTTTATTGTGGAATGGAACTTTACAATCCCCTGTTAGGGATATGTTCATACCGGACAAATAAAAAAGGTTCGGTCGTCTCGTAGCAACCAAACCTTTATCAGCAAGCAATCTACGGAATATAGAACAGTTCAAACTCCTCTTTTCTTCTTCTCTCTATGCTTGGAATGACTTTCCCCCGATAACAGCGGAACGATACATATTCCCTGTAAATATCCCGGTTGCCGCTGTCCAGTTTCTGAATCAGTTTGCTTTTAGGTATCTTGCCGTTTCCGATCAGACGGTAACAGCCTACATTAAAGCCTAACAGACTTAAAAGGAGCGAGTCTTTCCCATATTTTCGGAATACCTTCAAACACCGTTCAAGGTCGCATCTCAAAAGTGAGTCTGCCTGTGCCTCACTCAGGTTCTCGGTCAGCGTCTCGTGGGGAAGCAGGCGGTGTCCGTAACCGATGTAAGGCATTTTCCCCCGGTGCCAGCCTTCCCACCGCTTGATGCAGGCTACCGCCTTATCTTTGTCAGACGGGGGATTTTCCGCCTTGCCGTACAAGACAAGTAACAGAAAGATCATAACAGCCGGTATTCTTTTCATGCAGCCTCCTTGTTATTTTCTTCATCCGTATCCTTTCCATTAAAATCATATGTCAATTGTTGCAGATTCCCCCAATTATCTTCAAGATAGAGGTCTATGGTCTGGGATTCCTTGCCGCTTTGCGAAGTATAGTAAAGACGGAATTTCCATTCGTTCAGCAGATAACGGTCATTGGGCTTCAGTACCGTTCCGTCCTCCATCTTCAGACTGCCCTTGCCGTCCGGCTGGAAATACCTTAGCGTATAGACGGTTCCGGCAAAGTTCCCTTCCGGCTTGATTTCCAGCCGGATTTCCACAGTCTCCCCATCGGTAATCTCATCCGCTACCGGCATGGTTTCTACCGTAAACGGGTATTCCTGTCTGATATCCAGCTCATTGTCACAAGCGACAAGACCAAGAAAGGAGAATGCCATACAGCAGGCTGTCAGCATAAAATCAAGGATTTTTCTTTTCATGGGTATGTATTCTTTTAAGGTTAGAAAATGTATTTTACTCCGATTCCATACTGGAAGTGGCAGATCCCCGAGGCACTGCCCCACACGAAACGCTCACGCAGACGCACCAGCAGGACAACCCTGTCGGACAGGTAGCCTTCCGCTTCCAGCGTTACCGCGCCGCCATAGATGAAAGACTCGCATTGCTGCAAAACGGCTCCGTCATCCAGCAGCCGGTCTCCTTCGTTCACGGTCTCATAGCCCAACAGGGCGGAAGCGCCGAGGTTCAGGAAGAAGGACTTGCCGGGGGTGGAAAAGAACATATGGTAGTAACCGCCTTCCCCCGTATATTGCAACAAGGGTATATGCGTACTCCGGTAAGGGATGTTACGTTTCAGCATCTCACCGCCAAACATCCACTGGTTTCCGCTCCCGGTACAGGTGGATACAGCCAGCGAGAAGGCATAGCCTGCATCGTGACGGTTTGCCCGGCTGTAAAATCCGTCGGCCATTTCAGTGGTGAAGCGGACGGCTTTCATTCCCGGCAGGCGGCGTTGGGCTTCTGCCTGCCCTGTAAAGAGGGCAAGCAGGAGGATAATAAAGAGGGAGTTTCTTTTCATGGCGTTCATCTGACTTTCAGTTCATTGACGGTTTCTGCGCGTACCAGGTCCTCATTCTCCACATCAAAGGACTGATGCCGGCCGCCTTGCTTCTCATACATTTCCACTATCAGCTTCTTGTCGTCGGGAATGGTGAACTTGGGCAGGGCAAACACCGTCCGCTCGTTCTTCTTCCCGTCCACACGGGTCACATAGTTGAAGGCACGAAACGGATAGATGACCTGTTCCTGCATGGCGGTACGTTTCATGATTTTCTTGTCCACGATCTTGAAGGTCACGAAGTCCACATCGAAAGGCACGTTCGTGGCGTTCTTCACTTCGGTATGGAAATAGATCAGTTCGCCGTGCGCATAAAGTCCTTTAAGCAGATATTGCACTCCGAACCGTTTGCAGCCGATGTGCTTGACCTTGCGTTTGTTCTGTTCATACACGGATTTCATGATCAGCCGTACCAGACGGGGAGACTCCCCGGCGAGTTCCTGCAAGTAGATTTCCATCGCATTGTTCGGACGGTTCACGGCCTCTCCGTCATGGATGAAGTCGCACATTTCCACATTCAGCAGCAAAGGCTCGTCGGCATACTTGACGTTGAATGTATAGAAGTTGCCGTCTTCGGTAATTACGCTCATGTTTGTCTCGCTCCGGAAATGTTTCCGGGTTGCCTTCACACGGATCACATTTTCCGCACCGTCCGCCTTGCCCGCTATCAGATTGGGCGAACCCAGGTCCACATATCTCACGGGAGAGGGAAAAATAATATGTACGGTCTTGTCATATGTGATTTCCAGACCGTGTGGGGGAATCATCCGGCTGAATCCGATCTTGCGGCTCAGTCCTTCATAATAGTCCCCGCTGCTCTGCTGCGCATATGCAGCCACTGTGCCCGCAATCAGGGCAAGCATCATCAGAATCTTCTTCATGTGTGTTTCTTGGTTGATTGGTGAATAAATGGTTGATTTCCTTTTCTCCTTCATTTTTCAGGAGAATGCAGCAACAGCCGGTGCCCGGCCTTCAGGGTGATTTTCACCGTGCGCATCTTCTTGCCCACATATTGTGACACACCCTGTATCACCCCCTTGCCCACATCCGAGGCAATCTGCGCTCCGGCATCCGTTGAGATATTGATGCTGCTTCCTATAGAGGTGCCCATGCCGGCGGCAATCTCACGTGCGGCATCATACTCCATCGAGTTCGGTACAAGGATTCCCTGCTGCCCGTCAGCGTCATACACTTCGAGTTCCACCGGGAACAGCGTGCCTCTGTACTCCACTGTCTCGATCAGGATTCCCATCCGTTCCCCCTCGACACGTGTGCCGCCGACCAGTACCGTACCTTTTGGGATAAGGAGATCGTCCACTGCCATCGGCTCAAGCAGGCGGATACGCAGTGCCTGTCCGTCAGATACGGTCTGCGTGCCATGCACACAGGCGGCGATGGTGTTCCTGCCGGAAGATGGCATTTTGCCTACCGGGGTGTGGAAGCCGGTATTTCTCTCGCCTGCATATCCGGAAGCAATGTCTTCATTGCCTGCAGGCTGGGCCAGTGATGACACCATCCGGTTCTGTACCCGTTTTACAGGCCGGACAGCCGTCCGTTCTTTCCGGCTGTTTGGGGCATTTGTTGTAGAGGAAGCATCCTGCTCTTTCCCGTTGTAGCGGGCAGCCAGCTCGTAGGACTTTTCCAGCAGAGCCATCTTTTCTTCCAGGGTCTGGCCTTCCGCCTGTTCTTCCGCCGGCTTCCTTTCTTTTTCCAGATCCTCAATACGGCGGAGCAGATCGGCGTTTGGCTGATTTTCATTCCGGGTATATACACTGCCCAGCGAACGGTTCATATTCCGGTAGGCTTCTGCAGAGGAACGGATGGAGCCGGGGGCTTTCCCCTTTTCCGGTTCCGGCGGAAGTTCCATGTTTGCTTTTCCTGCGGTAAGACCGGCAGTATCCTGATCGTCCTTGTTGAGCAGTTCGGACATCTCCTGGAAGGTTCCCCTGCGCCATTTTTCCTTTTTTGCCAGTGCTTCCTGCTCGTAGGCGCTTACCTTGTTGCCCTCCATTTCCGAATCTTCCGGTGAAGGCATCTCCACGTTAAAACCCCTGCCTTTTTCCATTTCCGCCTTCTCCTTTTCCGACGGGCTGAATACCAGCAGGAGGAACCCCATGCACAGCAGGCAGAAAAACGGATAGACAATATACTTTGCGCGCCGGCGCTTCTCTTCGGGAGTCAGCGGCTTGTCATTTGACACTCCGAGCCGTTCCCTGATTTTCTGAAAGTCCATTTTCATGTTTATGGATGTTTGAATGAATGTTTCTTGTTCTTTCCGGCCGGAACACGACGGAACGGATATGTCCCATTGCCGGTCTTTGGCCCGGCTCCCCGAAACGGGATACACAGGAGAGAATCGAGTACAGGCAGGAGGCAGCAAGCAGGAACGAGGCCGTGCCTGCCAGAAGGATGCGCTGCTTTCCTGTCAGCCGCCGGCAGAACAGCCGTACCCGGCTGTCCGCATGGCCGAAGAATCCGCGTTTTCCCCTCATCGTTCCGCACTTCTTAGGTCCTTATTCTCCAGCACGGTAAACTGCTCGATAATGAATCCGTTGGGATTGTCATCCGAACGTCCTGTGTTTTGAAGCGAGCAGGAAGTTACGAGGCTGCGCTCGGTCACGTTGCTTTCACGGATAATCAGCTGCCGGGCGTATGTCCGCACCTTGTAAGGGTAGGCGGCAAAGTCGCACACCACGCTGTCCACATGCACCACCTGGTTGATGTTGCCTGAAATCAGGCGGTTGTAATACCCTCTTTCGGCAAAATCCACATAGTAGTGATAGGCACTCTTGTCTGCCAGTTGCAGGGCACGGTTGATATTGTGCTCGATGGCATCCTTCTGGGGTGAGAGCGAGAAAAACAGTTCGTGAAAGCGCCTTACATGTTCCCGCGCCTCGGCAGGCCTGTTCTGTGAGAGGTCCTGCGAAAGGGCCATCATCAGCGATTTGCCCCCGTCAAGCACATAGATTTTCTCGCGTTGCTTCTCGGCAAAGCGGTATGAGCTCCACAGCGCATATCCGGTAACGAGCGCACAGCAGCAGGCAAAGACCGCCAGCATCAGGCGGATGCGCTTGAAGCTGCTCTCAATGTTTGTCAATGACTTGAATTCCATTTTTTTTGATGTCTGGTTTGAATGAATAAATATTTCCGGTATGACGGAACATCCCGTTCCGACAAGTCACCGGACCCGTCATCTTGGGTTGCCCGACTCATGGGAAGGAGGCTCCGCAGGGTTTATTTGCCCCTCAGCCTGCCTCCGATATTCCCCAATACGGCACCGCCTGCTCCGGCTGCAAGGCCGCCTGTCTTGGTGGCCGTACGGTTCAGGTTACGGCTGAAGTTTCCGGCACCGCCTGCCTGCACTATCCAGCCTGCTACCGTAGGCACGGTGAAGTATCCGATAATCCCGATCAGCATAAAGATGATGTAGACACTGTTCGAGTTGTCTATCGAGTAGTCCGGATTGTTCTGCAGTTCCTGAATGTCATTCTGAAGCATCAGTACCTGAAGCTTGGCAAGCAGGGTGCTGAACAGGTCGCTGACCGGAAGCCACAGGTAAACGGAAATATATCTCGTGAACCACTGTCCGAGCGTGGACTGGAATCCGTCCCATACACTGAAGGCGAACGCTACCGGTCCCAGTATCGAGAGTACGACCAGGAAAAAAGTCCTCACGGTGTCTATCAGCAGCGATGCCGCTGCGAATATCAGCTCCAGCAGGCTGCGGAATGCGTCCCGGATTTTCTTTTCCAGATTATACATCCCGACTTCCACATACATGCCCAGCCGGGAGGCGGTATCTATGGTTGACCAGCCCAGTTCATCCAGCTGACGGTCAAACTCCTCGTCACTTACCAGATATGCTGTTTCGGGATTGCGGAGCATGGCCTCCTTTTCCAGTTCCTCCTTTTGGATCCGGTACTGTTCCATATCCATCGTCTGTCCTTCGAGCATCTTGTGTGTGCCCTGCACGATGGGACTGAGAATATTGTTCAGCGTGCCGAGCACCAGCGTGGGAAAGAGCAGGATGCAGATGCCTATGGCAAAGGGACGCAGCAGGGGATAGACATCTATCGGTTCGGCACGTGCCATCGACTGCCATACACGGACGGCAACGTAGAACAACGCACCCAGTCCGGCAAGTCCCTTGCCCACGTCCATCATGTCCTCGCAAAGGGGAAGCATCTCGTCATACAGGGTTGCCAGTATGGTGTGCAGGTTGGCAAAATCTATCGACAACGGCATCATGGCTACCAGTATTTGGAGGTTTCATTCCCATAGAGCCGCATCACACGTTCCAGGTCGTTCTTCTTTCTGGCCCTGAGGTAGCTTACGGCTATGTTCTTGTTCGTATAATAGCTCACAAGGTTGCGGTAACGGCGCATCTCGTAATAGCAGTTGTCCACCACGTCCATACGGTCCTTGTCGGTCATGGACAGGGTACTGACATTGATAACCTGTTTCAGGTCCTGCAACACGCCGTTGCTCTCTTCCAGCAGGCGGGTGTAACCGAAGGCGATGGCGTCCAGTTCGCGCGGTGAGAAGTTTTCATCGTTCATCATCTTGCCGAAGTTGGTTACATAGATGTCGGACACGTCGCCCACCATCAGGATGATGTCACGCACCTTGCGGGCATCCTGTATCAGGTTGTTGACCGATTTCAGCTGGTCGTAATATTTCTTGGCCTGCTCATAGATCTTTACTGTCTCGGCAAAGCTTTCTGCCGTATTGACTGCCGTCTTTGAGGTATGGGCGATATTGTCCGACATGTTTATGATGCTTTGGGCCAGATTGCCGGGATCTGTCACCACCCATTGGGCGCGTGCTCCGGTAACGCCCAGTACAAATGCCGTTCCGATCAGAAGCGTTCTTGCCTTCATGCCCGTTCCTCCTTCCTTACATAGTCTCCGCCCGGTGAGAATGTCAGCACGTCGGCTGCCTCATTGTAGGACACATCGACACGGTAGCCCGTATTGACAAACAGGTTTCCGTTTTCTTCCACCAGCAGGTAAGTCTGCGGCTTCAGCTTTCGGGTTCTCCCGCTACGGGAAAACACCGTCACCTTATAGCATTCTCCTTCCTTGTATACCAGTACGTCAGGTCTGCCTTCCACGCTGGTCCACGTTCCGCAGATCTTGTCGCGGTCGATACCGCTTTCCGAACAGCTCTGCAATATCATGGCGGCCATGCTTATCAGACATACCGCCAGCCTCATAAGGGGTCTGTTTCTCATAATCGTTTTCATTTCGGGTTTGATACCTGTTTCTGTTCCTCTCGCTTTTTCTCCGCCAGACGGCGGATGGCTCCTTCCAGACTGCCCTCCGGCCCTCCGGCAATCCGTTGTACTTCCAGTTTCTCCGACTCCTCGGTCGTGAACGTGAAGTATTCTTCCTCGCTCACTTCCGTGGCATATACTGCCGAGCAGGTTCCTCCAAGCCCTATCCATACTTCCCGGTAGAAGCGTCCGGGATGGTTCGCCTGGTTGATGGAAAGAATCTGCCCTTTCTCTTTCTCGGTCAGACCGAGCAGCCGCTGGATGTGCTCGAACTTGTTCATGTATTTCCGCTGGTCAAGCAGGATCTTGCAGTCAGAGTTGTTGATGATGGCCTCCTTCACAATCGGAGAGCTGATGATGTCGTCCACCTCCTGTGTCACCACCACAGCCTCGCCGAAATATTTTCTGACGGTCTTAAAAAGATACTTGATGTATTCACTCATATTGGCGGACATCAGGGCTTTCCAGCATTCCTCTATCAATATCATCTTACGGATACCTTTGAGCCTGCGCATCTTGGCGATGAAAGTTTCCATAATGATCAGTGTCACCACCGGAAGAAGCACTTTGTTGCTGCTGATATTGTCCAGTTCAAACACGATGAACCGTTTGCCTGTCAGGTCCAGTTCCTTGTCGGAGTTCAGCAGGAAATCATAGTCTCCGCCCCGGTAGAACGGTTCCAGAACGTTCAAAAAACCGTCAATGTCAAAATCCTTCTCACGCACCTTTTTCTCTTCAATCATTCTTCTGTAGTCATCGGCGACAAACTCATAGAAACCGTTGAAGTCCGGTCTGATGTTCCGGTTCTCCGAAATCTTTCGGATATAGGCGTTCACTGCTCCGGAAAGAGCGACCTCCTCCGAACGTTTCGGCGACTCGTCTTCCCGTTTCCACAAGGTCAGTATCAGCGTGTTGATACTGTCACGCTTCTCCACATCGAATTTTCCGGATTCGGTGTAGAACGGGTTGAAGGATATCGGATTGTCCTCTTCATACGTGATGTAAATCCCGTCCTTCCCGTTGGTACGGTCATGGATCATCCTGCACAGCCCCTGGTAGCTGTTTCCAGTGTCCACCAGCAGGATATGCGCTCCCTGTTCATAGTATTGGCGGACAAGGTGGTTGGTGAAAAAGGATTTTCCGCTGCCCGAAGGCCCGAGGATGAACTTATTTCTGTTGGTGATGATTCCTCGCTTCATGGGCAGGTCGGAAATATCCACATGCACCGGTATCCCGTTCTGGCGGTCTGCCAGCCGGATTCCGAACGGACTGGGCGAGCTCTTGTAATTGGTCTCTCCGGCAAAGAGGCATACGGCCTGTTCCAGGAAGGTATAAAAGGATTCTTCGGATGGAAAGTCGCCTGCATTTCCGGGGATTCCCGCCCAATAGATGACCGGTGTGTCAATGGTGTTATACCTTGGCGTGCATTCCATCATGGCCAGCTGGCTGCCCGTGTCGTTCCTGATGCGGCGGAACTCTTCCGCATCCTCCGCCCAGGCGATGACGTTGCAGTGGCATCTGACGGGAAGCACTCCTTTGGTATGTGCCTCATCAAGATACATCTCCGTCCACTCCTGGTTAATGGCATTGCTCCGGCTGTATTTTGACAACGAGAGCATATTGCGCGAGTTTTTCTCCATCATCTGCAGGATTTCCTGTGCGTCGTCGATGAACACGTATTGCGAATAGATGTGGTTGCATGACAGCAGCAGTCCTACGGGTGCGGCAAAGGAGAGGCGGCAGTCGCTGCGGTCCGTGGACATCCTCTCGTAGCGCATGTCCGTGGAAAGTCTGCCGGGCAGGTCTTCCGTATCGGAAAGGGTATGCAGGCAGAGGCGTTTGTCGCCGATGCGCATCCTGCCGGGCTTGAGGCAGATGTCCTGCAATACGGCGGTCTCATCCTCCAGCGAGAGGGAAAAGTATTTTTCCACCAGTCCGGGACGTTCCTTCGTACCGGTGATTTCGTCTGTTTCCAGACGGCGAAGCCTTATATGTCCGGAATCATTCATAATACGCTCGAACTGTTCCACCGCCTCAAGAAAGCGGGCGGCAGCATCCTTGTCGGTTATCTCTTTGGGCAACAGGAATCCCCGGCAAAGGGTATTGAAGTCACTCTTCCGGCGGCTGCGTTCGCGGGTTGTCTTCGTCAGGAACAGGTAGCATTTGTGATTCAGGTAAGGTCTTTCATTGAAATGCAGCTCATAGCTGCGTGTCAGGAAGCTCTGTTCTCCGTCATCGGTCTTCGGACGGTAGGTTTCCTTGACGAACCAGTCCTGTTTGCAGACGACACTATGTTCCGGCAATACCTTCACGGCTTTGATCCAGGAGGAGTGCATGGCCTCATACTCGTCTGCCGTTACCGTGTACAGTTCGGGCAGTTCCACTTCGAAAGCCACGGTCAGGTCTGCATCCTTGCTCACGATACAGCCGTTTTCTACCGATAGCAGGGGGAACCTGCGTTCCAGCGTTTCCGCCTTTAATACATTTCTCATGATTGTTGTTTTTTTCTTCTTCTTGTGAATAATCTGAAAACTCTCTTGCGGTGAATCAGATAGCGTGGATGTCGTTTTTCAGCCAGCAGCTTCATCAGCCCGTGTTCACCGTAACGGGCATTCAAACGGAATATCACCCACACCAACAGGCTGCCGGACAGGATTCCGAAGGATAAGCATATCCATTGGTCCACCCCCGTCAGGTAAAGAAAGACTACCATAAGGAGCACCATCGCAAGCCCTCCGGCAAAGACGAACAGGTATTGCGACTTGAGTCCTTTGAACTCGACGGGGTTGCCGGCACCTTTGTTTACCGGATATTCCATAGGCTTTAGAGGAAGAAGGAACGTAAGATGGTGGCGGCTACGATCAGAAAGATACAGGCAAAGAACCAGCTGGCGGCGGTTTTCGAAGTGTCGGGATCTCCGCTGGAAAATTTGCCATAGGTCTTGATACCGCCTACCAGACCAAGCACCGCACCGATGGCATAGCATAGTTTGGTGGCGGGATCGAAATACGAGGTCATGAGGCTGGTTGCCTCGTTGATACCCGCAAGGCCCTGGCCCTGCGCAAAGGTGTTTGCGGCGATAACCGCACACATCACAGAAAAAAGGATTCTTCTTTTCATTGTCGAATCGTTTGGGTAAGACATAAATTTGAATTCGACAACAAAGATAAATGGGGATAATGCGCTATGATTCAGAGGTGTCATCAGATGTCATCAAATGTCATCAGATGTCCTCTTTAAGCATAATATTTAAACGATAATTTTGGTACAAATATGGATTGTTTAAACTATTACATAGTTTTCTGTACTTCTGTACCATTATATAATTACCATTACAAAAGCCGGCAAATTCCATAAAGTTGATTTCTTGTCAAATACGACTATTATTGATATTGAATTAAAATCATTATATTTGCATATCAAACGCAGTTTTATGGCCAATGCAAACAGGTTAAAACAGTGCATCATGTAATGTAAAGAGCACGCCTTGAATAAAGTATTTTTAAGTAATATATCTGTTTATATTCAAGAACAATCAGACAGAGAACAATCACCTTCATACTTAGTAAGTATGAACAATGAAATTATGGTGCTTAAACAAAGCGAACAAAATATAAGGTCGTAAAATAAAGCATAATGTAACAAGTGCTTACAGGCAAAATATTTAATCAGTTAGTGTATGAAGAAAAACCTTAAAGATTTATATTGCCAACGCCCTCATGTCGTAATAGTTGGAGCAGGTGCTTCAAGAGCGGTCATGGGAAAATCTTGCCCAACGATGAATGAAGCCATTGAACAGGTCGGGTTAGATGGAATCCTTAAAGGATTTATGCTAGAAACGAAAAGCAGGAATCTTGAAGATATATATAGTGAGCTGTTTAGGCGTGGTGATGAGTGTAAAAATGCACGGATAGCAATGGAAAAAAAACTTTATGAATATTTTTCAAATGTGCAGCTTCCATCCTTCTTAACCATCTACGACCTTTTAATTCTTTCGCTCACAGAAAAAGACTGCATTGTATCCTTCAACTGGGATAGTCTTCTTATCCAAGCATATAACAGAGTGGCAAAGATTACCCGGAATAGACCGGAAATTCTGTTCTTGCATGGAAATGTGGGAGCTGGTGTGTGTAAAGATTGCATGACCTTTGGTCTTATACAAAACTATTGCAGAAAGTGTGGCAAACCGTATAACGTTGTTCCTTTGCTGTATCCTGTAGAACAAAAGGATTACAACAGCGACATCTTTATCCGTGACCAATGGAACGTTGCAAAGTACTATATATCGAAAGCAGGCAAGGTAACAATCTTTGGGTATAGCGCACCTTCTTCTGATAAGGAGGCAAGTGAAATACTTAAAGCTGCGTTCTCTAAACATGATGGTGTTCACAGATTGGATGCAGTGGAGATAATAGAACGTCCCGGATTCAGCGCAAATGAAATATCAGAAACTTGGCAGTATTTCTTTTCATTGACCAATTACCATTCTGATATTGTGGATTCCTTTTATAATAGCAGTTTGGCGCAGGCACCTCGCCGTACCTTGCAATACCAATACCAGCAATATATTAAAGGATGGTGGGGACAACCAAAGATACACTTCTCAAAACAAAATACTTTTGAGTCGGTGGAAACGCTTTTAAAACCACTTCTTGTAAATGAAGAACAAGGAGATTATTCTATAATTTAAGTCAATAACACTAACATTATCATTACAACCGAATGAATAGACTTGTTATCATAGGAAACGGATTTGACATGGCACATGGCTTTAAAACAAGTTATGTGGATTTCATCAACTGGTATTGGGACCAACGAGTATATGCTTTTGCCGGTAATACTACAAATGTATCAGAAGATTGCCTTTGTCGTTTGGTTATCAAAGATAATGTAAATATTAATTGCTGGAATGTTTTTGTCTTCACCCACTCATGTTTTTTTAAAGACATCTATCGTAAAGAAAGATACTCAGGTAGTGAAGTTATTCAGTATATCAAGGATCAGCCGGATGTTTTCTCTATTGAATGTTGCCCATTTTTCAAAACTATTCTGCAATCAATAGAAGTCAAAGGATGGGTGGATATTGAAAACGACTATTATCAACTGTTGAAAGCGGGAATGGATAACCCGGATTGTGATTATACGATCGGTGAGTTAAATGAGCAATTAGTATTTCTTCAAGAAAAATTAATTGAATACCTCCATACAATACAAACAGGCAATGTAAGGGATGACCTTCATAATGCAATAATTGACTTCTTTGACCCTGCTGATTTCTCAACAGAAGGAAAAAAGAAAGCTTTGGATAACATTGGATTTGACACATCTAGCTTTGCAGAAGTTAAATACAATAATGGAGAACGCAAAAAACTTCTCCCTAAACGTATCATGTTGTTGAGTTTCAACTATACAAAAACAGCTAAGATGTACAATAATTTCAATATTACCCACAATTATATTCATGGTGAGTTAGAAAAGCCTGAAAATATAATTTTTGGCTATGGGGATGAACTTGACAAAAGCTATCAGTCTATTCTTGATATGAATGACAATGAGTTACTTAGAAATGTCAAATCCGTTAAATATTTAGAAACAAGACATTACCATGATTTGCTGGAGTTTCTTTTAGCTGCACCTTTTCAAGTTTTGATAATGGGGCATTCTTGCGGAAACTCAGACCGAACATTACTAAATACCGTCTTTGAACATGAAAACTGTGTTTCTATAAAGCCGTTTTATCATAAATGGGAAGATGGCAGCGATAATTATTTGGAACTGGTTCAAAATATTTCCAGAAACTTTACTAATATGAAGTTGTTTAGAGATAGAGTTGTGAACAAGGAACAATGCAAAATCATGTAATAGAGCTCTAAATTTAAATGTGATTTCTATGATATCTGTTATGCACATAAAGTGCGACAAAATATTGTATAAAAGGAAGTAGGAAAAACGGATTTTCATCCATTGGAAAAAGTAAGGAGCTGACTTGGTAAACAGCTCCTTATTTTTTATAATTTATAGGCTTGCAGAGAAATTTTACTTAATAAATTAAGCTATAGTTTTTCCTGTTAGCCAATTAGGATAATTTTATTCTTTTACTTTTGATTCGTAAGCAACTGTGAGGAAGTATCCAATTTTCTGAGTTGTCCCCGTGATTTCTATGTTTTAAGTTTGTTTCTTCCTATTACTCTTACCAAAAGACAAACTTCAACCTTTTTCATGGATTATAAAAAAGACAAAGTCGGGGCACATAATAAAGATTCTACATATAATATTTAACGCATATGGAATTTTTGTAGCATAATAGCATTTACTTTCAGACTAGATTCCTCCAGTCAGTAACATGTTTGCTTTCTTTCCTCTCTCTTTTCAAAGGCAACGCATTCCCCTCCTTATCCACATACTTCCCCATCAGTTCCTCAATCAGCTTCTTGTTCTCCACCTGGGAGGAGAACAGTTCAAACATGTCCGTTTCCCGGATGGAATGCAGTGTCATGGCCGCCCTGTATGATTTGTTCTCGTCCGAGCCGGCACCATTCAGGTTAAGCAGCACGTCGCCTACATTGAGCAGGTCAGCAGGAGTAACCATCGGAGCAATGGCTTCCGTTTCGGGAGAGCGGCTGTCCAGTTCCTCCTGTTCTTCTTTCAGCATTCTCATCTCCTCCAAAGGCAGTTTGCATTCCACTTCATCTTCCGGAATATCCTTATCCGCTCCGATAAAATCACTTCCGGTTTCCAGTTGCTGGCTCATGTAAGGAGCGACGGTCTTCCCGGCATTCTCGTCCAGATAGACAAATCGGGTAGCTCCCATCACATCCTGTGCATTTCCCGGTTCACCGTTGTCTTTTTCTGCTTGTGGCCGATTGCGGGGAGTATAAAGCAGATCACAGATTTTACCTATTCTCTCTTTTTGTTTCCATACCTTATATAACAGATAAGCGGTACAGCCGAACCGTATTGATAAATAAACTATTTCTTCCATTCTATTGGCTTTTGAGTTGCTTCTTGATTATATATTTCATTGATGATATGCTGATACCTTTCCAGATGGTCTGACAGTACACTCCCTAAAAACATGGGGACAGACATTTCCGGTGCAATGACCGGCAATACTTTGGCAACAGTCCTGTACAATGTATCGTTAATATAGGTCTGCCTTCTTGCTCCCGATAGTTTCACTTTCAGAAACCGGCTCCGGTATTCATCTGAATCAGCCGCTCCATCCGGTGTTTTTTTTATTTGCTGTCTGGAAGAACCGCTTTTCTTCTCCTGTTTCTCCGGACAAGGTCCAGCCTGACTTTTTGTTTCCGGCTCCTTTTCCGGAGGAACCGTTCTTTCCAAAGCGGTCACATCTCCTGCCATCATGCGTTTCAATGCCTCCTCGTCCACTTGGTAATCCGTTCTTCTTTTGGTAGTCATAATTGTTTTTATTGAAGTTTCAGTATGGTTTCTATTTCCGCTGCCAGCAGGTCCAGACTGCTTCCTTTCATTGCGGAGGAAGATGGAGGGAACAAAGTGCTGCGGAACAGAGACCCTTTCATTCCGGAGTCTTTTTTGTAACGTTCTGCACTGGGAATGACGGTTTCCAGTACCGGCAATTTCAGCGAACGGAAAATTTCAGTATAGCCGTTATACAGGTCTTTGGAAACACGTTTGTCCATCCGGTTCCAGAACATATGGATACCACGCAAGGGTACATCCTTATGCCGGTGCATGTATTCCCGGATGGCAAGGACAAAAGACATACTGCTCCGCATTGCCATTCTTTCCTGCGTGATGGGGGTGAATACATAATCCATATTGATTACGGACTGGAATACACCTGGCACATTTACGGTGCCCGGAAGGTCAAAAAGGACAAGGTCATAATCCAGCTCCGACTTTTCAAGAAAGCGTCCGGCCGTTTCCCGGGCTTCTTCCGGAGTGGAGTTCAGGATGCTGTAGGCTTTCCTGCCGCTTGCTCCGAACTGTTCCACCAGCTGGTTTTGCAGATGCACGTTCTTTTCAATGTTTCCCACTTCCCAGTTCCGCATGGTACTGATGCTGTGCTGTGGATAATCACAATCCACCACCAGTACGTTATACCCCTTCAGGTAATGGAAGTAACTGGCGAGCAATACCGTGAACGTGGATTTTCCCACACCGCCTTTCTGGTTGCTCAAAGCGACAAATAAAGGTTCTTTCTTCATAGGCTTGAATTTAGAGTGTATAATTTGTTTCATATCTGTCCGGATTTTTTCGTTTCATCACACGGCAATGCATCCGTTGGTATATGGCAATGACGCATTGTTTGCCGGTTTGCATGAATACATTGCATACCATATTGCACCAGTGTAATACCGGTTGCCGATGGGCATTGCCATATAAGGTGCATTGCATTCATGCAATATGGGGTTCAATGTATCCCATACTGCATTGCACGGATGCAATGTATTCCGTCATGCAGAATTGTCGTGCAGCATATATGGCATTGCACATATAGGGATGATGCCGCATTCACATCATGCACCACCTGTGGCAGGCAAGCAATACCCCTTACAGGACAATGTTTCAATGTATGCCCTCATGCACTGTGCCAAAAGTAGCGGCTATTTTTGAAACTTCCACCAACATTTCCCCTACCTGACATCAGATGTCATCAGATGTCATCAAATGTCATATCAAACGCTGTTTACCAATCGGTTATCACTGTCTAATTTTGCAAAATCGGAATCAGACGATGGAAAAGAACTGACTTCGTCGGACCACAGCGTTCCGTGAACGTCGCGCTGCAATCCGACGAAGGAGGATTCTCTGTTCAAGCGAACAGAGCAAGTTGTGTCCTTGTCCGACAAAAAGTCTTTTGTCCGACAAGAACCAACTTGCCCGCCCCTTCCCGGGGCGGGGGAATCCGCTCCAAAGTCGCGGATTCCGGAAGAGAAAAAAGTACAAACCAAAAATCTCATGTGCATGGAGAGAACAACAGGGACAAGGACGGGCAGAAAGCCCAAGAGTGATCCGGCGGACCGCAAGTACAGCTTCCGCCTGAACGCCGAGGAGAACACAAGATTTGAAAAGTTGCTGGCGGATTCGGGAGCCGGAGACCGCACGCTGTTCATCAAAAAATCCATCTTTTCGGGACAGATTAAAGTCGTGAGAATCGACAAGGCTACAATGGACTATTACATCAAACTGACCGAGTTTCACAAACAGTTTCAGGCTGTCGGAAACAACTACAACCAGGTCGTCCGCGCCTTAAAGAACAATTTCGGGGAGAAACGGGCGATGGCATTGCTCTACAGGCTGGAGAAACTGAGCGTCGAACTGATGCTTGTCTGTAAAAAAGTCATGGCGCTAACCCAGGAATACGAGCGGAAATGGTTGCAAAAATAAGTCATGGCATGAACCTTTACGGGGCACTCGCCTACAACCACGACAAGGTGGCGGCGGGTACCGCCGAGATTCTTTCGGGCAGCCGTATGATTTCCGACAGGCTTGGATTGCCAAGCGAGGACATACGCCTGGCGTTGCTCTCTTTCGAGAACTACCTGCTGGCAAACCGCAACACGGAGAAGCCCGTCCTGCATATCTCCCTTTCCCCGGCACCGGAAGACCGTCTGAGCCACACACAGCTGGAAGAACTGGCGGCAAGATATATGGAAAAGATGGGGTATGGCGACCAGCCATACATTGTCTACAAACATGCCGATACCCACAATGCACACATCCATATCGTCAGTGTCTGTGTGGACGGACAGGGGAAAAAGATCAGCGATGCCTACGAGTACCGCCGTTCCATGACCGCCTGCCGGGAACTGGAAGCGGATTTCGGCCTGCGCAACGGGGCGGACACGGAAAGGCGGAATCCGAAAGCGGAGCTGAGGAAGGTGGACGCTTCCTTGGGGGATGTCCGCCATCAGGTAGGCAATACCCTTAAAGCCGTATTGGAAAGCTACCGTTTCCAAACCTTCGGGGAATACAATGCGCTGCTTTCCACGCTCAACATCGAGGCGAAACAGGTCAGGGGAGAATACAACGGTACACCATATACCGGTATTGTCTATTCGGCCACGGATGATACAGGCAAGGTGGTCAGCCCGCCGTTCAAGAGCTCCCGATTTGGGAAACGCTTCGGAAATGAACAGTTGGAAAAGCGGATGCTGATGAACCTGAAAGACCTCAAGGACGGGAAATGGGCACCGTCCATACAGGCGGACATCGTTCGTGCCTTGCGGCAGGCGGATTCACGGAAACGGTTTGTGGAACTGCTCGGGCAAAGGCGTATTGATGTGGTTTTCCGCGAGAATGAGCGGGGACGTATCTATGGTGTCACCTTTATTGACCACAACCGTCGGGAGGTGTTCAACGGCTCACGCATGGGCAAGGAGTTTTCCGCCAATGTGTTCAACGACTATTTCAAATGGCTGGAAAACATACCCGAAAAGGAACGGGGTGGACATTCCGCTACAGAGCTTTGGCAGCATCACCGTCACGAATCCTCTAGCACGCTCGAACTGGCGGCAGGCATTCTTTCTATGGAAACCAATCCGCGGGATTACGAGGAGGAAGCCTTTGCACGCCGCATGAAGAAAAAGAAGAAGGCCGGACGCAAGCGTGGCATTTAGACAAAACAAGTATCAACCCATTTATATACAATCCTTATGCAACAGGAAGACGATTTGAGGGCCCTCGCTAAGATAATGGAATTCGGCAGGGCTGTGAGTATTTTTCTTTTGGTGGTGCACGTCTATGTGTACTGCTATCCGAGCATGACCGCATGGCATCTGAATCTTGCGGTCATAGACAAGATTCTGGTAAACTTCAACAATACGACGGGTATTTTCAACTGTATTCTCTGGACCAAGCTGTTGGCAGTGACTTTACTGGCAATATCCTGCCTAGGAACACATGGAGTTAAAGGTGAAAAAATTACCTGGCCCAAAATCTACGCGGCACTGGTAGCCGGATGCGTGCTGTTTTTTCTGAACTGGTGGCTGCTTGACCTGTCCCTGCCGCACATGATAAGCACCATACTGTACGTTGTAACACTTACCGCAGGTTACCTCGGTCTACTGATGGCGGGATTGTGGATGAGCCGGCTTTACAGGCATAACCTGATGGGTGATGTGTTCAATATCGAAAATGAATCCTTCCAGCAGGAAACCCGGTTGTTGGAGAACGAGTATTCCGTCAACCTGCCCACCAGCTTCCGCTTTCAGGGAAAACAGCATGACGGATGGATCAACGTGGTAAATCCCTTTCGTGCCACCATCGTGCTTGGCACGCCCGGATCGGGCAAGTCGTATGCCGTGGTAAACAATTACATACGCCAGATGATTTCCAAAGGATACAGTTGTTATATCTACGATTACAAGTTCGACGACCTCTCCACCATCGCTTACAATACGTTGTTGAACAACATGGACAAGTACAAGGTCAAGCCCCGGTTCTATGTCATCAATTTCGACGATCCGCGCAGGTCACACCGCTGCAATCCCATCAATCCGAAATTCATGACGGATATCTCCGATGCGTATGAGGCGAGTTATACGATAATGCTCAACCTCAATCGCACCTGGATTGAAAAGCAGGGGGATTTCTTTGTGGAGTCACCCATCATTCTGCTTGCCGCAATCATCTGGTACCTAAAAATTTACAAAAACGGTATTTATTGTTCCTTTCCGCATGCGGTGGAACTGCTTAACAAGCCTTATTCGGATTTGTTTACCATCCTGACCTCGTATCCGGAGCTGGAAAACTACCTTTCCCCCTTCATGGATGCCTGGAAAGGGGGCGCCCAGGACCAGCTCCAGGGCCAGATCGCTTCGGCAAAAATTCCCCTTACGCGCATGATTTCCCCACAGTTGTATTGGGTGATGACAGGTAATGATTTTTCGTTAGACATAAACAACCCGAAAGAGCCCAAGCTGCTTTGCGTGGGTAACAATCCGGACAGGCAGAACATCTACTCGGCGGCACTTGGACTATACAATTCCCGCATCGTCAAACTCATCAACAAGAAAGGACAGCTTAAGAGCACTGTCATCATTGACGAGCTGCCGACCATCTATTTCCGTGGATTGGACAACCTCATCGCTACCGCCCGAAGCAACAAGGTGGCGGTCTGTCTCGGCTTTCAGGATTTTAGCCAGTTGAACCGCGATTACGGTGAAAAAGAGTCGAAGGTCATCCAAAACACGGTAGGCAATATTTTCAGCGGTCAGGTGGTTGGAGAAACCGCGAAGACGCTTTCCGAACGTTTCGGCAAAGTGCTCCAGCAGCGGCAGTCTGTCTCCATCAACCGCCAGGATGTATCCACCTCCATTAGCACACAACTTGACTCGCTCATCCCGGCTTCCAAGATTGCCAACCTGTCCCAGGGTACATTTGTCGGAGCCGTTTCCGACAATTTTGGCGAAAAGATAGACCAGAAAATATTCCATGCTGAAATCATTGTGGACCATGCCAAAGTCGGCACGGAGGAAAAGGCTTACCGGAAAATCCCTGTCATCAATGAATTTAAGGACAAGGATGAAAACGATATCATGATGCAGCAGATACAGCGCAACTACGACCAGATTAAATTGGATGCTCAGGCAATCATTAATGAGGAAATGAACCGAATCAAAAATGATCCGGAGTTATGTGAACGGTTGGGGTTAAAAGATGATACCTCACACAAGTAAAATCTGTCTAATTCAAAATAAACATAACATCTGAAAAGATTATTCTCCTTTAAGTACTGTTGTTCTTCTTTTCAGATGTTAGTATACCTTCCTTTATGACAATGATATTAGGATATTTCTAAGGTTTATTAATATTCCTGATGCGATTTTCTCGATCAATCAATTTATTAATATCAATATCTTGAATATTAATTATGGTTATAAGTCCAAACATAGAAATGCTTTCGTTACGTACAAACTCATTCAATTTCTTAGCCTCTTGATAAACTTTATCTATCCAATGATACGACGCTATTGTCTCATAATATTTACTCCCCAATAAGCCGTTCTCTCTGAATTTAACATTGGCTTCAAGAGTATAACGAACCCCCACGGATATATCATCCAACTTTTCATCAAGGATAAAATTGGCAATATCTTGAAAATTCGCCGTGTCAACTTTTGACAAGAGATTGCTTAAATTGTGAGTCCGAATAATTTTATACGTTGATTTTTCATCAGAGTCACTTCTCAAAAAAATCAAAGATTTCAAACTGCACTCAAAAGAAAATAATAAATCCACCAATATTTTACTACGTGTACTTATATTTGTAAACACATTTATTAAAGCCCTATATCGTGCTAAATAGCCAGAACTATCTGTCAAGAAAAAATCTGATATTTCTTTTCTTAAATCATCGTCCATAATCAAAATATTAAATCAGTTAATCCGTATTAATAAATTGCACTTTATTCCTTTTTCGATTTTAACTTTCACGTTGTTCTATAAACACATATTTGCTCAATTTAAGAATTAAGCAGAACAAGACAACAACTTTGTCTAACGAATAATCTTCGATTTGAAGTAAAGAATGTGCTACCTCATTTCTCAAATTCCAGCCTATTTTCTCTGACATTACATATTTGAGCATGGTAAGATGATCTTTGACAAAACTAGAAGGGCTCTCTGGAGTTCCCTTAAGATCTGCAATAATATCATCAAAAAGTTTTTCCATTATGACATCTCCATCTTTTGAACGTCTCTTAGCAAAAGTGGGTATTTTAAGTTTCTCAATAAAAAATCTCAAAAGACCTTCAATCTTAAGTGTTAAGCTATCTATAATAGTGACATAATCAGGGATATAACTTCCTTCAGCTTGTTTAAGTTCATCAAAGATTCTCTTTAATCCAGGTTTAACAGTATCTAAAGGAACAACACAAACCTTTTTACCATTATAGTTTCTCTCAATAGGTTCATTTAACCATGTTTTTTCCAAATAGTTTAAAACTGAATCGTATGATAACTTTTGAGAGTCAATGGCTGCCATAAATAATTTAAGCATTTTTAATGTACCAATTTTGAAAAAGAAACTATATGTAGACCAAAATTTCCCTTCTGCCGGTGTATATGTTTTAACGGTGTTGCCATATCTGTCTATACTTGACAAAGGAAGGATATCTATAAGTCCATTATCCGTTGCATCAGATAAAGTTTGGATAGAATCGTCTGTTTCATACCAAGGAGTCTCTGCAAATTGATCTAACAATTCATCTACAGAACAAGTCTCTATAGTCTGTTTTACAGCTTTGTCAATTGCCTTTATATAATCATCTGGAATTGGAATGGAAGTTTCTGTCAATTGGAAAGTATTTCTCTTTTCAGAGTATAACTCTTCCATCTCTTTTATTTTTCCATTGTCCTTTATTTTAAGATAAATATCCAAAGCTAATTTTATAAAATGCATTGAAGCTATATCTTCCTGCCTGCTTTTGGCAATCTGTTCATATACCTCAGCTCTCTGTTTTAAAGAATCTTCTATTGAAAGATTTATTTTTTGTTTTAACTTATCCGTAAATTCAATAGCATCTGCGGCCATATAAAGATTATCTTTTTCTATCAAGCTGATAGCATATTTATTACGCTCTATAACTTTTTCAAAGTCTATGTATTTTTTACAAATGCTATAATGCTCTAACATGAACCTTGAATAATTTAAAGGAACATGTTTTGTGTTATCATTTACACTCCAATGTTGCTGTATATCAAAAACTTGTTCAATGATTGCCTTTTGACAATCTTCAAACTTACTATTTATTGCAATTTGTAAAGCCAATTCCAAACGATTAAGAACATATCCCAATTTGAAATATTCTCCTTTTTGAGCTTCACCATAATATTCTTGAGCTAAGGAGATTAATTCGTTGCATAACTGAAGCTTGAAACTGTTATTTTTCGACCAGTCTGTTTTTTGTCCGAAATATACCATCAAACCATATTCGGTTTTTGCATAGAGATTATTCGTTTTTTTATAACGCTGCTCAAAGAACTCGAAATTTTCTTTAGTAAGATTTCTAACATCAGGCCAATAAAAAGGTATTTTGTTTCCATTTGCCATATCTTGTGTTCCTGCCATTTGCCACGATAATCCTTTAATTGTCCCCTTTGTTTCATCATCTTGAAACTCAAAAGACTTTCTTATTAAAAAAACTTGTCGATCTAATTCTGCTTGCAAAGCAACATTAATCATATCTTTTTCACAAAGTTCACTTATTACTTTTTGAAATTCATTATTAATTGTAGATGAGTCCTTATTCTTATAATTTACAGAATCAAAATTCTTTAAGAACTCTTCATATATACCATATTCACTCTTATTTTCCATCTTTCCAGTATTTAATTGTTTTTTTTGAGAATACTTCCGTGGAGAACGCATAAATCGCTTTCCTTTCTTTGTTCTACTGTCACCTTTTCCCATATTAACATTTACAATGTTATCATCCAAATTTCACAACAACCTCCACAACCTCTCCACGTTCCCTCCACACATCCAACACCCGTGCAGGAATCCCATGGTTGAAGCAGCATTGGATAAACTCCATCCCGATAAACACTCCTGTATTGTATTCCCCGACATTATCTCCGTCATTTTTGCAGAAGGTTACGGTTCCTTTCATCTCCTCATTCCTTCTCTTGCGGTATTGCGCCTCCTTTTCAAACATCATAAAGACTTCTCCTCTGACAATCTGCACCTGTTGGCCTCCGGTTTGTAGGAATTGCAGGTAGCTCTCCAGCAGGTCTTCCGGGCATCCGCTATGGGATAGCATGTTTCTTATCCCTTGTATCTGAATCGAATTTTCCATTGCTTTTTATTTGGCTATGATTATCTTTTTATCCTTGATGACAAGTGTGTCTTTCCCGCCATGATTCGTCAGGCTTACATCCTTCAAGTCAATGCGGCTGTTGGAGATGGAGAACTCCTGATGAATCGTATCATTCCGCAGGAAGTGGATGTCCTGCTTGTACAGGTTCGGAATGGAAAAGAACAAAGTGATTATCCCGATAAAGCACAGCACCATCAATACCGTAAAGGTTACAAACCAGCGTTGGTATTTACGGTCTTCCACAACCTTTACTTCAATAGGAAATGGAGATTCCTGATAGCTCACCCGTTTCTGTTTCCATGTTACTCTGCAACGTAGGTTCGAGAACTCATGCAGACTGAACAGTTCCGGCAGTTCCTGTAAGAAATGCAGGTATTGTTTGGTTTCCATCAGCACTTCCAGCTCCACGGTTACGCGGATGACACTGCGTTTCATTATCTTGGGTTTCCCCGATGCGCCTGCGGGCTTGGCGACATTGATGGGACGGATGTCCGATGCTCCGTTATCCATGCTCATGGCAAGCTCCATTCCGGTGTTTCCTAAAGAGGGGGCATCTGTAGGATGGGTTCCAAAAGATGAAGAACTTTCTGCACCTTCATATTCCGCTATCAGGTCTGCTATTTCGCGCACTTCAGTTACTGCCACATTCTTTGCCTCTGCATTGGCAAAGGTTTCCACTTTGGTCTTGACCATATCGGTCAGAAAGGCTTTTATCTTGTCTTCGCTTTTCTTATGGATAAGGTAGCTGGGATACTTCTTCGTGAAGTTCCGGGCTACGTTTTCCATATAGTCCATTGCATAATCATAATTACGATCAATAGTCAGAAAAAATACAACGGATAGACTAAACAGGTTGGATGTTTGAAAATCATTCATACATTTTTCAATAAACAGTAATTATCAAATCTTTCCGGGCTTCAATGGCTTCATCAAAAATAAAATTCAAATCATCCATTTCTTCTTCATAATCATAATCACCAATGCCGTTTCCTGCTTCCAATGCAGTATATTGCTGTTTCTTGATTTCCAATTCTGACATCGGAATGCTTATGATATAAGGAAAATCATCACTGAGTGGAATAGGTATGAAGCTACTCTGTTCGTCCAGTTGCCACAAGTTCTCGGCATTATAGATGATTCGTCCATAATATTCACAGACTTTTTCATATACATATCCATACATGAATGCCATGTGGGGAGAACGTTTCTCTCCGTTTACAATGTCAGCAAGTACACTGTAAGCATCTTCTGACGGACTTATTTCACTTTCAAAGTAATTATTTAAGCTGTCTAACTTCTCCTTCAGCGAAGAAGACAATTGGTTCAACAAATCCATATCATGCGAACCGTAAACGGCTTTTACTTTATTTGCATCTACCAAATAAGCATGAACATAATAACTCATATCAGTCTTGTTTTTAGTTGTTACTTACTTTTGACCATCTGCCCAATGAACCATATCGTATGGATAATATGGATGTCCTTTCAAAATACTATCATCAAGCCCCAATACTTTAACCAAAGCACCACTTTCAAAGCACCAATATCCATCATGGTTAATTCCGTATTTGTGATCATTATACCAAGATAAATCTGAATGTCCTCGATACCATTCTTTTTTGAGATATTTTTCCAAACGTTTCACTGCTTCTATTTTATCTTGTTTAGCTAATTCTGTTACAGCAATAACCGCTTGATAGGGTAACGGATATAAAACAGTGCCAGTTGTTTGTGTCCAATCAGGAAATCTATATCTAATTAAAGTATCATAGATATAATCTTTTACATCATTATCTTTTATCAATTGGACTAATTTTTGCATAGTATTATCATCATATTCCAACATGATACCAATTGATAACATCCATAACATTTCAATATAAAATCCTTTTTCAGTCCAAAAACGTGGCATGATTCTAATAATTTCCATATAATTACCTTTCAAATCTTCAAGGTTCTTTCCTACAGAAAACTGCACTAACAAAGAACGAAGTCTAAAATTGAACAAAGAATCATATCCGATATGTTTACCAGAACGATGCAGTTGCTCATAATATAAAATTTCTTCATTATACAACTTTAGTTGTGATAAATATTGTTCTTCTGTAAAAAGTTTGTCTCTTATTTCCATATACATTTAATATTATAGTTATTATGGCCAAATCTCAGAAATGAAATCAGAAGTTTTTGATTTAATAGACTCATTTCCTTGAACTCTAATTTTTTTAGTTACAACTTTACCATTTTCAAAAATACGAGAAACAATCCTATCCACCTCTTCATTATCTAGTGCACGCCTAATTTTTCTTGATAATTCTATAGATATAATTCCTTTTTTTTCTAATCTAAGAATTTTATCTTTAATCCATATTATTCCCATCTGAGGACCTTTTTGGGTTTGACTAAGCATTGAGGTTTCATACTTAGTTTCATCAATAACAAATTTAGGCAATGGTGTCAAATTCTCATAAATTCCATCGATGCCTTTCCTAATTTTAGAATCCAAGCTGTTAGGTGCATCATCACCGATTCTCTTCAAATTATATCGTCTGCCATTTACACCTTTCTTTAAACTCTCACTAGTCAACAAATTAAGGCAGGATTTCATCTCTCCATAATTACCCTTTTGCTTATTGCTCGGTTCGTCTTTGTTACCACTTTGCAACAAAAATTTAAACCGTTCTTCCTCTTTTTCTAATATTTGTTTCATCTGCTTCACTTGGGCATTGACAACAGCCAGTTCTGCATCTGATATTTTTAAAGAAGAATTTGCTGTAAAGTTAGTATTCTCTTGAAAAACTTCATTCTTTTCTATTTCGTTTTTGACAAAATTTTCTGCACTACTTTGGACTGCGGGGGCGCTCTCTTTCCACACCTTCTCCCTAACCTCCAGATTATTCCTTTTGATAATCCCCGGTGACAGATACAGCACCATCATCATCGGAGAGTCTCCAGCACTCATATACTCCTCTATTTTCACACAGAAGCAGTCCCAAAACCGGAAAATGTCCGCAATCTCTACTTCGTTGTAGATGAAATGGATCTCCCCGTTGTGCATGGCTCCTTCGTTCAGCCAGTCATAGAAGAACTGTTCGTCGCCCTTGCATTCAAACGCGAGCGTGATCAGATCTCCCTCGACCGGCAGACATTCCCTATTGCCGATTTCCTCGCAGACCTGGATGTGGAGTTGCATGATTTTTCTCAGATTCGGGTCATCATAGTGCCGGACGTGGCATCGATAGTTATAATAGAGTATCGGCACCTCCCTTCCTCTTATTTTCAGAATAGTTTCATAAATCATGATAATACAGTTTCAGGTGAATGACTAAGGTAATAAATCACGGCTGATCCAGTAGTACGTCTGCCCGTTGGATTGGAACGACTTGCCGGCAGCCTCATCCAGCAATTCTTTCTTTTCCTTGAAATATTCAATCAGCATGTCCAGTTCCACATCCGTAATCATTTTCTTTTTCCGCAAGTCCTTGACACGGTAAACCTCAAAGAAAGGATAGTCTGCCGGACAGGAGGTAAACCTTTGCAATACCTCTGACAGGGGCATTCTCAGGAAAGTCTTTCTCCCCACCCTGCAATACCTGTCCCTGTTGCGCTCTGAAAGGAAATGTCTGACCAGTTTTCTTCTTACATGTCGGGTTGAGGCATATTCCGGCACGTTCAAGCTGTCCGTCTTGATGCGCACGGTCGATTCTTCGGTGTCTGTCTGTAGATAGTCGTCCGGACAGTCGCAAATATCCGCTTTCGCCCACTTTTTCTTTTTGACCGCCTCGTATTTGTAGTCCACAATCAGTTTGGCGGGTGCTTCCACATATTTTCTCAACCGTTTGAACTCCTCTTCATTGGCAAGTAGGTAATAGTTCAGTGTGGAGGACAACGAGTCCGGCAATGCGACAGGTTGCGCAGGCAGGCTCCAGGCGGGTTCGATACCCGGAAGTACGGACAGTATGGGTTGCACATCCGACTGGCGGATATGGTAATAATCTGTCATTGTCGAGTCCGTCCTATATCGGTGTGTACCCACTTCATCGAATGCCCTTGCCAGGCTGTTGCTCAACAGGGTATTGTCAAACTTCACTTGCAGCAGCATGGAGTCCACGGCGGCGGTCAGTCCTTCCAATTCCAGCGATTCGTTTTTTTGCGGAAACACCAGCCATCCCTGCGTCATGCTCCGGTTGGGAAAATCCAGGCAATAGATATTATGGTTCACCTCCGCGTATTCGCTTTCATTCCTGATTTGCTCGGGATATACAATCAGCTCCCGTTTCTTCCGGCTGATGCGTGGTGCCGAGCAGTCTATCATGTTCCCGATTTGCAGCACGAAGTTGTTGAAGTTGTCCGGCTCTCCTCCATAGAGCTGGAAACCAAGCAGACGGCAGTTGTTCTTTACCAATTTGTTCACCAAGGTGGAGTCCGCCCACTCGCTGTTGAATCCTTTGTCTCCGATAACAACCAGAATATTGGTCTCATCCGGACATTTGTTGAATTGTTCCACCCCGATTTGAAGGCCGGACCAGCTGCCGAACCGCCCGTATGTGGGTTTCAGTTGCCCGGCATTGCGTGCCTTGGCGGAAAGGAAGTCAAGCAATTCCATGTAGTCGGGAGTCAGCTTGCAGATAGGGTCCTCCCGGTTGTCCGGTTCGTTGAAGGTAAGCACGGCGCCGAACTTGAAAGAAAAGCTCTCGTCATTTGCCAGTTGCGACTGTAATCCCTGGATGGCATTCACCACGGCAGGAAACCGCTGGATGGTGCTCTCTTTCCCTTCAAGGACGAACATGAGATTTATTTTTCGCAGGTCCTCCTCAATCTTGTGTTTGAATGTGCCGTAATATATCGGATGCCCGTTGACGTTCAGCACATAGCTCTCCCGTTTGTCTATGACCGGCATCGGCACATGCGTTCTGAAACAGAACGCCGTATCATTGTGCCGGTAGGACAACACCGGGCTGTACCGGATGGTGGGTTGGTTATCGGCGAATTGCAGTTTTTGTCGCATCTCATCGGATGACAGATGTAAGGTGTCCTTCCGTTCCCGGTCTTTGAAAACAAGCGTGCTGTCCGGCAGCGAGGCTATGTCTATATGGAGCTGCTGTTCGGGAGCGGTCAGCAACCTCCCGTCCATCCATCCGATGGCGGTCTGCCCGATACTGTCTGCATCAAGTTGCGGTTTGTTCGCCACGAGGACACATCCTTTGTCCGCAACTGTTTGATAAGGATACACGATACCGTAGAATGGGATTTTGCCCGCTTCTTGCGTCAGGTCGGGATTTTTAAACAGCTTTACGGAATCGTTGGAAAAATAGGTATCGGGATCGGCAAACGCCAGGGTGTCGGTCAGCATGACCACCTGCTTGTTCTTGAATCCTGTAACAACATCGGTAAAGCCGCTCCGGGTCAGCAACAGGTCGTTCTGGTTGATCCACCCGCAATACCTGGCCTGCTTCCACTCTTTCAGCCTCCCGTTTTTCAGGATGGCGGGGTCGTACCGGATCAGCCGGAGCCAGTCACCTTTTCGTTTGATGACTAAAAACGCGTCCATATATTCCACCGCCTGCATCTCGTTCTTTCCGCTCGGACTCAGATAGGTCGTTCCGGCTTCACGGGCAAAAACGATCCACGGGGTATGCCTGAACAGTGTCTGGCTGCGTGGAACCTTCACTCCTTCCACGGAATAGTTCCGCATATACTCACGGGGGACATTCTTTATCCGGGTAAAACGGTGTACAGGTCCGCAGGATATCATACAGGCGATACATCCGCAAATCCATCCTCCTTTAACAAGTGCCGATATATAGTTCTTTTTCATGCCTCATTCTATTTTTTTGATTCGGAAAAGCGTTCGTGCTGGGTTACCATCAACTGCATCACACATTCGTTGTTCAGGTTGTCTCCCATATCGACGAACACCTCGTCTATAAGGGTTTTCCTGCGTGCTATGATTTTCAGTCCTTGGCAATAGGAATAGAAATCATTCTTCTTGCTGTTGTTGACAGTTACCGCTATGTCCGGATTTCCGCAAAGGTATTTTTTCAGGATATAATTGTAATGGGTATTGAACGGCTTGCCGTCCACGATGGCCTGCAAGTGTTCACGGATGTCATTACCGATAATGACAAGCACGTCCGTCGAGTCGTTCTCCGTATATTGGGGAAGGATTTCAATGGTGTGCCTGACCGGATATTGGGTATTCTCCGTAGTCAGCAGAACCTCGTATATGCCGGGTTCTGTATAGGCGTAGAGCGGGTTCTGCTCCCGCGAATCGACAATTCCGGACTCTCCGAACTGCCAGCGCCATTCTTTCGACGGACCGTATCCTTTGAAAGATACGATTTCTCCTTGGAAGGCGGTTGCAGGTGCTTTCATCCTGACAAGTTCGTCGCTTCCGTAATCATCCCGGCTCTTGTGTACTGTGATGATCTGTTTCCTTTCCAGTCCTCCGTCCACCTGAAGGCGTACTTGGTAGCGTCCGGGTTCCTTGAACACATATTCTCCGCTTCGTTCGTGTGATATGTCCCCGTTGCCGAACTCCCAAAGCCAGGAACGTGCGTTGCGGGTGCTGTCCGCGTAATGGACGGCTTCTCCGGTTTCCACCTCTATGGGGGTCAGTGTCATCCGTATGGTACGGTTGGAAAAGAACAGCCGGATCAGTATGGCGACAAGAACGCATAGCAGCATGGCTGCGATTACGAACAGAATCTTTCTGGTATAGATTTTTCCCATGTCATTTTCCATTTTTAGTGCCAGAGCGCAGGTCTTCCTCTTTTTTCCGCAAGCCGATCTCGCACTCTTCCAGATTGGCTTTGAACAGGCTTATGTTTTGTTCGATGCTCCATAGCTGTTTCTTGTCGGACAGCCACATGGCATAAAAGTCAGCAATATGCATGAACAGCTTGTAACGCTTGTCCCAGTTGTTTCTTTCGTATGTGTTCCGCAAGTTGTTTATCAGATAATGGATATCGTCCTCCTCATATTGGGCATAAACGCCCGGTTCAAACGCCTCGATCTTACGGAACAGGGAGTCTGTCGGAAGCTGGCATTCCGCCTGCTCCTGTTGGAATTCCTTAATGCGGTTCATTTTGATTTTCACGAACTCTTTCTGTTCAAATATCTTAAAATCCGAATTCCACATGAATATCGCCAGACAACACGCTACGGTCGTCAGGAAAAAGAACAGGAATACATAGGCATGCCCCATGAAGATTTCCCGTTTGTTCATTGTCTTTCTGTTGTTATCCATAAATTTACAGTTTTATTTATGATTGTTGTTGGGACCGACATTCAGGTTACGCCGTGTCTTCCAGTTATCCTGAATACATTGCATCAGGTCTTTCTTCACCATCTCTTCCTGGATATTCAGCAGACGGATGGAGTCCTTTACTCCGAGGAAGATGTTGATGTTTCCCAAAAGTTGCCTGTAGAGCCTGCAATCCTTGGCATCCATGCCCTGGACATATTTGAGCAGGTTCATCTTGCGTGTACTGACAACGCTTTGCAGGAGCATGTCGTTGATCTGGGGGGAAGTGTTCATCAGTTTCATGTACTGGTAGACGGAATCCACGCTGTTCGACAGGGACAGCTCCTTGGCATAGATGTGGTCATACTCCAGTGCCTGTTCCGTAATCCGCTTTACTTCTATGCCGGAGGTCTTCAGTAAACAGGCAAAGATGGTTACCGCAAGGATGATGCAGCACGTCAGATAGCCTGCGAACCTCAAATAGGCTTTCCTTACTTCTGTGTTGTTTTTCGGTTTCATATAGAATAATTTTTGTGTTTATAAATAAGTGCTGATGCCCAGATAGGCGCCTTGTTCGTCTGGGGTCCCCAGTCTGAACCGGGCATCTTCCTGTTGGATGATGTAGCGGATCTGTATCTCCTTGTCCGAAGGGAGGAACAGCTCCGCCAGCGCATTCAATATTTGGCTGTCGATGGCACCGGGGAAGAAACTTTCCATCCGCCGGGCGGGCAGGGGGCCGATTTCCATCAGCATCCGGAAAGTACCGTCGGCAAAACTGTTTCCCAGAACCATATTGTCTCCCAGGATACAGCTTCCCAATTTGGGAATAAGGCCGGTATCCGCTTCCACTACGCACTTGTCTCCTTTCCTGAGATGGACGGGCACACCCGTCAGGATGGTCATGCACTCGCCGATCTTGGAGGGACTGGCCGTAATCTGCTCCATATAGGCAAGCATATGGACAAGCATGACCGCCAAATGGGTTGGCAGCAGTTCCAGCACGGGCCATTGTCCGGAAAAGATACTCACGAAATCCGGATGCACGTTCATCTCGTCTATGCGGCGTTCCTTGTTTTGGAAAGTGACCAGCATATGGTCCAGGGAGATTTCAAAAGGCTTGAAGAAACGGCGGGCGAAGAACTCCTCCTCCCGGTGGACACGGATTTCATCCAGCACCTGCTCCTTCGATATCTTTTCGGACTGGTAAAGGTTCTTGTGGAATATGCCTTCGGGCAGTGCGTCATAAAGACTCCGCCTGTTCACATAAAGATACAGGTAGTCCGTCAGGTCGTAATGGGAATATTCAGAGTGGATGTCATGAATGTCTTTCGAGAATCCGCGCCGTATATCCCCCTTTCTGGAAATGAGGGTACGTTCCGCGTCATATCCGGCTTCTTTCAGCCCGCTGGCAACCACTTCCGCCTTGAAGTCCGTATCCGGCAGGTTGAACGAATGGGGATGTTCGTCAAAACATACGATTTTATCTGTTTCTTCTGTCATGGCTGTTCGTTTATGAGGGATTAATCCAAGATGTTCCAGCGTGATTCGCTGGACTCTTTCGGTTGTCTGGAACGTTCGGCGACCACGATGTTCTCTTTGTGCTTTCCGATATACTCCAGACGGCTGAGAGTGGTCCACAGGTCATTGAACAGGTATAGGAAACGTTCTGCCGTAACCATCAGCTGGCGGATATTGTGGTGGTTGTACAGCAGACCGCTGTTTTCCCTCAGCAGACCTTCGTAAGCGCCTGGGGTGATGCCGTTCCACTCGTTGAAATATTTCAGCAAGTCCTCTTTCTCTTCCTTGTCCATAAAACTCAGGCATACATACAGATGATGCGCCAACGTGGAGAACACGTTCAAAAAGCGCAGCGGCGAGTAATACTGCCCCTCATTGCGGAAAGAGAAATAGATGTCGGATATGAACAGCATGACATGGCGGCACAGCATACCGATGTTGGTGGCAAGGTCGGTTTGTTTCTCCGCATTCTCCACCTTGGCAAGGATGTCAAACGAGGCTTTCTCGATGGAATCGACAAGCTGGCCGAATTTGGTATAATAGCCTTTCAGGTCCGGATGACTGGACATGCTCGTGCATGGAGGGATGAAGTTTCCGTCCACCTCGCAACGGTTCCCGTTCTTACGCAGGCGGCCGATCAGCAGGAAGTGTCTTCCTAACTCGCTTCCGTCTGTCTGTCCGGTCGGTAACACGCTCAATGCGTATTTGGGCAGGGCATTGGGCTGGCGGGGGCTTATCTCTTTCTCGTCCGGAATGCCCGATGGCAGATGCTCGAAAGGGTCTGCCATCAGTATGACATCCCAGCGTCGGTCCTTTTCTTCCGTTTCATCCATGGAAATATGAAAACTGGCGGTCAGCTCGTCATCGTCACCGGCATCGTAATCTATCAGGTAGCCTCCGGCCGTAAGGGCATGGCAACGTTTCAGACGGACTTCCAAAGTGCCGGTAACAAGTTCCGTAATGCTGAAATCACCGGAAACGGATTCTCCTTTTCTGAACGGCAGGAGTCCGTAGGTGTTGCGGTTCAGATAAAATGACTGGTATTCGCACAACCGGTCCGTAAAGTGGTCTTCCTGTTGCGTGAAATGCCCTTTGTTGACAGGCATTCCGTCCGCCCAGTTTACCAGCGGGTATTTTTTCTTTTGGCTCTGTTTTCCTATCATGACGTCTCTATTTAAAATTCATTATACTTTACAAGTTCGTTCGCCACACGCTTGGCAATGATTACATCGTGCTGTTTCAGCCTGTTGTCGGCAAGCGTGAGGTCCGGGTCTATATAGAACCGCCTTTTGAAAAAGGAGGGTTTGGTATAGAATACCCATTCGTAATATGCGCCACCCTCGTTCTTGTACACGATGGGAGAGGATGGCGATTTGAGGTTGCAGTCGTCGATCATGCGCTGGAACCATTGTCCGAAGATGACATCCTCGGATGCCTTGCCGGTAATACGTTCCGATGCCGGATCATCCACCTTGCGGAATATCTCCACATCCATCACGATGCTCCGTTTGCGGTTGATGCGCAGGGTGTCCGAGTCATATTCCTCCGAATACTTCCAGACTTTATAGATTTCAATGGGTATGTCAAAATAGCTGTTCACCGTTTGGGTATACAGGAGCGGGAATACAAAAGGCAGCAGGCAGGTGGAGGCCCAGACTCCATACTGGAGTTCGTTGCAGAGGTTGAAGACCACGGAGAACAGTCCGGCTCCCAATAGCGTGACCGTAACCGTCAGCAGGCATTGGATGCCGAATGATGGCATCTCCTTGCCCGAGGCGAATACCTTGCGCAGGATGAACCGGTTATAATGTCCGGCAGTCCAGTACAGGACAACCAGCAGGATATAGACATAGGGCATGAAGCTATAGTCCATGAACCCGCACAGGGCGGGCAGGGCAAGAATCATGCCGCACAACAGCAGATATACGATCAGTTTTCTATTGTTGAGCAGTTTGTTCTTGCGTGCGATAAAATAGGCCGCGATTCCGAAAATCACGGTTAGCAGCGGCATCAGCAGGTACGATGAAATGAGATGTTGGGTAACTGGGTTCATAAGTATGATATTTATGCTTTATTGTATTCTATGAATATCCGGTAGTTGAATGTGTCCGGCGAACAGGCCGAGAGTTTGGTACGCAGGTTGTCTTTTATCTGTTTTTCCTGCGAAGGCTCATCCAGTTTCGTTCCAAGAATCAGATGGACCTCTTTGGTACGCACCAGCCCTTCATGGGGCATCGGGCTGATCTCCACTCCGTTCCGGATTTCTGTCCGCACCAATAGCTCACCGAGTTCCTTCTTGCAGAAACTGGCTATGTCGTTTTGTGTCAGGATTCGGCCGTGCGAGATGAAACCGTATTTGTAGATGTCGATCTGTTCCCTGTTTTTGGGGGCTTGTTTTCCACCGTAGGTGGTGCTGACCAGCGCGAGTGTCTTCGAGTCCAGATAAGTGGTGGCATTGGGTGACAGGTTCACACCGGCCTGTATCCGGTTGCCCACCTCGCAGTTGGTGGTCCAGTATTTGACGGTAATCTGTCCCTTGCCGGACAACTGGTCGATCATCAGATAATAGGGAGTCTCCCTGGACTCGTTCATGCTGTCGGCTGTCTGCTTCATTTGTGCCATCAGTTGCTCCATCTGGGTGGTAAGTGCCTGTAGCTTGATGCTTGAAACGGCATGGAAGGCATGGGTCTCGTCATCGAGCAGGTCTGACAGGTAGCCGAGCAGTTCCTTGGCGGAACGGGAATCGAAACGTTCGCATCCGCCTTTGCGGATGGAGTAGGTTCCATTGCTTTCCGTAGAATCCTTTTCGGGATAGAGAAGTTCATGATAAGTCTTCCCGTCGGAGTCTTTCACGCTGTGTACGGACAGCAGGGACTCATGGTTGCCTGTGCGTAATGGCACCACCCTGAAGGTGTCCTCAAGGGGAGTTGTTTGTTCATGCAGTGTCTTGTTCTCGACAGGTACGATATTGATGCCGGCATGCAGCTCTTCCAGGACTTCCGGCGTGAAATGGGCGGGAAACTGTATCTTCACCCAGACCAGCTTGTCCTGCATTTTCTCAAGGACGGCTTCTTTGAAGCAGGAGCGCAGGATGTCCGGAAGGTTTTTCTTCCAGGAACTGTCAAATGGAAAGGATTGCGATACCTTCAAGAAATGTTTGCTGTAAATATCCATGACTTCCCTGTCTATGACGGACATCACATCGTAGTTTTGGAAAAAGGCACGGGTCGGCTCTTCCGGTATGGTTGTCCTTTCATGGATGCCTCGTTCCATCACAACCGGCTTCCCCTCTACGGACCATTCCGTACAGGGGAGCAGGAGCAGATATTCATAGCTCTCCATGAGGTTTGGGAAATCCAGATAGAAGGAAAAGTCCTCAAGGTCGGAAATGGATTCATCCACCGCCACCCCTAACCAGACGGTACGTGGAGGCATCCTTGTTTCCGTACGGGCAATCATGGTCTTTTCCAAGGTTGGGGCTATCCGGTAGAGAAGGTCGTCGCAGACCATATATTTCACATCGGCTTTGTGCAGAAGGGTATCGCAGGCAGGATAAAACGACACGCTTCCGGTCGATAGTTTTCGGGTAAGGGAATCGCTCTCGTAATACATGCCTGACTCCCTGGTTATCTGATAGCATGGCTCTATGGGATAGGCGTGTACGATGCCGTGTGCGGGAAAAGGTGAGGTCAGTATGCCCGGAGTAAGGATTCGGGCGGTCTTTTCCAGCAGCCTGGTCTCGATGGCGGTAAAATCCTCTCCCAACATATATACCTCGTTGGACAAGGCTTCCAGCAGGAGCTTGACAACCGGGTCGAAGTTCTCCGCCTTTTTTATTCCCCAGAAAGCCGCGGCGTATTTCAGCATACGGTTTCTGATTTGCTCTTTATTGTATTTTTCTGTACTCATACGCCTCTTATCGGGTTGAAATGGGTCCTAAATAAATCACATAATAGAAACAGCGTTTTTCTCCGGTATGCACCAAGGTTCCATATACATATACCTGTACACGTTTCTTTACGGCGGGAGCGTCGAACACATTGTCCTGCCGGGTGGTGTCATCAATGATGACCCGGACATTCACACCCGTAAGCCGCTTCTCATGCTGGGTGATCGCCTTGGTGATGTATTCCGAGAATTGCCCTTCCCAACGGGTGTGTGAAACGATGCTCTCAAAGTCGAGGAAAAAAATCTCACAGCCGAACTCCTTGTCAAAGGCATGTTCGCCGGGAGCCGTGCTGATAAGCAGCTCGATAAACTGGTTGATGGACTCGATTTCCGAACAAGATACGAGACGGCTGTTTTCCACATCCTCGCTGAGCAAGGCGCCAAAATCCAGGGGCAATTTGCAAAACTTTGTTTCCATGCTTGTCAGTGCCATTCGTTTTCAAATTCTTCGTTCGTAAATCTCATCGTCCTTGCCGCAAACAGAAGGACGATGCTGCCGGAATGGGATATACGGTCAACCTTGCGTTGCAGGCGGATGCAGTTCCCTTCCACAAAGCGCAAGGCAAATGTCGCCTGTTGGTCAGGTTGGTCCTTTTGGTAGATTCGTATTTCGCCGTCCTCACGGGAGTCGCTGTATGCGGCCCATCTCAACAGTTCGTTACCCGGCATACCGGTAAGGGTACAGGTGACGAATCCGCCGTATGCCTCACCTTCAGGCAACCCGTCACGGTCTGTATTCCGCTTGAATTGCAGGTCGAACTCTTCAATGCTGTATGTCTCATGGCAGACGGACAGCCGCATCACGTAGCGGTCATCCGGCATTGAGGATTTTTTGTTTTTGAACAATGAAGTGAACCAGTTCATGATTATAAGTTTAAGTGACACGAATCGCCGGTCTCCATTTCCCGGAAGTGGATGAATAGTGAGGTACGGCTCTCTTTGGTTGTTGAATGTACGTTGAACTCAAGGCATTTTGCTCCCTTGAAACGGATGATCTCTTTGGGAGTACCGGGCAGGCCGGAAGTGTTCATCACCTCTCCGTCCTTCAGGATTCTTGAATTGAACATCCATTCCAAGAGTTCCTCCGTTGGAAATCCGGCAATACTCACCCGTATTTTGCCGCCGTATGTCTTTCCGGTTACTTGCCCGCTATAGGTGGTCTGTTTCCGGAAGTCATACTCGTAGCCCAGCAGATCGTATGCCTGCACTTCTTCATGCTCCGAGGGTTCGGCTGTCCAGAACTTGATATACGATTGTACACTCATATCCTTATACTTTTTTATTCTTCTTCACTCGTCAGATTGGTTTGCAACATGGCAGTCAGGGTCCGTTCCTCGTTCATGCGTGATTCCACAAACAGTACCGTGTCCTGAGTGTCTAAATGTTTGCGCACGTAGGCTCGCAGGTAGGCTTTGAAAGCCTGCACCTTCGTCCGGTATTCCTCCAAAGGGAGGGCGAAGAGGTCTTGCGTTCCTACCCGTTCCAGTCCGTATTTCTCCAGTTCTTCTTCAAATGACTTTTCTAATTGCTCATTAGCTATGATATAAATCACTAATACTTTATATTGTCTCATAATAATCTATTTAAATATTAACGATATATAGAATAAAGTTTAGGATATTGATATTCAGAGTCCTTATTACTTATCCTGTATGAACTTTAATTTTATTAACAACGAATCATAATCCAAACCAATATACATTGCACTATCAAAGAGAATAAATAAATTCCATAATATAGTGTATGTTTTTTTTCTGTATTAAACTTTACAAAAAAAAGCTCGTACTTACTTTTTTTAAACAAAAACAAATAGTTTGTAATATACATAACCATACATATAATCACAAAAAATATACTTAATACCAACATATTATTGAATGCCAATTGAATAACATTTACCTTAGTTGTTTTATAAATAAGCCAAAATAAAAAACTTAAAAAACAAAGTGTATGGGCACAAATATAAGAAGTTGAAAATATAATAATCCCAGAGTCTATACCTCGTTCATCTACTTCTCGTTTATTCAAAAATGACACAATATTGTTAATATATTCATTAAGTCGTGATCTAACTTTTTTGTTTTGCAACCAATATATTGGATTTAGCAATCTATTAAAAAGATAGAACAACAATGTATATGTACAATAAAACATTATATTCCAATATAGATTAAGCAATGTTTTCATCTTATTATTAAAGAATTTGAAATGTCGATAATAATATCTTCTCCCAACTCACCACCCAAATACCCTCCTATAGTACTTCCGATAAAACCTCCAATAGCAGCACCGGCACCAATTCCAATACCAGCAGTAAATAGTCCAGCAACAGTAGCTCCTAAAAACATTCCTATTTTTGTACCTAAATATAAACCAGCAGCCCCTCCAGCCATACCACCACCAATTTTTAAAATTGTATTTTGAGTATTATCCCCGAATCCTTTATCTTTAACCAAAGCGTACCCTATTTCAAGAGCATTTAATCCATATTCAATAGGTTTTATTACATTTCCTATTTTCTCCCCTATACGAAAAAGTGAATAGGTCTTAACATATTGATTACCATAGAAGACATATCCAGATTGTTTTTCAAAATACAGTTTCAAATTTTTATTTGAAATTCTAGTTTTTCCTGTTTTTGTCAAACTTTCCGCAAAAATGTCAACATATCCATATATATCCTTTGAGTAATCTATAAGATTGTCAAGTAAAATATTAGTATCTTTAGTTCCTAAAAGTTTCACTAACTCTATTGATGAACGATCAATATGATTATAGTTATTAAAATCATAATCATATTTTCCATTTATATTCTTGCTCTTTACTTCTACTCTAATATTGAAATAAGTATCGGATTCATCAGTAGATATGATAATTTCAGAATCCTTTTTAGGTATCGTCAATGGACCTTCCGGTATATTTAAGACGTACATATCTCCCTTTTCTGAAACCAATTTATCACGAATATCATCAGGTGTCAAATGAAGGCTCTTGATAATAGCCAACAAAGAAGTGTCTATTTGTTGAACTTTTATTGGATTGTATATATATGATGAATTTTCTAATATGGCCATCTCCAATGGAATGTTTTCAACATATGCATACCCACACCCTATGACAAATCCTTCATAAGGATACCCTTGGATACAGCAGACCTTAAAGTCATCTAATTCCATATATGTTGTTCTATAATTTCCCATATTACACCCATCTATTATCGAAATCAACACCTTGGACTGTTAATGTTTCTGGAGAAATCGTTAATGTCGTAGATAATCCCTGCCCAAAACTGATACTTCTATGTAACCTTGCACAATACGCATTCGTAAACGCCACCTCAAATATCACCCCGGACGTACCGGTCTTGAACAGAACTGCCCCGTTCTTTTTCACCCACGGTTTCACAGCCCATCCGTAGATGTTGCTTTTCACCGTCTGCGAAAGGGTTATCATGATTCGTCCCCCTCGCACTTCGCCTTCCGGTTGGTTCTTTAGGTTATCTACTGGCTGGTGAAAACCTATTTTGAACTGTTCCACTGCATATTCGTCGCCGTCAACGCTGAATATGACATTCACGTTGCTGTCCACTTGCGGAAAATTAAAAAGTCCCATAACGCTGCTGTTTTTAAAACACCCACTGATTTTCAAATTCTTCTGTACCGAATGCCAGCTTCTGTGCCTGTACGGTCAGTTTGGTCGCAATATAGCTTTTGCCCTGCCGGATATAGCTGATTTCCATATCCACACAAGTCGCTTGCTCAAAGAGTATCTTTTCGAGTGTGGAGCCTTGGTTGTCATGAACTACGATGGCTCCGCTCTGGTATTTACGGGCATCCAGCATCCACTGGATCATGTCACGGTTGGGAAGATGAGGGTAGGTCACATAGAACGTGCCGCCTTTTACCTCGGTCTGTGCCTGTCCTTTGATGTCTATCCCTTGGGCAAATCCGAATTCGCAGCCGATGAGCTGGTAGCTGTCCTTGTACATGTCGGTCAGTGAGGAGGCAGCCAGGTTGCCTATCTTTAAGAATACGGTATATCCAAACATACGATACTTGATTATTGGTGAATATTCCAGGTTAATTCATTCTGTTCGTCCAGACCTACCTCCAGACTTTTTCCTTTGCCCAACTCCTCGTTGATGATAAGCCGTGAAATCGGTCTGCGCAGGTAGTTACGGATGACCCCGGCAACTTGGCGGGCACCGTATTTGGGAGTGAAGCCTTTGTGGGCGAGCATTTTCCGGGCATCATCGCTGATGGTGATGCCGATACCCTGCTTGTCCAGAAGTTTTCTGACTCCGTTGAACTGTATATCGAATATTTTTAGGAGTATCTCTTCACGGATGGGGAAGAACGGAACGATTTCAGACAGGCGTGCCAGAAACTCCGGACGGAAATACTGTCCCATTACCTCCATGATCTGGGTGGTGGGCGGAACATTCCCGGATTCAAGTTGCCTGGTCAGCCATTCACTGCCCACGTTGGAGGTAAACAGCACGATGGAGTTGGAGAAATCCCCCTCTTTGCCTAAACGGTCATGCAACTTCCCCTCGTCCATGATTTGCAGGAAAATGTCATATACGGACGGATGCGCTTTCTCTATCTCGTCAAAGAGGACTACGGCGTATGGCTGTTGGCGTATTTTATTGACTAACATACCGCCTTCCTCATAGCCCACATATCCCGGAGGTGCTCCGTAAAGCAGGGCTGCGGAATGTTCCTCCTTGAATTCGGACATGTCAAAGCGGATCATGGATTTCTCGTCATTGAACAGGGCTTCCGCCAGTGCTTTGGCGAGTTCGGTCTTGCCGGTACCGGTCGGTCCCAACAGGAAGAAGGAGCCGATGGGCTGTCCCGGTTTGTTCATGCCGCTACGGGATTCAAGGATGGCGTCCGTCAGCGTTTTCAAAGCCTGATCCTGTCCGACGACGCGTCGCCGCAGATACTCTTCCATATTGAGTAGCCGTTCTTTCTCCTGTGATTGTATCTTGCCGATAGGAATGCCTGTCTTGCTGGCGACAACGGCGGCCACCTCGTAGACGCCTACCTCCTCTATTTTCTTTTCGGCAAATTGAAAGATGGCGTTCAATGCGTTTCGCAGATAAGCGGCGAGTTCTTCATACTCCTGTAATTCATGGATATCCGCCTCGTCAGGGATGACACCTAAAAGGATAGGGCTTAATTTGTTGTGCATCAGGAAAAGCAGCGTTTTCAGCTCTTCCGTCTTTTCATGGCTCTCTTTCTCTCCCTTTTCTATCTCATCCAATCTGGACAGCAAAGCCTCCGTGTCCTTTTTCCCTGTTTCATTGACCATCTTGATGGCGGAAAGCGTCATATCCAGCAGACCGATGGCGGAGTCCGGCAGACGGCGGTCTTTCACGTACCGCTTGGCAAGACGTACACATTCGGCTACGGCATCGTCGCAGATCCTTACCTGATGGTAGTCCACATATTGTTTCTGCACGGAGTGCAGCATCTGGATGGCGGACTTTATGTCCGGCTCGCTTATCTGCACGGTTTCGAAACGGCGGCTGAAAGCATGGTCCGGCTCAATGATCTTGCGGTATTCGTCAATGGTGGTGGCGCCGATGACGGTCAGGTCGCCGTGCGACAGTTCGGGTTTCAAGACATTTCCCGCACCGGAATTTCCTTGCCGGTTGTCCAGCAGTACGTGGATTTCGTCAATAAACAGGATGGCATTGTCAATATTCCGCAATTCTTTCAGGATGTTTTTCAGGCGGTCCTCAATCTCTCCTTTATAGGTGGCTCCGGCGATCAGGGAGGCGTTGTCTAACTCGAAGACACGGGCTTCAGCCAGGAACGAAGGCACCTTATGGTTGACAATATCCCAGGCTAACCCGTAAACCAGTGCTGTTTTTCCCACACCGGCATCGCCGACTATCAGGACATTGGACTTGCTCCGGCTTCCCAGTATCTCCATGACCATACGGTTCTCACGGTCGCGGTTGATGACCGGATGCAGCCTGTTTGCCGCAGCCGCGGTAAGGTCCACGCAATACTTTGCCAGAAAAGAGGACGAGGCGGAGGCCGGAACATAGGCATCCGCCGTGGCGGCAGGAGAACATACCGGCTGTCCGTTTCCTATATATATGGAATGGATATCCTTTTCCAGAATGGGGAAAGACCTGAGCTGGTCACTGGAAAAAGCGACACCGGGCTTTGTCAGTGCCAATAGCACGCAGATGGGATTGATGTCGAACAGCCCGAACTGGATTCGTGCGTCATCGGCGGCTCGGAAAACGGAGTCGATCTGCTCCGATGGCTTGATCTCGGACAACCGGGTGGATTTCGGGCATTGCTCGATGTACACGTCCGCCCACTCCTCCAGATAGCCTAAATCCTTACCTATACTTATTATAAAATCTCGTAGCCCTACATCCTTATGAAGTAGAGCCTTCAACAAATGCGAGGGAGTATAACACTCGTTCGCATTTTCACGAGCCACTGCAAGTGCTATGTTAAGCGCAATTTTTACAGAATCATCAAGATTAATGAAACCAACTCCTGTATCCATAATCATTAAGATTTAAAAATTGCGCAGGAGAACATTGCAAATATAAGGCAAAAAAAATAATCCAGCTATTTTTGACCGTTGTTTTTTTATGCTTGTGAGCATGTTTCCAACAAAAACAAGAAAAAATCCTCGAAAGTTCTTTGTAGTTTTCAGAAAATGCCATATATTGGGCGCAGAAATTGAAGGACAAAGACAGGGTAACAACAGACCGCCTCTGACCGGATATTTCAAAATCAATTTATTGTTTAATTTAAAACTTTGAGACTATGGCATTTAAAGCGTCATTTAAGTTCTCGGACTCAAGAGAGTTTGATGTATTGAACTGGAGAGTCAAGTTCAATCGTGATGTGGACCCCAAAGGTCGTCCGGCATCTGACATTTATGGTGGCACAATCTATGTGGAAGTCGAATCGACTCCCGATACCATTGTGCTGGATAAAATGTTCAAGCAGTACCAGCCTGTAAACGGAAACATCGTCTTCAAGAAAGCGGATGAGGATGCCAAAATGAAGGAACTGGTGTTCGAAAACGGTTACGTGGTAGAGTATGAGGAGGCACTGAATGTGGCTAACGCCTATCCGATGACAGTCAAGTTCGCCATTTCCGCACAGACCGTGAAAATGGACGAGGCTACGTTTACACAGGATTGGCCGGAAAACAACTAACGGTTGTTTCCTAATCAAAGTTTTAAGGTGCCGGAATATACCAATTCCGGTTATTTCGGCACCAAAAAACATACCGACTGGTCGGTTTAATAATTGAAATTCATAGTTTAAGATAGTATGGGAGCAAGTTTTCTGAATTTGGTGGCTACTAAAGTGACCGTGAAAGGAGAAGAGCAGAAGTTCGTTTCATTGTGTCTCCGTCAGGGTTTTAACCGGCATCACACCTTTACCGTGGTGGTGAATTATCTGTCGCCTAACAATACGTTCCAACAAACCCCGGAAAAATTCATCGGTTACATCGGGGAGACCGCCAGCATTTCGTTTGCCCACAAGCAGACGGGTGAAAGTTATGATTTCGAGGGTGTCATCACTCGGGTGGAAATGGTTGGAAGCATGGGTGAGACAGGCGGAGTGGCCATTCATGGAGCAAGCCCTACGATACTCTATGAGAACAACAGGACACTCGACTCATGGATGGACCAGTCCCTTTCCACCATAATAAAGGAGGCGACACAGGAATATGGAAAGGTCAACCTGGTTTCCAACCCCAAGTATGCGACGCCTATACCTTATATGGCGCAGTATAATGAGAGCGTCTTTGACTTCATGAACCGCCTCTCGGCACTCTATGGGGAGTGGTTCTATTATGATGGGACAAAAGTGTATTTCGGAAAGCCGGAGAAGGACAATACGGAGAAAATCGTTTACGACATGGATCTGGAAGAAGTGCGTTTGGTTGCCAACCTGATACCGGGAAAATCTGCAAGATACGATTATGTAGCGCAGGAGAACAAACAGCATAATGCAGATACGCCCGCCAAACCGGATGGTATGAACGATCTTCAGTCCATTGCGCACGGTTGCTCCGAAAAGGCATACGCCGCAAAAACAACCTCGGCAGCCAATCCTCATATAACGGACAAGGCAGGATTGGACGAGCAGATGAAAGTCGTCAGAAACGAATCTGGAGCCAATCTGTTGAATATAAAGGGTATAGGAAAGACTTGTCGGATCAGGATCGGCGAAATCATTGATGTCTCTTTCCCTGACAGGATGGGTCTGTCTCCTTTAGGAAAGTTCCGCATTGTCGAAGTCGTGCACGAGGTACGCCGTGACGGACACTATACGAACTCCTTCGTCGGTATTCCGGACGGTACGGTACATATCCCTGTCCCCGATGTGAGGCTTCCGCTGGCGTTGCCGGAACTGGCTACGGTAAGGAAGAACGATGATGAGAAGGGGCAGGGACGCGTGAAAGTAGCTTTCGACTGGCAGAAGAATGATAAGACAACCAATTGGATCAGGATGCAGAGTCCGAATGCGGGAGTAAGCGATGCGGTTCCCAAAAATCGCGGATGGGTATTTGTCCCGGAAGTCGGAGACCAGGTCATGGTCGGCTATGAGCACGGCAATCCGGATCGCCCTTATGTAACGGGAGCTATGTTCCATTCCGCTTCGGGAAAAGGTGGCGATGAGAACAACAAGACCAAAAGCATCATCACACGCAGCGGTAACGCCATCGTTTTCGATGATGAGACGGGAAGCATCGTCATTACTGACCGGACGGGAAAGCAGCTGATTCTGCTGGACGGCACGGATGCCATTACCGTCATGGCGAAAAAAAGCGTTACCATTACCAACGAGGATGAATCGGTCATCATAATGGACGAAAAGTCGATAGGCTTGCAGGCGGATACCATTTCCATTGAAGGCAGGAAAAGCGTGACGTTGTTGTCCGGCAACGAGAACATGGTACTCAGCAGCGAGAAGAATATAATCAGTGGAAGCGGTACCAATATAAAAATGGAAGCGGCCAAAGAATATGACCTGACCACCCGGACTGGGACGCTCAACGGTACGAACCTCGTAATAGAAGGCACGGCGGATGTGGCGGTTTCGGGAGGAATGGTAAAAATCAATTCGTAATCCGGTTGGTTATGGGAGCATCTGCATCTGTTATACAGGAATATTACAAAGCGGTCGATTACTGGGCGGATATAGCCGGTAACAGGGACTGGAAACTGTCTGTATGGATTGTCGGTCAGAATGATGTGGACCTGGTGGACAGGTTTCTGGAAATAGAACGTTCTCCGGTAGGACGGTTCGACGATATATTCTTTCGTTTTGATACTCCGTATAAGGGGGATGACGAGGAATACGCCGAACAGCTCTGGCAGGAATATGCGGGTTGGTTCTCGGAAAAGGTTGAGGAGAAGTATGATATTCTCAGGGCTCTGCGGCACGACGGGCTGTTGAGGGAAGAATATACCCCCGATGTGTCGGTTGAACATACGGCGGGCAACTTGTGGAGAGAGATGTTGCGTTTCAAGGCATGTATCTCCCGGTTGGATGATGCCTTTTTCTGTCTGTACTTTCCTCCGGAACAGGAAAGGGGGTGCTCCCGGACAGGATGGTTCGGCAATGTGCTGAAAGAGGGCGTCCCGCAGGGAATCCGGATGACAACCATTGATTTGAGAGGGAACAGGAATGTCAGGCTGGACGAGTCCCGGGAGGTGGTTTGCATACGCCCCCGGTTCGATATGGCGGCGGCATTGCATAACCGGATGGCACGGTCGGATAGCGGTAATGACCTGATTGCGCCTGAAAACCGGTTCAAGCAGCAGGTGACGGTTGTCATGGATTGTACACAAAAGCAGGATTGGAAATTATTGGACAGGGAAATCCGAAAACTATTGGATATTTCCAAAGAAATGAAGGATACGAATATCCGGACTTCCGCTCTGTTCATAGCGTCTGAGGCGTGTTACGCGATCCGGGAATACAGGCATAGCATGAAGTACAGTGATGCGACCATCAAAGAGGCGGAGAAGGCGATGGAAAGTGGCGAAGCGGCAGGATACAGTTATTGGAAAATGGCCGTATCCATGAAAGCGGCGATTCTGACAGCCGGGAAAAAACGGGAGGAGGCGGTTGCCTTGTATGAAGGGATAGCACGGAAAGCCATCACGCAAAAAGACCCTTATTATGTCATGGAAGGCTACCGCATGTGTGGTTTCCTGCGCTACGAGGATGGGAAGATGGAACAGGCTTTCGAGTATTTTTTGCTCGCCCTGTCCGGGGGGAGTTACCTTTCCGGGGAAATCAGGCGGAGTTCCACGTTCACTTACGCGGCACATCTGGCTCTTCACACAGGAAGACAGGTACGTTCCCCGCTTGATGTCTCGATTTTGGAAGGACAGCTCCGGGAGTGGCTCGGGGACGACTGGAAGGAATTGGTGGACAATCCGGACATGCAGCTGGCGAAGGCCAGAAGAAAAGGGGGTATTTTCAATTGACAGAGATTTAATTAACATATATTTTTAATTTAAAATTGAATAAGTATGGACCTTGGAAATTATGGAATCGGCGGAAACGAGGTGAAGATTGACGCTTCCGAAGGTATTGCGGAAATTCCACAAAACCGAACGTTATTGGTGGAACAGTTGACAAAAGACGAACCGGTGGCTCCCGAAGTGATCGCAGGCTTGACCAACATCGACGAAGTGTTTGCACATTTCCGGCCGGAAATAGATATCGAGTTCTCGGATGCGGAGGGGGCTCCCGTAGAGGAAAATTTCCGTTTTCAAAATGTCGGCGATTTTTCTGTCAAGAAGATGACGGAACAGAGTCCTTTCTTGTCCGGGCTGAATGCGGAGAAACAGTTTGCGGACAGGATGGAGAAGTCATTGCGCTCCAACAAGGTGTTGCAACGGGTACTGGAAAATCCGGAGACACGCGGGGCTTTCGTCAATGCGATTTCCGCCATTCTGGACGATTTGAAGAACAACGAGAAGTCTAATCCTGCTAATGAATGATAGTTATGAGCGAACAGAATACACAAAGAGAAGCTGCCGTACAGCAGCAACAGGCTGTGGCGCAGTCCAGAAATCTGAATGCAGAATTGCAGGTTCTGGCTAAGTTTGGAGGTTTTAATGTCCTGGAATCTTCCGTGGACGGCATACAGAACCTGAACCCGGAACGTAAGGCGCGGCGGAACATATTCCTTTCCGATCCTGAACGGGCGGGTGAGCGCAAGGAACTGAAAAAACGGCTGGAAATGTGGCTGGATATGCTGGAGGGTAACAAATCCATCAGCGAGATGGTGGAATTGTGCCAGAAGAAATCGGCGGCGGTATCCGGTCTGCTTTCCCAAAACCAGTTGAAGGCGGTAGAGGAGGTCAAGCAGTTGGAGAAGTCTTACCGCACGGTCATGCTCTTCTACAAGAATACGGATTCCGACAAGATCAAGAACATCTCCATCGTGAACGCTTCGATGGACCAGCTTACCGATTTGGACAATTCTTTCTTCATTGATGCCATTGCGAACGAGCTTCGTGCGAACTATGACCGGTTGGACTTGCGTACCAACTACTCTCTTTTGGTTATTCCCGGGTATTTGGGTTCCAACAAGGTGATTGAAAAATGGGCAAAGATAGCACATGACAACAAGGTAATGATTTACACCGATTTCGCTGATTTGGAAAAGCCGGATGACGTTATAGAAATGTTCTTTGACTCCAACCTTTCGGGAGGCGATGTGTACAAGTCCAATGTATGTATGACCTGCAATTACCTGGTGGGACGCGGACGTTATGCGGAACTGGGTGAAACGGAAGATTTGTTGATTCCTCCTTCTGCGGCGTTGGCGGGCAGTGTGTACAAGACGGTAATGGCACAGGTTACCGCCGGAAAGAAGTACGGTTCCATGAGTGAGGTGGACGGGGTTGCATTCAACCTGAAAAAGAGTGAGATCTCTGAAATCGAGAAGATTGGCCTGATTCCGATGGTGAAGGAGTACGGCAAGGTGATGGCTTTCTCTGCCAAGACTCTGTTCAATGGGGATAACCTGGGATTGCAGACCTATTCCGTGGTCCGTGTGTTCGACTGGGTGACGAAAGTGCTGATGGACTTCCTCAACCGCCGTGCCTTTGAAAACTGGAACAGCAAGGCGGAAAGGGATTTGCGTGGTCAGATCAGCAAGTTCCTGGACAGCATACAGGGACCCGGACGCTTGATTGAGAAGTTCAAGATTCTTCGTTTCGAGCGTGACCCGAAGCAGAAAGACCGCATTTTCCTCGACATTCACCTGACTCCTTATTTCCCGGCAAAGAGTTTTGTCATCAAGCTGGAAGGTACAAAAGGGGATGACGAGAACGACTGGAACAGCGATTATGCGCAGGATGCATAGATAAAGTCCTTTCTTAGACGGCCGGAGTGTTCCGGTTGGTGACTCCGGCTGTTTCCTTTTTTACATTCTAAAAATTTCTCACCATGTCAGATGTGTTCAAGAATATAGCTGACGCTACCGGCGATAGTAGTGTCAGACGGGGCTTTGCCGACCTTTTTGCAGACTCCAAGGCGGCTTTGGACGAGATTCAGGCAGGTTTGGGCGGAATGCTTCCTTCCATGCCGGGTATGCCTGTCGCCAAGTTCGGCGATCTGTCCATAGGGATAGACATGCATCCTACCGTTACCCCTCCCTCCCCCATCATGCCTGTACCTCACGTGGGTAAGGTGTACGACCTTATGGCGGACATCATGGCAGGCATAGCGGCGGCTATTCCGCCTGTGACCGGCGGAGTGGCGGGAGTGGCATGCAGCATCCTCAAGAGCATGGCCCCGTCGGTAAAGGTACACAACCAGTGGATTGCGCAGGCGGGTATCGGCATTGTGCATCTGCCTGCGTTCGTGCTGCATCCGGCTCCGTTGGTCAGCGGAATGTCCGAGTCGGAAATGTGGATGGGTAGTTCCACAGTCCTGGCGGACGGTGCGCCCTGTTCCACCCTCACACATCCGGCGCTCTCCTGCAATATCGTAGGAGTACCCACAATTCCCCGCAAGGGAAAGCCCAAGAAGGTGAGCAAGGCTTTGCTTGCTCCCACTTCCATGCTCTCTACCATCACATCGGTAGGCAAGCCTGTGCTTGTGGGCGGACCGCCTACCATTGACATATTCGCGTTGGCAATGAAGTTCGGGCTGAAGGGCTTGGGTAAAATGTGGAAGAAGATAGGTGACCAATTCCAGAACCTGATTGACAGACTGAGAAAGAACGGTATGAACAAACTGGCGGACATCCTCCAGCCCATAAAATGCAAGACATTCGGCGAACCGGTGGATGCTGCCACAGGCAGGGTATATCACACCAACGTGGATTTCGAGCTGCCCGGTCCCATCCCTATCGTTTGGGAACGCACCTATTACAGCGATGCCGCCGTGGACGGTCCGTTGGGGTATAACTGGCATCATAGCTACAATCTGGGAATACGGCAGTTGGAGGAAGGAGCCTTTCTGTTCCGCCATGCTGACGGACGGGAGTCTTTCCTGCCCGTACTGAAACCCGGAGATTCCTATTTTGACCGTAAGGAACAGTTGTCCTGGACGCTTGACGCTCGGGGTTATCAGCTTACAGACATCCGGGGACTGCAATACCGCTTTGACGGTCCTGAAAACCGTTTCGGCTACCGCATGGTGTCGGACATTTCCACGAAGGACGGGTTCCGGGTCCGCTTCGAATATGCTTCGGGGGGAAGGCTGGCAGGAATTATATCCTCACGGGGAGAATTCCTGAAAGTGGAGACCGACGAGTCGGGACGGGTACTCTGCGTATCTGTGGATCAGGACGGTGAGGAGGTGAAGCTGGTCCGCTATCGTTATGATGACCGGGGCGACATGGTGGAAACCATCGATGCGCTGGATGTCAGCAAGCATTTCATCTATTCCGGTGGGCACCTGCTGGTACAGCTTACCAACCAAGGGGGTATGTCCTTCCATTGGGAATATGAAGGTAAGGGGGAGAATGCCCGCTGTGTGCATACATGGGGCGATGGAGGCGTGATGGAATATTTCATCCGTTACGGCAAGGGATATACCCATATCCGCAACGGGGAAAATGCCGAAACCGAATATTATTACGGTGAGGACAAACTCATCTATAAGATAGTGGATGCCAACGGAGGAATTACCCGTCACCAATACAACAGCTTTCAGGAACTGGAGGTCACGGTCAATCCCGAAGGCTATACCCATAAGACCGCCTACAATGAGTTCGGCCGGCCGGTGCGGATAACGGACGAAAACGAGGAGGACACCTTCTTGGACTATGACAAAAACCGCAATTTGGTTTCACTCCGCACACCGGGAGGCAAAAGGCTTTCATGGGACTATGATGAACAGGATCGGGTCATCAGCCGTACCACGTTGAGCGGAGAAACAGTGAAATATGCCTACGAGGGAGGCGTGTTGCGAACCATAACGGACGGACTGGGGCGTGTCTATACGCTCACATTCAACGGACGTTACGATTTGGAGCTGCTACAGTTCCCCAACGGGCTGTTCCGTCGGTGGGAATATGACGGCAGGGGCAGGCTCATACAGGCGGTGGACGTCAAAGGCAATGCCACCCGTTATGCCTACGACCGCGCGGACAACCTGATACGGCTGGAGGAACCGGATGGCAACGTGCACCGGTTTGAGTACGATGCCATGGGGAACATGGTACATGCCAAGGACAACATCCGTGAGGTAAAGTTTACCTACGGGGCGTTGGGGGTATTGAAAAGCCGTGAGCAGGACAGGCACTGGATTACGTTCGGCTACAACAGTGAGTTGCAGCTCCGCCGCATCGGCAACGAGGCGGGCGACAACTATTTCTTCGAGCTGGACGGACTGGGGCAAGTCGTTACGGAAATAGGTTTCGACGGCTTGCGGCGTGAGTACGAGCGCGATGGTGCGGGACGTGTTACCCGTGTGAATCGCCCCGGGGACAAATGGACGGAATACTTGTATGACGGACTGGACAACATACTGAAGGAGGAACAGTATGACGGAGAGATATCTCTTTACACGTACGACAAGGACGGCATGCTCATTAAGGCGAAGAACAGCGAGAACCTGCTGGAGTTCACCCGTGACAGGAAGACGGGACTGGTTACAGAGGAAAGGCAGGGAGAATACACCGTCAGCCGCACCTATGACAGCGAAGGCAACTGTACCCGCATCACCAGCAGTCTGGGAGCGGACATCCGTCATACCTATGACCGGGAAGGCAACCTGCAGACCATGCAGGCAGGTGAAAGCTGGCAGGCATCCTGGGTACGCGACAATACGGGGCTGGAGGTGCAGCGCACCTTCTCCGGTGGCGTAACAGTCTGCACCGAGCGCGACGGTTTCGGGCGCGAGGTGCGCAAGTCGGTCCGGTCGGGAGGCATCGAGCGTGGAGCATACCGCTATGAGTGGGGGATTGCCAACCGACTGCTTTCCAAGGAGAACGAGCTGACGGGAACGGTCATGCGCTACGACTACGACCGTTTCGACTTCCTTATCCGGCAGGAAATTACCCAAGGTTCGGAAACGGACGTGATTTATCGTGTGCCGGACTTCGTGGGCAACCTCTTCGGAACCCCGGACAGGAAGGACCGCAAATACGGTGCCGGTGGAAAACTTTTGGAAGACCCGGATTGTTTCTACCACTACGACGACGAGGGGAACCTCATTTTCCGTGAGTTCAAATGGTTGCAGGAAACGGGCGTAAGGTACGATCGCAAGCGCATGGAGAAGGAACGTAGCATCCACTGCCTGGCTACAGGCATGGGATGGCTCTACGAGTGGGCGTCCAACGGTATGCTGAAGAAAGTGATACGCCCGGACGGCAGGCCGGTGGAGTTCCGCTACGATGCGTTGGGACGACGCACAGCTAAGCAGTATTTCGAAAAGGTCACACGCTGGGTGTGGGATGGAAACGTGCCTTTACATGAGTGGAGCTATAAAACCATTGACTTACAATCAGACGAAAAGGGAAACACCCTTCCAAAAGAACCGGTAGAAGATATTACTACCTGGGTGTTCGAGGCAGGTACGTTTGTACCTACGGCAAAGATACAGGAGAGCAAGCAGTATTCCATTGTGTCCGACTACTTGGGTACACCCATCCAGATGTACGACGGACAGGGAAATAAGACTTGGGACTGCACGCTGGACATTTACGGAAAAGTGCTTGCCGTTGATAAGGGAGCGGAGTTTGATTGTCCGTTCAGATTCCAGGGACAGTATGAGGATATTGAGACTGGATTGTATTATAATAGATTCAGATATTATGATGCAAATATTGGATCTTACATTTCTCAAGACCCTATTGGATTATTAGGAGGAAATCCAACGCATTATAGTTATGTGTCTGATAACAATAGTTTAACAGATGTATTAGGGCTGTCATGTACCAAAGAACTGAAAAAAAACATGCGCAAAGCACAGAAGGAATTAGAGAAAAAAGGAATGACGAATAGAGCTTGGCATAAAGAAAAAGGTTCTGCGGCACATCACATTGTAGCTGGTGATGATCCTCGAGCACAAGACGCACGTGATATTTTAGAACTATATAAAATAGATATAAATTGTGCTGAAAATGGTATTTATCTTAAACATATTGATCCTAATAGCAAACAATCAGGAGCATATCATAGAATAATACATACAGACCAATACTATAAAACCGTAAATCAACGAATTTTAGATGCTTCAAACTTTGGTGGAAGAACTGGAGTTCTTAATGAGTTGCAAAGATTACAAGAAGATTTATTATTTAACAAACAAATTTGGTAGCTATGAATATATATAAAATTGAACAAGACTTTGATAATTATAAGTTCTTTGTATTCAAGAAAGATGACGAATTACATAAAAACAGATTGAATTTTAAAGGTCAATCACTCGCCAATGAATGGAAAGGATTTAGTTTAGAACTTTTTAATGATAAAAGAAAAAAGAAAGATAAACGAAGTGAAGATTTCGATGCATCTTGTTACTTTTCTGGCTGTTTAATAGTAAATAAAAGAGTCTCTTCATTGTTTGCTAAAAAACTGAGTGGACAAATAGAAATTTTGCCTGTCAATGTAAATGAAAACACTTCAGATTATTACTTTATAAATGTTTTAAATACAGTAAATGCCTTAAATACAGAGTTTAAAAGCAATGAAGAAATATTAAAGATGATGAGAGATAATAACAGTGATTTTAATCAAAAAAATATCGGATCATATATCATATTTCGGGATAATATTTTTTATAATAATTACTATTGTACGAATGAATTTATAGATTTCATACAGCAAAATGCAATTACTGGGCTGAAATTTACATGCGCAGGTATTGCTAAATAATTGACATGACTGTTTTTTAGGGTGTCCAGTTCTACTTTCTCATTTTTGATATTGATTTAACAACTTAATCTATTGATTATCATTGGGAATAGTATTGCTTTTAAGTTCAATTTTAATAGACGAAAAAGTATTGCTAAATCATTAGGTCAATTTGATTTAAAGAGATATGATTATCAGCACTTTGGAACTTGTATCATATCTTTTTTGAACTAAAAGCTAGAACATCAAACCGGAACCTTGACTATTTTTAACAACCACCAATCCCAACGGATATTAATCACCCATCCCGGCGGAGTAATCCGCCGGTTACTAAGTATTAGGATTTATAATCCTTGAAATCCCCTCTAAAAGTATATGGAGATAAGCAGGATACCAATCTTTATAAATCTGCGATTGTTTGATTAATTAGTAAAAGGACTTAAAATAAAAAGGTATAATCAAGCTGTCCAAGAACTCTTATCTAAAACATAGCATAATGCACATAACAGGATATGAGTTTTTGGACAGCCTACGACTATCCTTATTAAAAATAACGCTGTACAAAGCATCACCTCACATCACTCAACTCATGGCCCAAATCAAACCTCAACACATAAAAAATACCATTTTCCACATAGCCAAAACACCTGTTCCGCTGAGTGATTCTGAATTTCTTAATGCCTTTCTTCCATAAGTCATCCGAAAAATAACGCTTGCTTTTCTTATTCTATTATACGTTTTATAATCCAATCCTTTGTCCGTTGCTATGGCAATCCAATTCTTCAAATTTGTGGAATGAATCAATAAACTCGTTTTGGTTCTCATCGTCAATAAGGGAAAATCCATGAATGTCATCTATAAGGCTGAAATCAAGTTTCCCTCCGCTGAAACGAGTCGTGATATACTTCTTGAGAAGCAATTCCCCTTCCTTTTAAACAAGATGGAAAACAATTACTTCTCTTTCCATATATTCCCCACCGGAATAGCGACTTCGTCTTTGGTTACAACAACCGGATGCTTCTCATACAAGGAGCGTATAAACGACAGAAGGCAGACCACACGGGCGGTGGCTTCGGCAACGGAACTGCCGGATACATCCGCTTCGTCTGCCAGGCAATGCGCATTCGGTTCCTGCTGGGGGCATCGTGCCAAAACGGATTACAAATGGCACGTGCCAATGTACTCTTGTACCGTTTCGCTTCGTCTATGATACGGGCTTCCGGTGCTGTCGGCAAATCATTGATAGTTCTAAAACATAAGCCTAATAATCATAACTTTTTTAAAACCGGGTTTGTCGCTTCCGTTTTTTAAATTACCTTTGTAGTTACTTAGTATAAATGAAACATATTCAATGATTAACAGCATATTATTAACTGATTTTACAGGCTTTGCAAATACCCGGTTTGATTTCACCAAAGGGATAAACGTCCTTATTGGCAAGAATGGTACGGGCAAGACGCACGTTCTCAAATGCTTGGCAGCAACTTTGCAGGCACGCCATGACTTCCTCGGCAAGAACTCAGCTTCCAAGGAACAGTTTGAGTATATCTTGGCGGAAGACATGATATTTTATTTCAAGCCGGATGTCATAGGCAACTTGGTCAACAAGGGAGTGCCTTCAGGCAGGGCGAACATTACAGTCACGATAGACGGCAAACTGTTGCGATACAGCTTCTCATCCGCTTCCAAAACAACTGTAAAATTAGAAACGGACGAAAAGTGGGACGACCGCCACTTTATCTATATCCCCCCACGTGAGATGTTCTCTTTGTTCGAAGGTTTTATCGGTTTGAGCAGTAAGCGTGAAATTTCATTTGACCAAACGTATATCAACCTGGCACACGCGTTGTCACTCCCCATATTGCGTGAGTCGGAAGACAATCCGTTGAAACCGGCTATCGAGTTGCTGGAGCAGGAATTGCAGTTCAAGGTTTTGCAGATGAACGGACGTTTCTATATACAGACAGAAAAAGGGAACATGGAAGCGCACTTGGTGGCGGAAGGACTCCGCAAGCTGGCTTCCATCTTGTACCTCATACTGAATGGGGAAATCAATGCGGACACCATCCTGTTCTGGGACGAGCCCGAAGCCAACCTGAATCCGGCTCTTGTGAAAGTCGTGGCAAAGTTTATCCGCGTGCTTCAGGAATGCGGCTTGCAGATTTTCGTCGCCACTCACGACTACCTGCTTACACATACGCTTTCTCTCTATTCCGAATACAAGGAGCACACGAACATATCCGTCAAGTTCTTCGGCTTGAAAAAAGAAGATAAGGGAATTATGGTAGAGGAAAGCGAAACCTTGGCTGGCATACAGAACAATCCGATATTGGAGGAATATGCGGCATTTTACGATTTGGAACAGCAATTCATCAACAGATATGAGTGATTTTCAGGAAAGCGGTATAAGCTTCAAGTTCAGCTCTCCCCAATGGGCTGTTGTCAAGTATGATGAACATTTGGCACACAAAAAGGTAAGCAATGCCTTGCAACCTACCAAGGCGGTGGACTTCTTGGGCATTCACGATAACAGACAGCTGTTTCTGGTCGAGGTGAAGAATTACAGGGGGCATACGCACGATGCGGAAACTCAAGAGGTTCTTCAGGCAAAAGGCGACGAATTGATGCGCAGGATTGCTGTCAAAGTCAGGGACACGATTGCCACGGCAACCAATGCGGCACGTTTCTCAACCAACGATGAAGATTTTTTCACCCGGATTAACCGGTTGCTGCTTGACGGGCAGAAAAAGATAGTCATCATTGCCTGTATAGAACTGGATGTGGCAGATGAAAAAGGACATAAGGTTCGTATGAGTATTTGGATGCAAAAACTAAAGCAAAAGTTGTCTTGGTTACATGCCGCTAAAATTTCCATCAATCCGGTTGAAAATATTTCCGATGTATTGCCGGATACGGAAATCTCGTTCTTATAGTCTCCCGTCAGATTCTGGTATCCTTTGCCACCATTCTTTTATGCTCCCTTTTTATTGCGGATTGATTGCATAGCCTGTTTATGTATTGTTTTCTGAAAAATAAATCCTGTATTTTCCTCTTGTTTAAAGGGAAAAAGATATATTTGCAAAAACAGACCCGTTAATCGGTTTGTTGCCGAACGGAAAGTGTTTGCTCGAATGAAAATAGAATATATTATTGAGGTTGCAGTGATTTTCGGCGAAAAACGGAACTCCGGTACGAAACTTGATGCCTACATTTGCACTGTTAACAAAATGTTTCACTTAAAACCAATTGTTTATGGACTATACCCAAAAGATTAAGTTGCTGAACGAACTGATGCTCAATGCAACGCCGCAAAATGTAGATTTCACGCCGCAAAATGGCAATTATTGTGTGACGCTGATAGCTACGCGCCCTGTTCACACCTGGGGATATCAAAAACGTAATTTCAAGATTAAGGGACGGCTGGAAGAAGGCAAGACAATCTCTGCCGACTTGATAGCGGAAAATGAAATGCTTTTTGGAGTGGAAAATCTGCCTTACGTGGCACACGAGAGTGACCGTACCCCTATCTTCAAGATTATTCGTGCTTCCATTTTCTGCGCTTATGCGGGTTTGCAGCTTACGGACCTGCATCGGGGAATGCGGAAGATTGCCTGGTCAGATTATCCTTTCAAAAAATCGGATAAGGAAGAACAGGCAAAAGCGGAAATCAGATTCATGAAAAGGCTGGCATCGGTAATGACTGTTCCGGATCACTGTATGATAGGACGTTCCGTGGTGACCCATCTCACTTCCACCCGTTTGCGGGATGTTATACTGTACAACAAAGAGTACGAACCATCCTTATATGAAAAGATAAAGGATTCCATTGAATCCTTGTCTCACTTCATTCCGGCAAAAGACCATGCCGACAATGTGGTTCCCGATGTGTTTGTCTCCCAACAGGATTGGGAAAATCCCCGTGACACTTATGGGCATCAGGTCGTCATACTCAACGCCAAAAGCAAAAGGAAAGAGCAGTTCTGGTGGGATTACCTGAAACTCAATATTTTCTTGAGCGATTTGGAGTATTATTTCGGTTACTATATCTTGATGAACCGCTGGCAGATTCCGATGATCCAAAAGTGGATTGCCGAATACCGTGAAAAAGGTCTCTTCGAGTCCCAGCGTGCGAAAGATTATCTTTTGTTCTATTTGAAAGCCGGAGAAAAGACACCGGTTCGTGTCTTGAACTCCCAAGGAATACAAGTCAAAGTCAAGATGATTCCAAGATAAACAAGTAGCACACTGCCTCTTATTGGGAAAAGTCAAACATACATTGCTATCAGTATTTCTCTGCCGACAGTAATGTACAAATGTATATTTGATTTTTCCCTTTGTTTTTATGGGAGATATTTATATTTTTGCGCTTAAAAAATACCGTACGGTCGGTATTTTTTAAGCGCAAAAATATAAATATGGAATTGATTACTGGAAAATGGAGTAAAAGACATAGAGGAACATCTCTGTTTGAAATTCCACTTTCTGTTTGGGTTCCTCTATGTCGAACAAACCGACTAATCGGCTTATTTGAAAACAAATATAGCCAAAAAATAATATATGTATAAGAAAAAAGGGAAAAAGGCATCGTTCGTATTTATTTCATAAACGGAAATTTATAGTCATAAATGATTTAAGGATAATTGGGTAGGACATATTTAATAATGCTAAAAATGAACGTGTTTTCACTCAAAAGACCTACTTTTGTATGATACTAAAAAACAAGGTTATGAAAGGAGTAAAAGGCTCAGAAACAAAAAGATTAATCAGGGAAGCTGCATACAAACAGTTTCTGACAAAAGATTACAACACAGTTCCCCTGAAGGAAATAGAAAAAAGTCTGAATTTATCAAGAGGATGTATGTCGTATCATTATCCAAGCAAACAGGAACTGTTCATTGATGTAATCGATTTTTACATTTTCCACAAACAAGATGCCAAAAATAAGTTCAAGGATATATCTCATACCTCTCTGCTTGAATTTATTGATTATTACATAAAGAGGGTGGAGGAAACGATGGATGCAATGAAAGTCTATCTCATAGAAAAAGAGAAGACCAATATTACACGTGCATATCTTAACTTGATTTTGCAGGCAGAATATTTCTATCCGGGATTTAACGGGGCTTTCAACGAAATAACAAATAAGGAAATAAAATTGTGGGAAAGAATATTTGTGAGAGCTGTTGAAACCAAAGAAATAAGATCCGATGTTAATCCTTCTATATTGGCCTTGACATTTCGAATCCTGCTGTTTGGGAAATGTTTTCAAGATGCATTGGTGAATGGATTGCGAATAGAAGAACTGAAAGCAGTTCTTTATAATCAATATGAACTAATTAAAAATTGAACTAATGAAGAAAGATGTTTTTATTACTGGGCTGGCAAGCTTCTTTCCGAACTCTCCTGTTTCCAATGATGAAATGGAAGAGTTTTTGGGTCTCATTTCTGGAAAACATTCCAAAGTGCAACGAATAGTTTTAAAGCAAAATGGTATCAAACGGCGATACTATGCCTTAAACAAAAATCAGAAAATCACCCATACAAATGCGGAAATGGCGATGCTGGCTATACGAAAGTTGCTGGCATTAACCGATAAGGGTCAGAAGGATATTGAGTTGCTTGCTTGTGCTACTGCTACTCCTGACCAGATTCTACCTTCCCATGCGTCTATGGTACATGGGCTTTGGGAAGAGCCTGTTGAAATATTCTCTTCTGCCGGAGTTTGTCTGTCTTGTCTGCAAGCATTGAAAATAGCTTATCTGAGTATAGCCGCATCAGAAAAACAGAATGCAATATGTAGTACATCTGAATTGGTGTCAGCCATGCTTTTGTCCAAAAACTTCGACATCGAATATGAAAGATGCTGCAATTTGGGCACCAATCCATATATGGCTTTGGAAAAGGACTTCCTGCGCTTTATGTTAAGCGATGGTGCGAGTTGTGCGTTATTGGAAAATCATCCGGGAGAAAAAGGCGTATCTTTAAAGATTGAATGGATAGAAATGGATTCGTATGCCAATGAAACGCCTACCTGTATGTTCGCCGGAGCTGTCCGGAGAGAGGACGGCGAACTGAAAAGCTGGAAATCTTTCGAAAGTCAGGGATTGGTCAATGAGTCCCTCATGGTTATCAAACAGGATATTAAACTTTTAGGAACGAAGTTGATGCCTTTATGGATTAGACATATTAAATCATGCTTGAATAAACATGGTATGAGTTCTGAAGATGTGGATTATGTAATACCTCACTCTTCGTCAATGGTTATTTATAACAATCTCATAGAAGCGATGAAAAACGAAAGTTTTGAATTGTACAAAAAAGAGTGGTTTACCAATCTTACCTGGGTGGGAAACATCGGATCGTCAGCGATACTGGCTGCCTTGGATGAATTTAGTTCTACCCGTAAACTCAAATCCGGAGAAAAAATATTACTGCTTGTTCCTGAAAGTGGGCGTTTTTCTTATGGAACTGTATTATTAAGTGTGGTTTAAGTTTGGAAATAAACGATAAATAGCGTATTTTTGCGCAGATAAAAACGACATAGTATAGTATCATATATCATCTTTCAAACGAAAAGTGGAAAATTTCAAAGAGATAAGATGGAATATGACAGCTTGCGCTATATTAAGATATATAGCACAGGTGCGTCAGCTTCATCTCTAGGCATTCCACTGCCACGTTTGGGTTGTTGATTGCATCTGTGCTATTTCTTCTGTAATATAGCTGTAAGATGAACCCGAACTTGAAACAAAGGATTATTAAGGAGGCGTATAGGTTATTCATCGCGAAAGGTATGAAACAAACTTCATTTTGTGATGTGGCGTTTGCCGTGCATAAATCCAAGGGGGCCGTCATTCATTATTTCCCTTCCAAAAGATTGTTGGTGGACGCGGTTGTGAAAATGTGTTTTTTTCCTGCATCCCAACTTCCAACCGAAATAGGCTCAGCAGTAGAAAAGAATTGGGATGAGTTTCTAAGGCTGTACCGGAATCCGATAGAACGGGTGATAAACAGTTTTCCTGAACAATTGAATGGTAATGGCTTGATGCATTATATGCAGTTTGTATCTTCCGCCCACGAGTATATGGACGATTTTTCTCAAATGTACCAGGAACTTTTTGCCAAGGAACAGGACTTCCTTTCAAATATGGCTTGCAACCATAAGATGTGTGTAAACGATACTGTGGAATTCAGCAGGCAGATATTGAACACCTCCATCGGTAAGACGTTTTTGGGTATGTTCTTAAAAATGTAATCTCAACGTTTGTATTTCTTTCCCTTTTTTGAGCCATAACATTGGCCTTTAGGCAGATAAGCTGTTAAATATCATTTGCTGAAACAAATTCTCCTTTCATTATTCTTGGAAAAAACTTATCTTTGCAAAACAAACCGACTGGTCGGTTTATTTTGCAAAGGATTTTTAATTGAGTATAACTAATCAGAAAAGGAAGTAGATAATTGAAAAGCTGGAATAAATTGTTGGGACAATCTTTATGTTCGCAACCTCTTCTCGCCCCAATAGCGGTCGGGTACATCACCAAAATTATAATCATAAGCTGTATTGTATACGCCGGTATCCATGAATGGAAAGAGATGAAGGCCCGGGAAGTGGAAGTCCGGGGAATCAACCGTCAGAAACATGACATGAATGATATATATGTGGAAATGCTTAGCCTTTCTTTATTGTGTGAAACCTTCATGGAATGGAACGAGCAGGATTTTCTTACATTCCGCAAACGGAAACAGCATATTGACAGCTTGTTATATGAATTTAACAACAGCAATCCCAACTCACACATGGACAGTATCCGTACTTTATGGAAAGACAAGGAACTGTATATGCAAAAAATCATATCTCTGGTGCATAAACAGGAAGAGGTCAGTCAGGAAATTGCGGCACAAATTCCGGTTATTGCCAGACAAAGTGAACGGGAAACCAATAAAAGGGGGGGATTGCTGAAGAGGCTGTTCAGAAAACGTGATAAGGCGGATTCCCCCTCCACGGCTTCCATGCTTTATGCACTCAACCAAAAGGTAGTGGGCGAACATCAGGCATATACCCGGGAACTGGCTGAGCAGACGAACTATTTAGCCGGAAAGAACAGAATGTTGAACAGGCAGCTACAGCAGATGATTGTACACATGGACAAGGCGGCAAGAACAGAGCTGAAGAAACGGGAAGATAGGATTGCAAAGGCTGAGAAACAATCATTTGCCGTAGTCATTGGTTTGACGGCATTCATGATACTGTTATTAGTAGGGTCTTATCTGGTTATACACAGGTATATGATACGCATAAACCGCTATAAAAGAAGATTGGAGGATACGGTCCGGCAGTTGAGGCAGACTGTCGTTGAAAACAAGAAGCTGATTGAAGCAAGAAAAAAAATCATGCTGGCGGTGACGCACGATTTACGTTCTCCGCTTGCCACCATCAGCAGCTATGCGGAATTGCTTGCCACGGAGAGGAGGACGTTGAAACGTAAGGAGTATAACCAAAATATACGGCAGGTGGCAGAATATATGGCTTCCATGCTGAATGCCCTGCTGGGATTTTTCCGTTTGGAAAGCGGCAAGGAAAAAGCCAGTCCCGCCCCGTTCAGGTTATGCTCTGTCATTGAAGTATTGGAAACGGATTTCCTGCCGTTGGCGGCAGGAAAGAACTTGTCCTTAAACATGGAAAGTGCCGGGGATGCGGTTGTTGTCGGGGATAAAAAAAGAATAATCCAGATAGGGAGCAACCTGTTGTCAAATGCGATTAAATTTACAGAACAGGGAACGGTGACATTACGTACGCGATTTGAAAAAGGGATATTGGCGCTTACGGTGGAAGATACCGGAACCGGTATGGATGACGAGGAGCAGGCGCGTATTTTTACGGCATTCGAACGGCTTCCCAACGCGATTGCGGAAGAAGGGGTCGGCCTTGGGCTTTCAATAGTCAAAAGCCTGGTCGAGTTGCTGGAAGGCAGGATAGAGCTGACAAGCCGGAAAGGTGTAGGCAGCCGTTTTACTGTCTACTTGCCCTTGCCTGTGGCAGAGGAAAGTGTGAACGGCAACGACAAGGACAGGATTCCCATACAGCCGTTTACGGTTCTGGTATTGGACAATGACACCGTCTTGTTGGCTGCGATCAGGGAAATGTTCGCGCATCATGGAGTCACTTGTACGGTATGTGAGAATACACGTGACTTGATGGAACATGTACGTTGCCAAAGCTATGACCTGTTGATTACGGATTTGAAAATGCCACAGATGAACGGGTTTGAGGTGCTGAAACTCCTGCGCATGGCAAAAGTGGGAAATTCAAGGAGCATTCCGGTCATAGCGGCAACCGCTTCGGGGAGCTGCAAGGCGGAAGACCTGCGTGAGGCGGGGTTTTCGGCTTGTTTGAAAAAACCGTTTTCGGCTGAGGAATTGTTGCAGGTATGCGCAGAATGCTTAGGAAACGAAAGGCAGTTGGAACAAATTGATTTCCATACTCTGTTGGAGCATGGAGACAAAAAGGCGATGCTTGATACCTTGATTGAGGAAACCGCAAAGGATATGGAGGCGGTGGCTGAGAGTGCGGAAAAGAATGATCACGAGGCACTGAAGGAGTGGGTACACCATCTGACATGCTCATGGGAGATTATTCATGCCGGTAAACCGCTACGTGAATTGTTTGCGCTGCTTCAGGGTTCCGGGGAGCTTTCGGTTGAAGAATTGAAACGGACTGTTCAAAAAGTATTGGATAAAGGAAAAGAAATAATTTATTTGGCACAACAGGCAAAGAAAATCTATGAAAGTGATTGTTATTGAGGATAATATCTTGTTCTGTGACTATATCTGTAGTCTTTTGCAAAAGGCGGACTTTAAGACAATGAAGGCACACGGGCTGGCACAGGCAAAAAAAATGATTAGGGGTTCCATCCATGAGGATGATATGGTATTGGCGGATTTAAGGTTGCCGGACGGGGAAAGTACCGCCTTGTTGAAATGGATGAGGGATAACGGGTACATGCATCCGTTCATAATGATGACCAACTATGAGGAGATACATTCTGCCGTCCATGCCATGAAATTAGGTGCGGAGGATTTTATCCTCAAACCACTGGTTGAAGACAAGCTGTTACCCGCCATAAGAAAGATAAAAGCGGCAAACGATACTTTTTCCAAAGTGATTTACGAACGCAGGAGTGCCTCTTTTTGCGAATTGAACCAATATATCCACCTGGTTGCACCAACAGACATGACAGTGTTGATACTGGGGAACACGGGAACCGGAAAAGAACATCTGGCAAATAAGATACACAGGAGGAGTCTCAGAGCCAACAAACCGTATATTAAGGTTGACTGTGGCAGTTTGTCCAAAGATCTGGCCGCTTCCGCCTTTTTCGGCCATGTCAAGGGAGCCTTCACAGGGGCTACCGAGGAAAAGGCGGGGTATTTCCTGGAAGCGCAGGGAGGCACCTTGTTCATGGACGAAGTGGAGAATCTCTCAATAGAGACACAACGGATGTTGTTGCGTGCCATGGAGGAACGGAGCTATCGTCCGGTGGGCGGGAAACAGGACAGGCGGATGGATGTGCGTATCATCGCGGCAACCAACGAGGACTTGTTCCAGGCGGTGGCCGAGAAACGTTTCCGCAAAGACTTGTTGTATCGTTTCCATGACTTTACGATTACCGTACCTGCGCTGCAAAATTGTTTGGAAGACATACTTCCCCTGGCGGATTTTTTCAGGGAACAGTCTTGTGCGGAACTCCGGAAAGAGGTGGTGGGTTTTGACGGACCGGCAAAAGAAATGCTGTTGGGGTATAGCTGGCCGGGAAATGTCAGGCAGTTGAAACAGGTTGTTTATGCGGCGGTATTGATATGCAAAGGAAATTTGATAACTCCCGATTTTTTACGGTTGAAACAGACGGAAACGGATGCTCCGAATTCTGCCAAGAAAAAAAGGATAGACAAATGTTTGCAGAAAGACGAGAAAAGGAACATTGAACAAATCAAGACGGCAATATCCATATCCAAAGGAAACCTGACACAAGCGGCGGCGTTGCTGGGAATAAGCCGCCCCACCCTTTATAAAAAAATGAGCATACATGGTATTAGCAAATAATGTGTTAAGAGGACAGGCGGATGGATATTGCCAGAACAGTTTCCCCCTTCATCAAAGGAAAATCGAATTTGTCTTGCCAGCCGCATTTCCTACACTTTTTTCGTGAAAATTTTCCTTGCGGCTTCGCCGTGGAAAATTTTCACGAAAAAGAATGCGGCGGCAATCCAAATTCGATTTGAGAAACGATTACAGGGGCAAACTGCGACCGACGTGACGCATGGATAAAAAATATCGGATATTGAGGAAGGCATATCTCATACCCCACGAAATCCCACATGTACCGTTCGGGGTATAGGTCTCACAAGAATCTTTTCGCAAAAATAAAAGAAGCCATGAGAAGACAGGGGGCTTCAGCTCCCTCCGCTCTGCATGGTTCCGCATTGTTTGTTCCGCCTGCTCCTTCTCCTGCCATACATACCGCTTCTCTTTTTTCTTGTCGCATATTTCTTTTTGCCCGGCTTTCCCCCTGTTCGCCGACATTCCACCCTCATCTGAAAACCACTTTTTCGGACATCTGATGACATTTGATGACATCTGATGACACCTTTTTGAAAATCAGCGTTTTATTCAAATTTAGCCTATACATTTGAAGCGTCAAAGCAATTTATTAACCCCTAAAAGGAAAATGTATGGCACAGGAAAAGAACCTGAACGAAAAGCCTAAACGGACCCGAAAACCGAAGGCTAAGAATGATGCACTTCCGGTGGAGCAAATCACCGAACTGATGCTGGTCCATAACAAGAGCGACCCGAAAAATGGTGTGCAGGTGGTCAGCGAGATTGATAAGGACGGGAAAGCAAAAACAGTCCCGGCGGACGAGAAGAATGAGAACTCATTCCTGAAATTCGACAAGAATTCGAGCATTCTCGAAAATTTCATCAAGAATTTCTGGAGCCAGCTCAAGGAACCGACCCATTTCCGCCTTCTCCGCATGACCTTCCACGACTACAAGATGAACAAGCAGGCCATCAAGGACCTGGCGGAAGGAAAACAGACGGACGCGGTGAAAGAGTTCCTCAAGCGCTACGAAATCCGTCCGAGAGAAAACAAGAAGGAACAAAGTGCGAACAGACAAGAAGAGACAACAATGGCAAAAAAAGAAACGCAACCGCAGGAGCCCCTGCAACAGAGTGAGGTACAGCAGGCGGCACAGCAGCAACCGCAAGCACAGCAGCAACCGCAGGAGTCGCAAGGACCGCATTACCGGTATAATGAGAACATGGTCAACTGGGAGGAGTTGGAAAAGGTCGGAATCTCAAAGGCTTCGCTGGAACAGCAGGGACTCCTTGATTCCATGCTGAAGGGCTACAAGACCAACAAGCTGGTGCCCCTGACAATCCATCTTTCCGGTTTGCTGACAGCCAAACTGGATGCAAGGCTCTCACTCATCCCGCAACAGGATGGACAGGTGGGACTGGCCATTCACGGCATACGCAAGGAGCCGCAGTTGGAACGCCCTTATTTCGGATTCAACTTCAGCGAGGAGGACAAGAAGAACCTGCGTGAGAGCGGCAACATGGGGCGTGTGGCGGAACTCAACCTGCGTGGCAGTGAATATACCCCCTGCCTGATCTCCATCGACAAGAACACCAACGAGCTGGTCGCTGTCCGCCAGGAGCATGTCTACATCCCGCAGGAAGTGAGCGGGGTAAGGCTTACGGACGAGGAAATCAGGTTGCTGAAGGAGGGACAGCCCGTCAAGGTGGAGGGCATGACCTCCAAGGCGGGAAAGGGGTTCGACGCCACGCTCCAGTACAGCGCCGAGCGCAGGGGGCTGGAGTTCATCTTCCCGAAAAACCAGATTTTCAACGAGCGTTCCATCGGGGGCGTGCCGCTCTCGCCCACCCAGATAAAGATGCTCAGCGAGGGGCATACCATCCTGGTGGAGGACATGAAGTTCAAGAACAGAAACGGGACATTCTCCTCATTTGTCACGATAGACCAGACAACGGGACGCCCGAACTACACCCGCCACAACCCGGAAACGGGGGAGATCTATATCCCCAAGGAAATATGCAATGTGCAGTTGACACCCGAGGACAAGGAAACCCTGCGCAAGGGACAGGCGGTCTATCTGGAAAACATGATCGGACGTACGGGAGAGGAATTCTCCTCGTTTGTCAAACTGGACATGAATACCGGAAGGACGATGTATTCACGCACGCCGGACGGGTTCAACGAGCAGCAGGCGCCACGCATCCCGGCGGAGGTTTACGGTCATGTGTTCACGGCACAGGAAAGGGCGAACCTTCAGGATGGAAAGACCATCCTTGTCGAAGGGCTGAAAAACAACGGGCAGTCCTTCAGCTCCTACCTGAAAGTCAACCCCTATTCAGGACAGTTGCAATATTTCCAGGAGAATCCGGATATCCGCCGGGATACTTCCCGTCGTGCCGCACAGACGGAGACCGCACAGGGGCAGCAGCAGGAACAGAAGAAAGGCGCTTCACAGGCGGTATAACCCGGCCAAAGGGAAACAGAACGAATTACACAAACCTAAAATCCCCGAATCGTATGAATACGAATCAGAATGCCCGCCACATCTATAAGGCGGAAGACATTGACTGGAACGGTCTGGAGGCCGCTGGCATCAGTAAAAAACAACTGGAAACCAGCGGTGACATGGAACTGTTGCTGCAAGGCAAGGAAACGGAAATCGTCCCGTTGAAACTCCGCACACCGGTCATCAGCCTGACGATGGACGCCACGCTGAAGCTGGTACCTGACGGCAACGGCAGACCGGTCATGGAAATAAACGGTCTCCGTCAGAAGGAGACACCGGAAATTTAACCGGGAAACAACAGGTTTAACCCACGTTCCGTGCCGCCAGAAACGGCACGGAACATCAAAAAGAAAAAGAATATGATAGCGATAGTGACTGACAAGCCCAATGTGGGCAGAGAGATAGCAAGAGTTCTGGGAGCAGACAGAAAAGAGAACGGATACATGACCGGAAACGGATACATGGTGACATGGACATACGGCAACATGCTTTCCCTGGCGATGCCGAAAGATTCCGGTACGTCATGGGTGGAGCGGGAGGACTTCCCCCTGCTGCCCCCTCCTTTCCTGACGGTAAGGCACGTCAAGACGGATACGGGATGGAATCCCGATATCAATGCGGTACTCCAGTTGAAGGTGATAGCCAAGGTGTTCGACGCGTGCGACACCATCATTGCGGCAACCGACGCTTCCCGTGAGGGGGAAATGCTGTTCCGGTATCTTTACCGCTTTCTGGGATGCAAGCAACCCTGCCTCCGCCTGTGGATCTCATCCCTGACGGACGAGGCCATCACCAGAGGCATGGAAAACCTCCGCCCATGCGCCCTGTTCGACAACTTGTTCCTGGCGGCAGACAGCCGCAACAAGGCCGACTGGCTTCTGGGGGTCAATTCAAGCTATGCCGTCTGCAAGGCGGTAGGCTTCGGAAACAATTCGCTGGGCAGGGTGCAGACCCCTGTACTGGCGGCCATAAGCGGACGGTACCGGGAGAGGGAGAACCACATTCCCGCTGACAGCTGGCCCGTGTTCATCAGCCTCTGCAAGAACGGGAAAATAATGAAGATGCGCCACGTGGAAGACTTGGGGAACCGCCGGGACGCCCTGGAACTGTACGAGGACTGCAAGGCGGCAGGGTATGCACGTGTCACGGCTGTCGGCAGCCGGACAGAGGAAATCGGCGCGCCGGCCCTTTATAACCTGACCGAGCTTCAGAAAGATGCGAACCGTTACCATAACCTGACGGCCATACGGGTACAGGAAATCACCCAGAGCCTGTACGAGAAAAAACTGATCTCCTGTCCGCGCACTTCCAGCCGCCTGCTGCCCCGGGATGTGTATGACATGTTACCTCCGGTTATGGAGAAGTTGCTGTCCGGCAAGGATTTCCGCCAATATGCCGGTATGGTTAACCTTACGGCAAGGAAAGGTATGACCGGGACACAGGATACGGCGGAGCACCATGCCATTGTCATCACCGGCGTACAGCCCGGCGAGCTGGACAGGGAGGAAAGGCTGGTTTACACGCTCATTGTCGGCAGGATGCTGGAAACGTTCATGCCACCGTGTAAGGTGGAATACACAACGGTTGAAACGGTATGCGCCGCACGCAAGTTCCGAATCCGTACATACCGTATCCTGGAAACGGGATGGCTCGGTGTTTTCCAGAGGGAACACCTTGTTTCAGAAAACTGTGTCCTCTGCCCCGTTCCACCTGAACTTTTGCGGGAGGAGACGCTGCCGGTGGCGGGATGCAGCCTCATACACAGGAAATCCCTGCCTGTTTCCCCCTATACGGACGAGGAATTGACGGACTATATGGACAAGGCCGGACTGGGAACCGTATCCACACGTACGAACATCATCCGTACGCTTCTGGACCGCAAATACATCCGCTATTCGGGCAGGTACATCATCCCGACCCCCAAAGGCCTTCTTTTATATGAGACGGTACGTGGAATGAAAGTGGCGGAAGCCTCCCTCACCTCCGGTTGGGAAACGGAACTGGTACGCATAGAGCGGGGGGAGCTCACGCAGAAGGAGTTTCTGGACGGCGTGCTGGAAACGGTAAATGAGGTGACCGGAGAGATATTCCGGAACCATCCGGAAGAAGCCCGGCCACATGGCTCCATGTAAGCGGTTGCCGACATGTCAGGGTACAAGAGAGGTGCGGACTAGGGTCCGTGCCTCTCTTTTTATATGTGCAAGATACGTTTTCCGCTTTTAAGCGGCAAAGGTCTTGGATTGCCTCGTTTTTGCCACAAGGCGGCCCCCCTTGGGGGCTTGGTTGGCTAAAAGAAAATCATCCTCGCTTCGCTGCGGTATTTTCTTTTGCCAAGCCTTGCGCAAAAAGGCAATCCAAGGGCCGGAGGCCTATAAAATCGGGAAAACATATCCCGATGGGATTATTTATTCATTCTTAAAAAATTAAAGACATGAAACTGCAACTCATCGAAAACATCTGCAAACAAGTGGTCTCACTGGTTCTGCTTGCAGGAATATGCCTGCTCTACAGCAAAGGTATCATTCCCGTGTATCTGCTCGTCCTGTTCCTTTTGTCGGGAACTCTGGTCAGTCTTATCTTCAGGACATTCACCTTCATCCTGAAAACAATCCTTGTCCTGATTGCCATGGGCATGCTTGTATAATCATTAAATGCTGAAGATATGAGAACTTTTACATTTACCCCGTCGGCTCCGGTCATGCCGGCTGCATGGCCCACCACAAACCGTGTGAGACCTGTAAAAAGACGGATTCCCGATACGACGGACGGACCGAAACGTATCGGCTACTATCTGGAGCCCTTGAAAGGCATCGCATCGAATCCGGACAGGCAGAGAATCCTGAAGGATTTTTTCAAGGAAACCCATGTATAACATTTTAAATTTTACCATTATGTTTTTTCAAGCAATCAACCAAATGATTACAGCAGGCACAGACCTGAGCATCAACATCAGACGAGTAAACAACAACCTGACGGTGGCCGTTGTTCCCAGACGGTCAGGAGTAAAGGATGGGGAACGCATCGTTCCGCTCATCCTGAACGGCACGCCGGAAGAGCTGGACACAGGCTTCCTGCAGGCTGTCGGCACACCTTTACAGAAAGCGCAGGGCATCCTTACCAACCTGGAAACATTCGAGAAGCAGGCGGAACAAGCGGCCTCACAAAGCAAAGCCGCCAGGTCTGCGGTGGAGAAAGAGTCCAAAGAGGTCCGCGAGAAACGGGAAAAGATGGAAAAATTGCTTAAGAAGGCGGAGGATGCCATGACCGGCAAACGCTATTCCGAAGCGTTGATATGGCTCAAGCAGGCAAAGGTGCTGGCACTTCCGGACAAGCAAGCGGAAATCGACGATAAAATGGCGGAAGTGCAGAAAAAGGCATCGGAGGGAAGCCTGTTCGGTATGGAACAACCGCCAATGCCCAAGCCACAGCCGGCTCCACAACAAACTGCATCGCAACCGGTGGTAGCCCCGGCACCGCAATACCGGAGCGGAGAGCAAATCCCGATGTTCTTGACCGAGCAGCCGTCTCCGGTTCCGCAACCCGTCTCACAACCGCAAACGCCTCAACCGGCAGTATATCCCGGACAGCCGCAAACGCAGCCCGTACAATACGCGCAGCCTGCACCACAACCGCAAGGTATCCAGTTCCATCAACCGGTACAGATGCCGCAACCGCAGATAGACGGAAAGCAATGGATGCAACCGGCTCCGTCACAGTATGCACCGGTGCAGGAGGCTGTAATGTACAACTTCGACAAGGACTGCGAGGATGACCGGGAAATGCTCAGGGAAGACCCGTACGCGGAATATCCGGACTTCCCGAAGGAATGCCGCATGACGGACATGGCACAAATGGACATGGTATATTGTTGAACCTTATAAAATAGAAAAATTATGGCACTTGAAATCAAAGGATTACAGAGAATTTTCAAATTCAAGAAGGACTCCAAGGAACTGGTATTGAGCGATCCGGACAGCAGCCTGTCCGTAAACGAGGTGATGGACTTCTACTCCATGACCTATCCCGAACTGACAACGGCGACCGTTCACGGGCCGGAATGGGAGGAGGACAAGGCGGTCTACCGCTTCAAGACAACCATCGGAGTGAAAGGATAAGCGTATGGGCAAGAGAAAGAAAAAGGAGGACAAACCATGCAGACTGCTATCAGAATCAGCCAAGGAAAACCTGGCGGAACTCATTATCCGCTCGGCCGGCCCGTCAGACATCCGAAGAGGAACAGCGGGACAAAAAAGGAGGATACTGCCGCCACCGGGAAGCGTCATGATTTTCTGACAGATAAAATTCCTCCCCTCGCACCGGATTTTTGGCATAAAGACGGATATGACGGTTCCCCGGTCAATCTCACGACACCGGAGAATTTTGACTATCTCTACCAATCGGCATCGAACTATGCCGGACTTATGGGTATAAAGCTCCCTTTCCGATACAGGAAAGGGGGCAGCCCCCGTCTGAAAATCACCGAACTGTACAAGGCGATGGACGAGAGCGTGCCGGAGTGTGTCAATCTGGAAGAGAAAGAAGGAAGGCTCCATTTCTGTCTGTTCCGCCATCACGACTGGCCGGAACCCGAGCTGTTCTGGATTCCCATCGACTTTACGGAACGGCTTCCCGTACCATTGAGGAACATTGTCAGGGAGTTCATCCGGCAATTCGTCCGGCATCACGGAGTCTGCAATGTCACCGAGGCGTTTTGCTATGACTTCGCCATAGAGGAACTGGAAGACTGGGAAAACCGGGATTCCGACGCCTCCCCGAAAGAAATCAGGGCGAACAGGCGGCTGGCGGATTCCTACCAGTCAGGAAAACGGGCGAAAGCACTCAAACGGATGTCGGGAAAACCGTTCTGCAACTCTCTGGAAGAGGCTGTACGGAATTACCGGACAAAAAAGGGGAAGGAACAAAAACTGCTGGAATTGATAAGGGAGGGTATGGCACTGATTACCCCGGAAAGCCCGAGCCTCACAGATTACCTGTACGATTGGGCGTATGAGGAGGAGCGTGATTTTTACCCGGTGGGAATGGAAAGCCAGGTCATGCTGGTCTACTCTACCGATGACACGCTGGCTGAATGCATGAAAGGGTTCATGAACTCGGACTACCAGGAGACTTATGCCCTTACCCCGGTCACATACAGGTTCCTGACACCGGAAACGGACTGTCTCTTCCAAATGGACGACTACCCGGAAAGGCTTTCAAAATGGCTGGCACGTTTTACAAGACATATAGCTGACAACTTCTAAAATGAACGATATGAATGAACTGACCAATAAATTGCAACAAGTGATGGTGCCCAAGGCGGCACTGATCGCGTATGAATACCATGAGAACCACTATGGGAGCGGAATGCATTACCTCGAACTGCGTCCCATCAATGACAGGGGCAGGATGGAGGCTGCCATGCCCGTCACCTATGAGTTCATGGACTCCCTGGTGGAATCCTATACGGATGACCGGCGGAACGTGCCGCACGGGAAAATCCCCGCCAACATGCTGTGGTGTGATACCCGAAAGGGGCACGAAAGGTACATCTGGTACAATCCTCCGGGAAAACGGCAGATGTTCTTTGCCGGAAGCCTGAATATTCCTGATGGGACATTCCATGTGCCCGGCGTGATCTACAAGGTTTCCGGTGACAGGCTGGACATTTTCTCCTACAAGGGGGAAAAACCGGCGGAAAACAGCCCGCTTTTCCTCGCCCCTTTCTTCAATGTCACGGGCAGCAGTGTCTGTCTGGGAAACGCCGCGTTGACTCCCCCGGAAGACATGACTTTCTCAAAACTCCTCGAGTATTGGGAAAAACGTTTCTGGCTCAGCGAGTTCTCCCATCTGGGAGGAAGCAGGAACCCGACCGTAAGCAACCTGGTCTCGGTAACGGAAAAGGCACGCGCCAATCCGTTTGACGAGAACGAACTGAAACCCATGAACAAACAACTTAAAGACTTACTGGCATGAAAAAGATTCATTATACAGACAGGTACCTGCTCAACCCCTACCATCCCGTGACCGTCTTCGTAATCGGTGCGGGCGGAACAGGCTCACAGGTGGCCACCGGCCTGGCGCGGATGAGCGTGGCATTGCAGGCACTCGGACATCCGGGACTGCACGTGACGGTCTTCGACCCCGATACCGTCACGGAAGCGAACATCGGACGCCAGCTGTTCAGCGGATCGGAACTCGGATTGAACAAGGCTGCGGCACTTGTAACCCGCATCAACCGTTTTTTCGGCTTCTCGTGGGAGGCAAAGGGGCAGCGTTATCCGCTGAAAGCCTCCGCAGACCGGGAAGAACCCGCCCTGGCGAACATCATCGTCACCTGCACCGACAACATCCGCTCCCGGATGAACCTCTGGCGGTTCCTGAAGAAACACCGGGAACACACTTCCAACAACGAGCGGGCGCCCATATACTGGATGGACTTCGGCAATGCCCGGACCACCGGACAGGTTCTGATAGGGAACATCCGTGGCAAGATTCTCCAGCCCGTCTCCAACGAATACCTGCCCGTTCCCCGCATGAATGTCATTACCGAAGAGGTACGCTACTCCACCATCAAGGAAAAGGATTCGGAGCCGAGCTGCTCGCTGGCGGAAGCCTTGCAGAAGCAGGACCTTTTCATCAATTCCATACTGGCACAAACCGGCTGCGACATCCTGTGGCGTATGCTCAGGGAAGGAAGGACATTCTACCGGGGGGCCTATCTCAATCTCGATACACTACGGATAAATCCCATCCCGGTATAGACAACGAACGTCAGTTTCCTTTATGCCATGGCAAGGATGCATAAAAGGAAACTGACGGTTCCTGATTATTCCCGCCGTGCGGTTCAGCCTTTCAGCCGCACGGCACTTGCCACTCCCTTGTCTGTCATGACCAGCTCGTACCGGTCCAGCCTTTCATAAAGTTTGCCCAATGTCTTGCATCCATATCTCCTGACCTTGAATTTGGGCATCATTTTTTTCAATGCGCCGCCGATCAGCGAAAGGGACACCTCCCCTTTGCCGTCAGCCGCTTGCTCAAAAGCCTTGTCAAAATACTCCATGTCCCTTCGGATAAAGAATTCGGGAGTATTGTCCGAAACCTTGTTTTCCTTCCGGTCGGCATACAGGAACACGGAACAGGACCGTACCAGCGATACGGGAGTCTTGCCCTCCCCATATCCCAGCACCTTCAATCCGGCTTCCCGTATCCGTTGGGCAAGCAGGCTGTAGTCACCGTCACTGGCTACCAGACAGAAACAGTCCGCCCGCCCGTCACGAAGGATATCCATCGCGTCTATGACCAGCGCAATATCCGTCGTGTTCTTTCCGGAAGCATGGGAGGAAGCCTGTACAAGCCTGAATCCATGCTCCCGGGCAGTTTCCTTCCACGCGGAAAGCGCTTTCCTCGTCCAGTCTCCATAAATTCGTCTCACGACGGCATCCCCATAACGGGAAACAAAGCCCATTATATCCTCCATCTTCTCAAAGGAGGCGTTATCCCCGTCAATAAGGACCGCAACGGCATATCTGGAATTGGTATTTGTCTTCATAACAATCGTTTATAAGACAAAGTTAGCACAACTTCCGCATATCCACATTCTCCCGTTCAGTTTTTCTTTCCCCGTTTCTGCAAAAAATCCTGTATATCCGAACTCCTGTAGAAATTCTTGCCGTTCTCATCCGTTTGGTAATAGCGGATCAGTCCTTTTTCCCGGTAACGGGCGACTGTCCGCAGCGACACGTTGAGCAGCCTGGCTATGTCATAGTTGTCCAAAAGCTCGTCACCGTTCAAGAACTCTTTCACACGTCCCATCCTGTCCAGTTTCTTCTCTATGCGGTCAAACCCTTCCACTATGGTCATTATCATTTTCTCGAGCACTTCATTGTCTATATACATCATGGCATGTATCTCCTGTATTTTAAAGGTTATTACTGAAATACCCTTTCTTGTGCGCACTCTCAAGAGTATATGCCATCTTTAGTGAAAAATCTATGCCGTACTGTCCGCTTCTGTTTATATGAATATCATATCATTTTGATAATCAAGTCTGTATAATCTCAAAATTATTGTTGGAGGATAACAAGTGTAAATTTTTGAAGTGTAAAACTGTAAAATCCGAATGTAAACTTTACAATTTACAGAAAATACCCCGCCTGTTTTCGCCAAATTCGGGCAAGCAGATGGCGTTTCCATACCAGGCGTTTTACTCTTGCCGGCGAAGGCATCTGAAAGGTCCTGGCAAGAAATACGGCACCCTCCACTTTGGCACCGGCCCTTTCCAGGTTATGGGCGTATTCCAGCAGGCTGGTCCCGCTGGTCAGCAAGTCATCGACAATCACGACCCTCTTCCCATACAGGGCGTTTGACATCATATAGTTGGCGGTATTTATTTCGGAACGTTTTTCTGAAGTATGCTTGCACTCCCTGCTTTCTGTAATACATATCAGGTCCAGTCCTGACCGGGCATAACCATGAGTTTCCAAAAAACCGGCAATGCCGGAAAAACGTCTGTAATAACGGTAGGAAGTGCTGCATGGCATGAACATAGCCGTAACATCCCTGTCGGTGGAAAGAATCCGGAATGCCTGAGAAAAATACTCCGTGCAATCATCTTTCCCATCCTTGAAGTCATACACTTCCTGCACAAATGCAGACTGGTCGTCACAAAGCCAACTTTCAAAACGTTGTGGAAAATAATAACCGGCAAACACGCAGCGGATTTCTCCGAATGCGAACAACCGCAACGGCCGGGCCTTGTCAAACAGTTCCGGATAAGTCAAGGCATACAACAGGGGCGCATAGGGATTCCCGGCTATAATGGCATACCGCATCAGTTTCTCCCTGTCTTCCCGTTCACCGCAGGCCGCCGCATATTGGCAGAGAACCTTGCCGCACGTCTTTCTCCAATATCGCCCGTACATCCAAAGGGCAATACCGACAAAAAGCACCATTACATTGATTATCAATTCCATATCGTTTTACTTGGAATGGCCGGATTGTCCGGTCGGGGATAAATTTAGTGCTTTTTGAGATAAAAATCCGCTGCTTCTTTCTTCTTTTTCGAAAGTCCTCCAATAATCCGCACCTGACATTTGATGACATCTGGTGACTTTTGGTGACAACCTTTTGGCAATGAATTTTCTCTTCCATATTTTCGTATCTGACAAAAAAGTAAAGTTTATGGAGTTTGTTTGTATCGAGGCTAAAACATTCATGGAAATGAATGAGGCTCTGGAAGCCGTTGCCAAAAAAATGTGTGAGACATGCGGGAAAGATACACATGGTATGGACGACTGGATTGACAACCAGGAGGCTTGTATGCTCATGGATGTCTCCCCCGGAAAGATGTTGCAGCTTCGCAGAAGCAGGAGCATCCCTTACAGCTATATAGACCGTAAGGTGTATTACAAGCGTCAGGATATTATCCGTTTTATGGAGAACAACATTCATCAAGTAATCCAAAAAATACAATGATCCAATCCATGCTGACTAAAGAAAACCCTGAGATAGTACGTTTTTTCCGGAACATAGACATCCTGTCCGGAATACTGCACAAGCAGGAGGAGAAATTGCGTCCGGTTCTGAACGGAGAACGTTACATTACGGACTATGAGCTTGCCGAACAGTTGAAACTGACACGCAGGACGCTGGCAGAGTACAGGATAAACGGCAAACTGCCTTACTACAAGATAGGAGGCAAATTACTATATAAGGAGAAGGACATCCTTGCTTTGCTGGAAAGAAACAGGGTGGAGGCGTTTGATGACCGGTAATGTACGTTTGGGGAATATCCTGACTTTAAGTGCTTCCTTATACTGTCCAATGTAAGATATAGTCAAACAGAATTGGTTTGCAAAAATAAATTCAATCCATAGCTGAAATACAGATAGTTGTGGGAAATAGAACTTGCAATGTATTTCCATTTGACTATAAATGGACCAAGGAATCTTTTAAAAACAGATTCTCCTTGGTGGATTTTCTTTGGGGGATATATCCAGGTTGGGGAATAAAGGTTTTCCACCTTGGAATCAAGCAGTGTTCCGCATTTCTATTTCTTACCTGCAAAGGTAGCCTTTTGCCCCTGATCGAGCAAGGCGGTCCTTTGGACCGGTTGGCTGAAAAAATCATCCTCGCTTCGCTGCGGTATTTTTTCGCCAAGCCTTGCACAATCAGGGCAAAAGACAAACGGATGCATATAAGAAAAGAAATACCGGCTTTACCAAAGCCGGGCATGTTTAACCACAAAATGAAAAAGACCATGATCCAAACAAAAAACAAGTATTGCAAGGAAACGTTCATCCGCTTGAACTACTGGTATGACCGGATGCACGGGCTTGTCCGGGAAGACATAGAGAAAGTGAACGCAATGGTGGAACACATCGAAAAGACACGTTCCGACCGGTATCCCCGTACAGGTGACAGCCTGTTCCTTATTTCCGGATACGGTGAACGTTCCCGACCGTTCTTCGTAGATGCCGTGTATGGAGATAACATCGTGCTCCGGAATTTTTCCCGTGTCCCGTTCGTGTCCCGGGATAAAAAGGGCATCAAATGCGATATGCATGGCGGTGAGTGTGTGTTGGTAAAGGCAGGCGATGTAAGGTTCAAGGCATGGACAACCGGCCGTTTCAAGCATTGGGGGCATTACGGGGCATGTGAAAACGGGGAGGTTTACTACGATGCGAAAATAGCCCTGTGGGAGTGTGGCGCACCTGAACAGCCGGAAAGCCGGGAATGGTTCAAAATCCATATCCGCAAAAACACCCGGCCGGGCGGGGACATGTACACCGGAGAAATATCCTGCAAGGATGAGGATGGACTCAGGCAATTTGTCGACGACCATGAAGGTTTCATATTCGCAGAAGAGGATTCCCCGGAAATGGTCATGCTATGTTTCAGGCATTCCGACATGAGGATTTCCCCGGAAGAATGGGAAAAGATGGACTGTCCGGTATCCGTGCGTGAGATATATGGACAGATGCAGGAAGTAAAGATTGTAAAAGACCATAAAACTCATCTGACCACATTCTACTATTAACACAGGATCGCCACATAAAAAATCACCCCGCTTCCTGCCACGTGTGGCAGGAAGGAAACGAGGGCATACCATCAGATAGTCTTTTCAATTCCTCTATTATATATGGAGCCGGTTGTTTTTCCCGCACAGATATTCATTCAGGTCCTTATATCCGGAATATTCATGCGAGAGATCGCATATACGGATTCCGTATTTCTCCTTTAATGCCTGCACCGCATTTTTTCCGGCGGTATCATTGTCCAGACAGCAACAGATGCCGTCATATCGTGCAAGGAAAGAAAAAGCCTTCTGTAAGTTGCTGACAGAATTCAACACTATATAATCCCCCTCTTCCAAGGACGGAAAAGCCCGCCTGAAAGACAGAAAATCCATAAACCCCTCAAAAATATAGCAAATCCCGCTCTCCGGTGAGCTGATGATACGACTGATGTCCTTGGGAGCGATACAAGCCTTGAAATACCTGTTCCTGATTTCGTACCCTCCGGAAATATTAGGGAAAGCGATGGCAAAATAATTTTTCCCGTTCCGATTAAAATGAGCCTCCTTGCATACTTTTCGGGCCGTTTCCGTATCAATGCACCGTTCCTCCAGATAGGCAAGCAGTATCCGGTTGGCAAGAGGAATGATTTTCAAGTCCTGAAAGGCGGGATACGCTTTTTCAAAAGGGCAGGAGACAGTAACCGACTTCAAAACCGTCCTTTTATCCTCAATACACCGTAACACACGGCTTACATCCTGTGTCTGATAAATCTCCTTGGCCAATGTTATAATATCCCCTCCCTTCCCCAGACCGAAGTCATACCATAGTTCCTTATGGAGGTCTACCTTGAAAGAGGCCTCCTTTTCCGTCCTGAAGGGCGATTTGTACCATACGCTGTTCCCACGCTGTATTACCGGTTCATGCCCGAATCCGGCTAAAAAATCAACAAGTCTGATGTTCTTTGCTTCCTGTATGTTCATGACATCTCATTTTCATGGATTTAGGCAAAGAACCGCTTTATATCTGAAACATGAAAAGCAATGGCATCAGATGTCATCAAAAGTCATCAGATGACACCCTGTTTATTAATCAAGGCATGGACATGGCAACAGGCATCACTCCTCCATTTCCATCTTCTTACGTGGATGCTTGGAGGATAAAATTTTCTTTTGTTTATTCATGTTGACATGGGTATATATCTGCGTGGTGGTTATACTGCTATGCCCCAACAAATTCTGGATGTATTTGATATCCACATCCTCTTCCAACAATAATGTGGCAAAAGTGTGGCGGAAAGTATGCGGAGTAATTTTTTTCCCAATCCCTATTTCTTCCCGGCATCGCTTGATTAACAGCCTGACGGATTGTGAGGACAACCTGTTTCCTAACCTATTTATGAAAAAACATTTGGAAGGAGCAAACAGACGTTGATATTGCCTGAGTATTTTTAACACCTCCACCGAACAAATCTGTATGACCCGTTCCTTGCTGCCTTTTCCAAAAACTTTAATAGTTGCCTGCTTTAAGTCAACGGCATCACACGACAACTCGCACAATTCGGAAACGCGGATACCAGTAGCAAATAAAAGTTCTACAACCGCAATATCTCTTGTCTGTGCCTTATAGGCATAACCACCCGTATCAGGATTATCCGCCCTTAATTTGTAAAGATATTTAAGTATCTCTTTCACCTCATTGCACGTCATTACCGTTGGAAGAACATAAGGCTCTTTAAAGCGAATACGCAATTTTCTGAAAGGGTTCAGAAAGTCATCGTGCTCAAAATCATAGTAGTTAAACAGAGCCTTCAGGGATGCCAGTTTTCTCTTCACCGTTTTAGGCTTGTAAGTCGATATCTGTTGCAGGTACGTTTTCAGCATATCTTTTGACACCTGCTCAAATACAACCGAAGGATACAACTCATGAATATACCTATTAAACATATACAAGTCAGAACGATAAGCATAAATTGTCTTTTCATTCAAGTTCTTTTCATATTGACAATGGAAAAGAAAATCTGAAATAACCTGTGCTCTACTGCTGTCTTCCGGCAATAACTCATATCCGATTTCATCATAATTTTATGGATTATAGTTTTTCCTGCGAAGAAACTACATTTCAAATTCAATCACCTATAAATCAGAATGTAATATTTACAATGAATAACTGATAACTTAATATTATCGTCTATGCCCAATTTGTTAGAACACAGATTTGCAATTAAGCGTATTACAAAGCCATCGAATGAGGATTATATTTCTGCATTGAAAATCTATAATGAAACGACTCCTCCTGATATAAAAACAAATACGAATGAAATAACATATTGGCTTGAACAAAACAGGAATGAGTTACCATTTGAAATCATGTTATTCTCTCTTTATTTAAATAATATGGTTGTTGGATTAGCTATGCTTACTTATCTTAAGAAACAAAAAACCATTATATTTGAGTATTTAGCTTTACAACCGTCATTTAGATTGAATGCGGTCTTCTTTACATATATAAGCTTACTTCAAAATTATATCAATGATAGCAATACGGATGTAGCATATTATATTATAGAAATTAACAATCGAAATAAAGGAGAGAATATAGATAAGGAAAGCAGATTATTTAAGCGATTGTTCTGCTTGGAAAATTATGGCAAAATAAACGCTTTATACTATTCACTTCCGTTAGGTTTATACAATCATGAAAGTTATTTTGAATCGCTATTATATATCAAAACGAATGACAACATTTCACAAATATCAAAAGAAACATATATTGATTTAGTTAAGGCCATTTATTTTGATTATTATTTATTTTGGTATCAACCATTTATGAGTAATAATGAGTACATAGAATACAAAAAGAAAGTGGAACGTGTATATCAGCTTGTAATTCAAGATGTTATGAATGAAATGTTTTGTGATATATCTTATGTTGATTGTCCTCTATTTCATGAATCAGGTTATATTCAGCCTAATACTACGTTACCAGTTATTACCAGACCTCAAAAAAAATATTTGTTTTTGGTAGTACCTGGATTTATAGCTTGCACAATCCTTATCGTTTGGATATATAATACTATTCTAGTGTGGTTGGACATTCCCATTAATCATGTAGGTGCTATAATTGGCAATATAACTAGCGCTATCATAGCTACACTAAGTGCCATTTATTTTATAAAGCCTAAATCATAATTTAATGCAATGAACAATGATATTGCTGCCATGGTTATTTATAAAAGGTAAATAAGAACCTAGCACATCAAATTTTGCATACCAAGCTGCATCATTTTCACATTTTCCAAAATCAAGCATTAAAGCAGAAAATATGTGAAATTTGCGTGTAGATATAATTTTTAAACCACATTCTTTCAATATTCTATTGATATATTTATAAGAGTAAATCCATTGTTGTTGCTCTTTACCTTGATATACGGATTTTATTATTTGAGCATCAGCTTTATAACAAAGTTTACTCCGGTATTCATAAGCAAAACTATTTTCATATTCCAACAATAAACTTCCTCCATGTTTCAAACCCCGAGCCATTTCTACTATAGCAGCAACAGCATCACAATAATTTATGACACTACCTACACACAATATACCGTCAAATGTATTTGTTGCAAATGGAAGTTTCTCTAAACTTGCAACAGTATAGAGAGGTAACTGATTTATTTTTTCAGCTGCAATATCCACATGATGCATTTTGCAATTTAAGTTATAATCATATCCTCCAGAACCCGCATTTAAAACATAATCATGATATTTAAATGCATTTTTATGTACAAATTTCTCTATTTGTGCTTTTGTATATTTGTACCATGGTTCATTAGATGGCCAAATTTCTTCAACTTTATTATAGAAAGTGGCAATTTCCTCTTCATTTACTTGCTGTTGGATATCATCCATAATATTAAGTTATCAGTTATTCATGTTGCAAATTTATATAAATGAATATCAGAAACCAAGTAAACCAACATCAATATTTAGACAATGATACGTAAAGCTATGTTGAAGAAGTGTAATGAAATCTGAAACATAAAGCTCTTAAACCTGACTCTCTGATGGTTATCACCTCACGAAGATTACATTATTGAATCCTTTGTTTTCTAATTTTTTATCTCTATATTTGCAATAGTACTCCAAAAACATGAAATTTTATGTTGTATCAAAAACTCTCTATAGACAATTTCTTGTGTTTCGACCATTTCGATATACAGTTTGCACCTAGTGTGTCCATTATTATCGGACGCAATGGTGCTGGAAAGACCACACTCATTAGAGCTATGGTTTACTCGCTTTATTTTATGTTTACGAATGATCGTTCAATGGGGGATGACTTCTTGTCGGCAGGAAATCCTGATTTAAAAATGAAATCCATCAAATATGATGAATTTCATAGAAGAAAAGATTCAGAGGATGTAACTGCTGATGCCAATTTTCATGGACAAATAACTTTTCAAGGAGAAAATATAGAATGGGATATGTATCGCCGTTCAACTAGTGGATCTTCACTTAATCCATCACGCTATAGGCCTGCTTATCAACATCTGATGCAATTGTATAGGAAATACGATGAATTGCCATTACTCGCATATTTTTCGGATTCTTTTCCGCATACACTCACAAATATATCCTCCTTTGCCAAGCAACAGATGGCTGCAAATGGAAAAACATTACGCAACTTTGGCTATTACCAATGGGATAATGAAACAGCATGTGTGGAAATATGGCAACGACGACTATTAAATTCAATGGCTAAACTAAAACAGCTAGATGATGATACAGACACATTCACACGTAATGAAGTTGCATTTGTTACTAAAAAGTTGACGCAGTTTTCTCTAGTACTTAATCGTGATATATGCGATACTGCTTTTGAGATAGATCGTCTTTTCTATTTATTTGATGAAGAACAAAAACCAGAACTGTGGCTTCGTCTAAAATCAGAACAGGAAATCAAATTTGACAGACTTCCAGCCGGATATAAACGGTTATATTCCATTGTCTTAGATCTGGCATACCGGGCTTATTTGTTAAACAGGCGAGTAGATGTAGAACCTACAGGATTAGTTATGATAGACGAAATTGATTTGCACTTACACCCTTCGTTAGAAACAGAAATTGTAAAACGGTTTACACAGACATTCCCAAAATTACAATTCATAATGACTTCCCACTCTCCATTAATAGTAAGCAACTTGTCATCGGACGAGAAACAAAATAAAATATTCAGACTTGTAGCTGGAGAGAAGCAACCGCATGAATTGCCAGACCTTTTTGGTATTGATTACGATGATGTATTACTGGATTGGATGGGAGGAGCTCCTAGAAACGAGGAGATGGAATTTCTACAAATGGCAATAAAAAGAGCTATACAAATGGAAAATACACAACTACTAAACATGAGACGCAAGGAATTAGAAAAAATGGTGGGAGAAAAAAAAGCATCGCAATTAATCAATAAATGGAAGGAAGAATAACCTCGCATCATTAGATATATGTTTTGGATTGATAAGCATAATAAAGGAAGGCGGCGTAAAGGTCACCAAATTGTAAATCGTTTCCTATGTGAAGCGTGGAGTGAACAAGATGGACAATATGTAAATTGCACTTATGCTTCATTTAAGAGAAATCATGAAATGGAGAAATTGCTTTACAGGGAACAGAATGGATTCTGCTGTTATTGCATGAGGCATATGGAAGTAAATCAACACATTTCCTTAGAACATGTGATGCCTCATAACTCTGTAACCAAACAAAACAAGATAGATTTTAAGAAGATTAATTATTATAAACGGCTTAATAAGAATTTTAAACAAAATGTCGTTTACAAACATCTAAACGGTACAAGACGAAAATGGCGCAGCGGACCACCATATCCTCATTTTTGCGCTTATGAAAACCTAGTATTGTCATGCGATGGTAGTCTTTTCATTGATGAAGACAAGGAGAAAAAATTATATCCTTCTAAAATGCATTTATGCTGTAATGAGCATAGAGGAAATAAATTGATTGTCCCATTATTTTTTATTCCTAATATAAACGATTTAATTATATACAATAAAAATGGAACTATTGGCATATCGAAAATAGTCAAGTCCTCCCAGCGTCAGATTGAACTATCCAATACCATTGAGGATTTAGCATTGGAGCATGAACGTTTAAGAATCATTCGACAAACCTGGTATCATATAGCTACGAGCAGTATATACAGTGTAGAGCAAGTAAAGGCTGCTATTAGTGATGAACCTTTACGAAAAAATATTATGATAGACAGTGGTATTCCACTTAATGTCGTAAACCGCATTAAACACCCTATATACTGGTCCTTATTATGTGAATATTTTTGGTTTTATGAATACTTCACACAATAAATATGCAATCTTCTTAATGGTGCAGTTTGCCTCCTTGACGTCACAAAGAACAATCTGAATGGAGATAAAAATAGGAATACAGAAACTATTATCAACCGTATCATTGTCAGATAGAGCTAAAATTGTCGAATCGTTCCAAAATATCCCATTCATGCTATCACCCACAAGCTATCACTCCAGCTGTTTTGAAATGAATCGAAAATATGACACAGACTACCAATAGAGAATGCTCCCGTCTGGCTTTATCCTAGTGGTAGACTAACCTACTAAACACATTATCACATTATAAATAAGCGAATTAATTCTTACTTTATTAGAATGGATAACAAAAAAGCAACAATGATATAATTTATTTGTACGTTGTAGCAAATGCTCTCATTTGAATATAAACAAATGTACGCATTAATGGAGATAATGCAGAAAAACCATGAAGCATATACGACTCACTGCCACTCTCCATTTGTAGATGTGTGAAAGTAACAATCCATTAATGGACAATAGGGTATATAAAGGACAGATTTCCCGTATATTCGTCTCCTTATTCCTGAATTATGAGCGTAAGTCACATAATTATGGAGAGATATCCACCCTTTAATGGGGAGAGCTGTCGGCAAATATTTGATGGAAATGCCCCGAAAATCACAGGAGAATAGCCATACAATGGGCTGATACACAATAATTATTGGATAAACGTGGTCTGCTCCTGCAAACAGCAAGTTGTCTTTTCGTTAAACGAAAACAGGACGGTTTAACGGCGGAAACGCCGCCAAACCGCCTCCCCCCAAAAAGCTCCGGAGTCGGCTTTGATTTTCCTTATGCCATCTCTATACATTTACTTTCCAATTACAGGATTTTTCTTGAATATCCCATAAATGAGCATATAATCCCTCATCTTTTAATAATTGTTCATGTGTCCCTTGTTCTATAATATTTCCACCATCTAAAACAATAATTTTATCAGCATCACTTATTGTTTTTAGTTTATGCGCTATAACTATAACAGTTCTACCTTGTATTAAAGAATTGATTGCATACTGTATTTCCACTTCATTTTCTGGATCTAAAGAAGCTGTTGCTTCATCTAATAAAATTACAGGAGCATCTTTTAATATAGCACGTGCAATTGAGATTCTCTGTTTTTCTCCTCCAGATAAGGTACATCCACCTTCACCTATCATTGTATCATATCCTTGAGGTAAATGTATTATAAAATCATGACATTGAGCTTTTTTAGCCGCCTCTATTATCTCATTATCTGTAGCATTCTCTTTACCAAATCGAATATTATTCTTTATGGTATCCTGAAATAAATATACGTCCTGAAATACCATTGAAATGCGTTGCATAAGTTTCTCAGGATCAATCTCTCGTATATTTTTGTTACCTAATAATATTACACCTTTATCAGGATCATAAAACCGAGCGCAAAGTTTCATCAATGTACTTTTTCCACTTCCAGAAGGCCCAACTATAGCAGTTAAAGAACCTTGTTTCATTGTAACACTTATATCATGTAGGATATATTTATCATTATACCCAAAAGATACATTTCTAAATATAATATCTCCTTGTTCCGGAGCATCTTGTGTTCCTGACATTTCTGGTTCATTTAGTAAATTCAAAATACGTTCACCTGCAATAGAATAATAACGGAATTCTGCAAGATTGATTAGTGCTAATGTTAGTGGGTCAAAAACTCTGGAGCCAACGATAAGGAACATCACAAAAATAGCAACAGAAAGTTTTCCTCCAATTAAAAGGTATGTACCACATAATATCATCAAAGTAAGTCCCATACGAAGAAGGGTTACAGACAACATGACAATAGGTCCAATCAGAGCTTCTGTTTTGATATTCGCACGTTTGAGATCATTAAATGCTTCCTGTAAACGGATGAACTTTATTCCAGTCATATTATATGCTTTGATAACACGTATACCTTGTAAATATTCTTCCATTCTGCTACTGGCACGTATTTTAGCCAGAATTTGAGTTTGCCCTAGTTTCTTTTGAATACTAGAAGTGAAAATAAGTATTAAAAAAGAAATAGGAAGGGATAAAAACATAGCAATAGACATCTGCCAATCTACGAACAATAAACCTAAAAAAGCAAAAATAGGCATGACCAGTGCACCAAGCAATTGAGGAAGATGGTGCGACATCCCTTGTTCTGTCATAGCAAAATCAGTTATTAACATGGAAGATAATTCTCCAGAATCTTTTTTATAAAGAAAACCTAATGACAACTTGCGTAAATGTTCGGCTAAAGCAATACGACCTTCTGCACTAATATTGTATGCTTCCCGGAAATTTGCATTATAGGATTTCTTTTCTCCAAAAATCATAAAAATTATGTATACAAACATTATCACAATCAGCCCCCATAATTTAGATATGTTTAGAGGAGTTCCAGTTCCATCAAAAGCTTTAAAAAGGGTATTTATAACTTCTATTGAAAGACAAAAGGGAACTATATTTATAAAGTTTGCAAGCATTGTATACCCCACAGGCTTGTATAAACGTTTGGTTTGTCCTATAGTAATATGTTTTATAGCCTTTGTAATCATATTATTTCATTTTTTTAGATTTAACTTCCAGTTATGTGCATTTATATAAGCATTCCACATATTTTTATATATGCCTGTAGTAACATGAAGTTCGTCATGTCTTCCTTTTTGAACTAAACATCCTTCCTTAAAAACAAGAATTTGATGAGCAGAGGTGATAGAAGACAATCTATGAGCTATGATAATAACAGTTTTACCTTTTATTAACTTTTGTAAGGCCTGTTGTATTTTATATTCATTTTCTGGGTCAGCAAAAGCTGTTGCTTCATCTAATACTAAAATAGGAGAATTTCGTAAAATAGCCCTAGCTATACAAATTCGTTGTGCCTCTCCTCCAGAAAGAAAAACGCCTCTCTCTCCGACAATCGTATCATATCCTTTAGGAAGACTTCGAATAAAATCATCACATTGGGCAGCTTGAGCAGCTTGTATAACATCCGATAAACTAGCTTGAGTATTTCCTGCTGTAATATTGGCATATATGGTATCATTGAAAAGAAACGTATCTTGGAATACAAAAGACACGATCTCCAATAATTGGGGTGAGGAAATATTTTTTATGTTTATTCCCCCTATTAAAATCTCTCCAGAGGAAACATCCCAAAAGCGAGGAATGAGATTGGCTATTGTTGACTTCCCTGACCCAGAAGGTCCAACCAGAGCTGTTACTTCACCTTGTCGAGCGATAAAAGAGATATCCTTCAGCGCTTCTGTCTTTGTCATATTTTCTCTATCTTCGTAAGCAAAACTTACATTTCTGAATTCAATATCATACGTCTGAGGTATTTGAGGAACAACTGGTTCACATAGTTTTTTTTCCTCAAATATTTTGTCTATACGTTTTACTCCTTCATTAATTTCTACAGTTCCTGAAGCTAAAAATGCGAGTTTATATACAGGGGAAGCTACTCCGGGCCCCATCACGATGAAAAAAAGATAAATTGCAGCTAATGAGATGTTTTTAGGATCAGAGGTCATTATTAATATTCCTACAGGAAGAATAAACGTGACTATTGAATTCAACAGAATAATAAATGCAATTATACCATTTTGATAGTTATTACAGCATTTTAAAGCAAATGTTTTATACGCTTCGATTTCGGCATTGAACTGCCGAAAAGAACGTATACTTTGTCCAAATATCTTTATAATTGGCATACCTCTCACATATTGAACAGCTGAAGCACTCATGCGTTCTTGGACATCAAAATAGATTTTCGTAAGTGCAGTAGCTCTTTTCCCTACAAAATTAGAAAATTGCATTCCTATACTTAAAAGTATGCATAATAGAGCGGTGAATGCCATCCAACCATTTAAAGAAAAAAAGATAATAAACATAAAAGTTATGGTTGCAAACACATTCACCAAATCGGGAATAGTGTGAGCTATAAAATGCTCTATTTTTTCGACATTTTGTTCCATGATTTTCTTTATACAACCGATAGATGTCGAATTTAAATATCCCAAAGACAACTGACCTATATGCTCTGAAAGTTTTATTTTTAACCCATATAAAATACGAAAGGCGGCTATGTGAGATAACATTAATCCCGCATACAAAAATAGTACACCCACAATCAAAGCAATAAAAGCAAGCCACCCCCAACTGATCATTAGCTCAGAATCTATCGTAGATAAATCAGAAGCATGAACAAGCAATTCCTTTAATATTTCATATATAGACCAAAATGGTATAAGTATACATAATGCACTTATAGCGGAAAATAACCCGGAGAAAAGCAATAAACTTTTTTTTTCTCCCGCAATTTCCAGTAACCTAGATAATCCTTCTTTTTTCTTCATTATTTATTTAAATATATATTGTCGTAGTTAGACAAATATTTGTCACAATAATTACCAAGTAAAAAATAGCAAACAGCCATAATTCCTGATTCATATAAGCTGGAGTTTTTTTAGCATATTCTTCATATTCTTTCTTGAAATGTATACATAATGAATATTTATTTTCTATATATACAATTACAAGATTAATACATATATAAATTATATATAAACATAATGTATGTATGGCTCCAAGCAGAAGAATAAAACTTAAATGACAAAATAGATCTCCCATTATCATCGGATTTCTCACTTTTTTATAGGGACCTTCCGTTATTAACTTTGAAGGATGCAAAAACCTATCTTTGGTTGCTTGCAGATTACAATTTACCACTTTAGTACCCCAAACAGACATAAAATATCCAATTAATGCAATAAGGATAATATTGTAAAGAACATTTTCCAACAGTATTACTTTTATGTCAAACAAAGAAAAAATGTTTAGTTTGAAGCGAGGTTGATTTAAGAAGGGCATAATATACCAAAGAATAGATATAAAAAAGCCCGAATAATACATTAATGTATATCTATTATTGCAAGATAAATCTAGTGTTTTAGACATATATTTACGATTCCCAACCTTAAATGCTATATAATAAGGAATCAACCAAAGAAATGAAATTATGGCCAAAATAATTTGGGTGGCCCAGCTAAAATAAATCATATTATTTTTGTATAATTTAAAAAATTACAAATAACCAACAATGCCATAAATAAAACTATAAATAATAGTTTTTGATCAAGGAGAACAGGGGTTTTCTTTCTATAAACTATAAGTTCTGATTTATAATATGGTTCTAAAGAATACTTAACCTGTATTTTTATCATAAAGAGATCTATAAATACATATATAGGGAATAAAATGCAAGTGTAGATTCCACCTGTTAATAACACCAAAGAAAAATGTCCTAATATATCCCCTATGATCATTGGATGTTGAACTCTTGCATATATTCCTTCTGTTAACAATTTACTTGGGGCATAAAATGCACTTTTAGTAGCTTCAATATTTTGAGAAACAGACTTTTTACCCCAAATGCCAAAGAAATATACAAACAACAGAAAAGAAACTGGAATATACAAAACATTAAAAAAAACAAATTCGCCATTTAACCAGTCATATATTCCATGCATCCTTGGTTGCTCTATAAAGGGTAATACATACCATATGAGTGCTGGATAAGTGCTCATAAAATATAACTTTTCCGGAAGCTTTGATTGTTTTTTTAATTGAGAATTATGTTTTTTGTAACCTAGTAGAAATGCGTAATAATAAACAATTAATCCACTTAATGAGATCAAACTAATTACTATGTGAATTATCAACTTTGTATTCATTGCTGTATTTTATTATTTTTATCTGTATTTAAATAAGTATTTTCTTCTATATCATTTTTCGAAGGCATTTTTACAGCTATAATTCCTGCAAAATTGTGCCATTTAATAAAAGTATCCATACATTGAAAACCGACATCAGATAGTAGACTCAAATTCTCTGTAAGACTCAATGGAATCAAAACGCCTCTCAAACTTTGAGCCTTTTTTATAACTTGTTGTTCATTCAAACCATTTTCTTGCTTAAAATCCCAATACAAGTCATTCCATATATCCTCAAACAGTGAATTTTCCGCCCTTATTTTCTCTACAAATATAAAAGCTCCACCTTCTACTAATCCATTATATATCCGTTGTAAGACTTTTTTTCTTTTCCATAAAGGTAAAAACTGTAACGTATACAATGATAAAACTAAATCTATATTAGCAAATTCATTTATTTCCTCTATATGTTGTTGTAGAAATTGAACTAATTCGCTACTACATTTTTTTCTTGCAATCTCTATCATTGGTAAACTTTCTTCGACTCCGATGAATCTCACATTCTTTTTTCTTGAATGCTTTTGTAATAAAAGAGAAATGGTTTCTCCTGTAGAGGAACCTAAATCATATACAACACTATTGTCTCTAATAAACCATTCACTTATTTCGATAACAGCCTTTTGTACTTCCTCGTACAATGGGACACTTTTTCTTACATGAGTGTCGAAATGTTGTGATACTTGTTCATCAAATTTCCATTCTCCTGGAATTGATGTTATCAAATCATCGACTAGCCCTTCTTTATTTCTCATATATCCTCCTTTTAAATATATAATTAATTCCTACAATATTTAAAATCTCAACTAATACTACATATAAAATAAATAGAGGTTTATACAACTCACTAAAGTTTCCCCACACAAAGAAACCTAAGAAATAAAGAAAAGAGAAAATGAGAATCGCTTTAGATAAATTCATAAAAAAAAGAATCCTATTACTGATATAATATATAATAATAGAAGAGAAAGCAGTAAAACCACTTATCATTCCAAATGTATATTTATCATAAGGTGAAACTGTAGAATAAGAAATATTGAACATTATTTCCCAAGTCTGTTCGGGGACTAAAATATTTACAATGTTCAATAGCAATACTCCTGCCTGCACTTGGAATAAACAACTTAAAACGGGAAGTTTTTGTTTCTTTGGTGCTATACCATTAATACTATGATTTAAATAAAATATGAAACTTCCAATTATAAGCCAAATAAAAGGTTCATAATCTGATGATATATGTACAATCCCTGTTTGAAGTTTTAGCAAGTACATAAAACCACCCATAAATGCGACTAAGAAAGAACAGAAGCTAATAAGTCCTTTATATTTTTCGATATTTCTAAGAAAGAGAAAATAAATACAGAAAAAACCGAAGAACAAACATTCTTCTCGAAACAAGACAATTGTCAAGTCTGATGGTATATCATGGATTCCCATGTAAGAGTGAATTACATCCCATGAGAAAAATATCCAGGGAAAACCAGTGAAACATGCTATGGCACATAACCACAACATACACACAAGAATTTTCTTTTTAATTTTTATGTTCATAATATGAATATTTTATTCCGTAAAAGTCTAAATCCGACATAAAAGATTGGCAATTCAAAGAGTCACAAAGACAATTTAATCCTATTTTTGTTTTACCTTCTAAAATGTATTGAGTAGTAATAACAGCAGGTAATGCAGTATATAATAAATTATTTTTTGTATATAAATAGTAAAAGGTATCTATCTTTCTTTCTGGCTCTATTTTAGAAACTTGACAAATTACACTTCCCCACTTATTCTCTTTCTTAACGAGACGTTGATAATCATCTTGCAACATAAGTGTTGCTTTATTTAAATTATGTTTATAAAAGATCTTTATAAACATAAACTTCCCCATTGAGATATAGTCATTTAGCATAATGAATGTTGATATCTTTCTTATTTGTTTTAAAGAAGTAGCCAATTGAGTTAATTGTTCGTCAAATGATGGCATACATATTTTTTTATGTCCAATGAAAGGAAAAAATTTGTGATGTGTATATCGAAAAGGAGACACCTGTATTTCCTTTCCATGAGAATAAACATAGGAACGTGTTTTTCCCATAGATGATGCTGCCAGATCATAAGTTGAACTATATGACCAATTATCAACAGCACCATAATAGATATTAAAATTAGTATTTTCTGGGCTGTTTAAATGAGTCTCTATAATAGTTTTAGAAAATACGCCTGAAATACCAGGCATCCAACCAACACCTATAATAAAGCAAAGTTTCTGAGCTTCAATGCTTTTTTCATATGGTTTTAATAAATCACGCAAAATGCCATATCCTCCTATATCGATGTAGTGGCAATTATTTCTTAATGCATGTAAGGCAATCTTGTCATTTATTTTAAATGAAGGTCCAACAGCATTAATAACCAACAAACATTGAGAACAAAAATTATCCAATTCTACATCATTGTTATAGTTCATTTGGTTATACTTAAGTCGCTCACTATTATAAAATGTAGACATAGATATTTCTTTTATGGATCTCCTACCACCAATTAAAACATGGAAGTGAGTTTGTAGTTGTAATAAATATTTAACTATAATAGAACCAATTGTTCCAGTTCCACCTATTATTCCTATATATTTATTATAAACCATAATACTATTCCTCTATAGATATATTTATGTTGTTGTTTTTTAATATTTCGTTTAACATGTGCAGATTGATATTTATGTCTTCAAAAGTAAAGATGCCAGGCATAATTGGTATACATCCTTTTATTATCGAGAGCACAATTACCGCACAAAATACTCCTGTTAATCTAAATGAGGAATCTGAGTGCAATAAACATTTTACAATAGAATTTTGATTTCTTACATAAGTACATACTATCACAGATTTCTCGTTTTTCTCATTTTTCTCCAATTGCCCCTGTTGTTTATTGACCATTTTACAAATCAACTTTCTAATAAAAGAGCTCTTTCTTAGTAAGGGAACTATGCCCATAGGAAGATTTTGCAGATGAAAAGCACAATCAAAATTTTGTAGTTCTTCAAATCGACTAGCTCGTTGTATAGTCCTTATTTCAGGACTAGAAAAGAATATTAATGGCATATTGGAATGAAAACGATCAAAAGTAAAAGTTCTATCTGAATGATATTTAGTTGGTTTTATTCTTCGGATTTCCCTTTCTGAAAGGAGCATCAGGTCATCTTTAAAACCCTCAAACATATTGATTATTGAAGCTGTTCCAGAAACAACACCTGCTCCAAAATAGATTCTCAATTCGGCTTCTAAAACAGTTTTTTTTAATTGTTCTGCAGCATATTCTAGCATGAAAGTTGTCAACCCTGGACATAATCCCATTCCTGTAAAAATTGTTCCCCGAAAATTTGTTATGTTCTCATTTTTTATTTCTAGTACACGTCCACTATGTCCATAGTCATCATTAATATCAACACATATTACGTGATTTCTTAAACAAATTGTATAAATATCTGTTCCTACACATGAAAAAGGACCAAGTGCCAAAATTATAATATCAAATTGTTTAATAACAGATTCTATATTTTGGGTATCATGTATGTCCATTTTTATGAACTTTACTTTCTTCTCTGATATCTTATGAATACCTCTTGATGCTATAAATAATTCACAAATATCATGATAATGTAGCAAGTAATCTGTAATAAATTGTCCCGCAATCCCTGTGCCACCAATTACTAAAACTTTCTTTTTAGACATAAATTTCTATCTTTTTTTAAGCTTATCCAACAAATTATATAATACAGAGTGATCCCCAAACTAAAAATGCCTGGTAGTAAGCATTCGGTCTTGGGAATTATCCAAGTGACAATAGATAAAATAATTGTTAGTATAACAGGGTTCACAACTATAGACCATCGAGGAACTATAGCTTTGGATGAAAAGTTACTAAATCCAACAATCAGCCAGGTCACTGGAAGTAGAATAAACATAAAGGGGAAAAAAGGTATATTAGATCCTGTTAATAATTGCCAATCTATATTTGTTTGCATTATCATTTTTGATGTACCAATACTATATATTATGGCATAGCTGTAATGATAAAACCCCAACATCAATAAAGAATAAGATATACAGAATGTATTAATAAGCGCAAGCTTTTTATTAACTTTACACATTGTTGTGTATATGAAGTATGTCCCTAATATCCAAAAAGGAAAAGTAAAAATACATCCAAAAGATGATAAATTTAAAATAGTTTCTTCTAAAGAAAGTAGTCTTGAAACAAAATAATCTGTTTCAACAGTTTTCATCTGTACTAGATAGTCGCAGGTTGTGATAAATAAACCTGAGATTACACTTATAATGATTATACAGTCATAATTACGATTGTTCATTCCATAAAAATTAAAAAGCTGCCGGAATCTTTTAGCTTCCGGCAGTCTTTATTTATTTTAAATATTGAATTTTGAAGGGATTACCTTCTGTTTTTATCTTTAAAGGTTCATACTTATCTTCTTTATAGTTGTAAAGATAATAACCTGTTCCTTGAGTAGAAGCCATCCCGAACACCATATAGTCTCCTGCTTTACATTGACTACATGACCAACCCGTAGTTCCGTCAAAGTTCATTTTTTTGACAGTTTTATTATAAACATCTATTTCAAATGTTTGCATTGATTTGTCATTTACATAATCAGGTGGATTACTAACATATCCCGGAACATTGAAATATCCATATAGCTTACCATTTCCTGTATATGTTTTGCTATAAATATAATTTGCTTTATTACCCTTTATGTCCGGTATACTAATTGTTTCTATTGGGAAATAGTATGACTGATCAAAGTCTGTTTCTCCTTTCTTTATACGCAAGAAACCTTCTGTACAGTTTGCAAAATATCCGAAGCCTCCTACACAATAAATATAAAGATCGCCTTTTTCATCAATGAAAGGATCACCTGAATACTCATAAGCGGTTGCCATTGTAGCTCTATTATCAGATATCATTTTAATAGGCTTGTCTGTCTTTGTATCAATCAAAAGTACATAAGCTCCAGTATTAGGGTTAAACTGGGACTTATCTTGAGCTAATCCTACATATAAAATACCATCTCTAATAACCGAAGCACCAGGTTCAGGATTTTTATCACCACTTTCTTTCCCAATTGCATATTCAGATAAATCTATTTCACCTGTTTTTTGCATTGTCGTAGGATTTATTATATACAATTTTCCCAATCCTACGCATGATATATAAGCTTTTTCTTCTGAATCAAATGTAAGGAATGCAGGAAGAGAACCGGAAGGGAGAATCATCGTTTCTTTTTCTTGAATTAGCAAACCATTCTCGACTCTGTACTTATATAAACGGGCATTCATCGATTCTAAGACATAAATGTTACCCCCATAAGTAAAAAGAAAAGATTCTTTTGCAAAGACCAAAGAATTTTGTGTACTTGTCTGTTCTACATTTAAATCTTTAAATAGACTAACATAAGCATTATCACCCACCGTGACACTATGAACAAAACTCATATCGTCTTCTTCATCTGTTGGAAACGGATCATCTTTACTACATGAAATAAAACTTAAAAAGGTCGCTAATAGCGACAATAAAAACCATTGATTTTTCATTTTTTTATTTTTTTAGTTAAAATAATTATTTATAATATTACAAACTCATCGCTCCCCCTGAAGATTCATCACCAAACCAATTAAATCGTAATTTAATTTTAAAAGTACGACCTTGTAAAGGCTTTTTAAATTCCATATAGCTCTCCTTGTTGAATATATTTTCAACTTCAAACCCTAATGATACTTTATTTTTCCAAATAGATTGCTGGAATCCTGCCGTAAAAAGATGACTACGAGGAATTAACCATTTCTTTCGCTGTTCTGGTAAGTTACTCATTTGCCAACTCCAATCAAAATCATGAACGTAAGATGCGTCTATATAGATTCTAGATATTTCATGTTTCCCAAGTAATCCCTCTGTATGATACTCTAAACCATAGTTAAAATAAAAACGAGGAATATTGGGTACCTGTTTATCATAAGTCGGGTTTTTCACACTTTGGTCATTAGTAGTCCATTTTAGCTTATCCCGAATATCTTGATAGGTTAAGTTAAAATAACTATAAAGCTGTGGAGTCACATCTATTTTTAAATCAAAATCTCCCCCCATGATCTGAGTCTTACCCAAATTCGTATAAATCATTCGTATATCAGCAGGAAATAAACTTATCATATCTGTTATATACATATAATATAAATTTGTCTCTAACTGAAAACGACTTAACCCCATAAAATTACTTTTATCCATGATTAACCCTAAATTTATATTATTACTTATTTCGGGATTTAAATCAACTGAAGGCTTTACTGTCACTCCGTCTCCAAACAATTCTTCCGTATCAGGAAGCCTCACGTTATGTGATAAGGAAAATTTACCTCTCACCCCTTTGAAAAATTCATAACTGATTCCTTCACTTATTCCATAGTAAAAATTGTTTATTTTTGTTTTTTTCGGTTCTTTCTTAACACTTTCAGATTCATCTACAATTTTATCACTTGTTCTATATATTCCAGAATTTAAATAGTATAGACTGAACATTAAAGAGTTTTGAAGTTTGTTATTACGTGAAGAATACTCATGTGCTAACCCCAAAGTATTTCCCTTCATATTACTGGGAAAACCACTAGGGTCAAAACCAACATATTCTGCTGTATAATCATCCTTAGGTCTATACCTTGAATATGTGAATTGATTGTTAAAATTAAAGGTATGTTGCTTTAACTTGTATTTTAAATTCAATTTATGTCTGATTTCAAATTGTTTGTCATCTGAATAGTTTAATAAATTATCATCAGTTTCTCCCATTGTATTTGTTATGGTTCCATCCCATTGCCGTTTTGTTCTAGCGGTATCAACCAAATGCGTATGAATGATTGGAGTTACTAGACCTGACTTGAATTCAAGGTTTTTAAATAAGAAATTCTTCTTCTCTAAAGTTAAAGTAGGCATAATGTTTGTCCCATGTGTATGAGAAAAACGTGAATCAAAATCTAAGGCCTGAATTCCCTTTTTATTGTTATAAAAAGCACATTCTAATTCAATCTTATCAAACCAGAATTTTGTAAATGTTAAACCTACATTATACATTGTGGACCTATAATAATCATTATTTCTTATTACTTCTTGGTAGGCACTTGAAGGTAAATTTGTTTCAAAAACAGGATAAGTCATTTTATAATTATTATCCGATTTATTATGAAAAAAACCTCCTCCAATTTGAATCCCTGGTTTTTCAAACATTTTTTTTACACTGACTAACGTTTTGGAAGTACCAAATGAAGCAAACTCCTGAGTAAAGCCTACCAAGTCACACTCGTCCTCTCTTGTAACAACATTAATCGCTCCTCCCAGACCATCACTGCCATATTCAGCAGGAACTATTCCTTTATATATCTCAATATATTTAATGGCATCAATAGGTATGTCGTTTATATCAAATGAACCATCGGGGCTATTTAAAGGAAAACCATCTATATAAATAGCTACTCTTTTTCCTTCCAGACCATGTATGGACATTTTAGAAGAGCTACCCAAACCTCCGGATTTTCTAACTTTGATTCCAGAAGTACGAGTAAGTACTTCTTCAATTCCAGTTGAACGACCTCTTAATTTTGCTCCATCAACAACCGTTACAGCCATAGGACTTTTACGTATATGATTTATTTCTGCCTGCTGTGAGGATGCTTTTACCACGACCTCATTCAACACTTCTGTACTTTCTTCCAAAAAGAAATTTTTAGTTGTATTTCTATTTACAGTAACAGACTGTTTTATTGTTTTGTATCCGATAAAAGAAACCTCTACAAGATACGTTCCGTTTTGAGGTAATTTTATTCTGTATAACCCATTATCATTTGCATTATCTCCAACCTGATTTTTTCGTATATATACAGAAGCTCCTACAACAGGTTCATTTGTCTTTTTATCTACGATTCGACCAGAAAGAAAAACTTGTGCCCAAGATATCATAGGGAAACAACATATTCCCATAATGACTAAAATTGTTTTTACTTTTCTACACAACATAGGTTTATAATAAAATTTTTTTTTAACATGCATATTATAGTTACATTGGAAGCTTTAGATACATTTATCGTGTCAATATCAATCCAATTGCATAATTTACTATATGCTGTATAATATGCCTTTAGAATAGCTTCTTTACGTGAAAAAATGTCAATAGGAGAAAATTCTTTCTTATCTATACACGCTATCTCTTGGGGTGTACAAAAAAGAGAATATTCCTTTTTTGATAATATCGTCGTTTGATCTTCAATATCTACTCCAATACCCTTATACCTCTTTTTCTTTCCAACAGCAGCAACTGCTATTGCATCTTTATGAGATATAGAACCAACTATGTCAAATGGCCATATTGGTTCACCATCTCTTCCTTTTAAAATGGGAACTATTTCCTTTTGTAAAGTCTGTAAGGCACGATGTGCGGCACAACGTCCCAAAATATAAGTTTTAAGACGTATTTCAGACCATTCTCTTTTAATGAATATTTTTTCCTCATTAAAGAGATTATCTGAAGTAGCAAAAGGACTATCTTCCACAATTTCTACTGCTATATCGGAAAAGGGTAATACAAGCATATTTATACATGCAATTCTATATAATTCATTATCAACTTAGCTAATTCCGCATGATATTTTGTAATAAGAACATGCCCTCCTGGCAATTGGTGGAAAGAAACTTTCTGAAAGTAATTATTCCATAGATGTTGATTGTTTCGAATTGTAGGCTCATCCTCTCTACCGACGATGGAACATAATGGGGTTTTCAATTTACAATCAAGAAACTTGTAATTTACCATTGCTACAGTATTCATTCTCAACTCATGCAAATATTCATGTTTTTCTTCATCTGATAAAGTTGCGATCAATTCTTCATTCAACAGATCTTTTGCACGTGAATAATCCAAAAGGGCATTATCGTCATTTGAAAAGAATTGCATTAAGTCATCACGCAATGTAGGAGGAGTTCCACCAATCATTATAATACCCTGTATCGGAATATTTTCTTGTTCAAATCGTTTACAGATATCATAAGCAATATAGCAACTGTAAGAATATCCCATGATAAACAAAGGAATCTCTTTATCAGCCTCTTTCAGTTCATTGGCTAATAGCGCACCAACTTCTTCTACAGAGGACTTTATCTCACGTCCATCTCCATGTCCCGGATATTGTACTGTATATAAGTTGATTTCTCCGGTAAAATCCCCAGAAAATGTACTATACATACCAGGGGTTCCTGCTGCATATGGAAGACATATAAGTTTTGCATATGGAGTAGAAACCTTTTTCATACAAATGAGATTCTCAACTTTATTATTCTCTATTTCTTGTTCAAGCAGTTCGGCTATCGTAGGTTTATCGAATAAATCTTTTAATTTGATGTTGGTTAATCCGACCTCCTTTAATTCTTTTATTAACCTTACAGATCGGATAGAGTCGCCTCCTATATCCCAGAAATTATCAAATACACCTACCTCTGGTATCCCTAATACCTTTTCCCAGATTAAGGTTATTTGTTTTTCCCTTTCATTCCTTGGACCTACAATATCCCTTTTAACAAAATTTTGTTTCTGATTCGCAATATTGGGTAATTGCTTCTTGTCTGTTTTTCCATTGGCAGAAATTGGAATCTGCTCTATTCTAGCCATTGCGGAAGGTAACATATAGTGAGGTATCTTCATTTGCAGAACAGACATTATATCCTTGTATTCTAAATCACAATTATTTGCTGTAACATAAAAAGCTACAACTACAGGCTGTTTGTTTACATCATATTGAATCTCTGCACAAGCCTCTGTAATACCTGATACTTTTAATAAAGCATTCTCTATTTCTCCTAATTCAATTCTATACCCTCTGACATTTACTTGAAAATCTTTACGTCCTACAAATACAATATCGCCAGTTACAGTCATCTTTACAACGTCTCCTGTATTATATACAATTCCTTCATGAGTAATAGGATTATTGATAAATACAGATTTCGTTTTCTCTTCTTTATTCAAATAACCACATGACACTCCCTCGCCTCCAATATAAAGGATACCAGGAACTTCTGGTAGTGTATATTCTAAATTATCATTTAATACATATACTTGTGTATTATAAATCGGTTTCCCTATTGGAACTATATTTAAATGACATTTGCCGTCTTCTTCAATCGGGATAGGATAAAAAGTGGAAGCCACCGTTGTTTCTGTAGGGCCGTATTCATTAATAAATTTGTGCAAAGGATAATTTTCTAACCACCTGTTTATATCCGAAACATTGATAATTTCAGCACCCAGCATAATAGTCATATTGGGTGATAGGTTTACAGGTCTCTCCAAAAATCCCAACATATTTACCAACATTGAAAAATGAGAGGGAGTTACATTCAAAAAATTGATTTTTTCTTCATCTATAAAATACAGAAGTTTCTCTATATCTTTAGTTGCATTATCGGAAAGAATGTGTAAAGAAGCTCCGGCAATGAAAGGTAGCCAATTAGAAGTAACAGTCATATCAAAGGAATACGATGTTATTAAAGCAAACCTGTTATTACAGTTTACATTAAACGCTTCTTTCTCATAATTCAAAAAATTGGATACATTTCTATGCCTAAGCATTGTACCTTTAGGTTGTCCTGTTGAACCAGAAGTATAAATCATATAAATCAAATCATCAGGAGTATTACAAGGTACTATATTATCCATAGATTGACTATTTATATCATTTACGGTGTATCGACGATATGTATCAGGTAAAGGAATAGAATCATCATCAAGTAACACACAATGTTTAATGTTGGGGGTATATGAACTATTAATATTGTCTACATGTATTCCTTGAGTTACAAGAACTTCTGCTCCACAGTCATTTATCATATACTGTATTCTATCCGAAGGATAAGAAGGGTCAATTGGCACATACGCCCCACCTGCTAAAAGAATTCCAAGTTGTACTATAGGCAAATCAAGCGTTCTGTTCAGTAATAAAGCAACCTTAGAATTTCGTACCACTCCAAGAGAACGTAAGAAATGCGCCATCTGATTAGCTTTTTTCCAAAACTCTGTATAAGTTAAAGAAACTCCTTGATAAGAGATCGCCTCTCTATTAGGATACAAATCTACAGTATTACTGATCTGTTCATATATTGTTTTAAGAGGATAAGCATGTTCTGTTTTATTTGTTTGCTCCAATAATTTTATATAGAAGAGAGGGAGTATATTTGAACATGAACGCTCTTCGTATCCCTTAGTGTTTGTATCATCTACCAATTGGTTAAGCATAGACGTGAATTGTTCAGAAAGTAGTTGTATGTATTCCGCATCAAATAGCTCACGAACATAATTCCAATCAAAACACCATTTATTTTCCCATGTATACATAACAAGGTCTATATAAGTACCAGGTGCACCTGTCTGTACTTTAGGCGCACCAATTGTCAAATATCTAGATGAATGACTGATACCTTTGGGAAGCATATTGATAGAATTACTAAAAATAATTGCACTCAAAGAGCTTTGTTTTAAGCCTTCCTGTTCTGCGATTTTTCTGGACAATTCTATTGAAGATATTGGATACTCAAGCATGGTTCGTACAAATTGTTCTATCTTACGTGCAATAGAAACAATCGGTTCTTGTGGAGATGTTTGGATACGGACAGGGAAAATATCAAGAAAACTACCTATTATATTTTTTGCATTAGGTAAATGCTGTTCCCTGTTAAATACAGGCATGTTGATAATGAGATCATTTTGTCCAGACCACAAATTCATCAGTTTAAAATAGCATGCCATAAGTAAGGAATTAAGGCATATACCAGAAGTATGAGAACTGATTTCAAGAACTTTATTCATCAATAAAGAATCCAATTCCGTATGTAAGGTATTAAAATGGACTTTATTTATTAAAGATGGCTGACATTTCGTGGGAATAGATATTTTCTCTGGTAAATCTTTAAACACCTTTAGGGCAAAATCCATTGCATTCTGATATCGCTTTGTTTGCCTTCTGAATCTCTCCACAAAAACATAGTCAGAAAAAGTTAGACCTTTTTCTTGTTCAACAGTTATTTCTTTACCAGCGATAAACTGATCATAAGTTGATGTTAATTCTTGAAGGAATTGAAAAAAGCTGAAACCATCAATTATCTGGTGATCAATATGTATAATTAATTCATGTTCATCTTCCCCTGTTTTATAAATATTACAATAGAATAAAGGATACTCTTTAAGGTCAAATCTGTGATCATGATCTTTTTCGTCCTTTTGTAAAAAGAATGTTTCCTGTTGTTCTTTGTTCATTGAAGTTATATCTTCATAAGAACTTTTAAATGTCGGATATTCAGGAAGAGTTATCATCTCAGGTTTATCCGACTCTTCGGAAAGAATAGAATGTAACAATGGATGACAGTTAATAATGTGATTTAACGTCTTGTCCCAACATGCTGGATCAAAAAAACCTTTCAATTGTGTCCGACAAATGATATAACAACTTAATCCTGTCGGTTCATTACGGATAAAACTTTTACTGTGATAGAATAATGTTTCTTGGAAATCCATTAACGGAAAAGAATACCCCTCTGGAGTTGCATAGCGTTCCTTAATGGTTTGTGCTATATCTCGTATACAAGTTTTATCTTTTATATCATCTAATGTTATTTTATCAAAAACTTCAGTTAAGCGCTTCATCATTTGATATACAGCGGCAAAAGAAGTCACTTTAGTTATAATATTTTCTGTATATTGTATTTCTAAAGAGGGAATTCCTATTTCTTCGCTGATAAACTCTCGAACTAACAGTTCATATTCATTTAAAGGAGATTGAAGTTCTTTTAATAAATATTGTTCAAGATAATGTTTTTGAGAGACTAAGGTCGGATATTTATAGAAGAAACTATTTTCTAATTTAATATTTAACAGTTCTTCAAGTTTAGAAACAGCCATCATACTGCGTATTGAGTCTCCTCCTAAAGAAAAGAAGTTATCTTCTATATGAATGAGGTTTGTTTTTAAAACTTCTGACCATATTTTTTTGAGAACCAATAAATAATCCATATTATGAGATTCTTTGTTTAGTTTTACAATTGATTTATTATACTGTCCTTGCTCAAAATACTTTGCCATAGATCGACGTTTTATTTTAGAGCTAGAAGTTCTGAGTATTTCTCCTTTTTTTATCTTTATAGAGTATTCTGGAGCAAATCCAACTTTGTCTGCTAGAAATGCGTTACATTCATTTATTAATTGTCTTATTTGTTCTTCCGACATTTTTCTTGATAATACAAAGAAATGAAGTACAATTTCACGATTTTCTGTAGAAGAATAAAAAGATGTAAATACAGTTTTTTCAATTGAAAGACCAAATTTCTCTAAGACACAATTTTCTAAATCAAAAGGATGAAAGTTTTGTCCATTTACTATAATTGTTTCCTTTTTTCGACCTACTATATAAAGAATATTGTTATAATCAAAAAAGCCCAAATCTCCTGTACTTAACCAACCGTCTTTTAATACTTCATCTGTTGATTGTATGTCATTATAATAACCAGACATGACACAAGCGCCTTTTACTTGAATCTCTCCTAAATTTAAATTATTTTGAGGAATACCGTCTTTAACAATGCGTACTTGTAAGCCTGGTAATATTCTACCTGCACTAACAAATTCACAAAAATCTTGTTGTTTATCGACTAATTTGATAATCCCTTCATAGAACGCCTCTCTATTTATTCTTATATTTTTATTTCCATAACCCGGTAAACAGGAAGAAACAATCAATGTTGTTTCAGCCATTCCATATGAAGGGCGGAATGCATTTCGATTAAACCCAAGTTGAAAAAGGGGGGATAATCGGACGTATAAATTAGATGGAACCATTTCTGCTCCAATTGAAAGAGTCTTCACTTGAGATAAATCCAATTCTTTTATGTCATTAGATTGTTCTAACTTTTGAATTAACAAATCCAATCCTGAAGGTGTCGTACCGCCACAAATACTTACTTGATATTCGGAAATTTTCTTTAGAAAAATCAAAGGATCTCTTAAAAAGGAAAAAGGCTCTATTTTTATTTCTGTAATTTGGTTATACAAACAAACCAAATGATTTCCAAATAGACCATAATCATGAAAATATGGCATCCAGTGAATCAAAGTATCTTCAGTTGTAATTTCATCCGCAAGAGTTTTTATTTTCAAATTAGTTAAAATATTGTTAAAACTAAGCATGACTCCTTTGGGTGCCCCTGTACTTCCTGATGAAAACTGAATAACACATAAATCTTTACTATCTCTTTTAGGTATGTGTAAAGAATAATCTTGCAACAAATCCAATTGTTTCATAATATCTTCAACACACACAGCTTTATGAAATGAAGATTTATAATATTCAAATAGATTAATATCATTTGTTATAAGTGTAACTACACCTAATATATCAATTGCATTCTTTAGGCGTTCAAAAGCAATAGAGTTCTTATTACTGAATTGTACAGAAGGCATTAAAACGGGTATACAACCTGCCATAACACATCCCCAAAATAATAATATAAAATTTTCGGATTTTTCAACAGAGATTATTATCTTACTGACAGGCTTTACTTGATAGTAAGATTTTAAAATAAAAGCTATTTTTCTAGATTTTTCTCGTAACTCTGAATAAGTTAGAAAAAGATCACATTGACTATTATTTACAATAACAATTCCTTTTGTCGGCACTTTATGTGCTGCTTCTTCCAACAATTCATATAGGTTTTCCATCTTGCTTTATTTTTTGCCCGCAAAGTTCGTTTGTTTAGCTAAATCCATCAATACCAATTATTAGGTATTTTTAATAAATTGTTGTATGCATATAATATTACTTAAATTATATATTTCTATTTATTGTGTGTAGCTATCGTATTAGTAGTCAGTTGATATTAATTTATATTAGATTGTTATACATAATCATTTATGATAAGGAAATATTACCTACAAAGGGGTATTATATGTATTTTTACCTTCCTATTTTTTGTAAAATGATAAGTTCTTTATATCTCATAAATAACTATTGCTTCTTTATTAAGACCTAGAAATCATCACATTTAATATATTACTGATACGCAATGCTCTAAAAATATTTAGTTATTTACTATAACAGTCAATGTATATTTCAGGTATACCTGATAATCTTCCATTATCATCTGGTCTATTACTGCCAACGGAACGTCCTTGTTATCCCGGAATCATTTGAAGCTGCCGAGTGCGGTATGGTAGTTCTTGGCCGTACCGATGTGATTTAATTGGCAGAGTCGCTCGATGAGATTCTCCATGAATATAAAAAGGGTATTTTCTTTTTCGGTGCACCGGAACTCCATAATTATATCTTCAGATGAATAACCTCGTCGTAGCAGATCGAATCTTTCAATAATCCTGTTCAGCTTTTCCAAATTCTCCTCCAGTTTTCGGATTATTGTCTGAATAACGGTTATCCGTTCGCCAGCCGGTGCCGAAACAGGTCTTGACTGTTTATCATCCCATTCATGAGAGAACACCTTATAACCGGTTGTGATTTGCCTGACGACACGGCGGTGAGTTACAAAATAAACGATAGTGCCCGGACGGCCTTCGACTGTTGACGGGCGGAATTTCACCTTTACTGTTGTCATACTTATATTTATTTAATTGGTAATGTTTCATTCTCGTCTTAACTTGCGGCATATAAAAATGGTCAACGTGACACAGACAACGAGAAAAGCAGCGGTACAGCCGAGTACTTCCCACAGCAATATGCTATGTATAAGACGAGCGTTCGCGGCGCAGGTACAAACGAAAGCCGCCGCGAGGGAGATGATTGCCTCTACCATACACCAGAAAGCGGTTGCGGAGATAAGCACACGGTCATTCGCCGAGAGGCGTCCGGCTAGCCTTGCGCATTCCCGTTCCATCCTGTCGGCCATCTTCCGGCAGATTTTCTCTCCCTCCTGTTCAAGCGTCTTTCTCGCTTCCTCGCCGAGTGTGACCGTGCTTGCCCCACGCAGGGAAGAAACAGCCCCGTCCATTTTGGGCAGGGCTTCCGAAAGTCTGTTTTCGAGCTTTTCCACGTTGGCACTAAGAATGCGGACAGCTTCATAATTGTTTTTCAGCGCATCGATTATGCGGTCTTGCTCCTGCATTTTTTCGGCAGTCGGAAGTGCCCCGTCTATTTCCGAGAAATCGAATTTTTTATTCATAGGCTGTTATCTTTTTCGTCCTGTCTTCGGTTTCTTTCCGATTACCCTTGCCGCTTCACGGGCGCACCGGCGTGCCCATTCCCGTTCGTCCTCGTCCTCGCGTCTTCCCCAAGGCAGGTCGTTGGAACTGCCGCCACCACCTCCCGAAGGAACCGCCGGAGTATCGAGCATCCCGACGAAAAGTGCCGCAGCCATGTCCGTGAGGTCACGGCTGTTGGCTGTCTCCCGGTAGTCGAACTCGTCATTGAATACGTCCAACGCTTCATCGGGAATGAAGAACCGGCGGCTTTCCCCGTCGATGTCGATATGGTACGGGCTGGTACCGGGACGATAGCCGGTGTATTGCGGAACCGGTGTCGTTCCTTGTGCGTGAACCGGAATCGTCCGGGGTGTAGTCGGTATAGATTTCCCTGCGGCGGGCTGTGTCGAAACAGTCCTTGTCTTGGGAGCCGCGTGCAGCTTTTTCCACGTGCTTTCAAGTTTGGTCGCCATGAGGTTGCGCCCCCTGCCGAGTTCGGAAGCCTTGTATCTGGCGTTGCCTTTCTTCAGCACGTAACCGCGCAATATCTTCTTGTTGTCGCGCAGCTCCCAAAACTCATATCCCTTGCTCCGGAGTCTGGCCACGTACTCGTCCCATGACCAGCTTTCCATGGATTGCAGGGTTTCCATGCAGTCCCGGTTCACCTGCCCGATGTTCGTCTCACGTACTTCGGCGGCAGTCGTCCAGCCCCGTTTCAGGGCCACACGCTCGGCTGCCCGCTGTGCCCGCAGGTGTATGTCATGGTCGTTGTTGATATTCCCCCGTTCGTCGATACGGCAGAACGCACCGTGAAGGTGGGGAATGCCGCTCTTGGATTCCAGATGCAGCCACACCGTGCCCTTGCTGCCTTTGAGGGCGGTTTTCGGGGAATAGGTCTTGCCGTTCTTGTCAAGCAGTTCGATGTTGTCGAACTCATCCGTGAAGTCGTCCCACAACCTTTGCCAGTCGTCGATGGTAAAGTCTTTGGTGTGTTCCGGCGCAGGGCTGACCTCGATGCGGATGACGGAATTTTTGACCCGTTTGGACTTCTCCAGCGTCAGCCGCATAGAATCCCATATACCCGTGGCATCCAGACCGGGCGGCAGCAGATTGTCCCCCACGTGGAAGATGCGTTCGGGATGTTTCTTGTTCCTCGATTCTCCCGTGATGTACCTGATGTCATTTATCCCGTGGGAGATGGATTTCGCTTTCCCTATCATGGCTCGTCCTCCCTGTCTTCACCGTTCCTTGTCCCGTCGGGCAGGCGGTTGGAAAACCGTACCTTGTCGAGCACGTCCGTGACACGCTCGGCCAGCCTGCCGAGTTCCTTGAGCCATTCGAGCATGAAAGGGTAACTGTTAAACATCTGTCTGCGCTTTTCGGGGTTCATGCCACGGAGCGCGGACGTGTAGTTCACGAGGTCGCTGCGGCATCCTATAAGGGTCTCCATGACCGCCTCCTGCCTTGCCGTCAGCCTCGCTTTCGGCCTGTAGTTGAAAGCTCTTGCCAGCACGTAGCTGCTGACGGTCATGCCGCACTCGGCGGCAAGGCGGCGGATGTACTGTTTCTGTTCCACGGTGACTTTGGCTCCGATGTATTCGGTGCGGCTGCCGCCGGACGGAAATGATGTGTCTTGCTTATTGTCTTCTGTCATAACTGTTGTTTTATAAGGGTTAAGCGGTGCGAGCCTGCGAGCGCCGCCACCGGCGAACTGCCAGTGAGCCGCGAGAGCGCCAAGGGATGACTGACCGAAGGGAGGTGATACCTTGGCATATCTCGAAACTGAAAGACGTTTTCACCTCTCCTGCGGCGTGCCTCCGCTGCCGGATAAAATGCCATTCAAAGGCCGTTCAGATGCCGTTCGAATACCATTCAGGGCGGGATTGCAAAGGTTTACGACGTGGAAGTTCTGAAAGTCCGTCCATTCCTCGACACAGGTCATGGAAGCGACGGAAGCGGTTTTGGAAGCGTCCACCGCTATCATGCCCAGCTTTTCCATCGTTGCAAGGAGATTGCGGATTCTTTTTCTCCCTATGTTCCATTCCTCCGCGAGTCTGGTTTCCGAGAACTGGAACTGTCCGGGCTGCAATTCCTGCGGCCTGCGGAATGAATCGCCCCTGCCGGGGGACAGTCGCATCCGTGAGAGCAGGTCATAAAAAAGAGTATGGTTGCCGATTGTATTGCCGTCGTCATCTTTCGTTGTCCCTCCGAGCCATTCGATTGCCTCTGCGGTAAAGTGGATGCGGACTGTACGGAAGCCCTGCGGCTTTTTGAAAAGGGATGTTTCCTTGTTCCTCTTGTTTTCTTGCATAATTCAATAAAAAATAAGGGAATGGAGTATCGGAAAACCTACAACAGTTTCAATGAGATAGTGCGTGCGGGAGTTTCCTTGTCCGTCCGATACCCCGTTCCGGTTTTGACATCAGTTCCGGTTCACGTTGGCGGCGGGTTGGGATTGCAGGTGTCCCCGTGCGTCCTCCACCGCCTTGAAGTCGGAAGAGATTTTCATCAGCACGATGCTGACGCGGCAGAGCTGGCCGATGTCAACGAAATCCTTGACGGCTTCCAACAGTTTTTGCGCACGTTCCTGACGGTGTTTCATCACGGCCTCGTTACTTGTTCCGTTTTCTTTGGCAAGCCCGTGATTGAGAAAGCGGTTGACAGCCAACATGTCCGTCGCCTCAATCGTTGCGGTATCGCCGTTGCCCGTCCCGTAACCGACCATTACCCGTATGGAATCGGCCTCGTAGGGGGAACAGCCGCGAAGAAAGTCCAGAATGGTCTGTACCTTCGCGCTGATTACGGGTCTGCTCTCTTTCTTTCTCTGTTCCTTGTTCGGGGATTCCTGAACCGTGGCATTCCTGATACCCGGTTCCATGTTCTTTGAATTGTCCATAACTGCATTGTTCTAAAAAAGGTTGATGAATCATTTGTTTTTCTCATGTGTTACCAGATAGTGGGATGCCTCGCTGTCGATCTCGACCTGCGATTTCACCCGTACCCGTTTCAGCCATGCGTCGAGGTCTTCCTTGGCGAAGAAGCACAGCTTGCCGCCCGGCTTGTAGTAAGGGATTGCGCGGCGCATCATCATCTTGTAGAGATAGCTTGGCTTCAGTCCGAGGTAACGGGCTGCTTCCGTGGTGGTCATCAAATTACGTTCACTTTCCATATACGTTCATTTTTATTGTTACTTGTACTTTCGTAGAATCGGAATCTGCTGTTTTTTCAGACTTTTCCTTTCTTCTGTTTCCGATGCAAAGTTAAGTTTGCTCCAAGGTGGGCCAATGGGGGACGAATGGGGAAAGTGCATGAAAAGAAAATGCGCCATACCGTTGTGTATGAACGGTATAGCGCATAGCTATAATGGGAAGATACCGGGCTGAATGGGGAAACGACGGGCGGTTATGGGGTACCTTTCAGCCGTCTTGCGTTTTCAACGGCCTTGTCGATGGATTTGCGGAAATCTTGATTCTCTTTGGTGGCAGCATTGTTGCAAACATCGCTGCGGTGCTTGTCGTAGTAGGATTTGGATATGCCGCAGCGTTTCAGGAACTCTTCCGACCAGAGTTTCCCGCGCTCTCGCGGCCTGATGGTACGGGCGATGGAAAACACCATGTAACAGATGCGAAGGTTCTCTTTCGGGCGCACGATGACCTCCCGTTCGGTGGGTTTCAGGTTCAGGAAGTTCACGAAGTCGCTGCCCGACAGATACTCGAACTGGTAGTCGTTGCACACCTCGTAAATGAACAGGCACAGGGCGAGGTCAACGGTATCCATCCATGCGGTGGTCTCTTGCAGCAGGCCTGCACGGTTCATGGGTTGCCCTCCTTCACGCGTCTGATGTCGGAGATGATGCTTCCGGCGATTCCTTGCAGACGCTCCACCAGCACGTCGAGGAATACCGGTTTGAAGCACCAGACACAGAAATTCCGGTCACGCTCCTGCTGCCATTCCTTATATGATAGGTTTGCGTGTGCATGAGCTTGGTCATATTTTGCCTTTGCTACTCCGCACTCCGTGTCGAGCGACCTGTATTCTTCCGAATCCAGAGGCAGGAAATCCAACCGGTTACTCATTGCCGAATACTCGCGCCAAAGTTCTGTGGCGGCTGTTTTCGCTTCCTCGTACCGGTGTTCAAAGGGGCTTAGATATTCCTCGAAAAGGGCTTCAAAGTTCACTGTCTGCAACGGTGTCCTGTCGAGTGAAAGGTATTTGTTCGTTTCCGAAAGAAGGGAAGAAGAAAAGTCCAGAAGTTGTCCGGGGTTCTCCTTTACCAGACAGGCTGCCTCCTTGACAAGAAGGTTCGTGTCGTTGAAATCCTGATAGAACAGGGACGGCGGCAAGGCCTGTTCAAAAGACAAGACGCCTTGTCCGTAAGTTGCAAGAAGCGTGTTCACTTCGTGCAACCGTTGTGTTATTTGCCGTATCATCATAATCGTCAGGAATTGAAAAGGTCGTCCATCGTCACCTCGCTGTGGACGATGCTTCTGTTCTTGCCATTGGCCACACCATACGTCGTGATAAAGGTATGAACCAGTGTCTTGTTGGTCTTGGTAAGTTCCCTGAACAAACCGGAACGGTCACGCAACCGGCGTTCGTATTCGGGCTTGATACGGTATGTGTCCATGCAGAATTTCATCTCGCACAGGTGTATGATCCGGTCAGCCCGCTCTATTATCATGTCTATTTGTCCGCCGGGCATTCCTTCCTCCTTATTGGGCTTGACCTGCCATGTGGACAAGGATGTAGCCATGCCCCTTATTCCCAAAGCCGACTTGATCTGTTTATGATGTCTCATGCAGACAAGCTCGAAACTGCTACCCATCCAGTCGAATACATTTCCGGAATCAAGATGATTGCTCCACCATTCATCATCGTGTGAGAGGTTGTCGGCAAGGAACTTGAAATAGAACAGCGAAAAGAAATCCGTAAGCCTGTAAACGGCTCCGCGACGTTTGTTGCCGTACTGAAGCCATTTCTCTATCATATCGGACCTTTCAAGGTTTTTTATCGCCTTGGTTATGTTGCTGCTCTTCGATGATAGTGACTGGAATATGTCCTTGCTTGTCATTCCCGATTCGTGTTCGCTGAGTAGTTGTACGATTGACGTGTACAGGTCGGCATTGTCGAAAAGGGCGTTGTATAGCTCCTCGAACTCCAGTTTCAAAAGTGCGCCTTCATTGAAAAACAGCCGGTCTATATTCTGGGAAAGGCTCAACGCGGGGTCAAGAAGGCTGTAATAAAACGGAACACCGCCAAGCACCATGTATGTCTGGGTAAGCTGGTAACGATCCCATTCGATGCCTCTGGTAGCGAGATACCGCTCCGTCTCATTCAGGGTGAACGGGGACAGATGCAGGTTACACGTCACTCTGGCATGGAGGCCTCCCTTGTTGGCGACAATCTTGTCTTTCATCCATGAGGTCGCGGACCCCGTGGCGATAAGCATGATGTTCCGCTGTGACATGGCCCAGCCGTTCCAGAAGTTTTCAAGGGCCGACACGAATATGGATTTTCCCGAATCCATCCAAGGCATTTCATCTATGAACACAATCCGTTTACGGTCAGCGGGCAGGGACGACAGGTATTCTTCAAGGGCATAAAAGGCTTCATCCCAGTTGCTTAAATGGGAGAACTTTTTTCCCGAATAACTGTTGAGCACATTCAGGAAGTTGTTCAACTGTCTGCGGGTGGTCATTCCATGCGCACCGACATATTTGAAATCAAACTCCCGGTCGAAAAATTCTTCAATCAGGAATGTCTTTCCGATACGCCGCCTGCCGTAGACTATGACCAGCTCCGATCTGTCCGAGTTCAGGCATCTTTCCAGTTCCGCGTGTTCTTTGTCGCGGCCAATAAGTTTATCCATACTTTCATGTTTTGATGCAAAATTACGCATTTGGAATTGCCCAAGCAAATTTTAGAACCACTTATTTGATATTATCTATGAAATATTACGCTGTAAATTCAGATATAAGGTTTTGTGAGGTTTATGAACTGCGTCCATAAATCTGAAATTATCTATCCAAATCAAGAAGATAAGTTCAGGTTTATGTATCTGATAAACAGATATGCCGAGTTTTGACCTCTTCGGATTGAAATCTGGCCGGAAAGGTCAAAATTCGGCAATTATTCAAATAAGGCTGAAAACGGTGGTAATGGAGTACAACGCAGGATGTCAGCCAAATACGTTATCAACCAGATTCACCGCTTCAACTTTCTTGCTGTCAACGATTTTCGCGTAAATCTGCGTAGTCTTTACGTTGGCATGGCCGAGCAGCTTGCTCGTGGTATAAAGATCCGCACCGAGGGTAAGCATCATTGTGGCGAACGTGTGGCGGCTCGTGTGATAGGTGATTTTTTTATTGATTCCTGCCGTTGCCATCCATTTGGCCAGTACCTTGTTGATATTGGGTTCTGCCGGGAGTCCGGCAAAGACATGCAGCCCGTCTTCCGCACCGTTCCTTTCAGGCAGCCAACGGACGGCATGGCGGGAAAGAGGCAAGTAAATCGGTGTGGTAGTTTTTTGCATCACGGTTGACATCCGGTATTGTTCCCCGTCCTGAACAATATCTTTCCATCGTAAGGCATAAACATCGCTCAACCTCAAACCGCAGTAACAGGCGAAAAGGTAGGCACGTTTCACGTCTTCGCGGGGGCATTCCGTGTCAATCAGAACTTTTATTTCGTCAATGGTCAGGTATTCCCGTTTGGATTCCGGCACCTTGATACGTTCTGTGGCTGCAAGTGTCATTATCGGGTTCTCCGGGATAACCTCGGCACGGACGGCGGCGTTGAGTGCGGTGGAGAAATAACCCACGTAGTCCGCTGCACTCTTGGGTGAAAGCGGCTTGTCCCACCGGGTCTTGTAGGTGTGCTGAATCCAGTCGATGAAACCCAGACACCAGTCCTTGTCAATCTCTCTCATCTTCACCTTTTTCTTGTAAAGGGGAAGTAACCGGCAGACTGTTCGTAACAGTTTCAGTCCTCTCGCGCCTTTTCGTTCCTGTTCGGCAAGATAGGCTTCCATCCAGTCGTCCAGTAGCATTTTGGAACGGACGGATGTCTTTTTCAGTCCGGCCTTCGAGTGAGTCAGTTCGATGATGCGTTTTGATTTGATGGCCTCTACCGCCGCTTTTGTGGCCCGGTTCTGCTCCTTGACCATAGGATTGATTTCGGGCAACAGGTACAGTTTCAAGAACTCGTAACTGCGTTTTCCGTCAACATAGATGTCGAGATAATAGGATTCCGAACCGTCGGCGAGCTTCTTCGTGCGCACCTTTACCGGTTCCTTGAGTCTGGTCGATTTCTTTGTTGTTGCCATATATAATAATGTATTTAGAATGCGTCGTCAACCAAGGTGATTGCATCGTCCTTTTTCTTGTCTACTATTTTTGCATAAACCTGTGTGGCACGCACGGAACGGTGGCCGAGGATTTTGGAAACGGTATAGATGTCCGCTCCGAGCGTCAGCAGCAGCACCGCACATGAATGACGTGCCGTGTGGAATGTCACGTTCTTCTTTACGCCTGCCTTATCAGCCCAGTTCTTGAGACTGACACAAAGGTTGCTTGTATTGGGCAGCCCTCCAAAGACAAGGCCATCCGGTGTACAGCCATTACGTTCCGGCAACCATTTTACCGCTTGGGACGAAAGGGGGATATAAACGGGATTGGTGGTCTTTGTCATTACTACCGACACGAGCCATTGCCCGCCTGATATGGAAATGTCACGCCAACGCAATTTCCGTATGTCACTGATACGAAGTCCGCAAAAACAGGAAAACAGGTATGCCTGCCGTACCTGCTCGTTAAAAAATGGCGTGGCTATCATTTTCTTTATCTCCTCGATGGTCAGAAAATCCCGTTTGCTTTCGGGAACTTTGATTTTCTCGGTCATCTCCAGTTTGTACCAAGGATTTGATTCAATCAGTCTCTCACGTACAGCCTCGTTCAAAGCGGTACGCAAAGTGGTATAATAGGAATGAGCCGTCTTGGGAGTAATCTGTTTTCCCCATGCGGTCTTGCAGGAAGAACGAAGCCAGTCGATATAATCAATGTAAAACTGTCTGTCCACATCACAGAGCCTGACATCTGCACGGAATTTCAGCAAGTTTTTACGGGCGTTGTCGATTCCGTTCAGGTCGCGTGCTTCCCGGTGTTCGTGGTTCTTGCGGACAATGGTCATCCAGTCGGACAGCAGCATATCGGAAGATTTGCTTTCCGGTACTGTTCCCACCTTCGCATTGAGCAGGGCTTCTGTCCGTTCTCGCTGAATATCTTCCGCCTTGCGGAGTGTCTGCGCATTTTGCCGCCTTGCTTTGGCAGATGTTTCCGGCATGAGGTAGAGTTGCAGAAACTCGTACTCATGCCCGCCGTCTACACTACGGTCAAGAAACAGGGATAAACGTCCGTCCGCCAGTTTACGGTGACGTAACTTGAACGGAGATTTCTCTATTAATGATTTCTTTTTTCTTCCCATTGTATATCAATGATTTATATCCATATACAAAGGTAACAAATAATCCGGATATAAGTATCGTTTTAGGTAACAAAAATGTCGAATAATAGAGATTTTTAAGGAATACAACAGAAATCATCATTAGTTAATAATACATTGATAATCAGTATTTATATAGATTTTATCTGTTTTTATTTTCCCTTCGTTTCAATACATTGGCTAATGGACTACAGTCTATTATTGGGATATTCAGTAAATGTGCCTCCTAATAAGATATCATATTCAATGATTTCAAAACAGCTTCTCAATTGTATGCAGAAAAATAGATAGTGAAAAAGTTATATGAGTTTTTTCAAGATATATCCTATCTTCTATAAGCATCCGATAAAGCACCTGTATAAATTATAGAACCATTCATTGAAACCGCTCTTTGTACTCTTTATGTAGTCTTTTGGTAAGGAATGCAACTTCACAGAAGTGTTTGCTTATTTTAAACATATCACCATTGTTTTCATTGAAATTTCGTTGAATACACATAGAACAATAATTCCTTGCTTCACATTTTAAGCATTGTGGAAAATCGCCATGTGTGATATTCCTTAATTTTGAAAAGGCTTCAGATTCATTCCAAATTTGTTTTAAAGGCTGTTGGTTTACATTACCAATAATCATAGATTGCCATCCGGGACAAGGATAAATGTCTCCATTCTCAGCAATGCAAAAACTATTTAAACCAACGCCACATAAAGGTTGTTTAGCATATTTCTCAATATCTAAGTTTTCAAGATAAGGACGTTGTTTTTTTACCCATTCTGAGTAATCAATATCAAATTCTATGATATCTCTAATAACCTGTTCTGTTTCTTTGATGGAAAGTCTGTTTTGAAGATTTTTAGTATTAAAATCAGCTTCAGCCATCATTATATAGTCAGTGAAAGCCTTTATTTGTAGAGAGTGAGCATATTTTAAGATTTCCTTGTATCCATCTTTATTTGCTTTCATCAATGGACAGGATATTTGAACTGGAATGTCAGCAGCAACAAGTTTTTCAATGGCCTCTCTTGTTTTCTTATGTGAACCTTTTAAAGTTGTAATTTTATCATGAATTTCAGGATTCATGCTATACAAAGATGCTTGTATATATGAAACATTTGCAGCTTTTATGAAAGGAATTTGTACATCTTTTAATGCCACAAGATTTGAGAGTATACAAATTTGAAGGTCTTTTTTTCTACAATACTGTAATATTCTTATAATATCTTTATGCAAAAAGACTTCTCCTCCACTTAATGTTACGTGTAGCCCACCCATATCAGAAAATTGGTCAATGATATGACATGCTTGTTCATATGTCATATCACTTCCATTATTTTTTTTAGCGTTAGGAATATAGCAATGTATACATCGTTCATTACATCGACTTGTTAATTCAAACTGTATTGATTTAAGATGCGGCTTCTTTTTATCAGCAGCAAGTATATAATCTTGAGTTGTTTCTGGAACCTCATCCTCGGTAACTTGGGTAAAATCACTCACTTTATTTTTCATATTACCTAGAGAATATGAAAACTCAATATCTTTGCTGTCACATTCTACCGCTGTTAAACCAGTAATTAGAAATAAATGTTTTTCTAGATCAAGTATAAACTTCAAGAAATCGTTTCTGAGTTTTTCTTTCGTAACACTGTCATCATATATTTGAGAAAGATGTTCGATTATCTCATCAACTTCTTTTGCTTCACGTGAAATCATTCTTAAGAAATCAGCACCAGTTTCGTTATACAATCGATCTTTTCTGGTCATTTGATTTGTTATATATCCTTTATTATCAAAGAATCTTATAAATGTATTTTTGCTTTGCCTAACTAACATAGTTACTTTGTTTGGTATTTACAATAACAAAAGCCGATGTGCACATAAATAGCACATCGACCTTAAGATTTTTGATTAATTAATCAACCTCCATAATCACAAATGTAACAATTTTCACCATCAGGATCACCATAATTACTTGGACATCCTGCTGCATAGGAACCTTTTGGAGAATTCTTTGCTTCAATTTTCACCTCTTGGTACACTTTCTTAACAATTGTTCCTGATTCTTTTTCTTCCATAGAAATTATTTGATAAATAGTGTTGTATTTATGAATTTAAGTATTCAAATATATAATGAATCATTAAGAAAATCAAGTTTTTGAAAGATTTTATTGCTGACACATGTTTTTTATCATTTGAATCAAATCTATCGATCTCGATGCGGGGGCGATAGATTTTCTAACTTGGAAGTGTTTGCTCTCAATATAGCTTCTGAATCCATTGGCATTGACAGCGAATCCCTTTTATTTGTTGAGTTAAGAGAGTATCAATCAGAGATTCTGCACTTGATATCCTGTAGGCAATACGAAAATTCACAGCCTCTCTTGATGCTGCCATTCGTAAAAAGATAACAGAAACTATGAATGGTAGTGAAGACCACTTCTGTGTAGATTCAAAATCGATAAATCTGTCGTTCAGTTCGTGCCAGACGATGTCTATGGGCACAAAAATATAGAAAAAACTCCATCGATTGGACATTGTACATTACAAGAGGGTTATTATTAGGGTTATAAGTTACATGCCGTGTGTGAGTTGAGTGATGTTATTTACTCCTTTGGCTTGACAAAAGCAAGCGTACATGATATTCATTGTCAAAAATATAGGAAAACTGACATTGGCATGCTTTGCCAAAGCAAGAAAAAGAATAGAAACTTTATTCTCTTAGTTTTGTAATCTGTTTATGATTGAACGAAATTATGCGAAAGACATAGAAGGATTGTTTACTCTATTTCTTTATTGACAATTAGTATAAAAAATGATGAAAATATTTGTAGAAATCGAACCTTCTATCTATCTTTGCATCGTCAAAAAGATAATGATTGTCGAATTGATAAAGAAAAGCGATGAATTTAGTGTAAAGCTAATTCGATGGTTTTCATAAGATATAAAGCTAAAAGATGCTGTCAATTAGGGAATTAGGATAAGCCAAATCAAAAGGTTCGATTCCTGGTGGCACCACCAAAGAAAGTACATAACTTTACTTAAAAGCGCATTAGGCAGGTAATTACATATGTAATTACCTGCTTTCTTTTATATCTTTCCTATCAGTATTTTTAGATATTTGTCAGTTTAGCTTATATTTAAAGTTCAACTAATTCCCGGATTATGATGGCCGCTATCCTGCCTGCCGAAAAATTCCGGGATAGTATATGGTGGGGTAAGAGTTTTTCGTTATCTTTGCTCTCTACATGATAAAACTGATTTTATTTTCCTGTTAACCATTAGGATCATAAGATATACCTTCTTGATGATTTCTTTAAGTAAAAAATGAGAATTAATGAATATGAGAAATTTGTTTTTGACTTTAGCTTTTGGTCTATGTTCCGGCATATTCGCCCAAAATACGACAGTTTTTGAATCTCCTATTATGGGGTGGAGCTCATGGAATACCTATCGGGTTCATATCAATGACACCTTAATAATAAGACAAGCGGATGCTATGGTGCAGAAAGGGTTGAAAGAAGTGGGCTATTCCTATGTGAATGTAGATGACGGTTTTTTTGGATGGCGGGATGAAAGAGGAGTGATGCAAACACATCCCGAACGTTTTCCGAACGGATTGAAGGGGGTGGCTGATCATATTCATTCTTTAGGATTAAAAGCCGGCATTTATTCGGATGCGGGAAGCAATACTTGTGGTTCTATCTGGGATAAAGATATGAACGGAATAGGTTCCGGTTTGTATGGACATGAATTTCAGGATGCCACGTTGTATTTTAAAGAGTGGGGATTTGATTTTATCAAAATTGATTATTGCGGAGCCGGTCAGGAATTGAATTTGGAAGAGGAAAAGCGATATACAGAGATTCGTCAGGCTATAGATAATCTGGGTTGCGGACATGTTTCTATTAATATCTGTCGATGGGCTTTCCCGGGTACTTGGGCTAGAAACATTGCTCGTTCATGGCGAATCAGTGCGGATATCCGTCCGGAGTGGGGATCAGTAAAGTATATTATCAATAAAAATCTTTATCTGTCTGCCTATGCGGGAGAAGGTCATTATAATGATATGGATATGTTGGAAATAGGCCGGGGGCTAAAGCCTGAAGAGGAAGAGGTGCATTTTGGAATGTGGTGCATCATGAGTTCACCTTTGTTGATAGGATGTGATCTGACAACCATTCCGGAGGCGTCATTAAAACTGTTGAAAAATAAAGAACTGATAGCTTTGAACCAAGACCCTTTAGGATTACAGGCATACGTAGTTCAGCATGAAAATGAAGGGTATGTGTTGGTGAAAGATATAGAACGGAAGCGTGGTAATGTACGTGCGGTTGCTTTATACAATCCTTCGGACACGATTTGTAACTTTACAGTTCCGATGAATATTTTGGAATTAGGAGGAAAAGTTAAGGTACGAGACCTGATGAAACAGCAGGATTTACCGGAGATAAAAGGGGGTGTTCTGAATCGGGAATTGCCTCCCCATAGTGTGCTGATTTTACGTATGGAGTCCGAAAAGAGGTTGGAACCGACTGTTTATGAAGCGGAATGGGCTTATCTGCCTTGTTTCAATGATTTGGGAAAGACTCCGAAAAGCATCGTATATGTTCCGTTACATGAAGCATCCGGAGGCATGAAGGTAAGCTATCTGGGAGGGCGAAAAGAGAATTTTGCAGAATGGAAAGAGGTGTACAGTGAGCAAGGCGGTAAATACGAAATGACTATCCGCTATGTGCCTAAAGCAGACCGTAAGCTGGAAGTCTGTGTGAATAATGAAAAAAGGATTCTTCTTGATTCGCTGTCGGCGGATGAAACTCAAAAAATAGCTTCGATTACTGTTCCGGTGCATTTGAAAGCAGGGTATAATAAGGTACGTATGGGAAGTTCATTTTGCTGGGCTCCGGATATTGACTGTTTTACTTTGAAAAAAGTAAGTGAGTAAGCTGAGAAGATCTATCCTCTTGAAGTACTACTTTGATAAAGAGTAAGAATATGAGTGTAACAGATGTCACCCGTGAGGAATTGTGGGCAAAGCAACATTTGTCTTGCAAAAACATAGATTATGCAGTATGGGAACGGGATAAATCCATGCTCCGGAAGTTATCTAGAATCAATGGCGGCTGTTCTTTCGTGGTGGATGTATATAAAGGATGTTATGCGTATGCTTCTACGGGTTTTGTCGATTGGTTGGGATATGACAGGCACAAGATAGAAACATTGGAAAAACAGGGTGATTATCTGGAGTCGCGTATTCATCCGCATGATCGTTCCCTATTGGAAGACTTGCAAGTCAGGCTGGGGAAGTTCATTTATAACCAGCCTTTGGAACATCGGAATGACTATTGTAATGTATATAGTTTTCGTATACTCAATGCTCGTGGTAACTATGTGCGTGTAACAAGCAGGCATCAAGTTTTGGAACAGAGCCATGACGGAAAAGCATGGCTCATTATAGGGAATATGAGTATGGCCCCCGGTCAGAAAGAATCAGAACAGGTGGAATGTACTGTTCTGAATCTGAGAAATGGAGAAATGTTTTCACCCGGTGTGGTGATAATGAATCCGGTTGTCAGTCTTACCGGACGTGAAATGGAGATATTACGCCTCATCCAACGAGGATTCTTAAGCAAAGAAATTGCCGATAAATTATGTATCAGTATTCATACCGTCCATATTCACCGGCAAAATCTGTTGCGTAAGCTGGGAGTACACAACTCTTTGGAGGCGATACGCCTGGGACAGGAGTCGGGGCTGTTAAGCTGATTGCCCGATTTCATCGGGTTAAGGCATCCATTCCACTACTCCCGTAATAGGATGCTGCTTTCTCCATTCCTTAAATCCGCTATAATCCCGTACCCCATCTCGGAGGACTGCCTGATAATATTCCACTCCGATAATCTTCTCGGTTTCCGGTGTCTCATATTTTAACCTTAGAATAGTTTCCCGTATTTCATCGGTCATAATTTCCGAAATGCGTTGGGCTACCTTTTCAAAATAACCGTCATAACGTGAACCTTCCCGGATGTGAATCATATCCATCTGCCAAAGTTCGTTTTCTTCATTCTGATACCATGCATGCCATTCAATACAGGCTTCAGAGGTATGCAGTAGATTGGCACATTCTATTCTTTTGATAGACGGATTCTCTGCTAGTCTGGCCATTGCCAGAAAACTGTCCGCTAGGTTCAAGGGTGATGAATAAATATGGAAATCAATGTCCCTATGTTTCATCAGTAACCCTGTTCTGAGTGAACCTACCAGATTAATTTTTGCACCGGCATCTTCCCATATCTGGATGATGTTCGTGTTTTTGATAACTTGCCAGGCTTTCTCCTGATTCTGTTTGGCAATGTCGAAAATATTCATACGCTATCTTTTATGGTGAGTTTGCAAAAGTAGAGAAAAGCTTTCAAACTGAAGATAGTTATAAATAACTATTTATTGCCGGAATGAATCGGGAGAAAGGGTGTGGCAAGGAACTTAGTAATGCTTCCTTTTCAAGTAAATGACAGATTGTATTCCTAACATGATGACAAACAGATATTCTGTTGTCATATATACCGCTAGAGGTGCATATATACAGTGGCTCAGCCAGTAAAGATAAAGAAGATATACCATAATGGTAACCATTTGAAAGATAAAGGCAATTTTTGTCTTTCCGGTTCCAGTGACAGCATTGATGTAAACATATCCGGGCACTGCGAATACATAATTAAACAGCATAACGATGAAAGGGGGGACAGTGTGTTGCACCAGTGTTTCATTGTTGGTGTAAAATCTGATAATCCAATAATTACAAAGCAATGCGATTCCTACCAGTGGAAGACCGATGGCATATCCCATTTTGATGATTTTGTGGCAGATAGGAAAAACACCTTTTCGTTGTCCAGCTCCTACAAGATTGCTTACCAAGGAACTATTGGTGGTTCCTAAAGAACTGACAATCACAAAAAAGAGGGTGGAAACGCTGCGGGTAATGTTGGATACGGCCAGTTCCATCTTTCCTAAATGTTCGATGGCGACGAAGAACAGGAACCATGGCGCCATGCTGATAAAAGAATGCAGCATGCTCCATACGGACAGGTAAAACAGTCTTTTCAATAGTTTTCCATCAACTACCGGTTGTAGTCCATATTTGTTTTTATCAATCTTTCTCCACATATAGATAAGGAGAATGATTAAAGATACCATTTCTGCCAGCGTTGAGGCTATTGCCGATCCTGCTATCCCAAACTTTAAGGTAAATATCAATAGATAATTGAAAGGAATGTTGATAAGTACGGCTGCTATTGCAGACCAAGATAAGGTCCTGGTCTTTGTTATTCCCACAAAAAAAGCCCGGAGTGCCAGAAAGGGAAATGAAAATAAAAGTCCGAAACTGCGCCAGTCCAGATAGTCCGTTATGGCCTGATAGATTTCCGGTGAGGTAATTAATTGTTTCAAAAGGAAGGGAGAAAGGCCCTGTATCAACAAATATAAAGAGAGCGCTAGTCCGGAAAGGAAAAAGAGTCCTTGAAAGAAGGTACGTCCTGTCTCGGCATAGTTCTGTTCTCCATTCCTGCAGGCAATCATGACTTGCAGCCCTATGCTGAAACCGAAGCCTAGCATATAAGTTACCAGATAATATATTCCTGCTAAGGCAGATGCGCCAAGTTCCACTTCACCGACATGGCCCAGAAAGACGGCATCGGTAATATTGATTAATTGCTCCATTAAAACGCTCATCATTATGGGAAAGTTGATGAGCCATATTTGTCTATATGTATAATTCATTGTTTAACTTAATGTATACACCATGCTTATGCACTTATCGGTTTGGGGATGGTGCATAATCTGTATGAATTGATAATAGGGGTATAAAACTCTGTAACGAATCTTGTTTAAGATCCGTCAGAATAGCTGAATAGCTTGGGGAGGTAGTGCTATTTGTTGAATGTAGCTATATACAGAGTTGATGTTTCATTAGTTAAACAATTGTGTTTTGCAGGTTAAATCAAATCTCCTGGTTCGGCATAAATTTTGTATTCGCTCTCTAGTCCCTTGAAATCTTTTCTGAGGAGTACAATTTTAGCTTTGGGGGTAAGCCAAATGTTTAGTGGAATGGCATTCTCTTCTTGAAATGAAAATATAGTGCTGAATTCTTTTCTCAAAGATTCGTCTGAGGTTGCGGTATAATTAGGTAATGAGAAAAATGAATTTATGTAGTCATACAGTATCTGTTTACTTTTTATAGATCCCCCTTTTTCATATTTCTCACTTCTAGCATACAGCACAACAGATGGAATACCTTGATGGATATGAGTCTGTGTACTCAGATGATATTCGTCTAGATTATTTGCATAGCCTGTGATAAAACTGGAGTCGGTTACGTCTTTCCAATTGAAAGCTAGGAAATCTTTTTTATTTGTGATATCAATGGATATTGTATCACTACTATAGATTATTTCATTGTTTTTGTAACCTAGCAGATAAGTCTTGTATGTGCCGGGTGAGTAATAAACATGTGCCCATTTGAAGAATGTTGTTTCCACATATCTGGCGTAATTTGAATGACTGAATACTTTAAAACTATTTGGGGAATGAGATGATTTCCACACTATGGAATCATACACTTCGCTTAAACAAGGTGCATCTTTACCAAAATCAAAAGATTGGTAGAACACAATAGGAGCAAATATGTTTTGAGAACTTTTTTCTGCTTCTAATATAATTTTTATGTCTTTATTTTCTGTTTCTTTATTTTTGTCACCATCCATATCGGCCTCTTCTTTGGAGCAAGACAAAGCAAAGAAGGTAAGTAGCAAACAGTAGAATCTCTTTTTCATATTGTTTCTGAGGCTTGGTAAATAGTTCTGTTTGTAATGTCGAAAACAAAGTTAGCAAATATATTTGATAATCTTAGCTCTATATCCTATATTTTATTTCAGACTGATGATTTGATAATCAAAATTGGTAAAAAAGAGACATTTACAGAGACTCGAAAGGTTCCTGCACATACCTCATATACTCCTCATAGTCTATATACCTTCCACCCATTGACTTTAAGTGTGGTGTCTCAAATTGACAATCTATCAAGGTCCCTCCCAATTCTTGAAATGTTTGTGCCAGATAGATAAGCGCCAGTTTCGACGCATTAGGAACCAAAGAAAACATACTTTCACCAAAAAAACACTTTCCCAAAGTGACTCCATAGAGCCCGCCGACCAGGCAAGATTCTTCCCATACTTCCACACTGGCTGCAAAACCTTGTTCATGCAGGCGGGTGTAGGCTTTCATGATATCCTCTCCCAACCATGCTCCCGCTTCTTCCATCCGCAGATTACCGCAAGTTTGAATCACTTCATGAAATGCCTGGTTAAAACTAACTCCGTATCGTCCTTTGTTCATAAGGGTACGCATGGAGTGGGAAATGTGAATTTCGTTAGGGAAAATCACAAACCGTTTCAGGGGACACCACCATTGTATCTGTTTTTCACGGAAAGCATACCAGGGAAATATGCCATTGGAATAGGCAAGGATGAGGCGGTCTACAGAGAGGTCACCACCCACAGCCAATAGTCCGTCCGGCTCGCCATAGTAAGGGTCGGGGAAAACAAGTTTTTGAGTTAGTTGAAAGACCATAATGTTTTTTATTTGTGTGATTCATATACTGTCTCCTGTAGGGACTGACTCGTATGTATGCCCCTACGGAGGAGTTACCGGTTTCATTTAGGCTTGTTGCTCTTTGAGTACTTGCAAGCTCAATTGTCCGTTCTCTACTGTCACTTCCACTTTGCCTCCCGTTTTTAATGTTCCGAATAGAATTTCACGCATAAGCAGTGGTTTCAGATGCGAGGCAATTGCCCTGTTCATTTCTCTGGCCCCATATTCTTTGGTAAAACCTAGCTTCAGCAGATGTTTATAGGCTTCCAGGCTGAGTTCCATTTCTACATGACGCGCCGACAGCTTGTTTCTCAGTTCGCCGAGCTTTTTGTTTAGGATGAGGGAAGCCATTCCGTAATCCATATCATGGAAAACAACTGTTGCAGACAACCGGTTGATAAATTCAGGCTTGAAAGTTTTCTTAACTTGTTTCAACATTGCTTCTCCAGCAGCAACCTGTCCGCCGAAACCTATAGAGGCTTGGTGTGCGAATTGCGCTCCGGCATTGGAGGTCATGATAAGTATCACATGACGGCAGTCCGCTTTTCGTCCTTTGTTATCCGTCAGTACGGCATAGTCCATAACTTGCAGCAGAATATTGAACACATCGGGATGTGCTTTCTCGATTTCGTCAAGCAGTAACACACAATTGGGAGTTTTGCGGATAGCATCTGTCAGCAGTCCACCGTCTTCATAACCTACATATCCGGCAGGTGAGCCGATGAGTTTGGCCACTGTATGCTTTTCCGTATATTCGCTCATGTCAAAGCGTTGCAGGGCGATACCTAGTTCGGAAGCCAATACTTTGGCTACCTCTGTCTTTCCCACACCGGTGGGGCCGACGAAGAGAAGGCTTGCCAGTGGTTTGTTTTCGTCCAGTAGCCCGGCTTTGGCCATTTGTACGGCTTCCACCACTTGGCAGACAGCTTCTTCCTGACCGTATATCTTTGCACTGATGCGTTCATGCAAGGTTTCTAATGTGGCATTGTCTTCTTCCTTCATGGCGAGTACATCCACTTTACAGATACGTGCCAGTATATCGGTTATCAATGCTTTGTCCACCGTTTGTCTTTCTGTATCTGTGGGGTGGATCTCACGATAAGCACCGGCTTCGTCTACCAGGTCTATGGCCTTGTCGGGCAAGAAACGGTCGCTGATGTACCGTGCGGCGGCTGTAACGGCATACGCTATCACTCCTTCTTCATAAATCACTCCGTGGAACGTTTCGTATTTTTCTTTTAACCCTTCCACTATGTGGATGGTTTCCTCGATTCCCGGTTCTTGTATGTCAATCTGTTGGAAACGCCGTACTAATCCTCTGCTACGCGAAAAATAGCGGTTGAATTCTTCGTAAGTAGTGGAGCCGATAAATCGGATCTCTCCTCCTTCCAGATAAGGCTTGAGCATATTAGAGGCATCCATCGAACTGTCTCCCGTCCGTCCGGCGCCTATCAGGTTATGTATTTCATCTATATATACAATGGCGTGTCCTTCTTTCCGTATTCCTTCCATAATGGCTTTCAGCCTTTTCTCGAACTCACCCCGATATTGTGTACCGGCCAATAAGTTGCCTAAATCCAGCTCGTAGATACGACAACCTGTGAGACGTTCGGGAACATTGCCTGCTTCTATACGTGCGGCCAGTCCGTAGGCCAGTGCGGTTTTTCCCACTCCCGGTTCGCCCACGTGCAGAGGATTGTTCTTTTCTTTGCGGCAGAGAACCTGAATGGTGCGTTCCAATTCCACATCCCTGCCTATAAGCGGATTCCGGTTTTGCAGGCCCTCGTTGAGGCAGGTAACATAGTTACGCCAAGGCTCGCTTTTCTCTTGCTCAGAGGAAGTTTCCTCTTGAAACTGATTCATGTGCTCGTAATTTGAAATGAGGGTGCTGAGGAATTCCGGCATATCTTCGCCCACTGTTTTTTTTAACAGATAGCCAGCCCATGAATCTTCCAGTTGAAGCATTCCTTGTACCAGATGAGGAACATCCATTTCTTCTGCGCTTGAATGGCTGATTGTCATATAGGCATATTGCAGCAGCTCGGAGAGTTGACCTGAAATTTCCAATTCATATTCTATTTCTTGAGGAACTCGTTCCACTTCTTTTGACAGATATTCGGAAATGGACTGGGACAGTTCTTCCGGGGTACAAAAACACTCTGCCAATGCTTTTTGAAAAGGAACTTGTTTCAGCAATGCGCTCAATAAGTGTTCGGGCGTGATAAATTCATGCCGATATTGCATCGCTTGGCTCTGCGCAGAAGCGAAAGCGTAGTTCACCGAATCGGTATTTGGTATATCCATATCTTATTCTTGATTTTTTATTCTTCTTCCGGTGTAACCGTGAGTCGGAGAGGGAATCCCTCTTCACGAGCCATACGGGTGGCTTTTTGTACTTTTGACCGGGCGATATCATACGTATAGATGCCTACTACGGCCGATTCACTTTTATGTACCTGCATCATCAAAGCTTCTGCTTCCATCGTTGATTTGAAAAAAACGGTAGTTAATATCTTTACAACAAATTCCATTGTAGTAAAGTCGTCATTGAAAATGATAACTTTGAAGCGTCGCGGCTCGTGAAGGTCTATACGTTCTTTTTCTTTATAAGATGATTGTTGTTGTTCCATATTGGTATTTGTCATACGTACTTATGGCACAAAGGTAGGGAAAGTATTGGAAAGGTAGGGTAGGGAAGAGATGAATTTTGTCTCCCAAAGTAGCTAGAATGGCGAACTTCACAAAACTCATAACCATACCATGGATTGCATTGAAAGATTTGTATCATTCATAAATGGTATCACTAATAAAAAAGGGCAGAAACAATGCTATTATAAATAAAAAGAACAGAATATCACTCTTTTTCATAGATAGAAATGTGTTTTTCATTAATATTTGCGACAAACATACGAAAAAACTTCTAACTTCCTAACCAAACAACAATTTAAATTCGAGGTGTGAAGGAATGGCAAATAAGATTGCTTCCGGGCAATTTTATGTATAATATGGTCTGTGATTAATAATTCGACGGCTCTTTATTTGTTATCTAGCCATAATCTTTTATCTTTGTTTCCCGTCATGGAATAAAGTAAAAAGGTTATTATGAAAACAAGAGGATGGATTTTAACTGTAATTTGTAGTATGTTGTTATTGGTGGCGGGTATCACTTTTGCATCAATGGTGCTTGTCGGGCAACCGGCTTTGGCAAACGAATCATTGTGGTGGTGGATCTTGATAAATCTTGGTGTGATGGTTTTATTATTCGGGTACGGCGTGAAGCGGGGAATCCAGATATTGCGTATCTTCAGCATACCGAAAAGCAAACTGACACGGGAACCAGGTGTCGTGGTTTGTGATTATAATATCAGCCTGAAAAAGTATGCTTTGTATAAATTGTGGGACATCCGTCATTTCAGTTTTTCTTTGTTGTTTATCATTTATATTTGTATTGCATTGTGTACAGGGCACTATATTGTTCCCGAAGAGCAAAGCCTGTTCAGCCCACTGCTGATTTGGTTCTTGTGTCTTATCTATATCTTGATTATGCTGCCTGTCAGACTAAATAAAATTTATAAGCGGAGTATTGCAGGGCAGACTTGGGTGGAAATAACTCCGGAAGGGTTGACATATGACAAGGCGAAACTGAAACAGACATTCCCTTGGGAAGAGATAGCAGGTATAGCTCTTTATAAGACCTATTGCTTTCTGTATGATAAAAGAGGCGGTGAATTTTTGATTGTAACTTCGGATGAAAAGGTGAAAGAATCCCTTCTTTACTATTTAAATACGAAAAAATAATGAATTAAAGCTAAGTGTTTTTCATAATAAGGTTGTTCGTATTATTATAATGTGTATTTTTGTAACAAAGTAATAATGAAAAACCTCTTAAGTATGAAAACACCTGTTCTCGCGCTATTCATTTCTTTAGTGGCATTTGGAGCCTGTGTGTCCAATAAACAAACCCAGCCGTCAACCGATTATACCCAATTGGTGAATCCGTTTATCGGAACCGATTTTACCGGCAATACTTATCCGGGAGCGCAAGCGCCTTTCGGAATGGTACAACTTAGTCCGGATAACGGCTTGCCCGGATGGGACCGTATTTCCGGCTATTTTTATCCGGACAGTACGATTGCCGGATTCAGTCATACCCATTTGTCGGGGACGGGAGCCGGAGACTTGTATGATATCTCTTTTATGCCTGTTACTTTGCCTTATCAGGAAGCGGAAGCTCCTTTAGGCATCTATTCCAAATTCTCTCATGCGGATGAAGAGGCTTCAGCAGGTTACTATCGCGTGTTGCTGAAAGATTATGATATCAATGTGGAATTAACTGCTACAGAGCGTTGCGGCATCCAGCGTTATACGTTTCCTGAAGGGGAGTCGGCTGTCTTTCTGAATCTGAAGAAAGCGATGAATTGGGATTTTACCAATGATTCTTATATTGAAATAATTGACTCATGCACTATTCAGGGATATCGTTTTTCTGAAGGATGGGCAAGAGACCAGCATGTGTATTTTCGTACTCGTTTCTCCAAACCGTTTGCTTCGGTAGAGATGGATACTACTGCCATTACTTTGAAAGGTAAACGTGTAGGTACGGCTTATATCGCCCGCTTTAATTTTGATACGGAAAAAGGAGAACAGATTGTTCTGAGTACTGCTCTTTCGGGAGTGAGCATGGAAGGTGCCGCTAAAAACATGGCGGCTGAGGCACCTCACAATGATTTCGATAAATATTTGGCTGAAACTAAAGATAATTGGAACCGCCAGCTAGGAAAAATAGAAATAACAGGTGACAACAAGGACGATAAGGTCAATTTCTATACAGCATTGTATCATACTATGATTGCCCCGACTATTTACAGTGATGTGGACGGGTCTTATTATGGTCCCGATAAGAAAATTCATCAGACGGATGGTTGGGTGAATTATGGAACCTTTTCATTGTGGGATACTTATCGTGCCGCACATCCGTTATTTACTTATACGGAACCTCAACGTGTCAATGATATGGTGAAATCATTCATTGCTTTTTATGAACAGAACGGACGTTTGCCGGTATGGAACTTTTGGGGAAGTGAGACTGATATGATGATTGGCTACCATGCTGTGCCTGTTATTGTTGATGCTTATTTGAAAGGTATTGGTGATTTTGATGCTGAGAAGGCATTGGAGGCTTGTGTGACTACTGCTAATTTGGATAATTATCGCGGCATTGGTCTGTATAAAAAGTTAGGATATATACCTTATAATATAAAGGATGAATATAATGCGGAAAATTGGTCGCTTTCCAAGACATTAGAATATGCTTTTGATGATTATTGCATAGCCGAAATGGCCCGGAAGATGGGGAGGACTCAATTAGCGGACGAATTCTACAAGCGTTCTCAGAATTATCGCAATGTGTTCAATCCGGCATCAAGCTTCATGCAGCCGATAGATGATAAAGGAATATTCCAACCTAATTTCAGCCCGGATGACTACACTGCCCATATTTGTGAAAGTAACGGTTGGCAGTACTTTTGGTCTGTACAGCAGGATATTAAGGGGTTAATTGCCTTGACTGGTGGTAAGGATCGTTTTACAGAAAAGTTGGATAGTATGTTTACTTATATCCCGGCTAGTAATGCAGATTTGCCTCTTTTCAGTACAGGTATGATTGGTCAGTATGCTCATGGTAATGAGCCTAGCCATCATGTGATTTATCTATATAATAAGGTACGTCAGCCTTGGAAAACTCAGAAGTATGCGGCGCAGGTCATGCATGACCTTTATTTCAATGCACCTGCCGGACTGTGTGGTAATGAGGATTGTGGACAGATGTCTGCTTGGTATGTATTCAGTGCTATGGGATTTTATCCTGTCAATCCGGTAAGTGGTGAATATGAGATTGGTACGCCGTTGTTCTCCGAAATACAGATGCATTTGGATAATGGAAAAACGTTCACAGTACTGGCCCCTGGAGTAAGTCGTGAAAATATCTATATCCAGTCGGTGAAAGTAAATGGGCAACCATACGATAAGAGCTATATCACACACCGGCAAATAATGGACGGTGCTACTGTAGAATTTGAAATGGGTCCGGAACCGGGAAATATTTGGTATAGATAATAATTGGTTCAACTTATTAAGAATTGTACAGGAGGTGAGTTAAAAGTGATATTTGTTGTTATCGTTTTGCTGTAGAGGCGGGTTGAATCTGCGTGAAAATTGTATGATGAGCGGAAGCTTTCTACCCCTGCAGTGGATGATTGGATCGTTATTTGGAACATTGGCTCCCTCCTCATACAAAGGTGAATTATATAATATGAACGAGGAACTTGATGACACCTATAAGGCCGTCTTTCGTCAATGCTATCCTAAGCTGTTGTTTTATGCGACACGGCTGGTCGGTACCGAAGAAGCCGAAGATGTAGTGCAAGATGTTTTTGTGGAGTTGTGGAGGCGGAGAGATTCAGTCGTCATAGGAGAGCAGATTTTAGCTTTCCTTTATCGTTCTGTATATACCAAGGCTATAAATTTATTGAAGCATCAGGTTATAGAGAACAACTACAGTGCGGCAATGATAGAAATCTATGAACGAAAATTGCAATATTACCAGCCGGATCATGCTGAAGTTATTAAAAAGATAGAGAATCAGGAATTACGTCAGGAAATTTTTGAAGCGATTAATGAATTGCCGGATAAATGTAAGGAGGTGTTCAAACTGAGTTATCTTCATGATATGAAAAACAAGGAAATTGCTGATACTCTTGGTATTTCTTTACGTACCGTAGAGGCACATATGTATAAGGCCTTGAAATTTTTGCGCGAACGTCTCAGCCATTTATTATTGTCATTGATTATATTTTCAGCAAAACTGCTAAGTGTTTTTACAAGTTGAATTGTTTACTATATGAATAGGGAAAAAGATGAGTAAACTTAACGAAGATATTATTATCAGGTATTTGGAAAACCGATGCTCGGAGGAGGATTTTGTTCTTATCAATGAATGGATGAAAGAATCTGATGAGAATGCCGGAGAGTTATTCCGTATGGAGGAGATTTATCAGTTAGGTAAATTCCCCTTTGAGGAGGAAAATCTGGTAGCGAAGGCAGAGCGCAGGTTGGGTAGAAGATTGGAACAGGAAAATCAAAAGAGACAGGAGGTGTTCAAGCTTAAGAGTGTGTTGCGTTATGTAGCTGCTATAGTGGGCGTGATAGTGCTGGCTGCGGGATTGGCCTATTGGTTCCGGAATAAAGCGGAGGAATTGGTGGTAGCATCGGCTGCTCATGGACAAGTGCGTGAGATGTTGTTGCCTGACGGGACAAAAGTATGGTTGAACCAGTCGTCTGTTTTAAAATATCCGCGTGCTTTTGAAGGAAAAGAACGTCATGTATATCTGGATGGGGAGGCTTATTTTGAAGTGGCACGTAATCATGAGAAACCTTTTACGGTAAAAAGCCAGGCAATGGATGTCAGGGTCTTGGGAACCTCTTTCAATATAAAATGCCGTCCGGATAACAGTTTTGCTGAAACGACTCTGGTAGAGGGGGAAGTTGAGGTAAAAGATAAATCAGATAAAGGCAGAATTACTTTGTTACCGGGACAAAAGGCTGTTTTAAACAGGGTGACAGGGCGGATGCAGGTAAAACAGGTCGATCCCAAGATGGAGATAGTCTGGCATAATGATTTGATTCCATTTGAAAAATCATCTATTTTCCAGATTGCGGCAGCATTGGAACGGTTCTATGGGGTGAAGATTATCCTTTCACCGGATGTAGACAGTACCAATACTTATTCAGGAGTGCTGAAAAAGAAAGATAATATAGAGTCTGTGCTGAATTCTTTGCGTAACTCTATTCCTTTCAATTATAAGAAAGTAGATGATAACAATATATTTATCTCATCGGAAACGAAATAATTTTTAAATAAAGAACTATGAAAATCAACATGCTCTTAAGCGGCTGTCTTCTAGGGTTATTGTGTTTCACCGCATGTGATTCTGAAGGCAATGAAATGAATGATTACACCCATTATGTCAACTCTTTTATTGGTACAGGAGGCCATGGACATACCCATCCGGGTGCTATGGTTCCCCATGGCATGATACAGCCGGGACCAGATACTCGTATTGACGGTTGGGATTCCTGTTCCGGATATTATTATGAAGATACTACGATCAATGGCTTTGCCCATACACGTCTTAGTGGTACCGGGTGTGCGGATTTCGGAGATTTCCTGTTGATGCCGACTGTAGGTGTGCAACGCACTGATTTTTTGGGAACAGAAAGCCAGAAGCGTCCTTTCGCATCGGCTTTTTCTCATGAAAAGGAACATGCCGAACCGGGATATTATTCTGTCTTCCTGGATACATACGGGGTAAAAGCCGAACTGACCTCAACAGAGCGTGCGGCAATGCATCGGTATACTTTCCCGGAAAGTAAGGAGTCAGGATTTATCTTGGATATGGACTATAATATTCAGCAACAAATCAATCAGGTCATGGAAGTGGAGGCTGTGAATGATACTGTGTTGTGGGGGCGCAAACGCAGTGCCTATTGGGCATACCGGCAGGATCTTTATTTTTATGCCGTATTTTCCAAACCCTTCACGTATACTTTGTACACGGATACTGTTCAGGAAAATGACAAACAGATTCCTGTATGCAAAATGCTTTTGCATTTTGAAACGGCGAAAGACGAACAAGTGCTGGCTAAGTTCTCTATCTCTTCTGTTGATGCGGAAGGTGCTTATAAGAACCTCCAGGCTGAGATGCCCGGTTGGAATTTTGATGGAGTGCGTGCCGATGCTAAGAAGAAATGGAATGAATGCCTGTCAAAGATTGCAGTCAAAACCAATAATGAAGACCAGCGTGCCATTTTCTATACGGCTATGTATCATGCTTTCCTAAGTCCCAATCTGTTTACTGATGTAGACGGGCGTTACTTGGGAATGGATTTGAAAGTGCATACCACCGACATGAAACATCCGGTTTATACCATTTTCTCTTTGTGGGATACTTTCCGTGCGTTACATCCGTTACTGACTATTGTCGATCCTCAGTTGAATACGGAATTTATCCGTTCATTGATAAAGAAGCATCAAGAAGGTGGTATTTTCCCGAAATGGGATTGTGTATCCAATTATACCGGAACGATGGTAGGGTATCATGCGGCTTCGTTGGTAGCCGATTCTTATGTGAAGGGATATCGCGATTTTGATGTGCAGGAAGCTTACAAGGCATGTTTGCGTGCGGCGGAATATGATACGACCGGCATTGTCGCTCCCGGTTGGCTGATTCCTTATGTAATGCCTAAGGCTCGTTACTATAAGAATACCCTTGGCTATATCCCGTGTGATCGTGAGAATGAATCGGTTGCGAAAGCGTTGGAATATGCATACGATGACTGGTGTATTTCCGTGTTGGCAGACAGCTTGGGAGATACTGAAACCAAGGAGAAATATGCCCGTTTTGCGGATGCGTACGAATTTTATTTTGATCCTGCCACCCGTTTCATGCGCGGATTGGATAGTAAAGGTGAATGGCGTACCCCGTTCAATCCCCGTTCTTCCAATCACCGTAATGATGATTATTGTGAAGGAACTGCATGGCAGTGGACTTGGTTTGTTCCGCATGATATTCCGGGATTGGTGAAGTTGATGGGTGGAGAGGATGCTTTCGTTGGAAAGCTGGATTCTTTGTTTACGGTTTCTTCCCAGTTGGAAGGAGAGGCTACCTCTGCTGATATCACAGGACTGATAGGCCAGTATGCGCATGGCAATGAGCCGAGTCATCACATTACTCACATGTATAACTATGTAAACCGTCCATGGCGTACTCAGGAATTGGTTGACAGTGTGCTGCATAACCAGTATTTCAATGCTCCTGATGGCTTGTCGGGTAATGAAGATTGCGGTCAGATGTCTGCATGGTATATTTTGAACTCCATGGGCTTCTATCAGGTATGTCCCGGCAAGCCGGTTTATTCTATCGGACGTCCGTTGTTTGAGGAGGTGACGATTAATCTGCCCGACCGCAAGACTTTCGTTATCCGTACCCACAACAACTCGAAGACCAATAAGTACATTGAGTCGGTTCTGTTGAACGGAAAACCACTGGATGTTCCTTTCTTTACCCATAATGACATAGTACGTGGGGGAACGATGGAGATTACCATGAGTCCCGTACCGACGGAATGGGGAAAACAGATAAAGAATTAAAAAGTATAACTTAACCCAAATAACAATATCATGAAAAAATTATTTCTATCAGTTGCAGTCCTGTGTGTTACACTGTTTGTGCAGGCAAAGGATTATGCAGACTATGTGAGTCCGTTGGTAGGTACACAGTCTTCCTTTGAACTCTCTACAGGAAATACTTATCCTGCCATATCCCGTCCATGGGGTATGAATTTCTGGACTCCCCAGACAGGAAAGATGGGGGACGGATGGCAGTATGTCTATACGGCTAATAAAATCCGTGGTTTCAAACAAACCCATCAGCCCAGTCCGTGGATTAATGACTATGGTCAATTTTCCATCATGCCCGTAACAGGAAAACCGGAATTTGAGGAGGACAAGCGTGCAAGTTGGTTCTCTCATAAAGCTGAAATTGCAAAACCTTATTATTATAAGGTTTATTTGGCAGAACATGATGTGGTGACTGAAATGGTTCCTACGGAACGTGCCGCTATGTTCCGCTTTACTTTTCCTGAAAATGACTCATACGTAGTGGTTGATGCTTTTGATCGTGGCTCATCTATCAAGGTGATTCCCGGAGAAAACAAAATTGTGGGCTATACCACTCGCAACAGTGGTGGTGTTCCTGCCAACTTCAAGAATTATTTCGTTATTGAGTTTGATAAGCCGTTTACTTATGAGGCTACGTTCTCTAACGATATACAGCCTGAAAAACCGGACGGCAGTGTTCCTGTAACCTTGAAAGAAGGTAAACTGGAGCAGACTGATTTCCATACCGGAGCCGTTATCGGTTTCAAGACAAAGAAAGGCGAAGTGGTTCATGCCCGTGTCGCTTCTTCATTCATCAGTCCTGAACAAGCAATTCAGAATCTGAAGGAATTGGGTGGTGACAGTTTTGAAGTATTGGTACAGAAAGGTAAAGATGCCTGGAATGAGGTCTTAGGTAAAGTAGAAGTGGAAGGTGGAACATTGGATCAATACCGTACTTTCTATTCCTGCTTGTACCGTTCCTTGTTGTTCCCGCGTAAATTCTATGAACTGGATGCCAATGGGCAGCCTGTTCATTACAGTCCTTACAATGGGGAAACATTGCCGGGATATATGTATACGGATACAGGATTCTGGGATACATTCCGTTGCTTGTTCCCTTTCTTGAACCTGATGTATCCTTCGGTAAATCAGGAAATACAGGAAGGTTTGATTAATACTTATAAGGAAAGCGGCTTCTTCCCCGAATGGGCCAGCCCCGGTCATCGTGGTTGCATGGTCGGCAATAATTCAGCTTCTATCTTGGTCGATGCTTATCTGAAAGGAGTACGTGTGGAAGATGTGGAAACATTATACAAAGGACTGATTCATGGAACGGAAGCTGTACATCCTGAAGTTTCTTCTACCGGACGTCTGGGATATGAATATTATAACAAGCTGGGCTATGTGCCTTGTGATGTGAAGATTCATGAGAATGCAGCCCGTACATTGGAATATGCATACGATGACTGGTGTATTTATCAGCTGGCGAAAGAATTGAAACGTCCGAAGAAGGAAATCGCACTCTTTGCCAAGCGTGCCATGAATTACAAGAACCTGTTTGATTCGGAAAGCAAGCTGATGCGCGGCAAGCAGAAGGACGGCAAATTCGCTCCTAAATTCTCACCGTTGAAGTGGGGAGGTGACTTTACGGAAGGAAACAGCTGGCACTATTCTTGGTCTGTATTCCATGATCCCCAAGGCTTGATTGACTTGATGGGAGGTAAGGAAATGTTCGTTACCATGCTTGATTCTGTCTTTTCGGTTCCCCCTATCTTTGATGATAGCTATTATGGACAGGTGATTCATGAAATCCGTGAAATGACAGTTATGAATATGGGTAACTATGCACATGGAAACCAGCCCATTCAGCACATGATTTATATGTATGATTATGCGGGTCAGCCTTGGAAAGCCCAATATTGGTTGCGTGAGGTGATGAACCGTATGTATACAGCCGGACCTGACGGATATTGCGGTGACGAGGATAATGGACAGACTTCGGCATGGTATGTATTCTCTGCATTAGGATTCTATCCGGTATGTCCCGGTACAGATGAATATATTCTGGGTGCTCCGTTGTTCAAGAAAGCGACACTGCATTTTGAAAACGGAAAGAACTTGGTAATAACCGCACCGGATAACAGCGATACCAACCGATATGTAGATGAAATGCATGTAAACGGTACTGTTTATACCAAGAATTATTTGAAACACAATGAATTGTTACAAGGTGGTGTTATCGATTTCAAGATGACCGACCGTCCGAATATGCAACGTGGAACACAAGAAAGTGATTTGCCTTATTCATTTTCAAAAGACGAAACAATGAAATAAAAGTTTCACCATGCATTTCTCTCTTGTAAAGAGAGGTTGGAGGGGGATGTTCTCTTTTGGCAGCATTGCAAGAGTACATCCCCTTTTTGTTTTTAAATATTTCTTCTATACGTCAAAGTCCGATGATATCACTACTTTTGCCTTTCCTCTGTTTTTTCTAGAAAATTTAGAAAAAAGAACGAGATGGAGTAAGTGTTTTCTTTTAGCTGCCTGTTTTTATTCTCGAAAGGGGCATGAGAACCCCTTCACTGGAGAAAAATAAGTCAGTGTTAACTAATTTAATAAATTATGAAAGGCAATCAATTAATGAGAAAGCCCAAATTACTCAGGGCGCTTTTGATTCTTTTGTTTGTGGCTGCACCCATGCAATGGACCCGCGCACAAATTGTTCTTTCAACTCCCAAGACAACTCTTGGAGCGGTAATCAAGAACATCAAATCACAGTCTAACTATCAGTTTTTCTATGATGACAAACTGGCTGAAACGCCGGTGAATGCCATTGATGTAAAGAACGGTTCATTGCAGTCTGTACTTGATGCAGCTTTGCAAGGCAAGGGAATCACCTACAAGATAGAGGATAATATTGTCTATCTTTCAGCACCCGGAGAACCTCAAACACCTCAACAGACAGGACAGGAACATACAGTGACCGGAACAGTGGTTGATGCGACAGGAGAGGCCTTGATTGGTGTAAACGTACAAGTGAAAGGAAACCCTACAGCCGGTACGATTACTGACTTTGAAGGTAACTATTCTTTGTCGGTTCCCGGAAATGGCGAGGTTGTGTTCTCATACATTGGTTACCGTTCGGAAACATTGAAGCCCGATGGCAAGAATGTACTGAACGTAACCATGCAGGAAGACACACAGCAGATTGGCGAAGTGGTGGTAACCGCTTTGGGGATCAAACGTGAGAAGAAGATGTTGGGTTATGCGGTTCAGGAACTGAAAAGTGATGAACTGAACAAGACAGGTGACCCGTCTGTGACCAGTGCCTTGCAAGGTAAGGTGGCAGGTCTTCAGATGAATACTTCGGCTACAGGTTTAGGTGGTTCTACGAAAATCACCATTCGTGGTAACTCTTCTCTTACCGATAACAACCAGCCGTTATGGATTGTGGATGGCGTTCCTTTCAGCGACAACACTACATCCGACGCATCTCGTTATGGTGGTGTGGACCGTGGTAGCGCTTCCATGGACATTAATCCGGATGACATCGAGAGCATTTCGGTATTGAAAGGTCCGAATGCGGCTGCTCTTTACGGTTCGCGTGCAGGTAATGGCGTTATCTTGATTACGACAAAGAAAGGCAGTAAGAAAGATGGTTTCGGAATCCGTTATAGTGGTAACTTCACTTGGACAGCTATCGGCGAGACATTGGATATGCAACGCCGTTACGGACAAGGACATATTGATACAAAAGATGCCAAGACTGCGGTGTATGACAAAACGGATAGCGGAAGCTGGGGCCCGGTATTGGATGGAAGCATGAAAGAGGCTTGGAACGGAGAAACTTACGCTTACTCTAACTATGGGGATAAGTTGAAAGATTATTTTGATACCGGTTTCTCGCATACGCATAACGTATCTATCAGCAACGGTACAGAGAAATCACATTTCCGTACTTCTTTCGGATACTCAGATAATGACGGTGTATTCCCCACTGAAAGTTTGAGCCGTGTGAATGCCGACCTGAATGCAGGAACGGAATTGAACAAATGGGTGTCTATGGACGGAAAGATTTCTCTTTCACGTACAAAAGCCGATAACCGTCCACTGTATGGTGATTACGGTGCTATTTCCCAGTTGATGAGAATCCCTAACAACGTCCGTCTGGATGACTTGAAACAATATTCTGATGAAACTCATGCGCATGTGAACTGGACAGGACCTACTGCCAGTATCCGTAATCCTTATTATGTATTGCATCAGCGTCAGAATTCAGATGAACGCTGGCGTGCTTTCGGATATTATAGCATGAAAATCAATTTCACAGATTGGCTGCATCTGTCTGCCAAATACGCTTTTGACTACTACCGCACCAGAGTGCAAAGCACCAATGCGGGTGATGGTATCAATGGAGAAGCCAATACTTCCATGATTACGAATGACTCAATGGATCGTAGTGAAGAAAACTTCTTCGAGTCAAATGCTGAAGTCATTTTGATGGGTGACCGTCAGTTGACTGATAACTTCCGTCTGGGCTTCAATGTCGGTGGTAACTTTATGTACCAGCGTTCGGAAACTTTGGGTGTGGGCGTAGGTAATATGGTGGATAAAGGTAATTGGATGCTGAATGCGGCCAATTTGTTGAGAACCGGTAGTGAGGATGGTTACAAGCGTGCCATGAACTCAGTGTTCGGCTCTGTACAGATGGCATGGAAGGAATATCTGTCTTTGGATTTGACAGCTCGTAACGACTGGTCATCCACTCTTCCGTCAGGTAACAATTCTTTCTTCTATCCGTCTGCCAACCTCAGTTTCGTAGTTTCCGACTTTTTGCGCTCCATTGACAAACCGTTGCCAAGCTGGGTGACATTTGCCAAGGCACGTCTGTCTGCCGCACAGGTAGGTAAGGACACAAGCCCTTATCAGTTATACAACACCTACTCTTTCAAATTCGATAATGGTGTATTGACTCCGACCAAGGATAATGTGAAGATGAACGATCAGTTGAAGCCTGAAATCGCGACCTCTTATGAAGCAGGTCTGGACATGAAGTTCTTGAACAACCGTCTGGGCTTTGACTTTACTTACTATTACAGCAAAACAAAGAACCAGATTATGAAAGTGCCCGCAGCAGCTCCCTGGAGTGGTGGCCAATGGGTAAACGCAGGTATGGTAACCAATCAAGGTGTAGAATTTATGTTGTATTCCACTCTGGTAGAAACAAAGGATTTCGCTTTTGATTTGAATGTGAATATGGCTCACAACGTATCGAAAGTGAAAGAACTGGCTCCGGAAGAAAATGTGAACTATATGTTCTTTAACGGTGATGGAAACTTCCCTGTAAAAGTAGGTACACGCGCCGGACACAAATTAGGCGAGATTTATGCTACATCGCTTTATAAGCGCAATGAAAACGGTGATATTATCGTAAATGAAAATGGTTTGCCCATGACTGTGACCAATGAGTCTGAATATGTGAACAAACCTATCGGTAATATCCAGCCTAAGCTGACCATGTCTGTATCTCCTACCTTTACTTATAAAGGGATTACACTGTCTGCACTGTTTGATATGAAATTCGGTGGTGATATCTTCTCTTATTCCGAGATGCTGGCTACCGGAAACGGTTTGGCTAAGCGTACCTTGAACCGTGGTGAGGAAAACAACTATATGATGGTATTCCCCGGTGTGACAGAATCAGGCGAGGTGAATACAAAACAGGTTTCCGCCTCAGAATACTACGGCTCATTGCAGGCTGAGGATTTCATCTACGATGCTTCATTCATTAAACTGAAAGAATTGTCAATCGGCTATTCATTCCCTTCATCTATGCTGAAGAAGACTCCTGTCAACTCGCTGAATGTTTCATTTGTAGCACGTAACTTGTGTTATCTGATGAAGCACACGCCGGGTACAAGCCCCGAAGGCGGCTATGACACTACGATGTTCTCACAAGCCATTGACTATGCATCGTTGCCGTTTACACGTACTTTCGGTATTTCTATCAACTTAGGTTTCTAATTAATTAAAAGGAAAAACTGATTATGAAAATCAAATTATATAAATCCGTAGCCTTATGCTCATTGCTGGCTCTGGCCGGATGCCATGATTTTGAGGAATTGAATACAAATCCTTACGCACCGATTTACGACCCGACTGTGGAGAATGTATCGGCCGATGGAATAGACATTGATTACACCTTGACAGACAATGCCATGGCAAGTTTGAAAGGGATGGAAGGCGCTATCGGAAGTATTTTTGCCAATTTCACCTACGAAGGTCTTTACAATGATTATCAGACAACGACCAATCTGACTCATGATATCTATGCCGGTTATTGGGGAAACAATGTCAGCGGCTTTGTGAATCAGGCGCCTACCTATTCTTATACGGATGGATGGTCGGCCAGCCGATGGAAGCATTTCTATGATGACCGCAGCACTTCGGAATACAGTCAGTTGGTCAAGACATTCTATTTCTGTAATAAGGATTATTATCATACGGCATTCTATATTACCCGCATTTATTATGCTTTCTTGTTGTCCATGCAGACAGATACTTACGGAGATATTCCCGTCGCTTATTATGTGAAGGGAGCTATGCCGCCGGAAGAAAATGTGTCTTATACGCCTCAGAAAGAGGTCTATAATATCCTTTTCCAGCTGTTGGATCAGGCTATAACAGAGTTGCACCAGGAAAATCTTCCTGCTGTCAGTCAGTATGATTTAGGTGACAATGACAAATGCTATGGAGGTGATGTGGACAAATGGCGTCGTTTTGCCAACACACTGCGTTTGCGCCTTGCTTTGCGTGTATCCAATGTAAATCCGGAATTGGCCCAGACTCAGGCAAAAGCAGCTTTGACAGATCCGGCCGGTCTGATGCAAAGCCAGGATGACAATATGAAGCAGACTCCAAAACGTCAGTATATCGCCGGCGGTAATGAAAATATATACGCATTGTTGTTCAGCTGGACCGGCAATGCTGTATTGTCGAAAGAAATGGAACGGGCCTATAAGAATCAGGCCTTGAAAGAAGGTGCGGCAGCCGATGCCGTTACTTTCAATGAGAATTCTGAGAATTGTTATCTCGACCCTCGTTGTGAAGTTTTATGGTTCCGTCCTACTCCGTTTGATTCGTTGACTACCAGTCCGCTTCCCACAGAGAATCTGAAGAGAGATTTCAACGGGGTGATGAATGGAGAAACCAATGTAGGTGGCTCTTATCTGAACAGATACTCTGCCAACCGTTGTATTCTGTCATCTGATGCCATGAACAAGGATTATTGGTGGAATCTGGCCCGTGAAATAGTCTGGATGGGGTATTCTGAAAGTTTGTTCCTGAAAGCGGAAGCAGCATTGCGCTGGCCGTCATTGGTGGATGAAACTGCTGAAGCTCTTTATTTGAAAGGTATCAAGGCATCTATGGATTATTATGAAATTGATGCGGACAAGGCCAATGAATACATCAGTCATCTGGATGGCGTAAAAGCATTTGCTGGTGGTAGCAAGGAAGAACAATTGGAACAGATTATTACTCAGAAGTGGATTGCCGTTTTCCCGAATGGAAATGAAGGATGGGCAGAAGTACGTCGTACCGACTATCCGCGTTATCTGCTGGCTCCGGTTAATGGAAACAATTCCAATGGAGAAGTGGCGTCCGGCAAGCTTATCAAACGCATCAACTATCCTAACAGCGAGTCCCGTAACCCTAATAAACCGGGCAATGTGAACCAGGGTAGCCGTGTATGGTGGGATGTGGCCGATACGATGAATGATAAAGGTCAGTGGCATACTCCGAATAATTTCCGATAGAAATTGCTATCTTTGTATCCTAGGGAACATAAAAAGAAACAAAATGAAGCAAATTCTATTTTTATTGGCAGCCGTCCTGTTATTGGGCGGCTGTGCGGAAGAGAAGAAGACCGACGTTCGTTGGGCTACTTTTAATGTCCGTTATGACAATCCGCAAGACAGTTTGAACAATTGGCAATATCGGAAAGACCGTGTGTGCCAGTTTATTAAGGACCGTGAACTGGATATTGTCGGTATGCAGGAAGTTTTGCATAACCAGTTTCAGGATCTTCGTGCAGGCTTGCCCGAATACGATGGTATCGGTGTGGGACGTGATGACGGGAAGACAGCAGGTGAATATGCGCCGCTATTCTATCGTAAGGACAAATATGAGGTGTTGGACTCCAATACTTTCTGGTTGGCCGAAAATCCCGATAGCGTAGGAATGATGGGATGGGATGCGGTTTGTGTCCGTATCGCCACTTGGGCGAAATTTAAAGACAAGGCCACCGGAAAGATATTCATGGCTGTCAATACTCATTTTGACCATGTAGGTGAAGAGGCTCGCCGTCAAAGCGCATTGCTCATTATCCGTAAGATAAAAGAGATCGTAGGCGAACGCCCCGCAGTGGTTACGGGTGACTTTAATGTGACCGATGCGAGCGATGCATACGAAACGATCACTACCAACGAGTTTGTGATGAAGGATGCTTATAAGACGGCTGCCCGTGTGACCGGCGTTGATTATACTTTTCATGATTTTGCCCGTATTCCGGCCGAGGATTGTGAAAAGATTGATTTCATCTTTGTCACTCCGCAAGTTCTGGTAAAGAACTGTGAGATACCGGCTGAAGTACCGGAAGCTTTGCTTTCCGATCATAATCCTCAGTTGGCTGACTTGGAATTCTGATTTTTTTAATAGGTGAACTTACGCCGGTAGAGTCTTTAAAAGGGCTTTATCGGCGTTTGTATTACAATAACTTTTTCAAATCTTCAATGTTTGGCAGAGCGTTACGAAGTCGTTCCGGCATATCTTTAGATGCACGGTAAGTGGCAACTCCCATCGGCTTGTTATAATCACGAACGGCAAACTCTACAAAGGTTTGGTTCATTTCTTTGCAAAGAATTATTCCGATAGAAGGGTTTTCGTGCGGTTTTCTGATATATGTATCTAAAGCGGATAGATAAGTATTCAACTGCCCCAAATAAGAAGTGCGGAATTTTCCGGATTTAAGCTCAACTGCGACTAAGGAGTTAAGCTCCCGATTGAAAAAGAGCAAATCAATAAACATTTCTTCTCCTGCAACCTCTATGCGATATTGATTGCCTATAAAGCTGAAATCTTGTCCGAAGGTCATAATAAACTTCTTCACATTGGCAACAATTGCCTTTTCTACTATTTTTTCGTCTAAGTCTTCTTCCTGCTCATTCAGTTCCTCCACATTGATGAAATCAAGCAAGTATTCATCTTTGAATGAACAAACAGCTTTTAGCGCTTGCTTAGTATCAGGCAATGTTTGTGCAAAATTGTTGGGTAAAGTTCCCCGATGGCTGTATAGATCTGCTTTTAAGTAATCCCTTAACGTGTATTTACTCCAATAGCGAATGGCGCACTCATGTATATAAAATAGTCTTGCTTCTAAAGTCTTGGCTTTGGATATTATTTCGGTATGGTGACTAAAGCCGATTGAAAAGAAGTCTGACCAATTAAATTCATCCGCCACTGGCTGATGAATTGCTACAAGAAGCAATTTTTCATTCAACACCAAATCATCAGCCAATGGCGGATGATTTAAAACCTTATCCCACTCTTCATAAAAAATACGCATATTTCTTATACTTGTTGCTGAAAATCCCCTCAGCCCCGGCAATTCTTTTTGTAACAGAGAAGATATTTGTTCAATGGCACCTTTCCCCCAAAAGCCTGTACGGGAATTTTCCGACACGTAACGTCCGATGCCGTAATAAAGAGATAATTGTTCCTTATTTACTGATGCGGCTGCACGGTACTGGCTTCGTAAGATAGCTTCTTTTATGGCCTTTACTGCTTCTCTATAATTCTGATTTATATTCATTTGCACTTTGTTGTTATATGTGACAAAAGTACAAAATTAATGCTGTCAGTACAAATAAGCTTATCATTCCCTCTCCCATTTAAAATAATTTTCCTCCTTCGATAAGTGTAATACCTTATTTAATTGTTTTATATTTGTATCATTAATCCAATTTAATATTATGAAGGCATACAGTTACTATGTATTATTTTTGTTAGTCGTGTTTTGTGGGTGTTCTCGCCCCACAGAATTGACATCGCCGGATGGCAATATAAAATTAGTATTCAATCTCAATGAAGCGGGAGAGATGACCTACGGAGTTTCTGTAGGAGGGAATCCATTCATCACCCCCTCCGTTATGGGCTTTGAAGGCCGTGACGGGGTAAATCTTTCCAAAGGTTTTCTGATAGAAAGTACCGAGTACACCACAAAGGATGAAACTTGGACCCAACCTTGGGGAGAAAATAAATCAATCCGGAACCATTATAACGAAATGGCCGTGCGTTTGAAAGACCAGGCAAATACACAGCTGACCCTCCGTTTCCGCGTGTTCGATGACGGCCTGGGCTTCCGCTATGAATATCAAGTACCCCAAGTGGACAGTGTGTTCGTAATGGATGAGCTCACTTCATTTAATTTGGCACAAGACGGCAAGTCATGGTCTATTCCCGCCAGTTTTGAAACCTACGAATTGCTGTATCGCACCCTGCCCGTCAGCAAGGTGGATAATGCCAATACCCCGATGACTTTCAAAACAGATAACGGGGTATATGCCAGTATCCACGAAGCAGCTTTGACCGATTTCCCCGAAATGACTTTGAAGCATACCGAAGGTTGTCACTTCAAATCGGAACTGGCTTCCTGGCCCGATGGGGTGAAAGCCCGTTTTGCCGGAGGGACTTTCGTGACTCCGTGGCGCAGTATTCAGATAGCTCCCAAAGCGGTAGGTCTGATAAACTCCGGCCTGATACTGAATCTGAATGAGCCTTGTGTGCTGGAGGGGGATTTGAGCTGGATACGTCCTATGAAATACGTAGGTATCTGGTGGGGAATGCATCTGGGAGTCGAAACGTGGACGATGGATGAACGCCACGGCGCCACCACCGCTAATGCCAAACGTTATATAGACTTTGCTGCTGCCAATAACATAGAAGCGGTAATGTTCGAGGGATGGAATGAAGGCTGGGAAAGTTGGGGCGGTATGCAGACTTTTGACTATACCAAACCCTACGCCGATTTTGATATGGCAGAGGTGGCACGTTATGCCAAGGAGAAAGGGATTGAAATAATCGGTCACCACGAAACAGGTGGCAATATCTTTAATTACGAACGCCAGTTGGACAATGCTTACAAATGGTATGCCGACTTGGGAGTGCACAGCGTGAAGACCGGTTATGCCGGAGGACTGCCGGGCGGTCACAGCCATCATGGACAGTTCAATGTACGCCATTACCGCAAGGTGGTGCAGACTGCCGCCGGTTATCATACAACCGTTAATGCCCACGAACCTATCAAAGATACAGGAATTCGTCGTACTTACCCCAATATGATGACACGGGAAGGCGCCCGCGGTATGGAGTGGAACGGATGGAGTGAAGGTAATCCTCCCGAGCATCACGAGTTATTGCCGTTTACCCGCTTGCTGGGCGGTCCGATGGATTATACGCCGGGTACTTTTGATATTCTTTATGAAAAGACACGCAATTCTCCCCGTCGCAAGAAATGGAATGACTTGGATAAAGGAAACAGCCGTGTGAATACCACCTTGGCAAAGCAGATTGCCAATTGGGTAATCATTTATTCTCCATTGCAAATGGCATCGGATATGATTGAGAATTATGAAGGGCATCCTGCTTTCCAGTTCTTCCGGGATTTTGATGCGGACTGTGACTGGTCTGAAGCCTTGCAGGGCGAACCGGGAGAGTTTGTAGCCGTAGTACGGAAAGCGAAAGATAATTATTTCTTAGGAGCTACGACCAATGAGGAAGCACGTACGCTGACCATTCCTTTGGATTTCCTTGAGAAAGATAAAAAATACCATGCGGTGATTTATGCTGATGGAGAAGATGCCGACTGGAAAACAAATCCTACTTCTTATCAGATTAAGGACAGAGAGGTGACAGCAGCCGATACCTTGTCTGTAGTCATGGCAAAAGGTGGTGGACAAGCGGTAAGCTTTATTCCTGTAACTGACTGATTTACCAAATGCTTCGTCCTATTGCATTAATAGATTCCGAAAGGTAACTTCATCCCCTCTCAGAAGGAGATGAAGTTATCTTCGGTTATAGCCGAATTCAACAACCTTAAAACTTAGATATAAATGAAAACAACCGAAACCCCAACTCCGTCCAGACGCCGTAGTCCTATTTTCTGGGTTCCCACCGCTTATTTTGGTATGGGGCTCCCTTTTGTTGTCCTCAATATGGTAGCCGTACTGATGTACAAAGGTCTGGGAGTCAGTGATGCGAAAATAGCCTTCTGGACTTCCCTTATCATGCTTCCTTGGACACTGAAACCCCTTTGGAGTCCGTTGCTGGAGATGTACCGTACCAAGAAATTCTTTGTTGTCCTCACTCAGATGGTGTCGGGAGTTACTTTCGGGTTGATCGCTTTGTCGCTTCATCTTCCGTCTTTCTTTGCGGTCACTATTGCCTTGTTCGCCATTGTCGCTTTTAGCGGAGCAACGCACGATGTGGCCTGTGACGGAGTATATATGGACGAGTTGAATGCGCAGGAACAAGCTAAATATATAGGTTGGCAGGGAGCTTTTTATAATGTGGCGAAGATTATCGGTACAGGCTTGCTGGTCTATCTGGCCGGTTTTCTGAAAGATGAATACGAAGGGCCTGCAGAAGATGCGGTACTTTATTCCTGGACGGTCATTATGATTATCCTCGGAGTAGTGATGTTCGCCTTGGGAATTTATCATACCCGTATGTTACCTTCGGGCAAGCACGCCCATTCGGTCACCTCTTTTTCGCAGAGTATGACCGAGTTATGGAATGTCATCCGGAACTTCTTTACGAAAAAGCATATTGTTTACTATATTTGCTTTATTATTTTATATCGTTTTGCCGAAGGGTTTGTGATGAAAATTGTACCTTTGTTCCTGAAAGCCGGTCGTGATGTGGGTGGCTTGGGATTGACAGAACAGGAGATTGGTATTTATTATGGAACCTTCGGAGCGGCAGCTTTCGTACTCGGTTCATTGCTGGGTGGATATTATATTTCCGCACGTGGATTGAAAAAGACTTTATTCTCCTTGTGTTGTGTGTTCAATCTGCCTTTTATGGCTTACACGCTGCTTGCCATTTTCCAACCGCAGAGTGCGCCCCTTATCGGAGGGGCCATTGTGCTGGAGTATTTCGGATATGGTTTCGGCTTTGTGGGGCTTACCTTGTTCATGATGCAGCAAGTGGCTGCCGGTCCTCATCAGATGGCGCATTATGCTTTTGCATCGGGTATCATGAATCTGGGTGTCATGTTGCCCGGCATGATGTCCGGATATGTCAGCGACTGGCTGGGCTATAAACTGTTTTTCATCTTTGTGCTGGTGGCTACCATTCCGGCCTTTCTGATGACCTGGTTTGTACCCTTCACACACGAAGACAAGAAATAGAGAAAAACTATTAACCTAACAAAAAAGAGAATATGAGTGAATTGAAGATTGCGGGCAATCCGTTGCCCGGTATGCCGTGGGAGGAGCGTCCCGAAGGTTGTAAAAATGTAATGTGGAGATGTAGTGCGAATCCTATCATTCCCCGTGATTTGCTGCCTACATCCAATAGTATATTCAATAGTGCGGTAGTACCTTTCGGCGAAGGGTATGCCGGAGTGTTCCGTTGTGATGATACAAACCGCCGGATGGCGCTTCATGTGGGATTCAGCAAGGATGCCGTTCATTGGGACATCAATCCGGAGAAGTTGCAGTTCCAGTGTGATATCCCCGAGATAGGTGAATGGGTGTATGGTTATGACCCGCGTGTCTGCTTTATCGATGACCGTTACTATGTGACTTGGTGTAACGGATATAAGGGCCAGCCCACCATCGGCGTGGCATGGACTACGGATTTCAAGACGTTCCACCAGGTGGAGAATGCTTTCCTGCCTTTCAACCGTAATGGCGTGCTGTTCCCTCGCAAGATTAATGGTAATTTTGCCATGTTGAGCCGTCCCAGTGACAACGGGCATACTCCTTTCGGAGATATTTATTATAGCGAGTCGCCCGACTTGGAGTTTTGGGGACGCCATCGGCATGTCATGTCGCCTGCGCCTTTTGAACAGAGTGCATGGCAGTGCTTGAAAATAGGTGCCGGTCCTATTCCTATCGAAACCAGTGAAGGCTGGTTGTTGTTCTACCACGGTGTGCTTCGTTCCTGCAATGGTTATGTCTATGCCTTTGGATCGGCATTGCTTGATTTGGACGAGCCTTGGAAGGTGAAGTTCCGTTCGGGACCTTATCTCCTCTCTCCGCGTGAACCTTACGAATGTATGGGTGATGTGCCCAATGTATGCTTCCCTTGTGCGGCTTTGCATGATCCGGCAACGGGACGGGTAGCCGTTTATTATGGTTGTGCCGATACGGTGACCGGTCTGGCATTCGGTTATATTCCTGAAATTATAGAATTTACCAAGCGTACTTCTATTATTTAAGCACAGTTTGTACTGTTCTCATTAGAAAACAGAGGATGTGTCCTGTGGCTGTCACTTCGGCCCGGACACATCCTCTTTGTTTTTTCCCGGAAAAGGGAACTGTCTGGTTATAAAGCGGTTCTTAAGTGCCATCTTCTCTTTGGCTAAGTGTTTTCTTCCGGATGCTTAAGGGCTTTTATACTGAAACCTTCTACAGTCCATTGTAATGGACTGTAGAGTCTGCCGTAATGGACTGTACGGTCTGCTACAGTGGACTGTACGGTCTGCACCGGAAGACTATAGAAGATAATAGGAATAAAGACCTTAGTTGTATGGATAAAAAGGCTTATGTTTACTGTTGAACGTCTTCGTCGCAGAGGATGCGGAGTGTATTGCCGAAGTCGCGGAACAGTTCTTCCGTGACGGTTTGGGTGGCGGATTCCACCAAACGATCCGCATGGTATGATGTATCATAAATGTTCGTTTTATAAGTAAATAAATCTGTTTCTTCGAGTTTGTTTAAGTGGAACTCGGTGGAGATTTATTTTTTATAAAGCGAACAGCATCAGGCCATCAAAGTAGAAAACCAGCATAAACATACACGAGTACGTGTTGCGGCATACGAAATTCATTCAGCCAGTCATCGGGTAGGAAGCAACTGAATACTATATCATCGAAATTATGTAGTCTGTCTTCAAGCATTAGAGCGTTTCGAGTAATTCGATAAGACGTTCGGTGTGCGCTACTGATATATTTCTTTGTTGCTCGATAAGTTCCGGTGTGGTACGGTTGCCGTAACTTACGCCGCAGGTATAAACACTGCCGCTATACTCCATGTGCGTCAGTCGGCAGGTTGCTTTGTAGCAAGCTAAAAATTCGTCTATGGTGTAGCCCATCGCCCCCTTGTGGCTATACAATGCTTCGGGTGCTCCCGTTGTGAAAGAGAGAACGAGTTTCTTGCCTTTGAGTTTGTCTCCGGTACTTCCGTGCGAGAATCCGTGACGGAAAGTCTCTTCCATCCAGCGTTCCAATATGGAGGGTGCGGAGTACCAGAAAAGGGGGAACTGCAATACGATGATGTCTGCCCGGAGCAATTTCTGCTGTTCGGCTTCCACGTCGATTTTGAAATCGGGATAGAGTTCATCCAGCTTTACGATTTCGGCTTCCGGCAGCCGTTCGTTCAGGGTTTCGAGAATCGTTTTATTGGCTACAGATGCGGCAAGGTTTGTATGGCCGCTGATAATCAATACATTTTTCATATTCATTCTTTTTATTGTTATTTGTTTTATGCACCTACACCACCGTCCACTTTATAGTCGGCTCCGGTTACGAAGCTGGCTTCGTCGCTCGTCAGGAAAGCGACGACGGCGGCAACCTCTTCGGGCTGTCCCATTCTACCGAGAGGCACGCTCTTCGTTACCATATCCTTGTGGGCTTTCGCGGCCTCGTCCGAAAGCTCGGTCTTGCCGTAAATAGGGGTTTCGATGGGCCCCACGCCGAGTGAATTGACACGCACGCCGTCTTTTGCCAACTCTTTCGCCCATGCACGTGTCATGGTATAGACGGCAGCTTTCGAGGCGGCATAGTTCGCCATCGTCGCGATAGGATTGGTTGTCATAGTTGTCGTGACATTCAGGATATTGCCTTTTGCTGCCTTTATCATCGGCAGGCAGGCCTGTGTCAGCATGACAACGGCACGCACGTTGATGGCGAATACCTTGTCGTATTCGTCGATTTTCATCGTTGCAAACGGGGTGACGGGTGCCCATCCGGCATTATTGACAAGAATGTCGAGACGACCGTACCGTTCTCCGACAGTACGGATGATAGTGCGTATCCCGTCTTCCGATTCGAGGTCGATGGCAAGATAGGAGATTTTATCACTGTAAGCAGCCGTTTCGACAAGTGTCGTTTCCGTGCGGCCTACAATCAATACGTTAGCACCTTCATCGGCCAGACGTTGGGCAATAGCTCTTCCGATGCCCGTCCCGGCTCCGGTTACAAGAGCGACTTTGTTGTTCAATGACTTATACATGGGTTATTATTTGTTATTAGGGTTAAATTGCTTGTCGTAATTCAGAAGGAATTTTACGAGTTCGGGATTACGGTGCGACCAGCGGAAGTCGGCAGGTTTGTCGAGCGGACGGATACTTTCCATATCTTCCGGTGTAAGTGTGAAATCGAATACATCCAGATTTTGTTTCATTCGCTCGATATGCGTGCTTTTCGGGATGGCGATGATGCCGCGTTGCACCAAGTAACGCAGGGCGACTTGCTGTACCGTTTTATTGTATCGTTCGGCCAAAGCCGTCAGTATGGGATTGGTCAGAAGGTCGGGATCGCCTTGTGCCAGTGGGGCCCAAGCCATGATACGTGTATCATAGGGCTTCATTTCAGCTTCAGCATCCCACTGCTGACTGAATACATTGGTTTTTAGTTGGTTTACGGCAGGTTTTATTTCGGCACATTCGGCCATATCCACGAAGCGGTCGGGATAGAAATTCGATAGCCCAATGGCACGGACTTTTCCGGCCTTTACCGCTTTCTCCATCGCCCGCCATGTTCCCGGATAGTCGCTAAACGGCTGATGGATAAGCAGCAGGTCGATGTAATCGGTGCGCAACTTACGGAGCGATTCGTCGATGCTGCGGGTTGCCTTTTCCTCTCCGGCATTGGTAATCCAGACTTTGGTCGTGAGAAAAAGTTCATCACGGGACACGCCGCATCTGGCGACGGCATTACCCACGCCCTCTTCGTTATAATAAGCCTGCGCCGTGTCTATCAACCGATAACCCGCGCCGATGGCATCGAGTACGCAACGCTCGCACTCTTCGGGCGATACTTGAAATACACCATATCCTAATACCGGCATTTCGATGCTGTTGTTCAATTTTACAGTCTGCATATGATTCTGTTTTAAGGGTTAATATTCTATTTGTTTTTTGAAATCATTCATGGATTTTGTGCAACCCGATACCTTTTACCGTAAGTAAATCCATGTCATCGTAGATAGGACTTTTCCCTGTCTCCAGCAGGGCGATGGCATCCATTTCCTCTTTGGACAGCGTAAAATCGAGAATATTGAAGTTCTCGATCATCCGTTCCTTATGTACGGATTTCGGGATAACCACGATGTTACGCTGGTTCAGCCAGCGAAGAATCACGGCTCCGACCCCCTTATCGTGTTGCTCTGCTATCGCTTTCAATGTAGGATGATTGAATATGTCATTCTGCCCTTCGGCAAAAGGCGCCCATGCTTCGTGCTGGATGCCTTCCTGCTGTAGGAAAGCATTGGCAGCCTGCTGCTGGAAAAACGGATGCGTTTCAAGCTGGTTTACGACGGGTTTTATTTCGTTATGCAAGAAAAGGTCTTGCAGGCGTTCATTAGAGAAACTCGTAACCCCGATAGCCCGGATGCGTCCCTCTTTATAGAGCCGCTCCATCGCCCGCCATGCGGCATAGTAATTCCCGTACGGTTTGTGCATCAAATAGAGGTCAAGATAGTCCAACCCGAGCTTTTTCATCGAGAGGTCGAAAGCCCGCAGGGCATCGTCGTACTCGTAGTCCTGCACCCACAATTTGGTGGTTATGAAGAATTCCTCCCGTTTGATACCGCTTTGCCGGATGGCATTTCCCAACTGTTCCTCGTTGAAATAAGCAGCGGCCGTATCGAATTTCCGATAACCGATCTCGATAGCATCATTTACGGCTCGTTCCGTTTCATTTTCAGGAATCTGAAAGACACCGAACCCGATAGCAGGCATCATTACTCCATTGCTTAATCTTACATTTTTCATATCCTTTATGGTTTTTAATTCTGATGCAAAGTTACAGGGTACCTATCATTTTATTGTTTCATTATTCGGGGAAGAATTTTCACTATTCGTGGTTTTTCGTTATTTTTGCAGGAAATGAAAGAGAAATGACACATACAGACTTCGACGGGATTATTTTTGCTGATACATTGCAGGAATTTAATGCTTTACGATATGCAGGAAGAGTAATCCATATTCTTTGCAGCGGAGGAAATATGGGTTTCACGTTTCAGGATACCCGTTATAACATCGCGGCCGGGGATTATGTAATTCTGCCCAACGCCACACTCGTATCGGAATTTTCGGACTCCGAAGACTTTCAAGGTATCCTGATGAACCTTTCGGATGCGTTCGTTTCCTCGATTGCTATTCGCAGCAATTACGGCATTATTGGGTATCTATCACTCTTGCAGAATCCGGTCATGAAACTTTCCTCTCATGATTTTCAAGTATGCGAGCAGGCAATGCGCTGTATCCGGCAACGTCTGAAAGATAAAGAGCATCTGTTTTGGGAAGAATTGATGGGAAGCCTGCTTACGGCGCACATCCTCGACCTTTATGATATTCATGCACGCAGTCAGAATACCATGCAGGTATCGGAGCGTATTACGGTCTTACTGCGAAATTTCATAGAACTGTTATATAACGGCGAATATATCCGAAATCGAGATCTCGATTTTTATGCATCCCGGCTTTGCATAACACCTCATTATCTGTCGGAGATATGTAAAAAGGTAAGCGGCAAACCTGCCACTTATTGGATTGACCGTTTTACTCTTCAAGAGATTACCCGCTTGCTGCGACAAAAAGAGTTGTCTTTAACTACGATTGCCGAACGAATGAATTTCTCGTCTGTTTCTTATTTCAGTCGGTATGTGCAAAAGAGGATGAAGACAACACCGTCAGAGTATAGGAAAGATATATCTGTCCGCTAAACAACAAGATATTTGTTCAAGATACAAATAAGAACAGCCGTTTTATACGGCTGTTTTTTACTTAAATTTTTATTCCTCTGTATACGACCAGATCGTGTTATTGCAGTGGTCCTTTTCCACTTTGAGGAACAACTCGAAGTCGGTGATGAATGCCGGAGTAAGCTCTTTCAGCGCAATATCGCTGGCCTTGTACCGCTTTTCGACGAACTCCGCGAGGTGTTTGTAAACGACGCAGTATTTCCAATAGCTGCGCAGACTTTTGAGTTTACCGACCTGCGTCTCGTGGTTCATGCCCAAACCTAAATAGGCATTGCGAACTTTCTCGGCGGTAACATAGTTGTCGCCCGGTTTCAGTTGGCTTTTCGATGGCTTCGGTTTGGCTTCGATATCGCAGTTCGATTCTCTCTAAATCCCTTGTTTACAACCTTCTTGCTCCAATCCGCTCCCATTCTCGAATTTTCTCTTTATCTTTGTCAGAAAAATAAAGCAGTCCATGAAACGACCCAACGTACTTAATTTAACCTGCCCTGCCATCCCCGTAGTTCGGATCGGTTTTGTCGGATTAGGAAACAGGGGCATTCTTGCACTCGAGAGATATATGCACCTGGAAGGCATTGAGGTGAAAGCGCTTTGTGATTTGCGGAAGGAAAACATAGAGCGTGCAGAGCGGATTTTGCAGGAGTCCGGCCGCCCCAAAGCTGAGAACTATTCGGAAGAGGGGATGTGGCGCAGGATGTGCGAATGTAAAGAGATAGATCTTGTTTATATTTGTACAGACTGGCTGACTCATACCGAGATTGCGGTTTATGCTTTGCAGCAGGGACGCCATGTCGCTTTGGAGGTTCCTGCCGCCATGAGTGTGGCCGATTGCTGGCGTTTGGTGGATACAGCCGAAGAAACCCGCCGTCATTGCATGATGCTGGAGAACTGTTGTTACGATGCGTTTGCCTTGACTACATTGAACATGGTGCAGCAGGGGGTGTTGGGAGAGATCACTCATGCCGAGGGGGCATATATCCATGACTTGCGCAAGCATTATTTTGCAGATGAAAAGGCGGGTGGGTATCACAATCACTGGATAAAGCTTTACAGTCAGCAGCATACGGGGAATCCTTATCCTACTCACGGCTTAGGTCCTGTCTGCCAATGGATGAATATTCATCGGGGAGACCGTATGGAATATCTGGTTTCCATGTCCTCGCGTCAGGCCGGTCTTTCTGCTTATGCCGGACAGGCGTTTGGCGCATCCTCCGAAGAAGCGGCACAGAATTATGAGATGGGGGATGTGAATACCACGCTGATTCATACCGCAAAAGGAAGAACTATCTTGTTGCAATATGATGTGACCACTCCTCGCCCGTACAGCCGCCATCAGACGGTGTGCGGCACGAAGGGATTCATGCAGAAATATCCCGTTCCCTGTCTTATGCTGGATAAATACGGAAAAGAGCCTTTGTCCGGCGAGCAGTTTGAGCGGATGATGGAGCAGTATAAACATCCTTTTACAGCTGTTATCGGAGAAGAGGCCCGGCGGAAGAATATGCCGAATGAAATGAATTATATCATGGACTATCGGCTTATTCATTGTTTGAGGAACGGTTTGCCGTTGGATCAGGATGTGTATGATGCCGCCGAATGGTCCTGCATTACGGAACTGAGCGAGCGTTCCGTGCGGCAGGGCAGTGTTCCGGTGGAGATTCCCGATTTCACACGAGGGGACTGGAAAAAGAGATAGTGCTGTCAGTTCTTTAGCACAGGGGGATAAACCGAATGGTTCTCACCTGAAGATGAAAAGAACGCTGATATTTTAATCTCCAGATGAAAATATAGGCTTGTTTATTGAACTCCCATTGATTCTGTCTTATAGCCTATGTAAGAAACCCGTATCAAGTAAGGTATCCCTTCTTCCGCTATCATCAGAAAACTTCCGTCTTCACGGGTGACACATCTGTTTACAAAGGTGGAATCGCCGGGTGTCAATAAGAGTACATTGGAGTAGGGCAGCGGTTCATTCTTTTCATTGGTTACTTGCCCTCGTATTTCGGTGGTGGGTACATTCTTTCCCTTTTTCTGTATGACGAAGTATTCTTCCCGTTCTTTGCAAATGAAAGGAGTGCCGTTCAGGACAGTGCCGATGGCTTCAAGTTCAGTTTTTTGCCGGATGGAGGCTGTAACCCGGTAACTTTCAGTTTCGTTATAGGAGAAGATAATATTCTTTCCACCTTCCTTTTCGATTAGTTTAAGGGCAGCGGGAAGTGGTTTGTCCTTTAATTCTATAGAGAATTGCCGGGGTGTTTGTGAATGAAGCGGAAGGATGATGCTGAATAATACGGTCATGATCCACGCTGTTTTCAAATAGCCGTCTGGTCTCATTTTACTAGTGTTTAATTGTTCTTTATGAGTAATACAACCGAGGTTTGTAATCGGGTACGGTAAAATAAGGAAAAAGATTCGATGGGTTGCCGGAATGGATTCCTGTGGTTGGTTTATACAAAGGGAACGGATATAACTTTATGAAGAATTTATGAAGGATTGGAATAAGAATGATTCATTGTAATAGTTTGATATTCATTGTATTGGTTGTGTATGAAGGATTTGAAGGGAAAAAAGGTGGAAAATGTATCTTGAAAGGAGATGATTAGGCCAGCTACTTGTGTTACACTCGTTTTATGGAAATTGTAGATGGCGGTAGCTATGAAGAACAGAGAGAATAGAATAGGGTGGCTGAGAACCAAATCCAGCCACCCTGTTTCTATCGTTTAAATTCTTGTCTTATTCTATCTCAATCTGATGTTTTACCGGAGTCAGGATGAAAGTAAATTCATAATCACCGTAAGGCAACATATATTGAGGCAACGGCAGAGCTCCCCAGCTGTTTACACAACCTAATCCCATCTGAGCCTTGTCGATAATCAGGTTGGTCAGGTCTGCTTTCTGTACTTCGGGCGAGTGACGCTGGTCTTTTTGTTCGCCATCATCCAGTGAACAGATGGTATAATGCAAGGCAGATGCGGAGAATGGAGCATCACCTACCACCTTCAGGCCGTTACCACCGGCATTCAGTTGCTTCCACCAACGGATATCGGTCTTGGTTCCTGTTTCCTGCGGACGGATATAGGAATAGAATTGTTCATTCACACTCTGGCGATAAATACCCAAGTCTGTGCTGTGGTTGCGGTCACTGTAGTTTTCTACCGGACCACGACCATAATATTCTACGGTTTCAAAACACTTAGGCATCTGCATTTGCATACCGAAGCGGAACATCGGAGATACTGTGGCATTCTTGTCGGCTGTCATCTTTTGGGTCACTTTGATGGCTCCTTCGTTGTTGATGACATAAGTCAGATATAATTTGGCGGAAACATTCTTCATGTCATATTCCGCATTCACTACTATCTGGTCATTTTCTGTTTTGGAATTCAAGGAAACCAGTTTCAATCCCGGGTTCTTCCATGCTGCATATTTGTTTTGCAGGCCGGCTCCCATATCATTGTCTGTCGGGGCACGCCAGAAGTTAGGGGTCAGGGCTGCGCCTTCTTTCAACATTTCCGTTCCGTCCACTGCATATTTGCTTAAGTAACCGTTCTGTTTGTTGAACTCGGCTACGAAGTTATTGCCTTTTACGATCAGATAATGATATTGGTTGTCGATGATTTGCGGAACAACGGTGGCTACATTGGTTGTTTCCACGTTCTTCAAATCCATAGACGGTGCTTTGTAATCATTCAGTGTCAACTGATTCTTAGCGACGGTGAAACCTGCAGGCAGTAAACCTTCGCGGTTTTTCAGTTTGTAGGAAACGTTCAGCAACCATTCCTTGCAGGTACAGGTCTTGCCGATATTCAACGTAATTTTGGCTGTTTCCTGAGGAGCGACTTTTAAATCATCCACGCGTCCGGTGCGGATTATTTTTCCATCTTTCAGTACTTGCCATTCCATATAGTAGGCGGATAGGTCACGGAAGAAGTTCTCATTGAACACATTTACTTCCCCTTTGCTTAAATCGGCGGGAGTAGTCCAAATGTTCTGATAGAAATAGCCTACTTCATACATGTGCGGATTAGGAACGCGGTCGGGGCTGATCAAACCATTGTCACAGAAGTTGTTGTCAGAAGCGTCAAAGCGGTTGAAGTCTCCACCGTAAGCGTAAATCATCACACCGTCTTTTCCTTTCCAACGGCAGGACTGGTCAACGAAGTCCCAGATAAATCCACCTTGCAGGTTCGGATATTTGCGAATCAAATCCCAGTATTCTTTGAAACCACCTTGCGAGTTACCCATTGCATGGGCATATTCACACTGAATCAATGGTTTGGTAGCATCGGTACGTTGACCGTATTTTTCCATTCCTTCGTAGCCATAATACATCGGACAGAAGATGTCGGTATGGTCTTTCTGGCGTGCTTGTTCATATTGGCAGGCACGGCTGGGGTCTTCTGCTTTAATCCATTGATAGCATTGTTCGAAGTTGGGGCCGTCGCCGGCTTCATTACCCAATGACCAGAAGATGATGCTTGGGTGGTTGAATCCGCGCTGTACATTGCGCTGGTTACGTTCCAGATGGGCTTTCTTATAAGAGGGGTTCTTGGCCAGAGTCTTTTCGCCGTAGCCCATGCCGTGAGATTCTATATTGGCTTCGGCTACGACATAGATACCGTATTGGTCACATAAGTCGTACCATAAGTTGTCATCCGGGTAGTGGCAGGTACGTACAGCGTTCAGGTTGAATTGCTTCATTATCTGGATATCCTGTAGCATACGTTCGGGAGATACTACATATCCTCCGTCCGGATCCATTTCGTGGCGGTCGGCCCCCTTGAACAGGACTGCTTTACCGTTAACTAAGATCTGGTCACCTTTCAATTCAATCTTGCGGAAACCTACTTTGACGGGAATTACTTCATTGCTGCCCTGCATACTGGCACGCAACGTATATAAATAAGGTGTTTCGGCACTCCACTTTTTGGGGTTTTCTACGTTCATCGTTACCAGACCGGATTTGTTGGCGGTAGCGGTTGCCACTTGCTTGCCCTGTGCATCCACCAGTTCCAAATCGACTTTGCCACTGCCTTTCAAATCCAGATTGATAGCCAGGCTACCGTTTTGATAAGCTGCGTCCAAATCGGGAGTTACACGGATATCTTGAATGCGTTTTTTGTTGCGGGCATATAGATAGCAGTCACGTCCCACACCACTGTAGCGGAAGAAATCCTGGTCTTCCAGGTAACTACCGTCGCACCAGCGGAATACTTGGAAAGCGATCAGATTCTTCTGACCCGGTTTTAAATACGGAGTCAGGTCAAATTCGGCTTCCAGTTTGCTGTCCTCGCTGTAGCCTACATAACGTCCGTTTACCCACAAATACATGTTAGAGGTAACCGAGCCGAAATGAGCGATAATATCTTTTCCATTCCATGAGGCAGGAACTACAATTTCACGTCGGTAAGAACCAACGTGGTTGTTTTCTGTCGGCACTTCGGGAGGGTTGTTCTGGAACTGGTTGCGCCAGGCATAGCCTACGTTCACATAAATAGGATCACCGTATCCGTTCAGTTCCCATACGGCGGGCACTTGCAGGTCATCCCAGCCTTTGTCGTTGAAACCGGTTTTCCAGAAATCAGTGGGGCGGGAATCCGCATCCTTCACCCAGTTGAACTTCCAGGTTCCGTTCAAAGTCATGTAGTTGGTTGATTGTTTTTTGTTCGCTTTCTTAGCTGCATCTGCATTTTCAAAAGCAAAGTAGTTCGTGTGCATCGGCGCACGGTTTACCGCATTTATTTCCGGATTGCGCCATTCTTGGAAGGTCTGCGCACCTGCTGTAAGGGCGAGGACTGTGAACAGACCTGTCATAAGTTGTTTCTTCATGCTATTATTTTATTGGTTTTGTGCAAATATAGTGAAAATAATAGTGACCAATAGGACATAAATCGGGCAATATTTGTTATAATTATGAATGATTTGCGTTCTATTATAAAAAATTATGGCATTCTTGAAGCATATTTGGAACAGGTGGCAGAATTTACTGCATGATGAGAAATTAAAGCATAAAATATATGTGATTATTTTTGAGAGTGACACATCGATGGGAAAGTTATTCGATGTGGCGTTGATAGGGTTTATTGTCTTGAGTATTCTGGTGGTTGTTGCCGAGAGTATCAAGAGTTGGGATGCTGTTATCGGGCCTTATCTGCGAGTGTCGGAGTATGTTTTTACTTTCTTCTTTACGTTGGAGTATGTGTTGAGGCTTTATTGTTCTCCTAAACCGCGCAAGTATGCTTTTAGTTTTTTCGGTATAGTGGATTTGTTGGCTACCTTACCTTTATATATAGGCTGGCTTTTCGGCACGGCACGTTATCTGCTGGTGATCCGCACTTTCCGGTTGATTCGTGTGTTCCGTATCTTTAAACTTTTCAATTATCTGAATGAAGGTAATTTCTTGTTGCGTTCTTTGGTGTTCAGCAGTCGGAAGATTATTGTTTTTTTCTTGTTTGTACTGATATTGGTGACTTCGATCGGTACATTGATGTATATGATTGAGGGACAGCGGCCGGGCACTTCTTTCAATAATATTCCGAATAGTATTTATTGGGCGATAGTGACGATGACAACAGTAGGTTATGGGGATATCACTCCGGAAACTCCGCTAGGGCGCTTCCTTTCGGCCATTGTAATGTTACTGGGCTATACCATCATTGCAGTCCCCACAGGAATTGTTTCTGCGTCTATGATCCAGGAACATAGACGCAGGGTGGCCCTGAAATGTCCGCATTGTGGTAAGGACGGACATGAGGACGGGGCTGCTTATTGTAAATACTGTGGAGGAAAACTGGTAAATTGATTATGGAATGCTGTATGATAGAAAGTTATTCTATCACCCATCGCTTATCATGCGCCACCGTCTTTTTCGGATCATAAGTCATTCCTTCTTTGGTAGGGATTTTTATCACGTAAGTCCGCCCGCTGTGGTTGGACAAGGATGTTTCCCGCAACCAGGGATTCATATTCTTTAATATGGCCAGATTGATTCCTTTGCTACGTGCGAAACGTGCCAAGTCTGCAATTCCTTTCGTCACAGTGACTTCCGTATAGGGAATGGGCGGATACAAATCCGATGCGCGCAGACGGAAACCGAAAGTAGTAGGGGCGCTGAACAATTGTTTGGCTGCAAGAATGCGGTACACATACCGGGCTGTTTCTTCTACCAGTTGCAAATCCAGCGAGTCGTCCACATTCTGTTTGGCCAGTTGGCTGGCAATGCGTGCCTGACCAGCGTTGTATGAGGCGGCAACAGCCACCCAATCCTTATATTTAGCATACGCGTCTTTCAGATAACGGCAGGCGGCACGAGTCGCTTTCTCAATATGGTAACGTTCATCCACATTGTTGTTAACCTCCAGTCCGTAATCCCTTCCCGTACCTTGCATGAATTGCCATAGTCCGGCGGCTCCGGCAGAGGAACGGGCGGTGGGATTCATATTACTCTCTATGACCATCAGGTATTTAAAATCATCGGGGATTCCGTTCTCTTTCAGTATGGGTTCTACAATGGGGAAATAACGGTTGGCTTTTTTCAGCATTTGCAGGGAAGTACTGTGCATATAGGTGAATGCCAATAATTCACGGTCCATACGCTCGTGGCGGTCAAAGCGGCTCAAGTCAATCACTTTACCACAAAATTCAATGCTGGAGGGAACTTTGGGACTACTGTATTTCAATGCCGTAATACCTAAATCTTCTCGTATGATAGTGGTATCTTCCTGTTCCGTTTGGGGAGTAGCACAACTGCTGCTCACTAAGGCGGGTGAGGCGACTACAATGCAAAAGGCTGCCACAGCAGCCAGATTGATGGTTATTTTTCTCATTTTTCCTTTATTCGTTTTCATTCTCTTTTTCTTTTCCTCCCCGTCCGAAGTTACGATATTCGGTAGGGGTGAAGTTGGTACGTTTTTTAAATACCGAGAAAAAGTGTTCAGTAGAGGTATAATTCAATTCATAGCATATCTCTTTCACTGACATGGAACTTTCAATCAATAATTGTTTCGCTTTGCGCAATTTCAGCTCTTGGAAATACTTGGCGGGCGCATAGCCGGTGTATTCTTTGAATACTTTGCGGAACCAGGAATAACTGATACCTAATTTCAGTGCCAGTTCTTCCGGATCTATATCCTTGTACACATTTTCGTGCATGATGATTTTGGCACTTTCTATTTTTTGTGCCGCATTGTCCACCTCATAGCGTTTGTTCTGCGAGATAGCAAGTACGGCTCCCATAATGTGTAAAACAATGCCGGACAAATATTGTTGCGCTGCGGTCTTGTCTGCTTCCGCTACTTCCAGTGCACGGGCAAAAAGACTGGCCAGTTCTTCATTGATACCGATATCCAAAATCTGGTTTTCTTTTGAAATAAAGCTGTTTTTTACCAGATTGTCTATAATCGGACCTTCAAAACCGATGTAATATTCGTTCCATCCTGTTTTTTGCAGCGGCGCGTAGGTATGCCACTGTCCGGGAAACAGGAAAAGTATCTGTCCTTTAGATATGTCGACAGACGGAGTAGTATCGCTGGCGAAAGTTCCCCGTCCTTTAGTAATGTATACCAACTGATATTCATGCAGCACACGTCCTTTCTGGGCCGTGAAATAATAAGCGTCCGGGTGGTTGCGTGGTGGATAAACGCTCCCGGCCCTGATGGCCTGGAATCCGACGGTAGTCACCGACAAGCCGAAACGCTTGTCACGTTCATTGACAATTAGGTATTTAAAATCAGCGCCTTGGTCGTTGTAATGCATGTTTCTCTGTTTTAAAATTAGGTCACACTTATCGGCAAATATACAATTTTTTATCTTAACTGCCTCTAACCTTTTTGTCCTAAGTGTTTCTGGAGGTATAATTTTAGTTTCTTATGTATGCGGATGAGGGAAATTTAGAACAAATCTTATGGAATATTTGCTTAAAATGCTTTTTTTTGCGAATATTGCATCAAATCTTAAAGTTGAATCTATGCACTTTGCACACCGTAACTGTGAATATATTCTTGGAGTAATATATCTTTTGTGTTTTCCCGTTTGGCTTTGGGCTGATAACAAGGTCAATACCTATCATTTTAAATCTATTTCCACTTCGGTGAATTTTCCGACCAATGAAGTCCGGAAATTATTTCAGGATAGCCAGGGGTATATATGGATATCGACTTACAATGGCCTTTTGCGCTATGATGGGTATTCTATTGTGGTGTATAAACCCGATGGAGTGAATCATGGACGTTCCATTGATAGTTTTGTGAACATGGTGGCCGAAGACAAGGAGAATAATTTGTGGATAGGTACGCACAATGGATTATATGTATTGCATAAGGAAACGGATGAGATAGAAAAAATAATCAGTCCTTTGTTACAGGTAAGCAATGTGGAGAGTATTCTTTATGCAAGCAACGGGGACTTATGGGTGGGAAGCAACAAAGGGTTGTTTCGCAGGAAAGCCGGAGGACGTACTTTCGATTGTGAAAAGAACATGGACATAAAGTCCGTTATCGAAGACAGGGAAGGACAAATATGGATTGGTACTTGGGAACAGGGGTTGCTGCGTTATAATCCTCAAGAGGAATTGTATTATACTTACGAGGGGATTAACCCTGGTAATTCGGCGCATGTCATATTTCAGGATGAAGCCGGGAATATTTGGATCGGTACCTGGCGGTATGGATTGGTGAAACTCATTAATCCGTATGATCCGGAACATTTCTCATTTAAAACATTCCGGAACATCAAGGGAAATTCTCATTCTCTGTTGGATAATATTATCTACGCCATTGCTCAGGATAAAAATTCCGGAAAGCTCTGGATCGGTTCACGCAGTGGAGTCAGTATTTTGGAAGATGAATCGGGGGACGGGAATTTTACCAATATTGTTCCGGGCAACCTTCAAGGAGATTTACCTTTTAATGAAGTGAATTCTCTGTTGTGCAGTAAAGACGGGCTGATGTGGCTGGGTATGTTGGGGGGAGGTGTTTGTACTGTAAATACAAATAAGTTCCGGTTTAATTATGATTCTTTGGAGGCTTTGCGTGAGCATTGCCCTACCAGCTCTGTCCGCAGTGTCTATCAGGAGGATAATGGGAATCTGTGGATGGGAATCATGGGATTCGGTCTGGTTTTTTATGATATGGAACAGCATACCATTGTTCCTTACCGCTCTCATCCTGTATTGAAGAATATGGGATATACATCGACGGTCAATGATATTATTTATCGTAAAAGGACAAATGAATTGTGTTTTGCCACTTGGGATGACGGTGTGTGGTTCTATAACGTCAAAGCCGGGAAAGCACACGTGGTAAATACCGTAACCAACCCGGAACTGAGTGATATTTGTATTTATTCTTTGTTGGAGGATTCGAAAGGGAATCTGTGGTTGGGGACACGTTCGGGAGTGTTTATTTTGGATACGGAACAAAGGCTTCATTCTTTGAATGAACTGGTGACTTTGACAAATCAGGCATTGCCCCAAATTTCTATTTTCAAAATGGCGGAAGATCAAGATGGTTTTATCTGGATAGCGACTAGCAATGAAGGGGTATGGCGGATAGATACATCCGGAGAAACATATAAGGTTAAGTTTTATACGCCTTCGGATGGTACATTATCCACTGTCGGGGCGATGAGTGTTTGTGTGGATGGATACAACAGAGTATGGGTGGGGTCGAATGGTAACGGACTCGATTTGTATGACCGGAAGAATGATCGTTTTGTTTCAGTCTTGAATGATTATTTCCGGAATGGAGATGTTGTTTTCAGCATGCTGGAGGATGACAAGCATACCTTATGGCTTACCACCAATGCAGAAATGTATCATATTGATATACCTTTGGATGGTGCTGCACCGAAAATACATACTTACACGGTAGATGATGGTTTGCAAGACCACATGTTTAACCGGAATTCTTGCTTCAAGGGGGCGGATGGGAAACTTATCTTCGGAGGATTCCGTGGATTGAACAGCTTTTATCCTGATAAAATTGTTCAGGATACTGCTTATTCTCCGGTAGTGATTACAGATATAAAGGTACATAATGTATCGGTACGTACCTACCCTCTTTCCATCAGAAAGGGGATTGTTGCAAACAGGGCTATTGATTTTATTGATAAAATTGTATTAGGATACCGGGAGAATAATTTCAGTCTTGATTTTTCAATATTGAACTATATCAATCCTGAGTTGAACCGTTATTTATATCGGTTGGAGGGATATGACAAGGAATGGTTGTCCGTTGAGGCTGGACGTCGGTTTGCCTATTATAACAATCTTCCGGCAGGTACTTATACTTTTTGTGTAAAGGGAGCCAATCAGAATGGAATCTGGTCTCCGGATATGAAATGTCTGCGTATAACTATTCTTCCGCCGCCTTGGTTATCGTGGTGGGCTTATTGCCTTTATGTCTTGTTGTTCGTTTCATTGGCATGGTATACTTATCGGATTGTCAGAAACCGTATCCGGATGAAACAGGCCATAGAGATGGGGAAGATAGAACGGCAGAAAATGGAGGAAATCAATCATGCTAAATTACAGTTCTTTACCAATATCACTCATGAGTTGCTGACTCCGCTTTCTATTATATCGGCTTCGGTGGATGAACTGAAACAAGAAGTACCGGCAAGTTCGTCGGTTTGTCCTGTGATAGCTGATAATACTGTGCGGTTAATCCGGTTGATTCAGCAGATCTTAGAGTTCAGAAAAGTGGAGAATGGCAAGTTGCGGCTGAAAGTCTCGCATGGAAATGTCAGTATGTTCTTGAAAAAATCAGTGTCGGCTTTCGCACCTTTGGTTAAAAAGCAGAAATTGTCCATACAATTTGATTTGTCTGAAGAATATTCGGGATATTTTGATGTGGATAAATTGGATAAAGTGGTGTACAATCTGCTTTCCAATGCCGCTAAATATACTCCTGAAGGAGGAACTATTGTGGTGTCACAGGCTCATGATGAGGAAAGGGGAACTTTTAAATTGAGTGTGAACAATCCCGGCGAGTTGATTCCAAAAGAGAAGTTGGATCATATGTTCGAGAGATTTTATGAAGGGGAGTATCGCAAATTCCATACCATAGGGACGGGTATCGGTTTGTCACTGACTAAAGACTTGGTATTGTTGCATCATGGAACGATACAAGTATTTAGCGATAAGGAGGAAGGGAATACTTTTGTGGTTGAAATTCCTATAAGACGTGAGGCTTTTGATGAGGATGAGGTAGACGAGAATACCAAAAATGTGGACTATGCTATTTTATCGGCAGATGAAATGGAGAATGTCTCGGAGATTGATATGTTGGAAGAGAAACCGGCAGCATCGACTATTTTGTTGGTGGAGGATAATGAGGAATTATTGGCTTTGATGGTTCGTCTGTTGCATGGCAAATACCATATTCTGAAGGCCGCCAATGGAACGGAAGCTTTGGAGATACTTGCCAAACAGGAAGTGGATTTAATTGTTTCTGATGTTATGATGCCCGAAATGGACGGTATGGAATTGTGCCGCCGGGTGAAGACTCAATTTGAGACCTGCCATATTCCATTGATTTTGTTAACGGCCAAGACTAGTGATGAAGACCGTGTGGAAGGGTATGAGTCTGGGGCCGATGGTTATATCTGTAAACCGCTCCGCCTCTCTGTCTTGTTTGCCAAGATAGATAACTTGTTGAAACGGCGCAAACGTATGGGGGTGGATTTCCGTAAGCAGTTGGTTTTTGAAGCCAAAGAATTAAATTACACCTCGATGGACGAAGCTTTCATTCGGAAAGCGGTGGATTGTGTGAATGCCCATTTGAGTGATTGTGATTTTGAACATGCACAGTTTATGGCGGAGATGGGTATGGCCCGGACTACACTAGCAGATAAATTGAAACTGTTGACCGGACTTACTCCCTCTGCATTTATCAGCAATGTCCGTTTGCAAGCGGCTTGTCGGCTGATAGACGAGAAAAAGAAAATCCGTATAGCCGATTTGGCGTATGCTGTAGGTTTCAACGACCCTAAATATTTCAGTTCCTGCTTTAAGAAGAAATTCGGACTTTCTCCTACAGAGTATATGATGAAGTATGATGGCTGATTATTACCGGAAATAGGCTCTATAGGGAATAAACAGCCTTTTTCCGGTAATAATTCTCCCTGTTTCTTTTCTGTTCCTCTTACTTTTGCTGGCAAATAAAACGAATTATCTTTATTTGTTAGACCTTTAAAAAAAGTATTATGAACATGAAAACTCTGACAGAAACCAGTACATTCCGGGTACTGAGCCTATTGCTGTGTTTCTGCTTCTTCATCCCTGCGATGAATGTGAGCGCTTCCAGTCTGCAAGCAGACAAGTTTAAAGTTTCCGGTATTGTAAAAGATGCCACAGGCGAACCGGTCATCGGTGCTAGTGTGGTTGAAAAAGGAACAACCAATGGAACGGTAACTGACTTGGATGGTAATTTCAATCTCTCGGTGGCTTCTAATTCTACTATTGTCATTTCTTTTATAGGATATTCCGATCAGGAATTTCATATTTCGAAAGACAATATGGTACTGAATGTAAATCTGAAGGAAGATACGGAAATGATTGACGAAGTGGTAGTAGTCGGTTATGGTGTGCAGAAGAAGGAAAATCTGACGGGTTCTGTTGCTGCTGTAAATTTCAAGGATGTAGCTTCTATGCCGGTAGCTAATACTGCCAATATGCTTCAGGGCCGTTTGCCGGGTGTTATGTTGACCAACAATGGTGCCCAGGCCGGTCATGACAGTCCCGAAATCCGTATCCGTGGTGTGGGAACTTTTGAACACAATGATCCGATGGTCCTGATCGACGGAGTGGAAAGCTCGGTGAGCCAGATTGCGGAAATTCCTGCTGATGATATTGAAAGTGTTTCTGTATTGAAAGATGCGGCTTCGGCTTCTATCTATGGTGTGCGTGCTGCAAACGGTGTTATTTTGGTGACTACCAAACGAGGCGGTGAGCAGAAACCTACTATTACTTATTCTGGTAGCATCGCTTTGCAGGAGGCTACCGTGTTGCCCGATTATGTGAATTCTTATGAGTGGGCGAAGATGTATAATGAATGTTGGCCTTCCAAGGCATATACGGATGATATGTTACAGAAATTGCAAAATGGATCAGATCCCGATCATTTTGCCAATACCAATTGGGCTAAGGAAATGTTCCGTACGGCAGCTATGCACCAACACCATTTGTCAGTGAATGGAGGTAGTAAGGCAGTACATTACATGATTTCCACTCAATATTTCCAGCAAGATGGTATCTTGCGTGAGACAGCTAACCAACGTTTCAATTTCCGTTCTAATCTGGATGCGCAGTTGGGTATTGTAAAATTAGGATTGAATCTTTCGGGAAGCCGCCAGAACATTGATGAGCCTACGACCAGTGTTACCGGCGAAGGTTTGATGCGCTACCTTACTTGGTTTACCCGTCCTACTGTTCCTGTACGCTATTCTAACGGACATTATGGATTCCTGGATGGAAATCCCAATATTTCCCAATCCGTATTCAAAAATCCGATTGAAGCTTTGAATATGGGATATAAGGATAACAAGCATTATCGTTTTGATGGTAAATTCTTTGGTGAGATTGACATCATGAAAGGATTGAAATTCCGTTCAAGCCTGGCTTATAAATATTATATGAATGATGTGACTACTTTCAATCCGAAGAATAATGTAAGATACGATGCTGAAGGAAATGCGCTGACCACGGTCGGTACCAATAAACTGACAGATTATCATTATCTGGAAACGACTTATATTAATGAAAATATCCTGACTTATGATTTTTCTGTAGGAAAACATTCGTTCAATCTGTTGGCAGGCCATTCTATTCAGGCTACCCGTTGGGACAAGAATGAGGCGTCCAAGCAGGGATTTGCTACCGATAATATTTATGAAATGGATGGAGGTACTATGAATGATCATGTGACCGGATCGGCGGAAGAAAGTTCCTTGCAGTCATTCTTCGGACGCTTGAACTATAATTACGGAGGCCGTTATCTGTTAGAGATGAATGTCCGTCACGATGGTTCGTCACGTATGCCCAAGGCACATCGTTATGCTACCTTCCCTTCATTTTCGGGTGCATGGATCATGACAAATGAGAAATTTATGGAGAATGTGAAGTTCCTCCACTCATTGAAATTGCGTGGTAGCTGGGGTAAATTGGGTAATCAGGAAATTGGTAACTATGCTTATGCGGCTACATTGGCGGCTAGTGGTAGTTACTATTTTGGTGATAGCAAACAGATTGGTATGAAGACTGCCAAGATACCTAATGAGAACATTAAATGGGAAACAACTACTATTACAGACTTTGGTTTTGATGCTGCTTTTTGGGGTGGAAAGATCAATGTCACTTTTGACTGGTATGAGAAAAATACCTCGGATATTTTGATGAAACTCGCTATGCCGGGTATTTTCCTGGGATCTTTGGATGCTCCTTATCAGAATGCGGGAAAGGTCCGTAACCGTGGTTGGGAATTGGCAGCTAACTATTTCGACCAAAAAGGTGATTGGGCATGGCAGGCAGGTTTCTCACTTTCAGGCGTGAAAAATGAGATTACTGATATGAAAGGGGTGGAAGATATAAGTAATAATACCATCAATCGTGAAGGTGAAGCCATCGGTTCTTATTATGGGCTGAAAGCTATCGGTATCTATCGTACCCAGGCAGATTTGGATCGTGTAAATGCGAACGGACAGAAGATTCTGCAAAACAACCAGGAACCGCAATTAGGTGATATCATGTATGAAGATATAGATAATAATGGCAACATAAATGATGCTGACCGTACTGTTATCGGAAATCCGTTCCCTAAAATGCAGTATTCTTTTAACTTGGGATTCTCTTATAAAGATTTTGATGTTAATACATTTTGGCAAGGCATTGCAGGTGTATATCGTTATAATTGGGATGAAACTACTATTTCCAATGGCGGAAACAAGACTAGCCGTTGGTTGGACAGATGGTCTGAAAGTAATCCGGATGGAAGCATGCCTCGTTTGGGAGGAACTATTAATAATAACTACTCTTCATTTTGGCTGACAAAAGGAGATTATTTGCGCCTGAAGAACTTGGAAATTGGATATACTTTCAGACAAAGAGAGTTTTTGACCAAGTTGGGCGTTCAGAGTCTCAGACTCTATTTGGCAGGAACTAATTTGCTTACTTTCACTTCCTTGGATGATTATGATCCTGAGAAACTGAGCACAGATTCCCGTAATGATGTGCATCCCAATACAAGAACTTATTCATTTGGTGTTAACGTTAAATTTTAAAAGCAACAACTATGAAATCAATTAATAAATTTATAGGGCTAGCTCTGTTGTCAGGAGCTTTGCTGACTTCTTGCTCTGACAGTTTTTTGCAGAGGGACTCATTGACAGAATCTTCATCTAATACATTTTGGCAGACACCGGATGATGCTTTGATGGCGTTGGCATCTTGTTATGATGCTTTGCAGAGCAATCAGCTTTATAATTCCGACCAATATTCATTGGGCCCTTTATATATGGATTGTATATCAGATAATGGCGGTCATTTTAATTGGAGTGGCTGGATGGAAGGTTATGATATGGCTATGGGGATTCATACCCCAAGTTCTTCTATTATTGGCAGTTATTGGAAAGATTGCTATGAAGTGATCAGTCGTTGTAATGTGCTGATTGCTAATATTGATAGAGTGGATATGGATGCTTCCCAAAAGGCGATTTATCAGGCTGAGGCAAAGACCATACGTGCATTGATGTATATAAACTTGACTATGACGTATCAGGATGTTCCTTTCCTGACCGCCCCTTTGACCATTGACGAGGCTGAATGTGAAAAGACGGACCGTGCAGCTATTGTGGCTCATATTATGACTGATTTGCAGGACGCGGCTGAAGTACTTCCGCAAAACGCGTCTTCACGGGGACACATCACCAAAGGAGCTGCTCTTTCCCTACTGGGGCGTGTGGCTTTGTATAATGAAAAATGGGATGACGCAATTGCTGCTTATAAGCAGGTGCAAGGTTTGGGATACTCGCTTGATCCGAGTTATGCCAAACTGTTTACTCAAAGTGGAGAAACTTCTCCTGAAATCATTTTTGCAGTCCGTTATGAAGGACCGGGTATGAGTGAAGGTGCTGCTTTTAATGCGCATTGGAATACTCCGCTGGAAGCAATGAATGGTACTATAGATTTGGCGGATGCTTATTATTGCAAAGACGGTAAGCCGACTACCGATACGAAGATAGCCGAATTAAACAATGAGGGTGGCTTGGATGTTAGCAAGCCTAATCCTGCTCATTTTGAGAATCGTGATCCACGTTTGTATAGTACTTTGTTTGTTCCCGGTATGCTTTGGAACGGTAAAGGAGGTATAGATACTTCGGCTTCAAATCCGTATGTCAATGTATATGGTGGAGCTGCCGCTTCCCTGTCTACCATATATGTTTATAAGTATTTTGATCCTACGGATACTTCTAACTCTTGGGATAATGGACAAGACTTTTATGTGGTGCGTTATGCTGAAGTTTTATTATCTTTGGCGGAGGCAATGGTACAGAAAGGAGGCTATGCTTATAGTGATGTAACTGCTTTAGTGAATGAAGTGCGGCAACGTGCAGATGTGAACATGCCCACAGTAGAGGAAGTGGAAGGCACTTCTCTTTCTAAAGATGAATTGTTGGAAGTCATTAAGCATGAGCGTCGTGTGGAACTGGCCTTTGAAGGCTTGCGTTTGTTTGACCTTTATCGTTGGAAGGAATTGGATAAGGCGGTAGCTAATATAGAGAATGAACGCACTATGTATGGCTTGGCTTATGAAGCACGTAAGTTCAACGGTGAGAGGGATTATGTATGGCCTTTGCCAACTGCCGAACTGGATACTAACAAGAAACTGGTTCAGCACGACTTGTGGAAGTAATGTAGAGTGTAGGTTTTCATCACAGGATACATGGATTGTCACAAAGAAGTAGGAGGCAAACAACCTTTAAATCAAAAAACTGTGTGAATTTGCGTAATCTGTGGTGAATCCTAGTTGTTCTGACAACTTCTGGAATAAATAGATAACTTTTTAAAAACGGAAGAGAAATGAGAAAAACAATGATCCTTCTTTTATTTTCCTTCCTGTTGGCAGCATGTTCTGATAGTCCAGTGTGCTATTATCTGGATGCTACCGGCGGTGATGATAATAATAGTGGGTTAGCCCCGGATGAAGCATGGAAAAGTCTGGAAAAACTACGTGGAGTGAAATTACTGCCGGGCAATAAAGTTTTGTTGAAGCGCGGTGAGGTTTTTAATGGCGAACTTGAAATCACCGGACACGGTATACCCGAAGATCGTATTTATATAGATGCTTATGGTGATGGTGAACGGAAACCTTGCATTGTGGGATATGATACTTCCTTGTATGCAGCTCGTATCTGTAATTCGGACTATATAACGATGCAGAATTTGGAAATCGTGAATACAGGTAGACAGCCTCTGCCTTATCGTTCGGGCTTGAAGATAGAGTGTATGGATTATGGCGTATCGCAGAACATTGTTGTCAATAATGTGACTGTACGGGATGTCAATGGTTCGTTGGTAAAAGAAAAAGGCGGAGGGTGCGGTATTTATATAGTGAATGGCGGTGAAAAGAAAATTTCAACATTCAATAGGTTAACCATAGAGAACTGCCATATTTTGAGATGTACCCGTAATGCTATGATTTGGGCCGCTTATAGCGATCGGCAGAACTGGCATCCCAGCAAGCATACCGTGATACGGGGAAATTTGATAGAGGAAGTACCAGGTGATGGTATTGTACCTATCGGTTGTGACAGTACCTTGATAGAATACAACGTAATGCGTGATTGTCCTGATATGCTTCCTGACACAGAGGCGGCGGCAGGTATTTGGCCGTGGAGTTGTGATAATACTTTGGTGCAATTCAATGAGGTAAGTGGTCATAAGGCTCCGTGGGATGCACAGGGGTTTGATTCGGACTGGAATTGCCGGGGAACGGTCATTCAGTATAATTATAGTCATGATAACTATGGTGGCTTAGTATTGGTTTGCAATGACGGCACGGCCGACGCATCTTTTAATGTAGGTAACTTGGGCACTATTGTCCGTTACAATGTGAGTATAGGTGACGGAGTGCGGCCTGAACCGACTCGTGCCGGGATGTTCTCACCAGCTGTTCATCTGGCAGGTCCTGTAAAGGACAGTCGCATTACCCGTAACATTATTCATGTGAACCGTAAACCTGCGGCTGATATCGATCGTACTATGATTACTTTGGATTCATGGGGCGGATATCCGGATAGTACATTTATTAGTGGAAATATTTTTTATGCTCCAGAATCCAGCAGATTCCAATTGACAGAATCTACACATAATTTCTTTGAAGGCAATTATTACCTTGGTCGGTTCGAGAAATTACCTGAAGATGGTAAAGCCTGCCAATCAGCTGAAATTTATCAGCAGGAAGTATTGGCAAAGGATGAAAACGGTTATCAGGGCTTGGCTTTGTTGATGGATACGGTGGAAGTGACCGGAGTAAAAGGAGTTTTTGTCAATAAGGAAGCCATTGAGAATTTCTTTAGCCGGTTAGAGAAATAAGTAAATAATAGCTGTAATTTAATCAGGGGGGCAAAACTAAAATGACCTGATCATATAGCACGATAGGTTGTTTTAGTTTTGACCCCCTTTTATTTATGGCTCATTCTTTCTTCTTTAGATCCATTTCTCCGGAGAAAGAAATAGATTGTCTGTTTGTAGGGGTGACCTGTATGTTACTGCTGCCATTGGGATAAATGATGATATTGTAAAGGTAATTGTCTTCCTCGTTCCGTACTTTTAGTGTGATTTTAGCATTCCCCTTTTTATTATATGCTGAAGTATATTCTGATAAAGGAGCACTAAAATTTAATCCTTTTCCACCCCCGTAAGGAACGTTATACGCCACTCCGAAATAAGGCAGATAGGAATAAACCGAATCGTTTCTTATTTCTAAAGAATAATCGGAAGTCAGGTGTTTGCTGCCTCCTTTCATAGGCATTACCCGGTCCACATTGATTTTGTATGTCTTTGCGTCAACAGCTTCGCGTACAGCTTGTTCTGTCTGTTGCTTCTTCTCTTTCTTACTCTGAGCCGCTATAGGTGTCAGGCTGCTTGATAGAAAGAAACTTGCCAAAAGGAATAATTTATTTGCTTTCATATATCTCTGTAGGTTTAGTGAATCTGTCTTTGTCAAAGATAGCCAAAAAGAGTACTCGTTGTTCTAAAAAAAACATAAGATACTCAAACTGTCAATGAGTTAAGTACGCGATTGTCTAGGAAGTGTTTGCTGTATAGGGAGTGTTAATCTTTTTAATCAATAGAATAATGAGATAAAAACATAAATTGGTCATTTTATATGCTTGTTCATTTGTGATGAATATCGTGTGATGAAAAGCTTAAGTGGCAATCTGGATCTCATTTATCTTTTAAGCTTCGATAATAAAAAAGATGATTTGTCCCCATGTGGGTTCAAATCATCTTCAAAATCTCCCCATTAGGGGAAGACCATAAAAATATTATTTGGGTAGATTAAAAGCCACACTCATTTCTTTCATCTGTTCCTGGCTCATGCCGTCGGGTTCAAATCCCATATTTTTGGCAGCGATGTAAATTAATGCGGATTTATTTAAAACATCAATTTGGTCGAATGCGGCCATTACGTCACAGTCAACAGCAAAGATACCGTGTTTTTCCCACATGACTACATCATAATCAGCCAATTCCTTGATAGTTGCATCTGCTAATTCTACAGAACTGGGTAACTGATAAGGAATCATGCCCAATCCACGTGGGCAGAATGCTTTTGTTTCGGGAATCATGCTCCATAGCAGGTTGGTTGCCACATCTTTCTCCATGAACTTTTTGTTGTGAGACAAGGCAATCAGTTCGATGGGGTGTGTGTGTACGGATGCTTTATAAGGAGAGCCTATGCTAATGAGATAATTGTGTACGCTCAGGTGGGAGGGAACTTCCGAAGTAGGTTGAACCGGTTTGTCGGCAATAATGACATAACTAGCACAATCATCTAAAATACGGATGACAGAACCGTTATCCATAGGCCAACGTGCCAAATCCCGCATACGCATATTGGTTCCTTTGCAATAAAAATAACAGCCTTTCAAGTGAGGCAGTGTTACACCGATTTGTTTTACTTCGCTGATAGCGGGCATCTGACGGATTTCATCGTCTACATACTCGGTGATATTGACGGTGATATTACCTCCGTTACGTTCGGCCCATCCTTTTTGCCACAAATATCCGGCTACTTCGGCTACTTTATTCACCTCTTTGACCAATTCGGGGCGATTGTCTAAGATTGATTTCATATCTTCTTTTATTTGATTGTTCATAGGGTATTGTTATTCATTTTTTTATTCTGAATAACAGTATGCTACAAATATAATAATTCTTTTAGAATAAATTAGGGAATACAAGAGAAAAGATAAGAACTACCAGTCCGGTTACCAGAACAGTGATAGTTTGGGTGGATACACCTTTCCATTCTTTTAATAAAATACCCCATACGTTACTGAAAGTAACATTCAAAGCCATTAATATACACCATGAGAAGGCAAGCAGTACAGGACTTCCGGTCAGGAAACTTTTACCCATTTCCAGTCCGAAGAATTGCATGTACCACAGTACTCCTGCCAAGGCGCAGAATATCAGGTTGTTTACCCATACATTGCCTTTGGCATAATCACTCATAGTTTTGTTGGCTACATTTTGTTGCAGACAGTAAACGGCATTGGTTAGAAAACCGCCTAGTGTTACCAGAAAGATTACAGGAAGTCCCGCATAAAGACCTTCTACACCTCCAGCTAACGCAGCTTCCTTGATGGGAGTTCCTGCATCGAGTCCCAAAGCGAAACAGGCACTCATCACACCTGCCAGTAGGGCTACCAACAGTCCTTTAGTCAGAGCAAAATCTTTTACTGCCGCGCGTTTATCTTCCTCGCTCATGTTTTTGGCGCGAAGACTGCCGGCATATCCTATAATGGCAATGCCCGACAAAGTGATACATACTCCTAGTAAAAGAATAAGTCCGTTTCCTTTGAACAGGTTGGTTCCGGCAAAGATGGCGGGGAACAGTGTACCGAATCCGGCACAAGTACCCAGTGCGATACTTTGTCCTAAGGCTACTCCCAGATAACGCATGGAAAGACCAAAGGTAAGGCCGCCCACTCCCCATAATATACCATAAAAGATGCTCATTGGAGCACCTCCCGCTCCCCAAAGGTCAAACAGACTGCCTCCTTGGGGAATACCTAGCAATGCGCCCAATAGTGGGAACACCAACCAGGCGAATACACCTTGTATCAGCCAAAAACTTTCCCAACTCCATTCTTTTACTTTCTTGATAGGTACGTATGAACTGGATTGGCAGAAGCTTCCTATAGCGATAATGATTAATCCGATAATGATTTCCATTGTTTATATTCTTTAAAACCACAAATACGTTCTCTGTAGGGGCAGATACATGAGGCCACCCTTACAGAGGACGATATTGTGGTTGGATATTGATTAGCGTTTAGAAGTAACTTCTGCTTCGTATTTCTCTACTTCTGCAATGAACTCTTCGCCTACGGGTACATTGTTCTTCAAGCAGAACATATCCCATACAGCATTCCAAGGCAAAGCTTTTTCTTCTTCGAGCAGAGCCAGACGTTGGAATCCTTGTCCGTTTGCTTCGTATTCGCGCAATTTGGCAATCGGTTCCAGCAAAGCGCGTACCATACATTTCTGAGCTGCACGGCTGCCGATAACGTATGCACCGATACGGTTGATGGAAGCATCGAAGTAGTCAAGTCCATAGTGTACACGATCCAAGGCGTTGCAACGAACGATTTCGCTGAACAAATCCATAGTCGGGTCGTCCATGATGGTTACGTGGTCTGAGTCCCAACGTACGGGGCGACTTACGTGCAGCATCAGTTCGGGAACATACAACAATAAAGAAGAAACTTTGTCTGCAACACTTTCTGTCGGGTGGAAGTGCCCGGTATCCAAGGTAATCATCTTGTTGTTCTTGGCGCCATAGCCGATATAGAAATCATTAGACCCCACTGTATAGCTTTCCAGTCCGATACCGAATACTTTGGATTCGATACAGTCTTTCATGTTCTTGTATTCTGTTGCGAAAATCTGATCCAGAGAGTCTTTTAACAAAGCACGATATTTCATGCGGTTTACAGTGATGTCTTTGCTGCCATCGTGTACCCACAGGTTCATGATACAAGGATCGCCTTGAGCTTTACCCATTTCTTCGGCTACGGCACGGCAACGTTTAGTATGTTCAATCCAGAAGTTGCGGATACCTTCATCGGGATTTGACAAAGACAGATCACCGCTTTTGGGATGGGAGAATGAAGTAGAGTTGAAATCCAGTTTCATGTTGTTTTCCTTACCCCATTCAATCCAACTTTTGAAATGTTCGGGTTCTACTTCGTCACGATCTACGACTTTTCCTTGAAAGTCGCCATAAATTTCGTGCAGATTCAAACGGTGAGTACCTGGTATATATGAAGCAGCTTTCAGAATGTCTGCACGCAGTTCGTCGATGTTGCGAGCTTTGCCGGGATAGTTACCTGTAGCCTGGATACCACCGGTCAATGAACCTGCCTGAACTTCGAAACCGGTTACATCATCTGCTTGCCAGCAATGCAGTGACAGATGGAAATTCTGCATGGTTTCCATTACTTTTTCTGTGTCAACACCTACAGCGGCATAACGTTCTTTTGCAATCTCATACGCTTTATTAATCAATTCTTCTTTCATGATATTATTTGTTTATTTAATGAATAAATTTCAAGGTGAATATTAAATATCTTCTCTATAATGAGCTAAATACTTCTTATATGCTTCTTCCCATTCTTCTGCTTGCTGGGGCTCAAAAGAAACGGTTTCTATGGAAGTGCTGATTAGTTGGCGCATAGCCGCAATATCGTTTACCAGCCCGTTGGCTTTTGCCTGTAACATAATGTTGCCGATAGCTGTTCCTTCACTGGGACCTGCTATAACAGGTACGCCCACTGCGTTGCAAGTGAATTGGTTTAACAAATTGTTTCGTGAGCCTCCACCGATAATGTGCAGCTTTTCGATGGGGAACGGGGCCATTTGTTGCAAATAGCCGAATACTTGTTTGTAGCGCAGGGCAAGACTATCGAAAATACAACGAGTGATTTCGCCATAACTCTGTGGTACAGGTTGGTTGGTTTCTTTGCAATAATGTCCGATGGCTTGAATCATAGATGACGGATTGGCGAAGCAGGGAGCATCGGGATTGATGACACTGCGGAAAGCGGGAACTGCCAGGGCTGCATCTATCAGTTCTGTATAAGAATAGTTGTTGGTTGCTTCCCATTCTTTGCGGCAACGTTCCAACAACCACATGCCACAGATATTTTTCAGGAACCGGGTCGTTCCTTCCACACCTCCTTCGTTGGTGAAGTTCTGTTCAAAGCTTTCCTTATTTATAATAGCATCTTTCACTTCAATCCCCATCAAGCTCCACGTGCCGGAACTCAGATATGCGAATTTTTCGTTTTGTGCCGGTACGGCAGCTACGGCTGAACCTGTGTCATGACCGGCAACGGCAATAACAGGAATAGCTCCCAGACCTGTAATTTTTTGCACTTCTTCTGTCAGCACTCCAATAGGTTCCCCTGGAAAAACAAAACGGCCGAACTGTTCTTTCTTGATATCTGCTACATCCAGTAGTTCCTTTTCGAAGCATTTGGTGCGCGGATTCAACATCTGGGAAGTAGAAGCGATGGTATATTCTGTTACCATTTTACCGGTCAGCATATAACTTAAAGCATCCGGCATAAACAGTATTTTATCTGCTGCTTCCAAGGCCGAGCAATGATTGCGGTGGAGTGTTGATAATTGGAACAAGGAATTGAAATTCATAATCTGGATTCCAGTGATGTCATATACTCGTTCACGGGGAATATGGGTAAAATATTCTTCGGGTGCACCTATTGTGTGAGGGTCGCGATAACAATAAGGATTGCGGAGTAACTCTCCATCTTTGCCCACTAATACGAAATCCACCCCCCAAGTATCAATACCGATAGACTGGATAGGCAGATTGTCTTTGGCTACCACTTTCAGTCCCTTGATAATTTCATTGTATAAGGCATAAATATCCCAATAACAATGTCCTCCGGTTTCTATAATATGGTTAGGGAAACGAGTCAGTTCTTTCAACTCCATTTTGCCTTCTCCCAGGCAACCTAAGATGGTACGTCCGCTGGTGGCTCCCAGGTCTACCGCAAAGAAATAAGTGTGTTCCATGCCTTTATTTTTTGATTTTAAGGAATTAATAGTGATGCAAAAATAGTTTATTCCCCGAAAGTCGTCCTTGTTTTTTTGATATTATAACTGTTGGATTTGGTTGTACCTGTCGTAAAACATAATATTACCGTCTTTTTAAGAAGATTGCATTGAAAAGAAAAATTTGGTATGATTTTGGTTTATTCTTAGGATGATAGATAAAAGCTTTATTGAAAATATGCATAAAGTCGCAAAAATATTCTCTTTTTTGTATCTATATTCCCGAATATTCTGTAATTTTGCAGCCGAATTAGAATAATTATGCAGTATGAAGAGCAAGAATAGCAGACTTGATGCCATTAAGATTATTATTTCGAGTAAGGAAGTAGGTAGCCAGGAAGAGTTGTTGCAGGAATTGGCGAAAGAAGGATTCCAATTGACCCAAGCTACTTTGTCTCGTGACTTGAAGCAGTTGAAAGTGGCGAAGGCAGCCAGTATGAACGGAAATTATGTATATGTATTACCAAACAATACCATGTACAAACGTATGACTGAGCAACATTCGGCCAGTGAGATGTTGATGCATAATGGATTTATTTCCATTGAATTTTCGGCTAATCTGGCAGTAATCAAGACTCGTCCCGGATATGCTAGTAGTTTGGCTTATGATATTGATAACCGGAACTTTGATGAAATATTGGGAACTATTGCTGGTGATGATACTATTATGCTTGTCATTCGTGAAGGTTGCACAAGAGCGGGAGTGAAGAATGCACTTTCATTGATTATACCGAATATACAATAATATAATAATAGATAAAAAAGGAGATGGATGCTAAACAAGTGGATGTGATGGTGGCAGATGCCTCACATGAAGTTTACGTTGATAAAATTTTAGATACTATTAGAGAAGCTGCTAAGGTACGCGGAACAGGCATTGCAGAACGCACACATGAATATGTGACTACAAAGATGAAAGAAGGAAAGGCGATTATTGCCTTATGTGGAGATGATTTTGCAGGATTTACCTATATTGAGTCATGGGGAAACAAGCAATATGTAGCAACCTCGGGATTGATTGTGCATCCTAATTATCGTGGAATAGGTTTGGCCAAGCGTATAAAGGCGGCTTCGTTCCGATTGGCACGTCTACGATGGCCTAAAGCAAAGATATTCAGTCTGACCAGTGGCGCGGCGGTAATGAAAATGAATACAGAACTGGGATATGTTCCTGTAACTTTCAATGAACTGACTGATGATGAGGCCTTTTGGAAAGGTTGTGAAGGCTGTATCAATCACGATATATTAGTGGCGAAGAACCGTAAGTTCTGTATTTGTACAGCCATGCTTTACGATCCGGCTTTGCACGAAGAAGACACTATTTAATAAATTAAAAATTAAGAATTAAAAATTAAGAATTAAAAGATGGCTGCGCATTCATGTACTTATTTCTCAGTTTTCAATTTTTAATTCTCAATTAAAATAATATCATTATGGAAGAAAAGAAGAAAAAAGTAGTAGTGGCATTCAGCGGGGGGCTTGATACCTCTTTCACTGTAATGTATCTGGCTAAGGAAAAAGGGTATGAAGTGTATGCAGCTTGTGCAAACACGGGTGGTTTCAGTGAGGAGCAGCTGAAGCAGAACGAAGAGAACGCTTACAAACTGGGTGCTGTGAAGTATGTGACATTGGATGTGACCCAGGAATACTATGAGAAGAGCTTGAAATATATGGTATTCGGTAATGTGCTCCGTAATGGTACTTATCCTATTTCTGTAAGTTCTGAACGTATCTTCCAAGGGTTGGCTATAGCGCGTTATGCTAATGAAATAGGTGCGGACGCTATCGCACACGGCTCGACTGGTGCGGGTAATGACCAGATTCGTTTCGATATGACTTTTTTGGTACTGGCTCCGGGAGTTGAGATCATTACATTGACCCGTGACATGGCATTAAGCCGTCAGCAGGAAATCGATTATTTGAACGAACATGGTTTTGCCGCTGACTTTACAAAATTGAAATATTCTTATAATGTAGGTCTTTGGGGGACTTCTATCTGCGGTGGGGAAATATTGGACTCTGCGCAGGGTTTGCCCGAAAGTGCTTATTTAAAACAGGTGACCAAGGAAGGAAGCGAACAACTTCGTCTTACATTTGAAAAAGGTGAACTGAAAGCTGTTAATGACGAGAAGTTTGATGATCCTATCAAGGCTATTCAAAAAGTGGAGGAGATCGGTGCGCCCTACGGTATCGGCCGCGACATGCACGTTGGGGATACCATTATCGGTATCAAAGGGCGTGTAGGATTCGAGGCTGCTGCTCCTATGCTGATTATCGGTGCCCATCGTTTCCTTGAAAAATATACGTTGAGCAAGTGGCAGCAATATTGGAAAGACCAGGTTGCCAATTGGTACGGAATGTTCTTGCATGAAAGTCAGTATCTGGAACCGGTAATGCGCGATATTGAGGCAATGTTGCAGGAGTCTCAGCGTAATGTAAATGGTACAGCTATCTTGGAACTCCGTCCGCTTTCATTCTCTACTGTGGGTGTTGAATCAAAAGACGATCTGGTGAAGACCAAATTTGGTGAATATGGTGAAATGCAGAAGGGATGGACAGCAGAAGATGCTAAAGGCTTTATCAAAGTGACTTCTACACCTTTGCGTGTTTATTATAATAACCACAAGGACGAAGAAATTTAATAAGTATGATTAAAGCAGGAATTATCGGTGGGGCAGGTTATACGGCGGGCGAATTGATTCGTCTGCTGATTAATCACCCTGATGTAGACATAAAGTTTATAAATAGCAGCAGTAACGCTGGCAATAAGATTACCGACGTACATGAGGGACTCTATGGTGAAACGGATTTGGTTTTTACAGACGAACTTCCTCTGGATGAGATTGATGTATTGTTCTTCTGTACGGCTCATGGAGATACAAAGAAGTTTATGGATAGTCACAATGTACCCGAGGATTTGAAAATCATAGACCTCAGTATGGACTACCGTATCAAGAGTGATGACCATGACTTCATTTATGGTTTGCCGGAACTGAACCGTCGTGCTATCTGCCATAGCAAGCACGTGGCCAATCCGGGATGTTTTGCCACTTGTATTCAATTGGGTTTATTGCCGTTAGCCAAACATCTGTTACTGAACGAGGATGTAATGGTAAATGCCATTACCGGAAGTACAGGGGCAGGGGTGAAACCGGGTGCTACCAGTCATTTCAGTTGGCGTAATAATAATATGAGCATTTATAAACCGTTTTCTCATCAGCATGTTCCCGAAATCAAGCAATCATTGAAACAGTTGCAAAACAGCTTTAATGCTGAAATAGATTTTATTCCTTACCGGGGTGATTTCCCGCGTGGTATCTTTGCTACTCTGGTAGTCAAATGCAAGGTGGAACTGGAAGAACTGGTGAAGATGTATCAAGACTATTATGCCGAGGATTCTTTCGTTCATATTGTAGACAAAAATATAGATTTGAAGCAGGTGGTGAACACCAACAAGTGTTTGATTCATTTGGAGAAACATGGCGATAAGCTGCTGGTTATCTCTTGCATTGACAACTTGTTGAAGGGGGCAAGCGGACAAGCGGTTCATAATATGAATCTCATGTTCAATTTGGAAGAAACCGTAGGGTTGAGGTTGAAACCGTCTGCTTTTTAATAAAGAAGAGTTTATGAAATTATTTGATGTATATCCTCTTTTTGACATAAATATTGTCAAAGGAAAAGGTTGTCATGTATGGGATGACCAAGGTACGGAATACCTTGATTTGTATGGTGGTCATGCGGTTATTTCTATCGGTCACGCACATCCATATTATGTGGAAATGATAAGCAAGCAGGTTGCACAGTTGGGATTTTATTCCAATTCGGTGGTTAACAAGCTACAGCAGGAAGTGGCAGACCGTTTAGGGAAACTTTCGGGTTATGATGATTATCAATTGTTTTTGATAAACAGTGGAGCTGAAGCTAATGAAAATGCGTTGAAACTGGCTTCTTTTTACAATGGTCGCAACCGTGTGCTTTCTTTTTGCAAAGCATTTCACGGACGTACTTCACTGGCAGTGGAGGTAACCCACAATCCGAAAATTATAGCCCCAATCAATGACAATGGGCATGTGACTTATCTGCCTTTGAACGATATAGAAGCAGCTAAAGCGGAATTGGCAAAAGGAGATGTCTGTGCGGTGATTATTGAAGGTATTCAAGGAGTAGGCGGTATTCAGGTTCCGGAAGTAAAATTCTTGAAAGAACTGAGTAAGGCTTGCGAAGAAGTGGATGCAGCCCTTGTTTTGGATGAAATACAATCCGGCTACGGGCGTAGCGGTAAATTTTTTGCTCACCAACATGCAGGTATCCGTCCCGATATAATTACGGTAGCAAAGGGGATTGGTAATGGCTTTCCGATGGCTGGTGTCCTGATCAGTCCGAAATTCAAGCCGGTATATGGACAATTGGGAACCACTTTTGGTGGTAACCACCTAGCTTGTGCTGCTGCTATCGCGGTGCTTGATGTTATGAAAGGTGAGAATCTGGTAGAGAATGCTGCCAAGGTAGGTGCTCATCTGCTGAAAGAATTGAAACAATTCTCACAGATTAAAGAGGTGCGTGGCGAAGGTTTGATGATCGGTATGGAATTTGAAGAACCGATTAAGGAATTGCGTCAGCGTTTGCTGTTCGAACAGAAAGTATTTACCGGAGTCAGTGGTACTAATGTGATTCGTCTGCTTCCGCCTTTGTGCCTTACTATGGCAGAGGCTGATGAATTTCTTGAACGCTTTCGTAAAGTGTTGGTATAAGCTGGAGATTCAAAAGGGATAATAATCTACGAAAGAAAATGAGGTCTCGTCAGGAAACATTTCGGTTCCGGCGAGGCTTTTTGATTTAATCTTCTTCAAAGTAATTTTATTTTTAGCTTTTCATAATACGTTCTTCTCCTTTTTTTCCCTTATCTTTGTAGCTATAGACTTAATCTTTAATAATATGAAAGTAGCAATTATTGGTGCGGGAAATATGGGAGGGGCTATTGCTCGCGGCCTTGCCCAAGGCACTATCATTCCTGCGAGTGATGTAACAGTAGCCGATCCGTTCAGCGGAAGTCTGGAAACTCTACAGGCGGATTATCCGGAGATTAATGTAACAACGGAAAACCCGAAAGCGATAAAGGATGCCGATATCGTTATTCTGGCTGTAAAACCGTGGTTGATAGATCAGGTATTGAGTGTGATTCATTTGACTCCTCAACAAGTATTAGTTTCTATCGCAGGCGGTGTAACCTTTGAGCAATTGGTGAAGAGTGTAGGCCCGGAACAGACTATATTCCGTCTGATTCCCAATACTGCTATATCTCAGCTGGAAAGTATGACCTTGATATCCAGTCGTAACGCCAGTAAGGAACAAGAACAACTGATGCTGGATATCTTTAATGAATTAGGATTGGCTATTCTTATTCCTGAAAGTCAGATGGCTGCTACTACGGCTTTGACTTCATGTGGTATCGCATATGTTTTGAAATATATTCAGGCAGCTATGCAGGCAGGTATTGAATTAGGAATTTATCCGAAAGATGCACAGAAAATGGTTGCTCAATCTGTGAAAGGGGCTGCTTCCTTGATATTGAATAATGATACTCATCCCAGTGTGGAAATAGATAAGGTGTGTACGCCCGGTGGTATGACTATCAAGGGTATTAATGAATTGGATCACGAAGGGTTTGACTCAGCGATCATTAAAGCAATGAAGGCTTGTCTGAAATAGATAATAGGTATGATGGAGCTGTGATGGAAATCAGCTTTTATGTCTCTATTTGAACTGAGCAGGCGTTTGGAGAAAGGAAACCAGCGCTTGCTCATCTTTTAATTTTTCATATTATAGGGATATCTCCCAATATTGGGATTAGATATCGTTTCCACCTTTCTTGATGAAATATTGTGTGTAAGTGGAAGTTTATCCGATGGAGAGTATCCAATCATTTCATAGTGTGGAGAATTGTTAAGATAATATGTATAACTGAAAAATATAAGTTGCTATGAAAAAAAATCGTTTATTTGCTATATTGATAGCATTCTTTACTTTTTCTTGCTTTGCTCAGAATTGGAAAGCCGACCATGTGTTCTTGATTGGCCTTGACGGTTGGGGGGCTTATAGTGTGGAAAAGGCTGAGATGCCAAATGTTAAAACTTTAATGGATGCAGGTTGCTATACTTTGAAAAAACGTAGTGTGCTTCCTTCTTCAAGTGCAGTAAACTGGGCTTCTATGTTTATGGGGGCAGGACCTGAACTCCATGGATATACAGAATGGGGGTCTAAAACTCCCGAACTTCCTTCACGTGTAGTAAATGAGCATCATATATTTCCAACTATTTTCAGTGAACTTCGTAAAGCTGTTCCTGATGCTGAAATAGGAGTGTTGTATGAGTGGGATGGTATTAAATATCTAGTAGATACTTTGGCTTTGAATTATCATGTGCAGGCTCCTGACTATAATCTATATCCCGCTGCTCTATGTGAGATGGCATGTAAGTATATTACAGAAAAGAAGCCGGTCTTGACTGCAATTTGTTTTGATAATCCTGACCATGTAGGTCATGTGGATGGACATGATACTCCGGCTTATTATGCAAAATTGAAAGAATTAGACGGATATGTAGGTCGGATAGTAGATGCTATCAAGGAGGCAGGTATTTATGATAATAGTATTATTATTGTTACAGCCGATCATGGAGGAATAAATAAGGGGCATGGTGGAAAAACGATGCAAGAAATGGAAACTCCATTTATTATTGCTGGAAAGAATGTAAAAAAAGGAGGAATTTTTGATGAAAGTATGATGCAGTTTGATTGTGCTTCTACAGTTGCTTTTATTTTTGGCTTGAAACAACCGCAGGTTTGGATAGGCCGCCCTATGATACAGTTGTTTAAATAATTATTTTCAATAGTGATCTATGTGAATTAAAAAGTGATTTGCTTTCTGTAATTAAAGTTGTTTTGATTATTAAGGTTGTGTTGCAAGGAATTTCATGAATTCTAATTAACTTTGCATTAACTGATGATCAGGCTATAGTGGTGGTTTACAGTAAATAAAGGAAGGTTAAGTAAAAGACTATGGACAAAAGAGACAAAAAGGAAATGAACCGTAGAGAATTTCTAAAAATTGTGGGTGTTAGTACAGTTGCATCTACGGTGGCAATGTATGGTTGTGCATCCGGCGAGAAGTCGAATGCGTCTGAGGCTTCTATTTTAGGCGAAGTGCCTGTTGATAAAATGACTTATCGTACTTCTCCAAAGGGAGAACATGTTTCACTTTTAGGATATGGATGTATGCGCTGGCCGTTGAAACCAGCGCCGGACAGTGATGGAAATGTGATAGACCAGGATGCGGTGAATGAGCTGGTGGATTATGCTATCGCTCACGGAGTGAATTATTTCGATACATCTCCTGTTTATTGCCAGGGATTTTCTGAAAGGGCCACTGGTGTGGCTTTGAAACGTCATCCTCGTGAAAGACTGTTGATTGCGACAAAGATGTCTAATTTTCAAAATTATACTCGTGAGAATTCCATCAAGATGTACCATCAGTCGATGAAAGAATTGCAGACGGATTATCTGGATTATTATTTGCTTCATTCTGTAGGTGGAGGGGAAGGGATCAAAACTTTCCATGACCGTTATATTGACAATGGAGTTCTTGACTTTTTACTAAAAGAGCGTGAAGAAGGCCGTATTCGTAATTTGGGATGGTCATTTCACGGATCGGTGGAAGTGTTTGATTATTTGCTGTCGCTGGATGTGAAATGGGATTTTGTGCAAATTCAGATGAACTATGTAGATTGGCGCCATGCTTCGGGTCGAAATGTTAATGCGGAATATTTGTATGGAGAGTTGGCCAAGCGTGGAATTCCGGCTGTGATTATGGAGCCTCTGTTAGGAGGACGTTTGTCTAAACTGAACGACCATCTGGTGGCGCGCTTGAAGCAGCGTCGTCCGGAGAACAGTGTGGCATCGTGGGCATTCCGTTTTGCCGGTACGTATCCCAATGTGTTGTGTGTGCTGAGTGGAATGACTTATATGGAACATTTGCAGGATAACCTTCGGACTTATTCTCCCTTAGAACCTTTGAATGAGGAGGAAAAAGAGTTCTTGGAAGAAACAGCCCAATTGATGCTGAAGTTCCCTACGATTCCTTGCAATGACTGCAAATATTGTATGCCCTGTCCTTACGGCTTGGATATTCCGGCGATTCTGGTGTATTATAATAAATGTGTCAACGAAGGAAATGTGCCTAAAAGCAGTCAGGATGAGAATTACCGCCGTGCACGGCGTGCTTTCCTGATAGGTTATGACCGTAGTGTGCCCAAACTGCGGCAGGCAAGTCATTGTACCGGATGTAACCAGTGTAACCCGCATTGCCCTCAAAGTATTGATATTCCCAAAGAACTGCATCGTATAGACGCATATGTGGAGCAGTTGAAACAAGAGACTTTATAATGGAATGGATAAACATGATAAAATAACGAATGCTTATGTTACGTAAAATAAGACTCGTCGCCGCCCTTTTGTTCTTTACAATGATCACGTTGCTGTTTCTGGATTTTACAGGAACTGTGCATAGTTGGTTTGGCTGGATGGCGAAAATACAGTTTCTTCCTGCCGTGCTGGCACTGAATGTGGGGGTGATGATAGCCCTTGTTTTGTTGACGTTGCTTTTGGGGCGTGTCTATTGTTCGGTTGTCTGCCCGTTAGGTGTGTTTCAAGATATTATTTCCTGGGTTTCGGGAAGGGTAAAGAAGAATCGTTTCCACTACTCGCCTGCTTTGTCGTGGTTGCGCTATGGGGTATTGGCGGTGTTTATCGTCGCTTTGGTAGCAGGGGTGGTTTCATTGACGGCATTGATTGCTCCTTACAGTGCATACGGCCGTATCATTTCTAACCTGCTGACACCTTTGTATCAGTGGGGGAACAATGTACTTGCCCTATGGGCGGAGCGTGTAGACAGTTATGCTTTTTATTCGGTAGATGTTTGGATGAAAGGTCTTTCTACTTTTGTAGTTGCAGTGGGTACTGTGATAGTGCTTTTTATTTTGGCATGGCGTGGAGGAAGAACTTATTGCAATACCATTTGTCCGGTGGGTACAGTATTGGGACTCTTATCTAGATATTCTTATTTTAAACCGGTTATTGATACGTCTAAATGTAATGGTTGCGGACTTTGTGCTCGTAATTGCAAGTCTTCCTGCATTAATCCCAAAGCACATGAGATTGATTATTCCCGTTGTGTTGCTTGTATGGATTGTTTAGGTAAATGTCGTCAGGATGCGATAAAGTATGTATCTGGAGCAATAATTCAGAAAAAGCAGGTTTTGAGAAGAGAAGAAACAGGTCAGTCAGCTTCTCAATCGTCTTCAAATTCAGAAAAGGTGAATACGTCGCGGCGAAATTTTTTTACGGTTTCTGCTTTACTTGCTACAAGTGCCGTAATGAAAGCGCAGGAAAAGAAAGTGGATGGAGGATTGGCGCCTCTTATTGATAAAAAGAATCCTAAACGTGCCACTTCTATTGTTCCTGCAGGAGCGAGAGGTCTTCGTCATTTTGCACAGCATTGTACGGCTTGTCAGCTTTGTGTGTCGGTGTGCCCTAATCAGGTATTGCGTCCATCGGGTGATCTGAAGCGGTTGATGCAGCCTGAGATGTCCTATGAACGTGGATATTGTCGCCCCGAATGTGCGAAATGTGCAGAAGTATGTCCTACTGATGCCATTCATTTGACTAGTTTGGCTGAAAAGTCGGCTATTCAAATAGGGCATGCCGTGTGGATTGCTCAAAATTGTATAGTGAATACGGATAAGGTAAGTTGTGGAAATTGTGCTCGTCATTGTCCTACTGGTGCTATTCAAATGATACCTAAAGATGAGAATGATGAAAGTTCACCTAAAATACCGGTTGTGAATACAGAACGTTGCATCGGTTGTGGCGCTTGTGAAAATCTTTGTCCGGCACGTCCGTTCAGTGCCATTTATGTGGAAGGACACGAAATGCATCGTGTTATTTGAATGAAATAAAAAATGGATAAATTAATCAAACTGTTGCATGAAGGTAATTATTCTTGTGTAATAAAGAATAAGGAAATCAGCACTTTTACACAGCGTGGAATAACTGATTTGTATGATTTGTTGAATACGGATCCGGCTTTTCTGCGTGGGGCTCAGATTGCTGACAAGGTGATAGGAAAAGCTGCTGCTGTTTTGATGGTATTAGGTAGAGTACAGGAAGTTTATACAGATATTATCAGTGAACCTGCATTGGTTTTATTGCGGCGTGCGAATATAAAGCTAGATTGTATGCAGGTAGTTCCTCGTATTCAGAATAGGAACCGGACAGGTTGGTGTCCTTTGGAAACTCTTTGTTATGAGGAGAATTCTTTGGAGATTTTGTATTCCATTATTCATGATTTTGTAGAAAGAATGAGAAATAATTTATAATGTGTACAACTTTTATGGTTGTTAAGATGGTTGCTTTTCCAAATACCTAATCTGAAAAAGGATAACATAAAGAAAATTTATTCCGGTAATATTGTTTTGCCGGAATAATGTTTTTATAGCATGTAATTTTCTCAATGATCCTTTATAAAAGTTGTATCGTGTTTCTTTTCGTCTTTCTCAATTATCTCCTTTTAACTCTCTTTTCTCGGGGGAATAATAGTTGAGAATATTAGAGGATAGTTCAATGAACTTTTAATACTTATTTCATAGGTATATGTTTGCATTTTCCGCTTGCCTCTTCTATATCTAGTCGGATAATTTCTGTTCTGTGAAAAGATTTTTGGGCATATTGGTTACCAATTACTTTGTCGTTTGGAGAGTATTTTTCTATTAATAAATGTAAAGCGTTTATTCGTTCTTCTTCATTTAAGCCAATGTATGCCCGACATTTCAATATAATACTCTCATATTCAGTTGTGAATTGATTGGATATGATATGAGTCTTTCCTATAATACAGAAAGAAACGGTGTTGCAGCGTTTGATACAATGTAATTTTCGTCCTTCGGGAGCACAGTGAATGTAAATGGAATTTTTCTTGTTCCATACATAATTGATAGGAACTCCATAAGCGCCGTTTTCTTCATCTTGCATGGACAAAACTCCGTATTCTCCGTTTTTCAATAAGCTGATAGCTTTTTCTTTTTCTAACAGACGGTCTTGGCGTCTGATTTGTTCATTCGTATAATTCATTCTATTTCATTTTTCTGCAAAGTAAGTATAAATATGATTATAAGAAAGGTTATGGGACAAAGATTATTTTATAGTTTCAAATGAAAGTATTTGAATGATCACTTTCTGTAAAAGGTTTGTTTGTGCTCATTGTAAGCGTGTTTGTGCAATTTTATTGTCTGTTAGATAGTTTTCTTCGAAACTTAATGAAACTTTGCTAGGAATTCTCAAATCTTCATTATCTTTGATATCACTAGGTGTTTCTGCACAATCAAATCTGAAGTGGAATGTGAATGCGGGTATTGGTATGTCAAACTGGTATGGTGATGATACGGATGGTACAGATGCTAAATTTGCTTATAAAGTGGGTATAGGTTTGGAAGTACCTTTTGCTAATACTAATGTATGGTCTTTCCAGACAGGTTTGAATTTTATTTCTAAAGGTGTGAAAGGTAATGGAGTAACTGATGCTTGGGACGTGGTTGATGTGACAATCAACCAGCTTTATCTGGAACTGCCTTTGATGGTTGGTGCTCGGATACATACAGCCAGTAATTTTGACCTTCTTTTCAAAGGTGGTCCGTATTTGGCTTACGGAGTTGGCGGAAAAACTAAAATAGATGGTGTATCCGAGAAAGCTGATACTTTCGGTGATGATGGTTTAAAAAGATTTGATGCCGGTTTGGGTTTAGGAGTTGCTTTTGAATTTGGCAAAATAGTCGTAGGTGTTGAAACTGGCACAAGTTTTACTAAAGTAGCTAGTGGTGCTAGTGCTTATAATCTTTCTGCATTGGCCACTATCGGTTATAAATTCTGACCACAGATATAATCTTATAAATATATAAAGAACGGCTGTTTCTCTTTTAGAAAGAAGCAGCCATTTTTTTTAGATGAAACGTGGTTTATAAAATAAAAGCTATATTTGCAGATTATGATTAAGGACACAAACTTTTTGGATATGGCACTAATAGATAGGGTAAGGGTGATAAAACTACTTCTTTTTGCACTGTTTGTGATGGTAAGAACGGTGGCTCCGGCTCAGAATCAGGTGGATTGGAGTATAAAGGCCGGTATCGGCATGGCAAATATTATAGGTGATAATATGGGATCTCCTAAAGTAAAGCTGGCGTATAAATTAGGCATTGGTCTGGAATGCCCTTTTGATAAGGTCTGGTCTTTACAAACAGGCGTCTCGTTTGTTTCCAAAGGGACTAATCATACGGCTGTTGAAACAGATGGAATTTCGGCTCAGGCGAAGGTAAATGTATCTTATTTGGAATTGCCTGTAATGGTGGCAGCCCGGTTTGCAATGGATCGGAATACTCATATACTTGTTGCTGCAGGGCCCTATGGAGCATGGGGGATTGGTGGTAAAACCAAGGCTTTAGGGCATCGCTGGTCATCATCTTCTACGCCGGATTGGAATACTGGAAATGTGGTTGAAATAGATACTTTTGGCAAAGGCGGACTTGATCTGCGCCGTTTCGATTATGGAGTGGCAATAGGGTTGTCGGTGGAATACCGGCATTATATGATAGGAGTGGAAGGACGGTTAGGGCTGTGCAAACTTCAAAAAGAACTTCAAGGGAAAAATATTACCGGGTTTGTAACAGCGGGATATAAATTTTAAGACGATTTTTTATATGGATTGTAAACACGGATTTTGCAGACTAAACATGACTTGCTTTATATCTGTAAATCCGTGTTGCAATTTGCACTGAGTATGAATAATTAATGATGGAATAAACGAATACCAGTGAATGCCATGGTGATGCCGTATTTGTCGCAAGTGTCAATTACATGGTCATCACGTACAGAACCTCCGGTTTGTGCTATGTATGCCACTCCGCTCTTATGCGCACGTTCTATATTGTCACCAAATGGGAAGAAAGCATCCGATCCCAATGATACCCCCTTCATGGTATCCAGCCATGCGCGCTTTTCTTCGCGGGTCAGTACTTTCGGTTTTTTTGTGAAGAATTGTTGCCAGATGCCGTCAGCCAAAACATCTTCATGGTCGTCACTGATATAGACATCAATTGTATTATCACGATCTGCACGGCGGATTTTTTCTACCCACGGCAGATTCATTACTTTAGGATGTTGGCGCAAATACCATATATCCGCTTTATTACCGGCAAGACGTGTACAGTGGATGCGGCTTTGCTGGCCGGCACCGATGCCGATAACCTGTCCGTCTTTTACATAACAAACAGAATTACTTTGTGTATATTTTAAGGTGATGAGGGCAATAATCAAATCGCGTTTTGCTTCGTCTGGAAAATGCTGGCTTTTAGTTGGAATATGGGTCAGCAGGCTTTCGTCCAGTTTGATTTCGTTGCGGCCCTGTTCAAAAGTAATACCGAATACATCTTTGTGTTCAATAGGTACAGGGCGGTAAGCTGGGTCTATTTTAATTACATTGTATGTCCCCTTGCGTTTGTTTTTCAGGATTTCTAGCGCTTCCGGTGTATAATTGGGAGCTATGACACCGTCTGAAACTTCACGGTTGATGAGGCGTGCGGTAGCTTCGTCGCAAGTATCGCTCAATGCGATAAAGTCTCCGTAAGAAGACATGCGGTCAGCGCCACGAGCGCGGGCATATGCGGTAGCCAATGAGGTAAGTGGTAGGTCGTTTACAAAATAAATTTTCTTCAAGGTGTCATTCAACTCGATTCCTACTGCAGCTCCTGCCGGGCTGACATGCTTGAAAGAGGCTGCTGCGGGCAGTCCGGTAGCTTCTTTCAATTCCTTGACCAGTTGCCAGCTGTTGAAAGCATCCAGAAAATTGATGTATCCGGGACGTCCGTTCAATACTTCGATAGGCAGTTCCCCTTCTTGCATGAAGATGCGTGACGGCTTCTGATTGGGGTTGCAGCCGTACTTTAATTCTAATTCCTTTGCCATAGTTTTATAATATTTCGGTTTATTGATTTTCAATGTGTGACAAAGGTACAAAATAAATGGGGAAGACAGGTTATAAGAACTGTTTTTGGTTGCAAACAACATGGTCGGGTGTTATTGGGGGAAGCTGGGATGTGAGATAGGAATTGCTTTGCGATATGAGAGGTTGTTTAATTTAAAAAAAAAAACTTTCAAAAGAATGCTGAACAACATTTAAACAGGAACTGAGTTTCATTTTTATTCGGATTTTTGGGTCTGTCGGACTTTGGTGGGAAAGTATGTTTCAGGCTTGATACAACATTTTTCTGTTTTCCTTCCTAAAGTTTTTCAAGAGTGGTAGCATTGGCATCTGTTTTTGCTAACTCAGTTGTGTGTGCTGCGTACCTCGTCCTGTGTTTTCCGTAGCTGTCTTCCCTTCCCTGTCCTGGCTTACGGTGTTTGGTTGCCCCTCCGGACTCGCGCCTTCCCCTTCTTTAGTTCCAGCTCTTCCGTTTTTGTTTACGCGCGTGCGAATATTATAATGTGTCTGTCTTTTTCCTCCCTTGTCCTCCGTTATAAAAACCTTCTTTGTAACGCATCTGTGATTCAGCGTATTACAAAAAAGTTTCAGGGA